>Ga0209267_1000043_pt1 | contig 77808 bp, 59 predicted proteins | sample GraSoiAngelo_137_FD_185894 | JGI IMG/M metagenome (GOLD analysis project Ga0209267, IMG submission 185894) | Grasslands soil microbial communities from the Angelo Coastal Reserve, California, USA - 14_0929_09_30cm (SPAdes) (version 2) | ecosystem: Environmental > Terrestrial > Soil > Grasslands ... | reverse complement strand
CTTTATTTATTTACGGCTCCTAAGTCAACGCATCTACATGATTTTTGAGAATATTGAGCGCCCTAACACACACCGTTTAGCTTCGTACAGGTCTTCTGCTTGTCGAAGAGTAGGAGACTGAATTTGCTTCTAGAAGCGCAGCCACTCAACCTCGCAAAATAAAAAAGGGTCGGCAGAAAGGCCGGGTCCGGCGGCCTAAGGTGGCGCGGGAGGAGTGCTGTTGCACCCTGAGACGGTCAGGTGTAGGCTCTCGGTCGGTCGCAAAGTCAAAACGAAAAATTCGGTTTAAGGAGCAGGAGATGAAGATCCTTGCGCTTGGTTCCCTTTTTCTCATGCTGAGTGGTGCGCCCGCTCTTCAAGCGCAGGACGCGTGCCCGCCAGGACTTCCGCTCGGAACAAATTGCCTGCCCGGGCGGGACACGCATGGCGCGTTTTTCCTGATCGCCGTGCCCACAGGCTATAACGGTCGGCTGGTGCTCTGGAATCACGGCTACTCGTTGCCGCCGCCGGCACCGCTCACTGCGGCCGATCTTTTCCCCGGCGCTCCAGTCGTGCTGCAGCTGGGTTTCGCGGTTGCCGCGTCGAGCTATCGCCCCGACGCTATCGGCCTAGGAGGAGGGTGGGCGGCCAAAGATGGCGCGGAGGACACAGAGCATCTACGGCAGCGGTTTGTCGAGATCTTCGGCCGCCCGGAGCAGACCTTCGTGGTGGGCGCCTCCTTGGGCGGCCTTATCACCGCCGAGATGGTAGAGCGCTTTGGCCGGGGTGAGGACGGGAGGCTGAACTACGATGGTGCCTTGCCGGTTTGTGGTGTAGTGGCTGGCGCGAGCCGCCACTGGGATGGTGCTTTCGACCGGCGCGCGATCTATCAGTATTATTGCCAGAACCTGCCTCGCGCCAACGAGCCGCAGTACCCGCTGTATTTTGGTCTCGCACCGAACAATACGCTTACACCGAATGATGTGGCTGCGCGCGTCAATGAATGCACTGGCGTGCTCCAGCCGTCGGTCATGCGCACGCCCCAACAGACGCAGAACTTGGCCAATATTCTCGGGGTCACGAAGATTCCTGAAAGCGCCTTTCTCGCCGATGTAGTGGGTAATACGTTCGGCCTGCAGGAGTTGGTCTTGGTGAGGACCCACGGACTGAGCCCGGTCACCAACCTCGGTGTGCATTACTCCGGATCCACTGATGACGCGGCCCTAAACCAGGGTGTCTTCCGAGCTGGCGCAAGTGATGCGGCTGAGGAGTTCCTCGAAAGCGCCTATGACCCTAACGGGCACATCGGCATACCCACGCTGACAGCGCATACCATCGGCGACCCCGTCGTCTTCGTGGAACAGGAAAACACGTATCGCCAAACGGTCGAGGACGCACACCGGCTTCGCAACCTCCAGCAGAACTATGTCGATGCCGGCGGGCACTGCCAATTCACCTTCTCGGAAGAACTGGCTTCCTTCCAGGCCCTCCTCGGTTGGGTCGACACACACAACCGACCGACGCGGGAGGAGATCGCCGGCCTTTGCCAAAGCAATGCCCTGATCTTCGGAGACACGTGCAACTTCAACCTGAGCTTCCAACCAAAAGAGCTCGACACACGAATTCCAGATCGCTCGTCCGAACAGCGAGAAGTGCGTCCCCGGTGAGCGATTCGCCATTAAGATCATAGGCAAGCGCCCGCCTCTATAAAAACCAAGGGCGCCGGCGCGACGTGGCTTTAGGGAGCGTGGATGCGCCGCGAGATGAGGGGCGAACGCTTGAAAGCGATTCACGTTATCAACCAAAAGCTGGCCTGTGATCTCGTTCTTGGCGGAGCAACGACATGAGATTAAGTGTGGGTCACCGGGAGATTCCCGTGCCCCATCTCCACAAGTTGATGCTCCAGGACGAGTAGATGAACCCGTCCTCGAAGTTGCCGATCTGGTACGCGCTGGGGGAGACGCTTTCATCGAACGAAGCTGTGTTTGTGGGCGCCCACAAGCAGGCCGATTCCGCGCACGACAACGAACAAAGGTTGATGCGAAATCTTGTCTTCCCACGATTGAATTTGCATACTGACCGCCTCCGCCGCAAACCGGACGGCCACGTTCACACGGATTTATCGACCGCGCACGGAGCATCCTGCCCAATTTTACGTTTCGGTGAAAACGCGCGTCCGATAAATCAGGACCCAAAGAATTGGAATCACACGGAGCAGCAGCGAACTTGTTTTGTTGTTAGCGGCAGGTCAACTTCCAGCTTCACAAGGCAATCGAAAGAGGGCCCTAACTTCTCGGTTGCCCAACTCTTCCGCCAATTGTCGAAACGGCTTTCCGTTTATATCTCTGCCTTGGCGAAGTGTAGGAAAGCGTTCCAGAAATCGCGCCACCCACCTAGCATCCCCAAGCTCAATGGCATAAGCAAGGTCTTGTAGCTCAATGGCAAGATAGCCGCCCCTCTCCCGCAAATACTCGATTGCCCAACCGGTTGGGGTAGCACCGAACCGGCTGTCTAAACTGTTGATATCTGCGCCTCTGTCGAGCAACAGTTGGACGATTTCGCGAAGCCCATCAAGTGTCGCATAGTGAAGAACTGTTGCGCCCGCTTCGTCGCGCACATGCACCAGTTCGCCGTCTTCGTCCAGAATTGTCTTGACTTGATCTATGTCACGTCGCTTTACAGCTTTGGTCAATTTGTCTAGGCCGCCCATTGATGCACTCTCGACGGTCGAGGACTCCGCAAACGAAGGCCCCGAGGATACAACGGCTAGGCTTGCAAAGCCAACAACCAGCGACCTAAATGACCTAAATTCAAACGACCCACCTTTCCGGTAGCGTCGGGCGTTAGCAAGAATTTTAGTGAACCGAACGCAGCATGGCTACTGCGGCACTGGAACGCCGCGCGAAGGATGACAGATCAGCATCAATCCCGACGTGAACGCGCCGGATGTAGGCCTCGGTCTGGAAAAAGTCGGACACATTGTACAACCGTCGCGCATGCTCGCGGCGTGGTTGAATATACTGGTTAGCGACACTATGTGCCTTGCCAGTTTTTCGCGACAGATTCCACGATTTATGTGTCCGGCACTAGGAGGCTTTGTGGCCCCGCACAAGCGTCCATTCCGGAATTGCCGAAGACTGTTCAGAGTTGTCCTACGAAAGCGCGCCGAAGCACCACAACATCAGGCTATGCCGTTATTCGAGTCGGGAGGAGTCGGGAGGAGTCGGGAGCCTTGACTTGAACTGACATGCACCCTAGGATTTTGGCCTCAGATGCTTTCGCTAGGCATCGATCTATGAGCCACCGCAAACGCATTTTCGTCGTGCCGGCGATCGCAATGGCACTTCTGGTACCAGACACAGTGGCGCAGAAGCCCCCGGCTCCAGCGCCGCCGCCTTCCGCACCCCCAAGCCGTCCGGCGACTCCCTCTCCCCCGAGTTCGGAACCAAGTCAACCGAGAGAGGATCTTGTGATGTTTCTCCGGGGACGCGTTGCAACCCACGACGGCTCACCTGTTCCAAACGATGTGTTGGTTGAGCGGGTTTGCAACAACAGACTGCGTCAAGAGGTGTATGCATCCCCTCACGGCGATTTCAGCATGCCATTGGGATCGAGGGCCAATTCTTTTCCTGAAGCTAGCGCCGACCCGACTTCACCATTTGCCGTGGCTAGCAAGGATTCGTTCATGGGAATCTCACGACATGAGTTGACGAATTGTGAGCTACGGGCCTCGGCCTCGGGTTTTCACTCCGGTGTCATCAGCCTTCTGGACCTCGATGCCTTCGGCGGTAGCGTTGACGTAGGCGTTATCGTGGTGCAGAGAGGGACAAAGATTGAAGGCATGACGCTGAGCGCCACCCCCTACAAAGCACCGAAAGATGCCAGAAGAGCTTACGAGAAAGGCCTCCAGGCTGAGAGGAACGGCAAACTTGCCGATGCACGCAAGTATTTTGAAACTGCAGTGGCGCTCTACCCCAGTTCCGCGAACGCCTGGTTTCGGTTGGGTACCGTTTTACAGAAAGAAAACCAGAAGGACGCGGCTCGCCAAGCGTATACCCAAGCCACGACTATCGATACCAGGTTCCTGCAGCCTTATCTGTCACTCGCTTCAATGGCCTACCAGACAGGAAATTGGGCCGAGGTCCTTAATCTTACTGGTCACATCCTGGACCTCGATCCCTTGAATCACGCCGCCGTCACTGGTTACATCCTGGATCTCGATCCCTTGAATTACGCCGACGCCTATTTCTATAACGCGGTGGCAAATTACAAGCTCAACCAGATCGAAGACGCTGAAAAGAGGGGTCTCCAGGCGGAACACCTAGACCTGCGCAATCATTTTCCGCAGTTGCATCTCTTACTGGCGGAAATCTTTGCCCGGAAAAACAACTACGCCCTTGCGATCGCGGAGATGCAAACTTATTTGGCGGTAGCACCGCATGCCAAAGACGCAGATCAGGCGCGGGAGCAGTTAGCGAAATTGGAGAAGCTGAACGGCTCAGTGTCGACCAGTGAAAAACCCGATCAGAGGTGAGTATCGCCTCTTTAGACCTGCGCGTTACCGCTAGCACCAGGCTCGTGACAAGACTCGCCAGAGGAACCGCCAGAAACTGAAAGAAGATCAGGTCGCTGATTCCATTGGACGAGACGACCGACCAATGAAATGGCCAAGAAAAGCACTCCCGAGAAGGAGCGTCCCTCTGTGCCGCATTAGAATACGAACATGCATTTAGGCACGATTCTATCTCATGATGTCGTTAACTCCCGAGTCGCAAAATCGGACAAGCGTCCGGCCAGCTTTCGTGGCGGATTCCACATGTACCTGTGATACGGCTGATACGGCGTTTATCAGATGGGAGAGGCCGGTCTCCGCGGGATGCGATACGCTCCCAATGTTCGACGTGCTCAAGGCACAATGAAAAGGAGACCGGCAATGCGGAAGATTACCACTATTCGGGCAAAGAGAACTGGAATTTTCAAAGTGCGTTAGCTCACGATTGGTCTGGATCTGGGAGATCGCTTGCCGTTCAACCGCGTCTTGGATAAAGCGCGCAGTTGAAAGGGTACTACGGAGTCGCATCGCCCCGGAGACCGCAACGCATTGCCCTGGGGTCCGCCGCTGTTAACCGAGCTGGGCACGAAGTGATCGTCGCGCATGCACGGAAGCTACGCTTAATCGGGGATAGCAGGCGAAAGGATAAGCGCATCGATGCGCAGACACCGGCGCAGCTGGCAAGAATCGATCCCCGGCTGTTGGGCCCGGTCCGGCATGGCAGTGCGAAAGCGCAGATTCATCTGACGGTAATCCGGGCGCGGGCCGGACTGGTGAGTGCACGAAACGGCCCTGGCGAATACGGCGCGCGGGTTGGCGAAGACGTATGGCGAACGGCCGCGCAAGTGTGGACTTGGCTTATTCACGCTGTGTCAATGAGACTTACTCTCGTTGCAAATTCCTTATGTCCAGGGCATGAGAAGCATACGATGCACACGCCACAGATCTGAATCGGAGATTGCAGTCAAAATAATTGCCGCTGACAGTGATAAACTTTTCCGTTTCGCTGGAGGTCAGTGTGACCACTGCTCGGCGCTGTTTGATTTCGTTCGCACTCGTCGGCATTATCCAATTTTCGAGCGCGCCTTCGTTCGCGCAACAAGATTCGCAGACCATCGACCCGAGTCTGTACTCTGCGATGCGCTGGCGTCTCATCGGTCCTTACCGTGGTGGCCGTGTCACGGCCGTCGCCGGGATTTCCGGCGATCCCACGGTCTATTACATGGGCACACCTGGAGGCGGAGTTTGGAAGACGACCGATGGCGGACGCGTTTGGAATCCGATCTTCGATGATCAGCACGTCGCATCCATCGGTGCTGTTGCGCTCGCGCCCTCGAATCCCAACATTATTTACGTCGGAACCGGCGAGCAGACGCGCGGTAACGGCGTGTACAAATCTAGTGACACAGGCGCCACGTGGACGCACATTGGACTCGAGAAGGCATACTACATTAGTTCGATTGTGGTGGATCCGCGCAACCCCGAAATCGTGATCGTCGGCGTTCTCGTGCGTGCCGTGACCAGCGTCTCATCCGAACCCCCGGAACATGGAGTTTTTAAATCCGTTAACGGCGGCAAGACTTGGACGCGCACCCTTTCGAAAGACGCACTCGATGGCATCGCCGATATGTGCGCGGATCCCGGTAATCCGAGAGAAATCTTTGCCGCGATGTGGCATCCACCCGACCCTTCCTCCAATTCCGACGATAAAAATAAACAAGACGGATGGATCTATAGATCGACGGATGAAGGCTCCACCTGGAGCCAAGTTGCAGGCAAGGGTCTGCCCTCCGAGCCCCTCGATCGCATCGGACTGGCAATCGCTCCAGGCATGCGCGGCCGGCGAGTGTTCGCGATCACCGGGCAAGGACTTTTTCGTTCGGACGATGCAGGCGACACGTGGCGCAAAATCACAAGCGACCCGCGCATCATCGGAAGCGGTTACATCAGCCGCGTGTACGTTGATCCGCGCAACCCCGACATCGTACACGTGATGCAGACTTCCACCTATCGCTCGACCGACGGAGGCCAGACATTCGCCGCTTTCAAAGGAGCACCGGGCGGCGACGACTATCACGTCCTGTGGATGGATCCGCAGAATACGAACCGCATGATTCTAGGAGTCGATCAGGGCGCAACGATTAGCGTCGACGGAGGGAAGACGTGGAGTTCGTGGTACAACCAGCCGACGGGGCAGTTCTATCACGTCATCACCGACAATCAATTCCCGTACGTTGCCTACGCGCCACAGCAGGATAGCGGCACCGCCGCCGTACCCAGCCGCAGCGATTACGGCGAGATCAGTTTTCGCGATTGGTTTTCGATTGGTGGGTTCGAGTTCTGCTACATCGCGCCCGATCCCCTGAACTCGAATATTGTTTACTCGGGCGGGTGGTACGGCAGCGTGGTGCGCTTCGACAAGACCACTGGACAGATTGTGCACGTCTTCGTTCGCGGCAACCAGGACCACACGTCGCAAATGCCGCCGCTGGTTTTCTCGCCGCAGAACCCGCGCGCGCTTTACTTTGGCACGCAATACGTGATGAAGACAACCAATAACGGCGATACTTGGCAGCGCATCAGTCCCGATCTCACTGCTCGCCCTGGCACGCCAATGAAACCCGAGGGCGGTAACTCCGGTAGACACGAACTGCAAGACGAGTCTTCGGGTTACGGCACCAATGAGCGTGAAAAGGACGCTGCGCAGGAGCAAGCTCCACGTGGACGCATGGCGCTCACCGCACTCGCGCCTTCGCCCATCGCTCCCGCCCTGATCTGGGCCGGGACCGGCAACGGGATCATCCAAATAACTCCAGACGCCGGTATTACCTGGCAGAACGTTTCGCCGCCAGATCTGAAACCCGAAACGATGGTGAGCATCATCGAGCCGTCCCACTTCGACGCGTATACCGCATTTGTTGCGGTGATCAATAATCGCGATTCGACGCCTTACATTTATCGCACTCGTGACGGCGGAAATTCCTGGCAGAAAATTACGAAAGGACTCGAACCCGGCCGGATCGCGCGCGTGGTACGCGAAGATCCCCAGCGCAAAGGCCTTCTTTATGCAGGTACAGAGAATGCCGTATACGTTTCATTCGACGACGGCGATCACTGGCAATCGCTGCAACTGAATCTTCCCACGTCAGCCGTTCGCGATTTGGCCGTGCACGATATTGACCTCGTTGTCGCCACGTTCGGCCGCGCTCTTTGGGTGCTTGACGATCTCTCTCCGTTGCGGCAGGCCACCACGCAAATCGCAAGTTCCAATGCCTATCTGCTGCGGCCCGCAATGGCTGTTCGCGTTCGCTGGGACAACGACCAGGAAACCCCGCTGCCTCCTGAGGTTCCCACGGGACAAAATCCTCCCGACGGCGCGATGATTTATTACTATTTGAAATCACCGTCCCCGTCGGCCATCTCGCTTGAAATCCGTGACGCCGTAGGAAAACTCGTCCGCCGTTTTTCGAGCGAGCCGCCCCCGCCCGACAAAACGATCAAGAACGTTCCCGACTATTGGTTCGCCCCGCTCGTAGGCATTTCGAAGAATGCGGGACTCAATCGATTCGTATGGGACCTGCACTACGATCCCCCTCCCACGCTGCAATACAGCTACTTTGGGAATACGCTCAATTTTGTGGAATACACGCTCTCGGGCCACGCCATCGCCGGCGACACCCCGCGCGAGCAGACGCTCGGTCCGCTGGCAGTTCCGGGCGAGTATAAGGTTGTGCTCACGGTCGGTGATCAAAAACTTACGCAGCCGCTCGCGATCACACTCGATCCGCGCGTCCACGTTTCGCAAGCAGACCTTGACTGGCAATTCGAAACAACCATGAAGATCGAAGCGGGATTGAAGTCCAGCTACGACGCGTTCAGCGAGCTGTCCGCGCTGCACAAGGAAATTACGGAGCGCAAGAAGAAGCTCGCATCCGACGCGCAAGCCAAAGATGCGGCGGACGCGATAAGAGATCTCGAGATGCAAGCCGACGCCATCCAGGACGGCTCGCCCGCGTCACCGGGGATCGGGCCGATCAATCGCGATCTCGCACGCGTGGCGTTCATGGTTGAAAGCGGCGACGCGGCTCCGTCCGGCGCCGCGCAATCGGCCATCAAGGAGTCTTGCAGCGGACTTACAAAGCATCTGGCCGAATGGCGTGCGCTGCAGACGCACGCGCTCCCGGTCGTGAACGCGAGGCTTGAAAAGTACAAGGTCGCTCCGCTGCCACTCGCAAGCACGGGCACAGCGAAAACTGCCGACGATCCTCGCGGCGACGCGTGCCAACCGTAGTTACTCCGTTTTTGTTTTGTTGTCGTGCACAAGGTTCGAGGAGTGAAACACGTTGCGTAAGTCGGGTCCTGAATTCAACGGCACTGCGGTTGTCCCTAAAACCGAGGACTATCACTCCTCGCGAAGAGCGGCGGTGGGGTCCAGACCTGCCGCCCGCCATGCGGGTAGCCAGGATGCCGTGGCTGCGACGATGAAGAACAATAGCGACATGGTGGTATAGGTTGCGGGGTCGGTCGCCTTAACGCCAACTAGCATCGTCGTCATCCCGCGGGTGAGGACGAAAGCTGCAATCAGACCGGCGGCGATGCCAATGGCAGTAAGACGCAGTCCCTGGCCGACAACCAGTTGGAAAATGTTGCCGGGCTGAGCACCCAAGGCCATGCGAATGCCGATTTCCGCGGTACGCTGTCGCACGATGGTCGCAAGCACGCCGTAGAGTCCGACGGCGGCGAGCAACGCTGCGATTACCGCGAACACTCCGATGAGGAGTAACGTAAATCGCGTGCCGGCTTCTGCCTTTTCCATTACGACGTCCATGGGCTGCATGTCGGTGATCAGGAGGTGCGAGTCGAATGCCTTGATTGCAGCGCGAACGTCGTTCGCGTATTTCGATGGGTCGGTTCCAGTTCGGAGAGCCCAGTGATCGATGGCTCCGGAGCCAACGTACGCATCGGTAAGATAAACTTGCTCGCGCCCAGGCTCGCTCAACGATACACCGCGCTCGTGGGCGACCACGCCGATGATGTCGACCCATACGGGTTCGGGCGTTTGAATGCGGATAAGAATGCGCTTGCCGACGGCCGATTGACTTGGATACGCACGATCGGCCAAAATTTTATCAACAACGACATCGGTGCGACCTGGCTGGTTGTCTTGGTCGTTATAGGTACGGCCCTCGATCAGAGATGTGCCCATGGTTTCGAAGTAGCCGGGAAGCACGATTAGGGGATCGACTGCCTTGTATTTGCTCGCGTCGGCGAGCGCTTCTTCGGTGCCCCAACGAATCGGGCTGAAGCCACCAGTGAGCGGAAATGGATTTGCGGCGGTCGCGCTTTGAACGCCGGGGATGGCGCGCAGGCGGTCTTCGAGCTGGCGAATAGCGACGGCTCGTTCTTCCGGCTTCTGGAGAAACCGATCGGACTGAACCTGAAACGTGAGTAGGCCATGAGGATTGAACCCGGGATCGATGCGCTGCAATTCGAGAAAGGTGCGGACCATAAGTCCCGAGCCGATGAGAAGTACGTAAGCGAGAGCGACTTCGAGGCCGACGACGATCTTGCGCGAGAAACCGCCGCTGGCGAGGCCTTCGCTGCGGCTGGTGCCGCGTAGAACGACCATTACGTCTGGACGGGCAGCGCGCCACGCCGGCGCCATGCCGAAGATTGCGGCGGCCACCAGGCTCGAGATTACAGTGAAGATCAGCACAGTGGAATCAATTCGGATCGTATCGAGGCGCGGGAGATGCGCTGGAGCGATGGCCAGCAGTTCGTGAATTCCGACCCAGGCTATGCCGAGACCGCCTAAGGCCCCGATGGTCGCGAGCAGCAACGCCTCGGAAAGGATCTGGCTGGCCAGGTCCCACCAGCCGGCGCCGATAGCGGAGCGAATTGCAAGTTCGCGTTGGCGCAAAGAAGCTCGCACCAACAAGAGGTTAGCCACATTGGCGCAGGCAATAAGCAAAAGAAAAATGACGGCCCCCATCAGCGCGAGAATTGCAGGGCGGACTTCGGAGACGAGATGCTGCCGCATAGGCTCCACGCGGATTGCGTAGCCCGCGGTGTTCTCGATCATGAAGTTTTTCCGCGCCTCTGCGGCGACTTGATCAGCGGCAGCTTGAGCGCGTCCGATCGTCACTCCTGGTTTCAATCTGCCGATCACGCGCATCGAAACCGAATTTCGTTGCGCGGCGTCGTAACCGAGGCGATTAGCAATCCAGATCTCGGGCGCGGCTTCCAAATCTGCGGAGTGCGGGAAGTAGATCTGAAAGTGCGGCGCGAGGACTCCGACGATTCGCGGACTAAAGGGCTTCCCCTTGTTTAAGGATTGGCCGAGTACAGCCGGATTCGAGCCGAACCGGCGCTGGAAGTATTCGTAACTAATGATCGCCATAATCGGCAGGCGCTGGGGGGGCGTTGCCAATTGAGTCCCTGGCGCCGGCGGGGGTGGCTGCGGTTGTCCGTCCTCGTCGGAGAAATCGCGGCCGAACGCAATCCTCGCCCCTACTAGTTGGAAGTAGTTCGTCGTCACGAAGCCCATGTGGACTCGTTCCGGCATGCCGTCCTCGCCGGTTAACGTGAAGGGGAACGTGAAGACACCCGCCAGGCCTTGGAATTCGTTTTTAGTGGCTTCGCGCAAATCGATAAAATTTGCGTTGGAAAAGGGGAAGTCCTTGACGCCGCGATTGCGCATGTCGGTGGGGACGATCACGAGCTCATGGGGATTTTGATACGGAAGTGGACGCAGCAGCACGGCGTTGGTGACGCTGAAGATGGCGGTGCTCGCGCCGACGCCCAGGGCAATGGTTAGTGCGGCAGTGAGTGCGAAGACGGGACTCTTTCGCAGTGTTCGGCCGGCAAATGCCAGATCTCGTAACGACATTCTTCCTCCTCATTCACTAGCGGCTGTTGCGCTAGGAATGCTACCTCCGTTGTTTCCACTCGCGTTCGAGTTTTTTCTGAGACGCCTTTGTCGGGATATGGCCATGGCTATGTGGCGCAAACGCGTTCTCGTGGCCGCTCGCGAACCGGGTCCCATGCACGCGCGTACACGCCAGGTGCTGCTGCTGTTCAAGAAGCGAGCTTCGCGCGCGATCCAATCGCCTCACGACGGGGACGGCGAATTACACGTCGCGTTTGCTATCCCATCGTCCGAATTGGCCAACTGGGAGTCGTGGCTCCAAACAAGAGGAATCGCGGTAGAAGAGACGCGAACGTGGAAATTGGGAGGCTGGAGCCTCTACTTTCGAGACCCGGACCGTCATTTGATCGAACTCGCCACGCCGGGCACATGGTCGGTCGATTGAAAAGAGATGATTGCACTTGTCCGCGTTAATCAGATGGGCAAGTCAGCCAGGCAAAGACGTGAGCGTAAAGACCATGTAAGATATGTATCTTCGAGGCCGATGCTGAAGAGTTTCCAACTGTTTTGCGAATCGCGGGGCGCAATTGCCTCCTTGGTGGCAATTTTACTAGCGTCCGCGATTCTTTTCGCATTTCTACTTCCGATTCCTGCTTGCGGCTTTGACCACGTGACGTTTTCTTTTCCGGTGCTCTTTTTCTGCCTTGTTATACCGGCAGAGACGAAGTCTGACTGGGTTCTGCTAGGAAGCGTTTTCTCGACTAGTGAGCCCTTCTTAGCCGCGTCTTACGGCCGCGCCCCTCCTGCTTAGTTACTCCTTGTCGACAGTCGTGCCCCCGGTCTTTCCGAGACCGCGAGGCTCTAGCTCCATCCCGCCGGCTAACCGGCCCGAGTAGTCGGGCCTGAAAAGGAGTGGTGTTTCCTTGTATCAAGGCAATTCTGAAAGTCCAAAGACGGCACAATGGTTTGCAGCTATGCGAACATTTCTCGCCGAAGTCAGGCGGGAGATGAAGGACATTAGTTGGCCTGCCTGGCGAGAGGTCCGTTCCACAACAATCACCGTGCTGTTTTTAATTTTTGTGGTAGCCGCGTACGTATACGTTGTAGATCGAATTTGTTTTCGTTTGATCGATCAAATGCTGCTCCGGCGACGCTAGAACCCGGACTCCAGTCTGCAAAGCACGAATGAGAATCGCGTGCGCGCACTCTGCGAATCCCTCGCAAAATGCCAGGACTCAGGGGCCTCCGCGCCAAACGGTTGACCTCAGCGCGTTTCTAGTGCCCTGCTTCGTCTTCGGTTCGGATGCTTATATCGTTTCTAATTCCAATAATTTTTTGTCCACATAAGCCACGATGAATATTGGAGAGTAGTGGCGCGCACACAAGAGATTTACGACAAGTTATTCTCCGAGCTCGGATGATTTCACCTCCGTAAGCATAGCCGACGATTATCTTGATACTGTGCGAATCCAGTGTCGCGAGTTGTGGCTGGCTAATCGACCACAAGAAGAGGGGCACTACTGCAGCGAAGCGGGCATTGAGATTATGCGTGATTAGCTAAGTCAAACTCCGAAGCGCACAATAAAACCACTTTGCTTCTTAGGTCTCAGCGCCCGGTTAGTCGGATCTGCCTGCCCGCCTTCGCCATCGAGCCCCCTTCTCCGGTAAATACGTTGATCAAGAGGTATTGGTGATTGTTGACAAGCACTACCTGTCGCAGGAACGCCGAATTTATTGAGGCTGCCCACCTAACCTGCTGTCAGCGTGCGCTTGTACGCGAGAAATCTTGCGGGAACAAAACTCGTCTGGCGTCTGTCTAATACAACAAAGGAGCTTTAGATGGCGCAGCCAGTGCGAACGGCATGGAATGCGAGTCGCCATTGGCTGGCCACAGGATTTTTCGCTTCCACTATTTTGTTCCTGGTCTTGATGTTCATGAATTGGCGGAATGAACACCGTGGCATCGCCGTGCAGAAAGTGACGGGGTTGACATCCGTCTCCGTAGATTTCGCGTCGGCGGGGCACCAGAAAAGCATCCTTCCATGGTTCAGCACCGGACGGCACGTGCGATCAGGCCTGGACTCCATCAGCGGCTCGCCCGGCGGTATGACCGGCGGTGTGCTCGGGGGCGTGCCCGGAAGTGTCCAGTTGGCCGTAAATGTTTCACAACCAGCTACGCCATTGGAAAATACCGAGCGGATGGTAGTTCGTACCGGGACGCTCGAAATCGTCGTCGTTGATCCTTTGCAAGCCGCTGAACAGTTGCGTGACCTCGCAACGCACTTCTCCGGATTTGTCGTGAGTTCCAGGGTAACGGGTAGCGACGAGCGGACGCGCTCGGCCCAGGTTACGGTGCGCATTCCCGCCAAATACTTCGATGAGGCGCGAACACAGGTGCGAAGGATCGCCAAGACTGTGGAGCAGGAGACCAGTGAAGCGCGTGACGCTACGCGCGAGTACGTGGACCAAGAAGCGCGCTTGCGCAACGCTCGCTCCGAGGAAGCGCAGTATCTGGCAATTCTGAAGCGCGCCGTGGCGGTAAAGGACGTTTTGGAGGTGAGCTCGAAGTTGGCCGAGGTGCGGGGGCGCATTGACGAGTCCGAAGCCGATCTGCGTTTTCTTCATCACCAGGTGGAGATGTCTCTGCTCACGACTAACATCAGTGCGGTGGCTCAAGCACAAGTGTTCGGCGTCCATTGGCGGCCGCTCTACGAGGCGAAGTTGTCGCTGCGCGGCGCACTTGTCGGGATGGCTGACTACGCCGACGCTATGGTGGCACTTTTGTTGAATCTTCCGGTGGTAGTGATATGGGGCTTCACAATCGTGGCCCTGCTAAAGGTCGGCTGGATGATGCTGCGGCGTATCGTGCTGCTGTTTTTTCCTGGACTAACGACATGGCTGCGCCGTCCGGTGAAGGTGCAGGAAGCATAGTTTGCAACGGGACTTTGCTGAACTCCCGGTCCGCTTTCCCGCTGGACTTCGAGATAGCGCGTTTACCAAGACCTATCTCATCTCTGAATTTGAGCTCCGGTTGAAATCCTTAGGCAGTCAAATCGCGTCTATAGACACGCGGAGATTCTGTGGCCCACACTCTCGGGGTGTAAAAGCGTGGGCCTTACTGCGTTCTGCTCATCACCAGGAGACGCGATCTGTTCTTCAGTCCACGGTAATTCGCATCGCAGCCGTTGTGCCTTTCACCTCTTGTAACAGGTTTCCGCTCGGGTCAAAGACTTTGAAATCGAACGTGCCGCTATACGTTTTGTTATCTGCCGCTACGGTATCCAGTTCATCCACGGTAAACGTGGCTTTAATGCTGCCGTCCGGGTTGAACATCAAGCCGACGTGATGCAGTTTTACGGTCAGATGGCTGACTTCCTTCCAAACGCCAAAGCAGACGTTCCCGCCGATTGGCGGCAGAAAGGCATTCTCAAACTCCGTTCCGTCGGCATGCCAAGTCTTGAACGACTCGAGGAATGGCGAACCGTCGGAAGCGGTGTAGTGGAGATGCCACAAGCCAACGATGGTAGTGCGCCCATTCGATTCACTGTTTTCCTGGTGGCTCATCCAAGTGACCACCGGGCTAGGTTGCCCCTTAAACGGCTCGCCACATCCAGCCGAGGCGACGGGGCCGAACATCGCCGCAACGATGACCATTGCGAGGCCCGCGATGAACATTCCTGACTTCGTTTTCATAAAATTGTCCCTTTCGCGTTATGAGATTCCGTCCGTCAGATAGGCGAGCGAATTCGAGCCGGGACGCACTCGGCCTCGTTGCGTAAACCTGTTCCGGGGAACGGAGCCCAACTATCGGGCGGGCAGCATTTAACCGAATCAGTCATTAAAGGGCAATCCTCTCCCGCGCTGTTTCAGCCCCTTTTTGAATCATCGTTCAAGCTTCTCGATTTAAGGGAGATACGCGGCTTTGGGTAGTCTAAGCAAGTTTTGCGGCAGCCCCATGCTACAATCCCATTCAGTTGTTGGGGAGTGACGGAGTGGCAGGCTCGCGCCCACAGGAAGTCGTGTGCTTTGGCCCCTACGAAATCCGTCTGCGCACTCAGGAGCTTTTCAAGCACGGATTGCGACTGAAGCTGGCCCCTCAGGCTTTCCAGGTGCTGCGTATCTTACTGGATCGGCCTGGGGAGCTAGTCACCCGCGAGGATCTGAATCAGGCCTTGTGGTCTGCCGACACCTTCGTCGATTTTGACCACGGACTCAACAATGCCATCAAGCGAATTCGCGATGTCCTAAACGATTCCGTCGACGCTCCGCTTTACATTGAGACGTTGCCACGTCTCGGCTATCGCTTCATTGGGCAGATCACCGAGAACGGCAATGCAACTGGACTGGTGATTGCCAGCGATCCGACACCCCTGGTCAATGTGTCCAACCCGATTGATTCCATGCCTCTGTCGCCGCAAGAGAGCCGATGGCCTCGGTTTTCGATGTTGGCTCTCGCCGGCACACTCACGCTTGTGTTCACTCTTGTCGGCCTCCTCAGCTGGCGTCGAACACCCGCCGCCCGTCCCTCGAGCTCGGGCCACGTGATGCTGGCGGTGCTCCCCTTCGAAAACCTTAGCGCAGACCCTAACGAGGACTATTTCAGCGACGGACTCACTGAAGAAATTATTACTCAGCTTGGAGCATTAAGTCCGGATCAGCTCGGCGTGATCGCACGCACGACCTCGATGGCTTACAAACGTACATCGAAAAGCGCGCAGCAGATCGCAAGAGAATTGGGAGTCGATTACATCCTGGAGAGCAGTATCCGGCGCGATGGGGACCAGGTGCGTATTAGCGCCCAACTTATCCGTACCGCGGACCAGGTGCATATCTGGGCTCACAGCTACGACCGGCATATCAGTCACTCCATTGCTTTGCAGGAAGAGGTCGCAAGGGCAGTGGCTGAACAGATCAGAATAAAACTCAATCCGGCTTACAGTGGCCCCGCCGGCCCGCCCCCTCTTGATCCGCAAGCGAACGAAGCTTATCTGCGAGGACGCTATTTTGGCAACCAATTTACGGTGGTTGGCTACGGGAAGGCGATTACCTATTTTCAGCAAGCCATCGATCGACAGGCCAGTTTCGCGGAAGCCTACTCGGGACTGGCGGACTCCTATTATTTCCTTGTCGTTACGGATGCCATGTCACCACGGGACGGCGAATCCAAAGCCCAGGAGGCTGCACACCAAGCAGTAGCCCTGGGCGAAGGTCTGGCTGAATCACACAATGCCATGGGCAGTGTCATGCTCGGGCTATGGGACTGGTCCCAAGCAGAGACTGAGTTCAAGCGAGCCATCGAGCTGAATCCGAGCTACTCCACCGAACACCGCATTTACGCGGCGCTCCTCGTGACGCTGAAGCGCCATGATGAGGCTTGGGAGCAGATTAGCCAAGCAATGCGGTTGGACCCGCTCTCTCTCCCCAACAATGCCGAGGTAGTTCGAACGCTTTACTACGCTCGAGACTACGATCGGGCCGTCGAGCACGGCCAGAAAGCCTTACAGCTTAATCCCGACTACTATCGGACGCATTTCTGGCTGGCGCGGGTCTATGCCCAGAAAGGATTGTACGGGGAAGCGATCGCAGAATCGAAGAAAGTCCTGCAGGCAATGCCGGACAACAGTGTTGGATTGACAGAGCTTGCCTACAGCCTTGCTGCGGGGGGTCGCCAGCCGGAAGCCCGAAGGATTCTCGAGCGTCTGAAGGAGAAATCGAAGCACGATTTCGTCCCCGCTTACAACTTAGCTGTCATTCACGTGGCCCTCAACGAGAAAGACACGGCCCTGTACTATCTGCAAAAGGCTTATCAGGAACGGGATTGGGCGGTGATGGTTCTCGCGGTTGAACCGCGACTCGACCCGCTACGCGGCAGTTACAGTTTTCAAGAACTTCTGGCAAAAAGCAGATTGCCATTGTAATCGACCAGTCATCCTAGCGACGAGCTCTTGTACGACGCGAGATAAGTGATCGAATGCGGCCGCTGATTGGAGACCTGCTTTCCCATTGCCCCAATTGAGCGGTATTACTGCTTGACCACCCACCTGAACCTCCGGACCCCAGGCGGATTTGGCGAGTGCTTGGAGCCGCGACCCAGTCATTGCTCTTCAAACGCAGGGTACACGGAAAAAACCGACGCCCTAACTGATTTATTGCAAAGCTAGAGATCTTGGAGGCGCGGGTGGGATTCGAACCCACGAATGGAGGTTTTGCAGACCTCTCCCTTGGGCCACTTGGGTACCGCGCCGTTCCTGATAACTCAACTACTTACTGCCACTGCACTACCTTCTACGCCCGACTTGCTGCCAAATTTGCTGCCAAATTCGGACCAAGTCTTCCCATCACCAGAGTTTCGAAAATGCTGCGACACGGCATCTGCCGCCTGCCGCTCCGCTCCCCGTGACAGGTGAACGTAGTGTTTCATTGTTGTATGGGCATCAGCGTGTCCGAGTCGATCCTGCGCCGCCTTCATCGGAACTCCCTCGTCATGCAGCACTGTCGTATGCCAGTGACGAAGAAGATGCCAGGTGATGTAGGAAATGCCGACTGTCTTTGCCGCGGCCTGGAGCTTTTCGAGCGCCTTGTCGGCGTGAATCGGACCAGTCCCGCGTTTGTTCAAAAACAGCCAGTCATCGTCGCCCGCCGTAGGAGTCCGCCGCCGAAACTCGGTCAGCCGCTTCATATCCTCGTCTGCAAGAAGAATCGGACGACGGCTACGGTGCGTTTTGGGCGAGTAGAACTTCTTTCGATCTACGGCCTCTACCACCCAAAAGCAAGTGCGGTCCCAGTCTACCGCGCGCCAGCGAAGGGCAAGCAGTTCGCCTATACGAACGCCGCTGATACACACCAACCACACCATTGTACGGTACGGTTCGGGGAGTTCGTCAAGCAGACGCTGCAGTTGCTCGTCACTCGGGAGCAACGGTAGTAGTTTAACTGGTTCGAATGGCAACTCGACAGATCGAACAGGATTGGACTTAAGATACCCATACTTTACTGCTGCCGAGAAGATGGCACCGGCTACCGTCCTAATATTCCTTACGGTATTCCAAGCCACGCTTCCCGCTTTACAATTGATGAAGGACTGGACTCTCTCCGGCGTCACTTCCACGAGTTGGCTGGTTCCCAGCTCGGGGAGAACATGTTGTCGCAAGACAACCTCATATCCGCGCCGTGTCGTAGGTTTTCGAACAGGCAGAATGAGGGTCCTGTATTTGTCCTCAACGAACTGTGCCACTGTCACCACTGCCCGCGGTTTGTAGTCCACATCATTCAACTCCGCAACAATCTCGGCGAGCTTCCGTTTGGCAAGCGTCTTCGTAGGAAGTTCCGCCAAACTGCCGAGATATCGTCCCCTGCGCTTCCGCACAATCCGACCGTCGGGCAGAAGAATGTCCTCCCCCTTCCCAGCTCGGGTTGTGCTGCCGCGGAGACGTATATATCCACTCTCGAATCGCTTTCGGGCCATGAGCCTTTTCCTCCCTTCGTTGGCCCGAGCAACTCCACCGGTCAGCGCCACATTATCACTGATCGGATTCCGGGAGCGAGACTTCAGATAGCCTCGGACCTGCCCGACTTCGAAGCGGAGGAGTCGGCCGATCCGTACAAATGGAATTGGATCTAGCGCGTCAGAACGTGTTCGTCTATAAACCCGGTCCTGCTCTGTCGTGATGGCTATCACATGGGGAAGTGACCCGGGTCACTGGCTTTTGGTTGATTTCGGAGCTAGATGAAGGTGAATGTCGGGACGCTGCGGCCCACAGTGGCCAGAGATGTGACTGCGAGGAGGGCTGAGATGACGAGGAATCATAAGTTTCGGAGACTGAGCCTCAGGGGCGGCCTGGGCGCCTTGGCCCTGCTGGGAAGCACTATCGCCTGGAGTCGATCGACGTCGCATCCGGTCTCTCCTGAACGGCAAGGTGCGTCGGCAAGCGAGTCCCAGTCGTCCGCGCCCACTGGCTACGTGGTCCGGACGATCGAGGAATCCGCCACCGGAGCAATTTCTGGCCGCATCTTGTATAACGGAGGGCCAGTGGTGCCGAAGCGGTTCAAAGTAACCAGTGACACAGCGGTCTGTGGAACTACGAAAGAGGTTTATCCCGTAACCATCGAAGAGGGAGGAATCGCCGACGCAGTCGTGTGGATCGATGACATCACCAGCGGCAAGGCTTTTAATTTCCCGAGCCCTCTAGTCGATCAAAAAAAATGCTCGTTTGTCCCGCATATCCTCCTGATGAAGGGGGGAGGCCTCAAGTTGGGGAACACCGACCTTTGCTTGCACAACATCCATGTTACTTCCTACGCCAACCGGGAAGTGAACAAGGCCATCCCTCCGGGTGCGGCCACCCAGGAAATACCGCTGGCGCGCGCGGACCGAGTAACGGTTCGCTGCGACGTGCACAAGTGGATGAGCTCATATGTTGTCGTCGCAAAGAATCCCTACTACGTGATTTCAGGAGCGGGAGGCAAGTTCCGCATTGAGGGTGTCCCTGCAGGTCATTACCACCTGAAGGTCTGGCAGGAAAGCTTGGGCGAACTCGATGAGGAAATCACCGTCGAACCGACCAAGAGTACAGAGACGAGCTTCACCTATCGGGCAAGCGGCATGTAGACTGCCCGCTTGCCACGTCCGCCACCCAGAACATGCAGTCTTCGACCGGGCAGTATTCCACACAGGCCGGCGATCCCGCGCAGCCCGTGCAACATTCGATGATGACGGCGAGTTCTTTCGGCTTCTTCTTGCGCGCTGTGGTGATGCCCTTGGAGCGGGGCTCCTGCTTAAGCCCGTCGGGCACCATTCCAGGGGCTTTGACAACTTGGGATTCGGCGGCCATGGCGGGATTATATCTTTGATTTCTGCGTTTTGTAACCAAAGCTCTCGCCCAGTTTTTTCTATCGGCAGCGGCCCGAACGGGAGCGCGTGAAAAATTGGAGACTATTGCGTGATCCCGATCTGTCGGATTTACCAATGGTCCGGTCGCGTTGGCTGTTCACCGCCCCGCAGTCGCACGAGATGTTCTCGGCTGAGTTGCCGGGGAGTCGGCCTTGCGGGAGTCGGGATGTCGGCCAGCTTTGACAGCAACTCTTCGTATGCGGCGCGTGGCTGACAAGGACCGCAGAAAGTACTCGATTTGCATACCCGTCAAGCACCCGGGCGTATAGCGCTTCAAGTCAAGGCGTCCCCTACGTGGCCCGACGCTCACGGGCGGTACGAGCGTGGTTCGACCGATCTGTGAACGCGGAATGCCTTCCAGTGGACGCTTCCGATTCTGGAATCTCGGCCAAGCGATGCTTCAAGTCACAGAACGGCCCAGGTCCCTCACATAAAGCATCCGCTCGCCTTGGAAGCAGAAGCCCTCGCTTTGGGGTGCCAGAAAAATGGGACAGAAAAAGGAGACATTTTCATGTCCTACTTAGTGACGATTATCGGATTTGCTGGGGCCGACCAGGAGCAGCGTCAAGCGCGGAACAACAATGGCTCGAAGTTCAGCGTTCTTTCCGTCGCAACGCAGCGCTGGTGCGGGAACGGCAATGACGAGTAGAGTGCTCAATTGAAAGTGCGAGAATTTGTTGCCAATTTGCTGCCACCATCGGACGAATAGTGCCTAAACGAGCAGGTAAGACCGGTGGAGTTACTCAGGAAAATCAAGTACTTACAACACTTACCCAGTACGCCCAAAGGTTTTGCAGACTTCTCCCTTGGGCCACTTGGGTACCGCGCCGAATCACTAAGTATAGCAAATTCGCTTGAACTCTTCGGGCTTCCCCCGAGCAGCGCTGCTTCCGCCAAAGTCTACTTTTTCTCGGCGACCGTGGGGATTTTGGCTTCGCGCAAAAATCGCGCCGATTCTTCCGGCGGCGTCGGATTGATATAAAAACCCGTGCCCCATTCAAAGCCGGCTACTTTCGTCAACTTCGGAATGATCTCAATGTGCCAATGGTAGTGATCGTTGATCTCTTCGCCGATCGGAGAGGTGTGGATCATGAAGTTCAGCGCTGGCCGGTCGAGCACCTGGTCGAGGCGTATCAGCGTATCCTTCAGCATGCGGGCCAAGCTGGCATACATGGAGCTCTGATTATTCTCGTAAGATGATCCGTGCGCCTTTGGCAGCAGCCACATCTCAAACGGGAAGCGAGGCGCATAGGGAGCGAGCGTGATGAAATGCTCATTCTCGCCGATGACGCGTTCTCCCGTGTCGCGCTCCTGGCGGATGATGTCGCAGAAAATGCATCGTTCTTTCTCGTCGTAATAGTGCCAGCAATTGTCGACTTCTTCGCGCACGCGCCGCGGGACAATTGGCAGCGCGATTAACTGCGAGTGGGGGTGATCGATGGTCGCCCCGGCGGCCTCCCCGTGATTCTTGAAAATCAGAATGTAGCGGAAGCGCTTGTCATTTTTTAGGTCCAGCATGCGGTCCCGATAGCCCCACAGCACGTCCTCTACGGAGCGTTCGGGCAACGTGGCGAGTGTTGCAAGATGGTTCGGCGACTCAATCACGACTTCATGCGCGCCGATTCCGTTCATCTTGTCAAAGAGACCTTCCCCTTCGCGGTCCAGTTCACCCTCGATGCCCAACGCGGGAAATTTGTTTGGCACAACCCGGATGCTCCAGCCCGGCGTGTTTGGGCCTCCGCCGTTCCGTCCATAGACGAGAATTTCCGGCGGAGTGCGCGCTTCATTGCCCACACAGAAGGGACAATTCTTCTCTTCTCTGGGGATGACGCTCTCCCGAAGGAAGTCGTTCGGCCGCTTCCCTCGTTCCGTCGAAATGATCACCCATCGGCCCGTGATCGGGTCCTTACGTAACTCCGGCAAAGCAATCCTCCTTGAATACGTTTCTGGGTCACCCGCGCGGGGTGAGCAACCAGGAGACTTTGAATTGTACCGCGTCTAACGCCCCCGTGAAGATGTTCCGGTCACGCTCCGGGCTTGCTGCTTTTTTCTTCGTGCAGGCCACGCCGCGTCGTCCGGCGCACCGCCCGACACATGGGTAGTGAAAAGATCGCCTCGGTCTCGACGCCGATTCTCCAGCCTTCCGCGCAGTATAGACAAAAATCCCGCGGCGGCCATAGTTCTTCTGCGGCCGCCACAGGATCCGGAAGTCTCCGCTAGTATTTCTGATTCCTATCTCTTCGCCTCGAATCAGACTTTCTTCTCCGCCTCACGGAAGCAATCTTCCAGTGTCCGCGCGGCAAAGTCCGCCTGCTCCTGATCGATCAGGAGCGGCGGCGACAGGCGAATGGTGTTCTCACCCGCACCGAGCACCAGCAAGCCCTTGTGAAACGCCAGGTCGACGATTGCGTTGCGCAGATCCGCGGCTTTTTCCTTGGTCCGCTGATCGCGCACGATCTCAATGCCGATCATCAATCCGCGTCCTCGTACGTCTCCCACGATCCTGAAGTCCTTCACCCAATCGGCCAGGCGTCCGAAGAGGTAATCGCCCATGCGATGAGCATTTTCCTTGTACTCGCTCTCGATCAGGTCCATGGTGGCAAGCGCTGCCGCAATGCACACCGGGTTTCCGCCGAACGTTGTGCCGTGTGAGCCTGGCTTCCAGCACATCACGCTTTCTTTCGCGATGATCGCTCCCAGAGGCATGCCGCTCGCGATGCCCTTCGCGGAACAAAGAATATCCGGTTCGACCCCGGCGTGTTCACAGGCCCACCACTTCCCGGTGCGTCCCATGCCCGACTGCACTTCGTCGACGATGAACATGATGCCGTGTTGGTGGCAGATGCGTTGCAATTCCTGCAGGAAGAACTTCGGCGCCGGCACATAGCCGCCTTCGCCTTGAATCGGCTCGATGATGATGCCCGCGACGTCCTCGGGATCGAACAGCCGCTTGAAAATCTGCCCTTCGAGCTGTTCGAGGATTTCCGCGCCGCAGGTCTCCGCGGTATGACCGTGCGCGCAGCGATAGGCATATGGAAACGGGATGTGCTCGATTCCACTGAGCAGCGCACCGAATCCCTTGCGCTGAGTCGACTTCGAGGCCGTCAGCGAAAGAGCGCCCATCGAGCGGCCGTGGAAGCAGCCGTAAAATGCGATGAACTTGTCTCGCCGCGTGGCGTATCTCGCCAGTTTAACGGCGCTTTCTATTGCTTCCGTACCAGAGTTGGTGAAAAAGACCTTCTTGCTTTCGGTACCTGGCATCGTGCGACCCAGCCGTTCTGCCAGCTCCGGCATGCTCTCATAGTAAAAATCCGTGCCGGACATGTGAATCAGTTCGGCCGCCTGGTTCTGAATCGCAGCGACAACTTGCGGATGGCAATGACCAGTGGAGCACACGGCGATACCCGCAGCGAAATCGAGAAAAGCGTTACCATCCACATCTTCGACAATCGCGCCGCGCCCGCGCCTGGCCACCAGTGGATAGTCGCGCGTGTAGGACGGCGACATGAATCTTGCGTCCCGCTCCAGCACCCGCTTGGCATTGGGCCCGGGTATAGCGGTCACCAGCCGTGGTGTTTTCACTTCCAAAGTCGTTGGCATGTCTTCCTCCAGGGAAGAAATCAAAAGGTTGGAGTTGATCGAACATTGCGGGGCGAAAGCAGGCACGCGAACGGACGAATCCGGACGCGGCTTGCAAGAGAGAAAAAAAGAACTTGGTTAGTCCACGCCGTAGAGTTGTGGCCGCTGGGCGGCCGGCGGGCAGCTTCCCACGAGGAAGGAAGGACGAATTTGAAGATTAAGGCTCACTTGCGTTTCCAGCGCACGCTACCGTCTTTGGCGTCTTCTATTATTATACCACGATCTGCCAGTTCTTTGCGGATCCGGTCGGCCGCCGCAAAGTCGCGTTTCTTCTTTGCGGCATTGCGCTCCGCGACCAGCCGATCGACCTCTGCGTCGTCCGGTCCGCCGTCCGCGCTGCCGTATCCGAGCGCCCGAAGTTTTTCGCCATCACTGTCTTGCACAACGGCGAAAACCCTGTCGAAGGTAGCCAGAAACTCCAGCACGGTCGGGACTTCGCCCTGGCGAAATTCACCTTTATCCACGGCGACATTCGCTTCCCGCACCAGGTCGAACACCGCCGCCAGCGCCTGCGCCGTATTCAAATCGTCCGCAAGACCAGCGTCAAACTCTTCCGCCGCCTTCGCAATGCGCGCAGCCATGCCTTCTTGGTTGCCAGCGGGAAATTTTCCACGCTTCAGCCGATCGGCGAAATTCCGCAACCGTTCCACCGAGCTAGCTGCCTGCTGCAGACCGTCGAAGGTAAAATTGAGCTGCTTGCGGTAAGGAACACTGGCCAGCGCAAACCGCAGAGCTGAAGGCTTATGACCTTTCGCAAACAAATCGCGCAGCGTGAAAAAATTCCCCTGGGACTTCGACATCTTCTCGCCTTCGACAAGCAAGTGCTCGGCGTGCAGCCAGTAGCTCACGAAATGCTTGCCGGTCGCGCCCTCGCTCTGTGCAATTTCATTTTCATGATGCGGAAATGCCAGGTCGATTCCACCGGTGTGAATATCCAGCGTCTCACCGAGATACTTCATGGCCATCGCGGAGCACTCAATGTGCCAGCCGGGGCGCCCCGGGCCGATCGCTGTCTCCCAGAAATGTTCTCCTGGTTTCGGCGCTTTCCATAACGCAAAGTCCCGCGCGCTCTCTTTTTCGTAGCGATCGTTGTCGACGCGTGCGCCCGTCTGAATGCCGGTCAGATCGATCTTGGAGAGCTTTCCATAGTCCGGGAATTTCGCGATGCGATAATAAATTGAACCTTCGCCCGGATACGTGAATGTCTTTTCCTGGAGCCGCTGAATCAACTTCACCATCTCTTCGATATGGTCCGTGGCGCGGATCCAGTGCTCCGGCGCTTCGATGCTAAGCGTCTTGCAATCGTCGAAAAACGCCTGCACGAATTTCGCGGTGTAGTCGCGGATGCTTACGCCGGCCGCAGCGGCATTCGCGATGATGCGGTCGTCCACGTCTGTCAGATTCATCACGTGGTTCAGCTTGAATCCGCGCAGCTTCAGGAAGCGCCGCAAGATATCTTGAAATATGAAGGTGCGGTAATTCCCGATATGTGCGTAGTCGTAGACCGTCGGCCCGCACGTGTACATGCGCACTTCCCCGGCCTTTTGAGGTACGAAATTCTCGATTTTTCCGCTCAGCGTGTTGTGCAGCTGAATATCGGCCATAGGCTCTAGAGGGTCTCTTTCCGCAAACGAATAAGCGATCGATTGTAGCCGAGCCCTTTGAAACCTAGCAATGTCGAAGCTGCGCGATGTTTCGCAGAATACCGTGTAGTGGGACCTGATTGGTCCTAATTGACGCCCGCCACCGACACAGTTACAGTCCTCCTTCTCATCTAGTGAAGGAGTAATCGATGAATCGTTTCCTATCGATCGGCGCTCGGTTTGTTCTCTCGGCTCTCGCGACGGCCACCCTTGCGCAGGAGCCGCCCAAGGCCAGTGTACTCAAGCCGCTGACTCCAGAAGCTTCCTTGGATCTGCGTAGTATTTCCGATCTGCAATTCTCTCCCGACGGCAACCGTCTGGCGTTTGTGGTCACCGAGCCCGCGAAGGGCGAGCGCCGCGCACGTCACATTTGGCTTTACGACAAACAATCGGGTTCACTCCGACAGTTCACATATTCCGCAAAGTCCGACTTCTTGCCGCGCTGGTCACCCGACAGCAAACGGCTGGCTTTCCTCTCAGACCGCGACGATCAGCAGCAGGTCTACGCCATGCGCGCAAACGGCGGCGAAGCGAGCGCCCTGACCAAAGGAAAGCGCGGGGTGCAGAATTTTGTCTGGTCCCCCGACGGCAGGCAGATCGCCTTTCTGGCCCCCGACGCAAAAACGGAAGCGGAAGAAAAGAAAGAAAAAGACAAAGACGACGCACACGTGGCGGACAAAGAAGATAAACATGCCCGCCTGTGGCTTCTTACTCTCGACACGGGAGACGCCAAAGCCCTCACCGAACCCCAATGGAAAATCAGTGAAGCCGTGTGGCATCCTTCCGGCACCGGCCTCGTGCTCAGCGCCACGGATCACCCCGAATCGGATCAGAATACCGAGCGTATTTTTTCCTTTCGTCTCCGGGACACGGTAAGCGATGACCGCAAAGCGGTCGACTCGATGACACAGGTCCTCGCTCCTCGTGGGCCCTTCGGAAATATCCGCATCGCGACGGATGGCCAGAAGATGGCGTTCGTCGGCTGCCGCGAAGACGGCCCAACGCCGCACGACCTCATACTCGCTCATCATGGCGACAAAGCCACTCAGAATCTCAGTGGCGCTGACGTTGACCGACCGGTCTTTGACTACCGCTGGTCCAGGGACGGTGGGTTGCTCGCCGTGGTTGGCGATGGCTTCCACTCGAAGTTCGTGGCCTTCACCGCCGAAGGCGCGCTCAAGGATGTCCCTGCGATTCCCACCAATCCGAATGCTTTCGGCGTTTCCGATTCCGGAGAGGTTGCTTTTGCCGGGCAAACCGCGACGACTCCCCAGGAACTATGGATTTGGGATCAGAAAAGCGCCCCGAAGCAAATCTCTCACTTGAATGATTCATGGAAGCAGTACATGCTCAGCGCCCCGGAGTTCTACAAATACAAATCCTTCGACGGCCTGGAAATCGAAGCGGCTCTTCTGAAACCACTCGGCTACGACGGCAAATCGAAGCTGCCGGTCATCGCCCTGATTCACGGCGGCCCCACGGGCGCCTGGCAGGACGCCATCGAAACCTGGGGGCAGCTCTTTGCGGCGCGCGGGTACGCGGTCTTCTATCCCAATATTCGCGGATCAAGCGGTTACGGCGAGAAATTCATTGAGTTGAATCGCAGCGACTGGGGTGGCGGCGATTACCGGGACGTCATGGTCGGTGTCGACGACCTCATCGCGCGGGGCCTCGCCGATCCCGAAAAGCTGGCCATTGGCGGCTGGTCGTATGGCGGCTACATGTCCGAATGGGCGATTACGCAAACCACGCGATTCAAAGTTGCTGTCTCCGGCGCGGGCCTCTCAAATCTCATCTCCGAATACGGCACCGAGCAGGGCCCTTCCTACGATGAATGGTTCTACGGCGTCCCGTATGAGCCGGAAAAAATCGCCGGCTTCTTGAATAGTTCGCCCTTCGTGCACCTCAAGAATGTGAAAACGCCGATCTTGATTCTTCAAGGAGACGCCGATTCGGTCGATCCTCTCGGCCAAAGCCAGGAACTTTATCGCGGCCTCAAGCGCTACGGCGTGGAGACTGAACTCGTCGTCTATCCTCGCGAGCCTCACACCTTTCATGAGGAAAAGCACCTCCTAGATCGCCTGAATCGCATCCTCGCCTGGTACGACAGGCATCTGAAAGAAGGATCGTCAGCTGCCAGGTAGGCCCAAGACGAGACGTCGGACATTCCAAAAACACTTGTGGCGTTAGCAAGGCGGCCACAAGTTGTGCCGTAAGGCTTTACATGCGATGAACATCGTGTTACTGTTTTTTCCCGTACCGCCATCCTGCGCCAGGCGGCTGGGCCTCTGACTGAGAACCTGCCAAACGTTCTGACAGGCCACCCGAGAAGGGTTGACCTGTTGCTCCGAAGACCCTCCCCTCGAGGAATGAAACGTCGTCCCTCTGCACGAGTTTATGCCCCAGCCGTAGGAGAACAGCTGGCTTTCGCAGTTTTCGAGCTGTATGCGAGTTCATGCTGGCAGCCGTGGGAGAAGTTGACGACCAAAAGGGGACATCTTGCTGAAGCTGCGAAAAGTCGAAATCGTTGGCTTTAAATCGTTTTGTGAGCGCACCATAGTCACATTCAGCGGGTCCGGCACGACCTGCATCGTCGGGCCGAACGGCTGTGGCAAATCCAACGTTGTGGATGCCATTTCGTGGGTTCTCGGCGAGCAGAGCCACAAATCACTTCGCGCCGAGCGCATGGCCGATTGCATTTTTAATGGGACCACCAAGCGCCCTCCGCTGGGACTCGCCGAAGTCACCATCACCATGGAGGATCCCGAGCTGGCCGAAGCGGCCCGCTTCGTCATGGCAAGCGCGGCGTCAGACTCTGGAGCGGATGCTACGTCCCTTGCCACCGAAAACGAAGAAGCCTCCGGCTTGACCGATACGACCGAAATTCCCTCGCCTGACCCCGCCGAGACCCCCGAAACGCAAGAAGAAGCCACTGAAGGTTCAGCTCCATCCCCAGCTGAACCCGGTGGCAAGTTCAAACGGAAGAAAAAGTCGTTAGACAAGCTGGTTTTGGCCATGAAACCGGGCGAAGTCGTGGTCAGCCGGCGGCTCTATCGTTCCGGCCAAAGCGAATACCTGATCAATGGCCGTGTGGGAAGGCTCCGCGATATCCAAGAAATGTTCATGGGCGTGGGCCTGGGGCCGGACTCTTACGCCATCATCGAACAGGGCCGCATCGGACTGATTCTCTCCACCAAGCCCATGGAGCGTCGCGCCATCATCGAAGAAGCCGCTGGTGTCACCAAATTCAAAACCAAGAAGCGGCTTGCGGAAGCCAAGCTGGAATCCTCCAAGGTGAATCTCTCGCGTGTCAATGACATCGTGGTGGAAGTCGAGAAACAGCTCGGCTCGTTGAAGCGCCAGGCCGCCAAAGCGCGCCGCTATTCCGAAATCCGCGATCAAATGCGCGGAATCGTTCGTCAAATGCTGGCGGGCAAGGCCCGCGAGCTCGAGGCCGAAGCCGAGCGCGTCGCGAAGCAGCTCGAAGGACTGAACGCCGCCGAATTGCAGCGCGCCACTGCCATCCAACAGCAGGAAGGGGAACAGGACCGGCTGAACCATCGAATTTATGAACTGGATGCTGAGATCCGGCAGAACCAGAATGTCATGAATCTCACTGCGCTCGAAGTCGACCGCAGCGAAAATCGCATCGCCTTCAACCGGCAGCGTGCCGAGGAGCTCGCCGGGCGTGACGCCCAGGTCGATGTGGAATTGGCGCAAGCCACAGCGCAGGCCGCCGAATGGGAATCGCGAAGTGCCTCGCAGATTCAGGCGGTTACGCTCCTGCGGGAAGAGTCGGGCGTCTTAACCGCTCACGTGGAAGAGCTTGCGAAACGCGCCGAGTCCCGGGCCGCCCAGATTGGCGAATCCGAAGCACGGGTCGAAGCACTGCGGCAATCCTCATCGGAAGCCGGCGAGAGCCTGCTGCGTCTCCATGGCGAGCAGAAGCAAGCCGAAGAGGCGCTGGTGCACCAGGGCGAAGCACTGCGAAAGCTCGAAGCAAGAGAGCACGATTTGTTGGAAACTTCGATGCGCGCGCGCGATGATGCCGAGCGCGCCGCTTACAATCATGAATCCGCGACCGGTCAACTCAATGCGCTGAAGCAAAGCGCCGCCGAGCTTCAAGCCAAGATCACCGGATTCCGGGAGCAGCGCGATACCCTGTCGAAGGAGGCCGCTGCGCTCCGCGATTCGTTGGCGGGGATTCGCGCTCGGCATTCGACGCTCACGCAAATCCTGAACGATCGCTCCTACACTGCGGACGCCGTGCAGAAGCTTTTTGCCGCCAGCGAACGCCGCGGCGGGAAGGATTTTCGCGCCGTCGGCGTGCTGGCCGATTATGCCGAAGTCGAGGAACAGCACGAAGCCGCCATCGAGCAGTACCTGCGCGACGAACTGGAATACGTCGTCGTCGAAACCTACGAGCACGCGCGGGTCGGCGTTTCCATGCTGCGCGATGAAGTGGGTGGACGGGCAACGTTCTTTGTGGATTCGCTCCGAAATCTGCGCCTCAGTTCCGAATACCAGCCCATCGCGAACTTCCGGGCGGAAGACGGGGTGATCGCGCGGTTCGACAAGCTGGTGGAGTTCCGCGATCCGCTTGGTGCGGCGGCAAAACAATTCCTGCCACGGCTGCGCTCGGCGTATTTGACGGACAGCACGGCGTCGGCGGAGAAATTGGCACGGGAAAATTCACAATACGCCTTCGTTACGCCCGACGGCACCTGCTACCAGGGCCGCATGGTCACAGGCGGCCGCCCCGATGAAGCGGGCCCGCTGGGGATGAAGCGCGAATTGCGGGCCCTGGACGCGGAAGTGATGCAACTTGAGCATCAGGTGAGCGAAAAACAGGCCGTGCTGGAGGCCGCCGCTGCCGAGTTGCGTGCAACCGAGCAAGCCCTCACCGATATCGATGAGCAGCAACGCGAAGCGGAGCGCGAAGCCATCTCCGCCATGCACCGCCACGGGCAAATGCAGAGTGAACTTGCCCGCCTCGGGCTGGAACTCACCACCTGCCAGAACGAACTCAAGCATATCCGCCTGGACGTGGAAAACACGCGGCAGCGTGCCGAGCGCGCAAAGAACCAGCATACCGCCGCCGCGCTAAGCCGCGCCGAAGCCGACGCCGAAAGCGTGCGTCTTGCGGAGGCACTCGTCCAGCTTCGCGGGTCCATCCAATCGGAACAGAACGAACTTGCCGCCGGTCGCGCCGCATTCGCCGCGATGAATGAGCGGCTCATGGCCGCCGAAGCTCTGGCCGCTCGGTTGAACGAAGAGCGCGCCGAGCTCGAACGCCGCGAAGTCGCTCTCCAACAGCAAGTGACGTCCATCGGCGACGAAACCGCCGCCCTGGCCCGGCAGAGCAAAGAGCTCGCCCTGCAGCTCGATGATCTGCGCGGCGAAAAGCTGCGCCTGGAAATCCGCCAGCGGGAGCTTGAGCAGGAATGGGACGCGGCCCGCACGCGCGTCACGCAGATGGAAGACCACCTGCGCATGGGCCGTCAGTCGCTGCAGGAAGTTCGCGAGCAGCGCAGCCACGCGGAAGTTGACCGAGCCAAGAATGACTCTGACCGTCAGCACTTGCGCGAAACGTGTATGGGCGAGGTAAACGCGCAGCCAGAGGATCTGATCGCCACAGAAGCGGCCTTCATGTCCGGCGAAGAGCTGGCCATCGCTGAAACCAACTACCGCGAGATGAAGCAGCGCATAGAATCGATGGGCCCCGTTAACATGATGGCGCTCGAAGAGTTCAACGAGTGCGAGCAGCGCTTCACATTCCTGACGCGCGAGCGCGACGATCTTTTGCAGTCGATTGCGGACACCCAGCAGGCCATTGCCGAGCTCGACTTCGCCACCAAGGAAAAGTTTGAGCACGCCTTCCACGCCATCAACAAGAACTTCTCCGAAGCCTTCCACACCATTTTCGGCGGCGGCATGGCGGAGATGCGTCTGACCGAGCCGGACAGCTCCGGCGACGCCGGCATCGACATCGTCGCTTCACCTCCAGGCAAGCGGCTGCAAAACGTGTTGTTGCTCTCGGGCGGCGAAAAGGCCATGACTGCGCTGGCGCTGCTCATTGCCATCTTCCGCTACCAGCCAAGCCCGTTCTGCATCCTTGATGAAGTCGATGCGCCGCTCGATGAAGCCAACGTCGGGCGCTTCACGCGCCTGATCGGCGAGATGAGCGGCCAGACGCAGTTCATCATCGTCACGCACAACCGCAAGACCATGGAGATGGGCAGTGTGCTTTACGGCGTAACGATGCAGGAGCCCGGCGTCTCGAAACTCGTCAGTGTGCGCTGGGAAGAACCGGAATCGTTGGCGCCAAAGCAGCATGCCGCGGCAGCCTCCGCAGCCTAAATTGGCTCCGCATTTGACAAGCAGAGGGGCAGCCTGGTCCAGCGCGAAGGAATGCGACGCCCCGGCCACTTCCCTCACGGCAAGCTGCATAATTTTTTCTTATGTCGTTTCGCAAAAATTCCACTCGCGTCCCTTTGACTTCGCGTTGCGCTGCGCTAGAATGCTTCTCACTTTGTCGGGAGAACTTCTCCGTGCCAGCTACTCCTGCCATGAGAGTTTTGAGCGAAACGCATTTCGCCGGCCTGTTGCCCGCCGCGCGTGGCAAGGTCCGTGACATCTACGATCTCGGCGGCCAGCTCCTCATCGTGGCCACCGATCGTCTCTCCGCTTTTGACGTCATTTTGCCCACGCCGATTCCCGACAAGGGCCGCGTCCTGACGCAGCTTTCTCTTTTCTGGTTCCAATTGTTGGAGGATGTAATTCCCAACCACGTCCTCAGCGCCATTGAATTTCCTCCTCCTTTCGACAAGTTCAAGGATGAACTCACAGGCCGTTCCATGATCGTTCGAAAGACTCAGCCGCTGCCGATTGAATGCGTGGCACGCGGTTACGTCTCCGGCTCGGGTTGGAAGGACTATCGCACCACGGGAAAAATCTGTGGCCTCCAGCTGCCTGCCGGTTTGCGCGAATCCGACCGGCTGCCAGAGCCCATCTTTACGCCCGCAACGAAAGCCGCCACCGGCCACGACGAAAACATCTCTTTCGAATACGCCGCATCACTCATCGGCAAAGAACTTGCCGAGAAAGTCCGCGGCGTGAGCCTGGAACTCTACCGCCGCGCTGCGGCTTATGCCGAGCCACGCGGCGTTATTCTGGCCGACACCAAATTCGAGTTCGGCCTCCTCAACAACCAATTGATCTGGATCGACGAAGCCCTCACGCCCGATTCTTCCCGCTTCTGGTCCGCTGCCCAATACAGCCCCGGCGGTCCTCAGGCATCCTTCGACAAGCAGTTTGTTCGCGACTATCTCGAGCGAATGCAGTGGCCGAAAACCCCGCCCGGCCCGGAACTTCCTCCTGAGGTCGTGGAGGCCACTCGCGGCAAGTACCGGGAAGCCTATCGCATCCTGGCCGGCCGCGAATTGGACTAGCAAGCCGGGCCCTCACACCATAAGTTATCGAGCGGAGCGTGCCATCGTGAAAGATCAATTGGAAGGGCTTGTCAATCAGATGGTGGAGCGCGGGATTCTGTTTGAAGAAGCGGTCGGCGAATTCGAAAAGCGCTTCATCAAACGTGTTCTGGACCGCGCGAACGGCAACCAGTCCCGCGCTGCCGAAATTCTTGGCATTCACCGTAATACGTTGAGCCGCAAGATCGACGAGTACAAGCTCGATTCGAACGGTCACCGCCGGTATGCGCGCTGACCGAACTCCAATCACTTGCAAGAACGAATACGGCTCCCCAGATTGGCCGGGGAGCCGTGTTCTCAACCAAGTCTAGCGAAGCTGGAGAAGACTAGCTCGGTTTTGCTGCTGGCCTTTTCGCTGCCGGCTTTCGCACGGGCTTCTTTGGCGCTGCCTTCTCCTTCGGAATATCTTCTTCCTTCACTTTGGCCTTTTCCCAGTGCAGGAAAAACGCCGGTTCGGGATCGTAGGCAGTCAGCGTGCCCGTAAAGTGGACAGCGCTGTCCTTTTCCACGCGTGCCGCTTCGGGCTGGACGACGACTTTCACGTCCATGTTGGGGGTGGTGGCGGCATCGAACTCTGCATCGTTGGTCACGAAGGCAATCTTCAGAACGATGGCGTCCGTACCGGGCACGACTTCGATCACCTTGCCCGGCACTTCGGGAAACTCCAGGCCGCAGGATGCCAGCCAGGTCAATTTGCTCTTGTCACCCCCGGCCTTCAGGTCCGTGACTACCGACGCAATGGTCATGTCCTTCTGGGCGGCAGAGAGGTCCGCCGCACTTGGTAACGAGTAGCTGGCGGGACGCTCTGCCGAGCTTCCGGCGAGTTGCAGGAGCTCATTCAGCTCTGCATCTGTCAGACTGTCGCAAACGGTTCCGCCCTGGTAATTGGCCAGCAACTTGCGCAGATAACCCTTGATTTGCTTGGACTGAGCTTCCGTTGCGCCCTTCGCCGTTACCGCCCGCGCGAATGCCCAGAAGGCGTCCATTTGCTGCGGTGGTGACATGGCTTGGTAGGCTCGGCCCAAGTTGTAACTGGTGACCGGGTCATCTGGATTCAACGCCAGTACAGCCTTGAAAGAAGCCACCGCGGCGGCGTAGTCCTTCATGGTCATCGCCGCGCTGCCTGCAGTGTAATTGAAGAGAATGGCGGGCTGCTGTTTCTGTTTAGCAAAGTCCTCGGCGGACATGGTGTCAGGCTTTTTTAGTTCATCGAGCGTCTTCAGTCCGAGCAGCGCCGCTTCTCGGCCCTTGGTTGACAGATCCTTTGCCGCCGAGTCCGTCTCTTTGATGTTGAGGCCGGCGTAGGAAAGGGCCCGGGCGTAGAGCGCCTCGTACCGGATTCCCGGCTCCGCCTTTTCACCCAGCGCCACCAGCTTGTCCGCGTACTCGATCACCTTTTGAGGATTCTTGAGCTGCGTGTAAGCGCGATAGTAAAGCGGATAGATGTAAACGAGGAGATCCGAATTTGGATACTTCGCGACAAAATCATCCGCACACTTGATAATGGCCGCAGGAACTTTCTCGGCCGCGCACGCCTGCTCGGCGTTATATTCCGCCTGTGTGTACTTCGGCCCCTTGGCCGCTCCCGCGTCCTGACCCGTCGCCGGCGCTTGCGCGAATGCACCCAGCCGGCTTCCAGCAATCAGGAAAAGGGTTGCCATGATCGCGAGCCCCGACAATGTTCGTGTTGCGTTCATTCCCATTTCTCCTCGCTCAAACTGCAAGCTTGAGTATTCTGCTTCCGGTGCACCCCAGAATGCTTCTGCCGGGAATCGCTTTGTTTCGGAAAACCCTGGGATTATAGGGAAACCCGCACCCTATCCGCAAGACGTTCCCTTTCGTTGACTTGATAACCTGAGGAAATTTCTCCATGCGGATAGCGGCTTTTCTATTTGATTCCCTCACGGCTACCAGGGGACCCCAAGTACTGCGGAAAACTCTGGTGATAGGATGAGTGTCGCACAAAAAGAGTGGCCCTTACGAGGGAGAATTCTCATGGCGGTAATAAGCAGAACAGATGGAGCTTCCCGGGTGAGGAAGCCGCTGAGGGGCGGTGTGGCGCTTGTCACCGGGGGGAGCCGTGGCATCGGTCGCGCCATCGCGTATCGGCTGGCCATGCTGGGAGCCGCCGTTTCAATTTGTGGACGGGATCGCGCGGCACTCGAGGAGTCAGCACGGGGGCTGGCAAGAATCGGCCGGCCCGTGCATACCCAGATAGCCGACGTCACAAAAGGTGCCGACATTACCGATCTGATTGCCAACACGGAGGCCGCGCTAGGTCCCATCACCATCCTCGTCAACAACGCCGGCATCGGCCTGTTCGGCCCGGCCCACGAAAAAACCGAGGCCGATTGGGATCGCGTGCTGGATACCAATCTTAAGAGCGTCTTTCTCCTCTCTCGCGCTGTGGCGCCTTCCATGATCCGCCGCGGTTCGGGCGACATCGTCAACATCAGTTCTCTGGCCGGCAAAAACGCATTCGCTGGCGGCGGCATCTATTGCGCCTCCAAATGGGGTGTCGTCGGTCTTTCTGGCTGCCTCGCGGAAGATCTCCGGGAACACGGTATCCGCGTCAGTGTGATCTGTCCGGGAAGCGTGGCCACGGAATTCTCCGGCCGCGGCCCCAAGGACTCGTCGAAAGCGTTGAGCCCCGAAGATGTTGCCCACGCTGTCGAAGCCATCCTCACACAAGGTCCGCGAAGTTTCCTGAGCGAGATCCACCTTCGGCCGCTGCGGAAGCCATAGACCGACCGGCCTGCCTCAGCCGGATTCTTTCCTCTTGACATTAGTCGTTATAACGACTATGTTGGGGCGTGAGCCTGCGGTTCAAACTCTCCAGTTCTTCCTTCTCCCTGGAGAAATGCGTTTTTGTGTCGCTCTTGCAAACAGCCGACACCCTCGGCCAGGAAGCAGAACAGCTTTTGAAAGCCGCGGGGCTTACGGGTGCGCAATACAACGTCCTGCGCATTCTTCGCGGGGCCGAGCCGAGTGGCCTGGCTTGCCGTGCCATCGGCGAGCGTATGATTTCTCACGACCCGGACATGACGCGCCTCCTCGACCGCATGGAAAAGCGCGGCCTGATCACCAGGGAGCGCCAGTCCGACGATCGCCGCGTGGTAAAGACGCGCATCACTGCGCAAGGACTCAGCCTGCTAAAAACATTCGACCAGCCGGTTCACAATCTTCATAAGCGCCAGTTCCGGCACATGTCGGCCACACGCCTTAAGATTCTTTATGATCTGCTCGAAGAAGTCCGCGTCCGCAAGCCTGCGTAGCCGACCTTTCGGGGCGAATTTCGAATGTCCAATCAAAAAAAGCGAGAAGGAGAAGAACATGGAAAACTATTTATCTCGAATCGCAGTAGCCGCGGGGCTCGCAGCCGTTCTGTCACTGACTGCCGGCGCGGCCACCTCCGAGTGGAAGCTTGATCCGCAGCATTCGTCCGCGCAGTTTTCGGTTCGTCATATGGCCATCTCCACCGTACGCGGAGCTTTCAGCAAGGTCAACGGCACGCTTGTGCTGGACGACAAAGACGTCACCAAATCCACCCTTGACGTCACCATTGACGTCTCGACCGTGGATACGCGCGAGCCCGCCCGTGACAACGATCTGCGCAGCGACAAATTCTTTGACGTTGCGCACTTCCCCACCATGACTTTCAAATCCAAGAAGGTCGAACAGATCGCTCCCGGAAAGCTCAGAGTCACCGGTGATCTCACCATTCGCGGCACCACCAAGGAAGTCGTGCTCGACGTTGAAGGTCCGACGGCTCCGATGAAAGATCCCTGGGGCAATCAACGGGTCGCGGTCAGCGCCTCGTCAAGAATCAACCGCCAGGACTTCGGCGTGAAGTGGAACGCCACCTTGGACAACGGCGGTGTGGTCGTCGGTGACGATGTCAATATCACCATCGACGCGGAAATGATCAAACAAGCGCCGGCGAAATCCGCTAACTAACAAGGCTATGTCCGGTGCGGTTTCCGAAAAAGGGCGGGTGGTGTGAATGCACCGGCCCGCTGGGCTTGAATCATCTAACCAAGGTCTGCCAAGGAAAGAGATCGAAATCATGCACAAACCAGCCCCTACTGATTATCCAGTCCACGAGCTAATTCGCGAGCGTTGGAGCCCGCGCGCTTTCGCTAGTAAGTCTGTTCCACAAAACGTTCTACGCAGCCTTTTCGAGGCGGCCCGGTGGGCGCCCTCGAGTTATAACGAGCAGCCCTGGGCGTATCTCGTGGCGACCAGAGACGAACAGGACAGCTTTGAGAGAATGCTGAGCGTCCTTGTGGAATTCAATGCCAATTGGGCCAAGAGCGCTCCGGTGATGGCGATCGCCGTGGCGGAACTGGCGTTTGCGAAGAACAACGCCCCCAACCGCAACGCTCAATACGACCTTGGCGCGGCAACGGCCTTGCTCTCCGTGGAAGCGACCGCCGAGGGATTGGCCGTCCACCAGATGGCCGGATTTGATCCGGAAAAAGCGCGCCAATTGTTTGGGATTCCCGCGGGATGGGAAGCCATCGCCGCGATCGCCCTGGGCTACCCGGGCGATCCAGCTTCCTTGCCACCGCCTTTACAGGATCGCGAGATGGCACCCCGGACACGCAAGCCGATGGCCGAGTTTGTTATGGCCGGTCAGTGGGGGCATACTGCTCCTTTCGCAACGAAATAACCGGAGATTGCCAACCCCGCCCCGCCATGCACCGCACGCTCGAATTCCTCCTCCATCATGGATACGTAGTGTTGCTCGGATGGGTTTTCGTCGAGCAGGTGGGGCTGCCGCTACCCTCCATGCCGCTGTTGCTCGCGGCGGGCGCGCTCGCGGGCACTGGCCACCTGAGTTTTTTTGCCTCCCTGTTCTACGTTATCCTGGCGGCGGTGGCAGCGGATTCCATCTGGTATCAGCTAGGCCGCCGCAAAGGTATCAAGATCCTGCAGCTGCTCTGCAAGATTTCGCTTGAGCCGGATTCTTGCGTTCGCCGCACCGAAGGCGTTTTTTCGAAGCAGGGCGCCCGCTCGCTTCTGCTGGCCAAGTTTCTGCCTGGCCTGAGCACCGTCGCACCTCCCCTTGCCGGCATCTTTCACATGCGTCCGCGGCGCTTCCTGTTCTTCGATGCCTTGGGATCATTTCTCTGGGCAAGTACGTTCCTCGGCCTGGGCTATATATTCAGCGGTCAGATCGAGCGCGTAGCAGAGCATCTCGCCGCGCTCGGCGGCTGGCTCCTGGTCCTCCTCCTCGGCGCCCTGGCGGCCTACATCGCATATAAGTTTGTCGCCCGCCAGCGCTTTCTGCGCGAGCTGCGCATCTCGCGCATCACCCCGGAGGAATTGAAGGAAAAACTCGACGCCGGCGAAGAACTGGTCATTGTCGACCTGCGCCACTCGATGGACTTCGAAGCCGATCCGGAAACCATCCCGGGCGCGTTCCGCGTGGACTCCAAGGAGCTGGAGGAGAAGAGCGACCGTTTGCCGCGCGATCGCGAAGTAATCCTCTACTGTACTTGACCAAACGAAGCCACCAGCGCCCGTGTGGCGTTGCTCCTCAGAAAGAACGGCATCAAGCGGATTCGGCCGCTGCAGGGCGGCTTGGATGCCTGGCGCGAACGTGGCTATCCACTCGATACTGTCACGCTCCCTTAGTCTTGCAAAAAAGCGTGCCCCCCCCTCCCCAGGGCAAGCGATACCAAAAACAATTCCACGAATCCAGGCTCCGACGTCCAAATCCGGGCGCGACCCTTACAGGCGCGGCAACACAATCCCGCTCTGCGACTGGTACTTCCCCTTCTTGTCCTTGTAGCTCACTTCACAATCTTCGTCGGATTCGAAGAAGATCACCTGGCACAGCCCTTCATTGGCGTAAATCTTCGCAGGCAGCGGCGTCGTGTTGCTGATTTCCAGCGTCACGAAGCCTTCCCACTCTGGTTCGAATGGCGTAACGTTCACGATGATCCCGCACCGCGCATACGTCGATTTGCCCAGGCAAATCGTCAATACGTTGCGGGGAATCCGGAAATATTCCACTGACCTCGCCAGCGCAAAAGAATTCGGCGGAATGAGGCACACGTCGCCTTGGTAATCCACCAGTGACCGCGGATCGAAATGCTTGGGGTCCACAATCGTCGAGTTCACATTCGTGAAAATCCTGAACTCATCGGCCACACGGATATCGTAGCCGTACGACGACACACCGTAACTAATCACTCCCTCGCGCACCTGGCGGTCCGTAAACGGCTCGATCATCTTGTGCTCCAGCGACATGCGCCGGATCCAGCGGTCTGGCTTGACGGCCATCCATTCCTCCCAAAATTTACCTTAGACTTGTCTCTTCGATCTGTCGCTACACCAAAATGATTCGAACGAGAGCGCCAAAAGATGTTCAGTGTAGATGACCCCCCACGTCCTTGACAACCTGCGCCGCACCCTCTAGCATCTGGCTCGGAAGCGCGGGAGGATCGCGTGATTAAGCTGGATATCGTAAACGCTGTCGTCGCTACGACGAACATCAGCCGCACCAAAGCCGAGCAGGCCGTCGAGACCGTCTTCGAATCGTTGAAGCAGGCTCTCGGCCGCGGCCAGCGCATCGAACTCCGCCGCTTCGGCGTCTTCAGTGTGAAGCCGCGCAAGACCGGCATCGGCCGCAATCCCCGCACCGGCGAAGAGGTGAGCATTCCGCCGGGCAAAGCTGTCCGCTTCAAACCCGGCAAGGAACTTCAGGGCATCGAAGAGGTGAAGAAAGCGGAATAAACGCACTTCGTCCTGTCTCAAACAATGCAGACAAACCAACCTCTCGCCAATTCGAAACTGGCGCGAAACCCTTCAGCTATGCTGTACTGACTAGTGCGATTTCGCTTCAAGCGCTAGACATTTTCGTGACCACACCGCTTCCAGAAAATCCACCGCCGTCCATCCCAGTCAACGGCGGTTGGCGGGCCATTCCCTTCGGCCCGACCACGTATATAACCGTTCCGCCTCGCCCCTCGCTCAAGACGCTCTTCATTGCCGTCGTCTTGTTTCTTCTTACTCTTTGCACCTGCCTGGTCGCCGGCACACAATTTGCCGTCGCTTACGAACAGAATCAGGCTGTTTCGCTGGACGAGTTTCTAAACGCCTTTACCCTCTTCTACAAACATCCCGCGGCCCTCGCGGCCGGCCTGCCTTTCGCCCTCACCTTGCTCACCATTCTGCTGGCTCATGAGCTCGGCCATGTCTTCGCCTGCCGTTATCATCACATCCACGCCAGCTATCCTTTTTTCATTCCCTTCCCGTCGCTGATGGGCACGTTCGGCGCATTTATTCTGATTCGTTCGCCGATTCGCTCCACTCGGGCACTGTTTGACGTAGGTGCCTCCGGTCCGCTTGTGGGATTCTTTCTGGCCGTTCCCGCACTGGCCTACGGCGCACTCCATGCGAGAATCGTTCCCGGCCTTGACGACACGCGTAACGTCGACTTGGCCTTCGGCACTCCTCTTCTGTTGCGTCTCTTTGCTGCCTGGCTGCATCCCGGCATTGCCCCCGGCGCGCTCTTGCTTCATCCCGTTGGCCGCGCCGCCTGGGTCGGGCTTTTCGCCACTTCACTCAATCTTCTGCCTGTTGCCCAGCTTGACGGCGGCCACATTCTGCGTTCCCTGAGCGCGCGCGTACACCGCCACGTGTCCGTCTTTCTTCCTCTTGTTCTCATCTCGCTCGGGCTATTCGGTTTCTGGCAAGGCTGGTACGTTTGGGGAACCCTGCTTCTCGGCATGCGTTTCCTTCGCATCGCGCCCATCTACGATCCCGCTCTGCTCGACCCGTATCGCCGATGGGGAGCGTTTCTTGCACTTCTCGTCTTTCTTCTCTGTTTCATGCCTGCGCCGCTCTACTTTTCTCCAACTTCCCATTGACCGCTTTCAATCTCCGGTTATGATGCCTACCATCTGAACGCGCCATGCCGCGCCAGCTTGACCGTGCCTGAACTCGTCCGCACACTTCGGCTTCGAGATCTTCTGCTGCTCTTCATCGGGTCGGTTATTGGTTCCGGCATCTTCCTCACTCCCGGGCTCATTTTTCGCCAGCTTGACGGCTCTGTCGGTCTCTCCCTGCTCGTCTGGCTGGTTGGCGGTGTCCTTTCTCTTCTAGGGGCGCTCACTTACGCCGAGCTTGCCGCCTGCAATCCGGAGGCCGGAGGTCTTTACTGTTTCATCCGCGACGGTTTCGGCCGTCTTCCCGCATTCCTCTACGGCTGGTGTCTCTTCCTGGTCATCGCCAGCGGTTCGGTCGCGGCGCTCGCCCGCGCCTTCAGCCGCTACCTTTCCGAAATCATTCCGCTATCGCTTCTGGCCTCAACAATCGTTGCTGTGGTGATGATCGCCGTCGTCACCGTCGTGAATATCTGGGGCACACGCCAGAGCGCCGACCTCCAGAATTGGACCACCCTCGTAAAGGTTGCAATCATCGTTGTCCTGAGTATGGTGCTTCTCGCTCGGGGTCATCATGCTCGCGAAATCCCCTTGGCGATGGGCACAACACAGCACGGGGTTGCGCTCTTCTCCAATTTCGGCCTGGCGATGATTGCCGTCCTGTGGGCCTACGAAGGATGGCAGTTCGGCACCTACAGCGCCGGCGAAGTGCTCGATCCGCAAAGAAATTTCCCCCGCGCGTTTCTTTCCGGTTCGTTGCTGCTCGCTGGCTTGTACATGATTGCCGTTCTCGCCTACCTCGTGGCCCTTGGTCCCGCCCGAGCCACCGCCAGCGACGCGATCGCCGCCACCGCCGTCGGCGAGGTCTTCGGTTCCTGGGCCGGCAAACTGGTGGCGCTCACCATTCTGGTCTCCACGTTCAGCGCCACGAACAGCGTCATCCTCACTGCGCCGCGTGTCTTTTACGCCATGGCGCAGGACGACCTCTTCTTCAAGAAGCTCGCGGTCGTGCACGAGAGATTTCACACTCCGGCCTTCGCTATCGTGGCTCTCGGCGTGTGGTCGGCAGTGCTGACGTGTGCTGGAAAATTTTCGGAGTTGATTGGCGGCGTGATTTTTGTGGGATGGATTTTTTACGGCCTCGGCGCCGCGGCCATTTTCCCCATTCGCCGGGCCTCGGCGGGCCGGCCGATTCCTTATCGCGTTCCCGGCTATCCGTGGACACCCTTGATCTTTGTTCTTGCTGCCGCCGCCATCGTCGGTAATGCCATCTACCTCGCCTTCCGCGACCCTTCTCAGTTCAAGAATCTCGCCGTGGCCATCCTTCTGTTCCTCATCGGCCTTCCCGCCTACTTCTTCTGGCGAAAACGCGCTGCCGGTTGAACTCGGTGCATGTGGATCCGGGACTTTAGTCCCGCACTTTGCTGGCAGGCATCGGTCGCGCACGGTGAAACATTGCGCAGAGGAAACCAGGGTTCAGAGGAGGAGCAAATCAGTCGTCAGGCTGATGCTTGGCTAGAATTCTCAAAACCACTTCGCGCGCTTGGCGGGCGTGCTCGCTGTCCGCGCCATTGGGCTCTAGTTTCAGATAGGCATCCAGACCTTGCAGTTGCGTCCGATACTCGTATCGGCGCCCGCTGACATCCGATAGCACAAGATAGGCCTCGGCGAAATTGGGATTACGGAGAAGAGCCTCGTGCGCACTTTTTTCCGCTTCCTCCAGACGATTGAGCCGCAGTAGCGCCATACCCAGGATAAAGTAGGCATACGGTGAACTCTCGTCCTTTTCCAATCCCCTTCGGATGGCGGTCACTGCCTCTGCTGGTTTTCCCTCCCGATAAAGAAGGTAGCCGAACCCAAATTCTGCCCAGGCGTACCTCCCCCCACTCAAATCAATGGCCTTTTGAAAGGCTTGCATCGCTTCATCCAACTGACCCAGGGTCGTCTCCACTACGCCCATGTGATAGTAGGCCTCGTAGTAATCGGGGAACGCCTGGGCAGCCTTGGCGAAGTGGCTCAGGCTCCCAGTGAGATCTTTCTTGGCCAGGCTTCCCAATCCTTTTTCGTACTCACCTCGCGCTTTACCGGGAATCTTCAGCTCTCGCGCCGAAACCGCGTAATTGATCCGCCCGGTTTGCCCCAAGTTGGATGACTTCAGATAAAGCACCAGCTTCGAGGAGGAGCCATCGAGCCGTGCGCTCGTTTGCGCCGGCTCGTAGCCCGGTTCATCGACCGCGATCTCGTACGTGCTGGGAGGAAGGCTTCGAACTTCAAAGTGACCCTCAAAGTCTGTCAAGATGCTGCGGAATATTCCCGCCGCGTGTGATTTTAACTTTACGGCCACCTGGCTCACGGGCTGATTGTTGGATTTCAAGAGCACGGTTCCGGAAATCATTCCATCCGCATGCTCTGAGCTAGGGGCTTGCGCCTCGGCCATCGGCGCCCAGACGATCACCGTCATGTTGACGAAGAGGATTGCGAGGAATCCAGACTCCAGTGAGCGCTTCTTAACGTTCTCCAATTTGCACAGCATCTCGACCTGCTGCGCACTTTTGAGGCATGGCCTCAGGAGACTGGCGGTTGGGGGAGTCAATCCACACGGCTGCGAACTGCCACTTCCAACAGTCACCTTCAGGCTGCGGTTGTGGTCTCGTCAGCGCCGCTTTGCACCATTCCCCAGAAACCAACCGTCGTGTGCGCGGACCAATACCACAATCTCTGCACCGCGCATGCCACGGCGCTCGCCACTTCACCCCCCGCCCGGCATGCCGCTCAAGAAAATAGGTTCGCAGAAGCGGCTTTACGCCCCTATCTTCTTTTTTTTCATTGCGGCAGTGCCGTCATCCTTCCTTGAGAATATTCTTTCAGCGTCCCTCGGAGTTCTCGTGATTGAACTGACCCCGACTGTGGCGGCTCTCGGGAACTGTCTCAACCAGCGACACCACATGCCACCTTGACTCACTTTGAGATTCGCAAGCACTCAGTTCGGTGTTCCCCGTCGCCAAATCCAACGAGCAAGAGATTCGTTAAGGTGCCGACCGGCACGCCAATCGAAAGCGTTGGTCGATGGCGTCAACGGATGGACGCTCCTGATGCACTCCTCAGCAAAAAAAAACGGCCGTGGGGCTACTCGGGCTACGCCGAACCTCAAGTTTAACTTGAGGGTTTGCACTAAAGCCCCTGATTACAAAAAGCTTAACGGATTTATATCCACGAGCACGGTGGCCTGTGGAATCTGCTTGGCGTCGGCACACGCCATTCGCGCCGCTGAGCAGCTTCATCCTCCTTCTCCCCGGCACGCTCGTCCATTTCTTCTTACCGAGAGGCTCGACCGAGGCCTTCGGGCAGTTGTCCGTTATCCAATTCCCGGAACTTTGCCTATTCCCACGGTGTCAAAGGAATGGTTTCAGCACAGGGCGCAAGTTTGTCTGTTCGTTCAAGGGGATGGCCGTGCTCGAAGCGATCGCTCTAGCGAAATCCTACGGCTCCGTTCCTGCAGTTCGAGAAGTCACATTTCGCCTCCAGCCCGGCCAGGTGCTCGGATACCTGGGCCCCAATGGCTCGGGAAAAAGTACCACCGTAAGAGTGCTCACCGGCCTGCTGCAACCCACTCATGGCCAAGTTCTCTTCGAGGGCCAAGACATTCAAAACAATCTGGTATCTTATCGAAAGCGGCTCGGCTACGTTCCTGAAGAAGCCAATCTCTATCCGTTTCTCACGGGCCAGGAATATCTGGAGATGATCGGAACCCTTCGCGCCATGTCTCCGAAGCGAATGAAAATCAAGATCAGCTCCCTCCTCGAGCTTTTCTCTCTGTTTGCTCATCGGCATGTTTCTCTGGGCTCCTACTCCAAAGGGATGCGCCAGCGTATCCTCCTGATCGCCGCGCTTATGGACAATCCCGATGTGCTCATCTTGGACGAACCGCTCTCCGGCCTCGACGTAACCTCTGTGCTCATTTTCAAGAACCTCATCCAGGCATTCAGCGCGCGAGGAAAAGCCGTTTTCTATTGCTCGCATATTCTCGAAGTCGTCGAAAAAGTATGCTCGCAGCTTCTGATTCTAAGAAAGGGCCAGGTTATCGCCTACGGCTCAGCGGACGAAGTTCGCCGGCGGATCGGCCAGTCCTCGCTGGAAGGCATCTTTTTGCAACTCCTGGAAGACACGGACGTCGCGCAGGTCGCCAACGAGATCGTGGATGTGGTGGTGTCTCCATCGTGAATTCTTGGAAGCAGTCCCTCGCAGAGCGGTGCATGGTTTTATCGCAACGCCCCTCGCTGCAATTGTTGCGCCTGTTCGCTGAACGCATGCTTCACGGCGGCGGAGAACTCGGCGCGGACGATTTGGACCTTGGCATGGGTGTGGTGCTCATCTTCTTGGCCATGCCGGGGGTCTTGGTGTCTCTTCTCATGTTTGAGAAGTTTGGCTCGCTAATTCGTTTCCTGCGCGGTGACGGCGTATTCGATCCCTATATCGCCACCGTTCCAGACGAATATTTCTTCATCGTGCTGTCCATGGCCGTCAGTTGCGTCGCGGCGCTGTGGCGGTGGAACTCCATTTTTCTGGACCGCCGCGACTATCTCAATCTCGTGCCCCTGCCCATCTCGCTGACCAGGATTTTCTTTGCGAATCTGTCCGCTATCTTCGCTCTGACGGCCCTGCTCACCATGGTGGCGAACGCCGCTTCCTTTGTATTATTTCCCATGGCGGTCATGGGTTCGCAAGGATCTTTCTCTAAGCTTCTTCGGTTTGCGTTTGGACATGCCATTTCCGTCAGTCTGAGCAGCGCATTCAGTTTCCTGGCCATATTTGCGCTCTCGGGCACTCTAATGGCGTGCCTTCCCTACCGCATTTTCCGCAAAGTCTCGGTGTACGTCCGTTTTGCGCTCGCGCTCTGTCTCCTGGCCCTGCTGACCACAAGCATTACGGTATCTTCTGTTCTCTCGGGCGGCTCACAGTTGATTTACCTGCGGCTCGGCGGACTGCCTCCCGCCTGGTTTCTAGGGCTGACCGAAACATTGTGGGGCAACGGTCACGATATTTTCTTCGCTTCCTTGACGCGAAGGGCCATAACTTCGTTGGGACTGGCACTGCTCGTTTCCGTCATTGCTTATACTTTCAGCTTTCGCAGATCCTTCGTCCGCATCCCGGAATTCGCCGATGTTGGCCCGCTGCCGCGAGCCCGACGTTTCTGGCTGCCTGCAAACTTTCTGGATGCCACAATTCTCCGCGCTGCAAAGCTACGCGCCTGCTACCACTTTGTTTCGCGCACACTATTGCGAAGCGATGCCCACTTGCAGATTGTCCTGGCCTTCGCGGCACTGGGTCTCGTTGTTGCCGCACAGACCGTGAATGCCGCCTACCACTCCGGCTTTTCATTCGCTGCACAACCCCCTGCCGTGGAACTCCTTTCCATACCATTTATCCTGAGCTACTGCCTCCTCGTGGGAATACGCTTGGCCTTCGAGGTCCCTTCGGATTTGCCCGCCAACTGGATTTTCAAGCTGTGGATCGAGCCTGACGGGGAACTGCCTCGTCAAGTCGCCAGAAGAGTACTTCTCACATTCTCTCTCGGCTGGCTTGCTCCCCTATGTTTTCTCTACTCCGCCCTATTGTGGGGATGGCTTAGCGCGCTGCTGCAAACGGTCGTTCTCATTGCTTGCTCCGTGGTTTTTGTAGAAGTTCTGCTCGTGCGCTTCCGCAAGATTCCTTTCACGTGCTCTTACCCCGCCTTCCAGAGCCAATCTACGCTTGTCCCTGTTGCTTACCTCATCGGCTTCGTGGCCTTCGCGATCTACATTCCCCGAATCGTGCAGTGGTCCCTGGTCACTCAATGGGGAGTCGCTGGTTTCATGCCCGTGGTTCTCCTCAGCCTCGGCGGCTTGCGTCAATTCCGTAAACAGATGCTAGACATGGATAAGAGACTGGTCTTCGAGGAAGACTCCGCTTCTAGTTTCTGAAGAGCGTTCAGCGGATCTCTAGAATCGACTCACAATAGGCTCAGTGCGTCCATATCCACGAGCACGGCAGTCTGGGGAATCTCTTTGGCGTCGCAATACGCCATCGCGCCAGTAAGCACTTTCGTCAACACCGACCGTTTCGGCGATTTTAGAAGAAACTGGAACCGGTGTTCCTTCTTCAGTCGCGCCAGCGGTGCCGTCGCCGGTCCTAGGATGCGAACGCTTTCCCCGTCATGCGGAGAAAAATACTCGGAAAGCTGCCGCGACCATCGAATCGCCTTTTCCAGGCTGGTATCGCGCACGATCACATTGGCTAGCGACGTGAACGGCGGATACGCCATCATCCGCCGGAAGTGCAATTCGCGCTCGAAGAACGCGGTGTAATCCTGCTTCACCGCGTCCTGAATCGCATAATGCTCGGGATAAAATGTCTGAATCAGCACCGCGCCCTTCAGCTCGCCGCGCCCCGCGCGCCCGGCAACTTGCGTCAGCAACTGAAAGGTGCGTTCCGCAGCGCGAAAGTCTGGCAGGCTCAACGAGGAATCGGCGCTGACGACACCCACCAGCGTCACGCGCTGAAAATCGTGTCCCTTCGCCAGCATTTGCGTGCCGACAAGGATATCCAGCGCCCCGCCCGCGAACGCGCCCAGTGTCTCCTGGTATTGCCGCTTCGTCCGTGCCGTATCCCGGTCCAGCCGCGCAATTCGTGCGCCGGGAAATTCCTTGCGAAGTCTCTCTTCCACATGCTCGGAGCCCTCTCCAAAGAAATAGACATATTTCGACTGGCACTTTGGACATTGCTTCGGTATTTGCTGGATCGAACCGCAGTAGTGACACTCCAGCCGGTTGCGGTGTTTGTGATGGGTCATCGATATGCTGCAGTTCACGCACTGCACGGACGAGCCACAACTCCGGCACAGCACTGACCACGAATACCCGCGCCGGTTGATCAGCACCAGCGCCTGCGTGCCATTCGCCAGGCACTCATGAATTCCGGCCTGCAGCGCCGCGGAAATCGGGCTCGCCTGATGCCTGTGCTGAAAATCTTCGCGCAGATCAACAACCTGCACGTTCGCCAGCGCACGGTCTTCCACGCGCGACGCCAGCGTCAGTAGCTCATATTTGCCGTTTCGCGCGTGGTGATACGTTTCCATCGAGGGTGTCGCTGAACCCAGCAGCGCCAGAGCGCCCTCCATCTTTGCTCGCACGATGGCGACGTCGCGGCCGTGATATCGAGGAGTCTCTTCCTGCTTGAAGCTATTTTCCTGTTCTTCATCGATGATGATCAGCCCGACGTTTTCCAGCGGCGCAAACACTGCCGACCGCGTCCCAACAACAACGCGCGCGTCGCCATTCCGGACGCGCCACCATTCGCGCGCTCGCTCGACATCGCTCAGCGCCGAGTGCAAGACAGCGACGCCCTCGAATCGCGCGCCAAACCACGACCGGCACTGCCGCCCGATCCACAGCGTCAACGCAATCTCTGGCACCAGCAGGAGTGCCGTTTTCCCGCGCGCCAGCGTCTCCTGCACGGCGCGCAAATACACTTCGGTCTTCCCGCTGCCCGTCACGCCATGGAGCAGCTGCACGCCGAATTCGCCCAACGCAACTCGCGCGCGTATGGCCTTCAAGACACTCTCCTGTTCCGCATTCAATTCATGCGGCGGAGGCGAGTACCCCACATCAAATGGATCCTCGGTCGGATCAATCGGCTCTTCCCAACTTTCCAGCAACCCGTCGCGCAGCATCCGCTCGACCACCGCCCTGGTCACTTGCGCCAGCTTCAAGAGTTGGGGCAGAGGCAGCGGCCCACGCTCCGTCTCGAGCAATTCCTGCACGCGGTCTTCTCTGCCCATCATCTGCGCACTCTGCCTGCCCTGAGCGTCGCCAACCGGCGTTTCGGCGTTATCTTTTTCCTGGCCTTCCTTCTCTGTCAGTTTTTCAGCCGCCGCCCGGCTACCCTTCCAAGCGATCACTCGCTGCGTTCTTGCCTTTCTTCCCTGCACGGTCTCCCGGAGTTCAATGAGCCCGCGGCGTCGCAGCCGCTGCAACCCGGAAGGGTCGGTGCCCCACCTTGCCGCCGGGCCCAGCGGCAAAGTTCCTTTCTTTTCCTTCAATTTTGAGAGAAACGCGGTCTCTTCGGGAGTGAGCCCAGGCGACAATTCACCGCCGCCCGAGCTGTCCACCGCTTCACGCCCCGCATCCGTCAAGATAATCTGGCGGTGTGATTTCAGCTCTGTTACCGGTGGCAGCATCGCGCGAAAGACTTCGCCGGTCGGTGCCAGGTAATACCCGGCGATCCAGTTCGACAGCTCGATCAGCTTCGGCGTCAGCGCGGGAACAAAATCCAATATACCGGTGAGCTCACGAATTTTTGTCCCATGCGGGGCGCTCTCCGCCATTTCCACAACGACGCCGACCATCGCTTTCTTCCGGAACGGCACGAGCACGCGGCTGCCTGGCTGCACGGTTCCTCGCAACGTCTCCGGAACCGCATACGTGAACGTCGTGCGCAGCGGCACGGGCAGTGCGACATTGCAGAAAGGAGGAGTCATCCCGCCGTGTAGTGTACCAGCACGGGGAAATGCGGCAGAAAGCGCGGAAAAGAAGGATACAGGGTCAAACAAGAAATCTACCAGCTGAGGAGAAAAATTCCGGCGAAAATCGTGACGATCCCTGTCCATTGCCAGCGCGACACATGTTCCTTGAGGAAGATGGCCGCGAGGCCGACGGTGACCGCTCCGTACAGCGAACCAAGAACGCTGATCACCGCAACCTGCTCGATTTTCATGCCGAAATTGCTGAGGACAAAGGCACCAGTATCGAACGCGCCCATTCCCAGTGCCATCCAGCGCACGTCGCCACGTGGAAGGCGCATTGGCTGTCGGGAAACGAGGATTACGGCTGCGGTGAGCAGCGAACTGGTCAACCGGATCATCCATACAGTGGGAATGGCGCCGACGCGCGGGATGACGCGAATTCCCAGCAACCAAAACAGCACCGCGAAGCCCACAGCAGCAAACACGGCCAAGCCGATTCCCCGGCCGCTGCTTTGCACGGTGGCAGCATTGTTCTCGTCCGGTGTTTTTTCTCCATGAGCGACAACTATGACTCCCACCAGTGTGCAGATGATTCCGATGATTCTCACGATGCTCAGCCGCTCGCCGGTCATGCAGGAAAGCAGCAGCGTCAACGCGGGATAACTGGCCGAGAGTGGAGCCACCACGGCCATTTTTCCAATCTCAAACGCACGGTAGAGCGCCAGTCCCGACATCGCATTGACGCTTCCCGCCAAGAAGCCCCAAGCCCAGGGCTGCCATCCCGAACCATCCGCGAGATGCCCCCAACCACCGAGAGCGGGAAGAAGAAAGGAGAGCAACAAAAAACCCGTCAGTTGCATGTACAACATGGAACGGAGAGCGCCAATGCGATGCGTGGCAAAACGCGCAATGAAATCCGCGCCGCCCCAGGTCAGCGACGTCAGCAGGCCCAGCAGAATTCCCATGATAAGTTAGGAGGACTTGCCTTTCTTCACTTCGAGGCCCAGCACGGCCATGACTTTTTGGAGATCTTTCCAGACTTCACTCTTCGCGTGCGGATTGCGCAGCAAATAGGCGGGGTGATAGGTCGCCAGCAATTTTCTTCCGCGAAATTCCAGCCACTCTCCGCGAAACTGAGAAATCCCGCGATTGGTCTGGAGCAAAGTCTTTGCCGCGACGGCACCCAGGCAGACAATCACTTTGGGAGCGATGACATCAATCTGGCGCCAAAGAAACGGCGAGCAGGTGCTTACTTCGTCCTCTTCCGGCTGGCGATTCTCCGGAGGCCGGCACTTCACCACATTGCAGATGTACACGTCTTTCCGTTGCAGTCCCATCGCTTCTATTATCTGCGTCAGCAGTCTTCCCGCGCGCCCGACGAATGGCAATCCTTGGGCGTCTTCATCAGCGCCCGGGCCTTCGCCCACAAAGACCAGCTGGGCCCTGGGATTTCCGTCGCCGAAAACAATTTTGTGCCGCGTGCTGTGGAGCTTGCAGCGGGTGCATTCGCCAAGATTCTCACGAATCTTGAGCAGCGTGTCGTCCGCAATCCTGTCCGCGGCGTCGAAAAGCGACGGTCCCGCAGCCACCGGCAGGGACGCGATCTTGAGGCTTACCGGCGCCACGACGGGGGCAATTTTTTGCAATGCGAGCTTTCCCGTGGGCTTCGGCAAGGTCGTTTCCCTTTGAAGATCTATGGTTGAGAGTTGGGCAACGGCAGGAATTTCCAGCCGGCGCGCGATATCCGGCGCAGCACCCTTTCCGCGGTCCCGATAGAACAACGGGATTCCGAGGTCTTGGTAGAAACTGAGGCGGTGCGCTAATCTCTTCTGGAGGGTTTCGGGAATGCGCTCGGGCATGGCGAGATCAAACGCCGGAGCGCTTCAGTGCAGCCGTTGCGTGCAGCACGCTTCGCAAACGCACGACTTCGTCCAATATCCGCTGCGCCACTTCGCTCTTGCTCATTTTCGGAAGCGCCAGGTCGCGTCCATCGCGGGAAAAGAGTGTCACAATATTCGTATCATGATCGAACCCTGCGCCTTCGGCGGTGATGTCGTTGGCCACGATCAGATCGGCGTTCTTTGCGGAGAGTTTCTTGCGCGCGTTCTCCGCGACGTGGTCCGTCTCCGCCGCAAAGCCCACCACGATTTTCTGGCCTTTGTTTCTCGCCACCTCCGCCAGAATGTCCGTGGTCCGCTCAAGTACAATCGTCAGTACCGCGTCGCTCTTCTTGATCTTTTCCGCGTGCTGCTCTACCGGACGGTAATCCGCCACCGCCGCTGCAAGAATGGCGACGGAACAATTGGCAATCCGCTCTACGACGGCTTGATGCATTTCTTTCGCGCTGCGCACGCCAAGGCATTCCACACCCGCGGGGGCTTCCAAATTCACTGGTCCGCTCACGAGCATGACCTTCGCGCCGCGCCGCGCCGCTGCCTCCGCGACCGCATAGCCCATCTTCCCGGACGAGCGGTTGGTGATGTAGCGAGCTGGATCAAGGTCTTCGCAAGTCGGGCCGGCCGTTACCAGAACCTTCTCTCCCTCCAAATCCCGCTGCGTTTTCAGCGCCTCGCCTACGGCGGCGACAATATCTTCCTGCCCGGCCAGCCGTCCCGCGCCGGTCATGCCACACGCGAGGTAGCCCTCGGCGGGGTCAACGATTTTTACGCCGCGCGCGCGCAGCACCTCGACATTTTCTTGCGTGGCCGCATGGTTCCACATGTTCACGTTCATGGCCGGCGCCACCACCACTGGCGCCGTTGATGCCAGGTACAAAGTCGTCAGAAAGTCGTCAGCCATCCCGCGCGCAAATTTTGCAATGATATCCGCCGTGGCCGGCGCGACCAGCAGCAGATCCGTCCGCTGGGCAACCGCGATGTGTTCGATGGCGCTTTCCAGATTTGCTTCGCCGCCCGAAGAGTCGCCGAAGAGGTCGGTGATGACCTTCTGTCCGCTCAGTGCCGCAAACGTCAGCGGCGTGACGAACTCCCGAGCCCCGCGGGTCATCACCACCTGCACGGTGAACCCGTCCTGCTGCAAACGGCGCACGAGCTCCGCGGCTTTGTAAGCCGCCACTCCGCCGGTCACACCCAGCGTGATGCGCATCACTGCCTTTCTCGGCCCGCTACTTCCGTCGCTTATTGCCGTCCTTATCCGTATCGATCGATGCCGGCTCTGTGAATTCGTACTCGATCAGGCTGTGCTCTAGCTCTTCGCACGCGATCCGCGTGGCCTTCAATGTTCTTGGGTTCTCGATCAGCGGCGGCGCGCCTGCCATGATCTGCCGCGCACGCCTCGCCGCCAGCACCACGTACGCAAACTGGCTCTCCGGAGCTTTTGTCTGCACAGTCATTTCAGTCTTTCCCCCCAAACGATGCCAGAAGTTTTTCCACCCGGGCCCTTCGCCGTGCGCTGGTGCAGCGCAAAGCGGTAATGATCGCCTGCGCTTCGCGTCCCGCGCGTTCCACGTCCTCATTCATCACGCAAAAATCGTAATACTTGCCCAACTGCGCAATTTCGTCGCGCGCCTGCGCCAGTCGTCGCGCGATCTCTTCGCTTGAATCCTGTCCACGGTCGCGCAGCCTGCGCTCCAGTTCCTCGCGCGACGGCGGCAAGATGAAAATCGCCACCGAATCTGGGAGCTGTTGTTTCACCTGCGCCGCGCCTTGAACATCGATCTCCAGCACCAAATCGACTCCCTTTTTCCGCGATACTTCCAGCCACTTCCTCGGCGTGCCGTAAGAATATTTTCCGAAGACTCGCGCATACTCCAGAAATTCTCCGCGCGCGACCATGGCGTCGAATTCCTCTTCCGTCACAAAATCATAGCACTTCCCGCTGGCCTCGGTCGCGCGGCGCGCCCGTGTAGTACATGAGATCGATGGCATGGTGCCGGGCAGTTCCAGGATTCGCTGCACCAAAGTCGATTTTCCTGATCCCGACGGTCCGGACACGATCAACACCAGCGGCGCAATCTCTGTCCCCGTGCTCATTCGATGTTTTGCACCTGCTCCCGCAGTTTCTCGATCTCCGCCTTGATCTCCAGCGCCAAGCTCGTGATGGCCAACGCTTCGCTTTCCACGCCGGGCGTTTTTGACAGCATGGTATTCGCCTCGCGATGCATTTCCTGCAAGAGAAAATCCAGCTTCTTGCCCATCTCGCCCGCGCCGTCAAGCAATTTCCCGAACTGCTGCAAGTGGCTCCTCAGCCGGTCCAATTCTTCACTGATATCGCTGCGTTCGGCAAGCAGCGCCGCTTCCTGCGCAAGCCGCGCCGGATCGATGCCCGTCCCGCCCAGCAATTCCTTCAGTTTGGCATCGAGGCGACGTGAGAACGCCGGCCGCAGCGTCGTGGCGAGTCCGCGCACCTGCTCAACATGACCGCCGATCCGCGCCAGGCGATTGCGCAACTCCTCCACCAGATGACGCCCTTCCGCCCTCCGCATATCATCCAGCTTTGCCAGCGCGTCCCGCAACCCGCCGTCCAACAATCGTCCAAGCCGCTCTTGCTCTTCTTCCCGCTCCGGCACGGTGGCGGTGACACCAGTGATCACTCCGGGCAGTCGCAACAGGGCGACAACGTCCATATCCGTTGCCGCTCTCGTTTCCTGCCGCAGCGCTTCCGCCGCTTTCAGATACGATTGCACCAAATCCCTATTTACCTGTACCGGCGCCGCGTTCCCAGGTTCTACGCCCACGGTCACTTCCACGTGTCCGCGGTGAATCTTTTCGCGCACGATCTGCCGCAACCGCAGCTCGTACAGATCAAATCCCTCCGGCATCCGCAGCTTGAGATCCAGGAACCTGTGGTTGACGCTCTTGACGCTGACGCGCACGGCCCAGCCATCCTGCTGGGCTCGCGCTTGTGCGTAGCCGGTCATCGAGAAACATTCAAATTTTTTTGTTGGTACTGGAGTCGTTTGGCTCATAAGGAATCCGATCGAACATTCAGCTTTCCCGGTGCGGCCGGCGCCAGCATGGCGTCGTCCGCAAACTGCAGATCGTGAAGCCGGGCATACGTTCCGCCCCGGGCCATCAATTCCGTGTGCGTTCCGCTTTCGCGAATTTGCCCGTCTTCCAAGACGAGAATCTTGTCCGCGCGGCGAATTGTCGAGAGGCGATGCGCGATTACAAACGTGGTTCGCCCAACCATCAGGTTGGTGAGCGCCTTCTGCACGAACATTTCGGACTCCGCGTCCAGCTCCGAGGTGGCCTCGTCCAAGATCAGAATCGGCGAATCTTTCAGGATCGCACGCGCGATGGCGATGCGCTGTCTCTGTCCCCCGCTCAAGCGCGTTCCCCGCTCGCCAATCAGTGTGTCGTACTTTTGTGGGAGCTCCATGATGAAATCGTGCGCCAGCGCGGCCTGCGCTGCAGCGGTGACTCTTTCCGCGCGGATATCTGTCAACCCATAGCAGATATTGTTCCAGACGGTGTCGTGAAACAAGATATTCTCCTGCGTCACCATGGCGATCTGCTCGCGAAGCGACTTGATCGTCACAGCGCGAACGTCGACGCCATCGACGCGAATTGCGCCTGACGTGGGCTCATAAAATCGCGGCAGCAGATTCACCAACGTCGTTTTTCCAGCCCCGCTCGAGCCCACGAGCGCAATCACTTCTCCGCAGCGTGCACGGAAATAAATCCGCTCGAGCACCTGAGTCGAATCGGCGTCATACGCAAAACCCACGTTCTCAAAAACGATTTCCCGCGAGAATGGCGCCAGCGATTTCGCGCCCGGCTGCTCGCTCTGCTCTTCTGCCCGGTCGAGATAGGCAAACACCTGCATGCTGGCACCCTGCGCGAGCTGAAATTGCTGATATACCTGGCCGATGCGCTTCAGCGGCATGTAGGCATTAAACATGGCAAAAAGAAACGCAATAAAAATTCCTGGGGTCATCAGACCGTGCTTGATCTGATCACGAGCATACAAAATGAGCAGCGGGATGACCAGGGCCCCCAGCAAATCCATCGTCGGACCGGTAGCCACCGCTGCTCGCACCCAGCGCATATTTTCACGCAGCAGCCGTTCGGCCGTATGTTTGAATTTGGCGATTTCAAAATCCTCCATTCCGAAGGCCTTCACAACGCGATTTCCGCTGACCGTCTCCTGCAGGATCTGGCTGAGGTCCCCAAGCCTGGTCTGGCTGTTTTCCGAAGAGCGGCGAATCTTCTTTCCCAGTTTTCCCACCGGCACGATGACCAGAGGCACCAAAATGGCCGATCCCAGCGCCATCTTCCAGTTCAGCACCACGATGACCACCAGAAATACCATCAGTGTGAACCCTTTTTGGAACAGGTCGGCCAGGTATTCCGAGAGCGCGATGCGCGTCCGCTCCACGTCGTTGATGGTGGTGGAAAGCAAGCGCCCCGTCGGATTGCTCTGAAAAAATCCAATCGGCTGGCGAATGATCTTGGCGTACACCTGATTCCGCAGCCTGGTCACCGCAGCTTGCCCCACGTACTGGATCTGGGTGACACCCACATACTCCGCGATGCCTTTGGCGACGTAAAGAAAGACCACCGTCAGCGCAAAAATCGTCCACACATGGTGGATACTGCGCGGAAAAAATCGGTTGAGATAGATGGTATAACCGTTGGGAAAGGTCACCAGTGGCAGGGTCGAACCGACAACGGTGGGGTTAAGGACGTAATCAAATCCCGGCCGGAGCATCAGCGCCACAATACCGTCCGCCAGCGCGGTGATGGCCACCAACACCACGCCCACCGCCAGCCGAAAGGAATACGGCCGCACGTAACTCAGCAATCGCTTCCATTGCGGTGATAACAACGAGGCCACGCTCGAGGCTCCCTGACTCACCCACTTGCTACGCTATGCGCCGCATAGCGGCCTGTCAAGTTTCCACCGCGGGTCGAACACGAGATGGTGCGGCGTACTGGTTCGCTTACTTATCGATATCGCGGTGCACGACTTTGGCGGAAAATCCACGCTTCGCCAGCAACTTCTTCACCGACTCCGCGAGCATTACCGAGCGGTGTTTCCCGCCGGTGCATCCAAACGCGATGGTCAGATAACTTTTTCCCTCGCGGATGTAATGCGGAATTAAATAGGTCAGCAAGCCTTCGATGCGACGCAGGAATTCCCCGGTCTGCGGAAACGACCGGATATACCGCTGCACTTTTAGGTGTTTGCCCGTGAAGGGCCGCAACCGCGGCACGAAATGTGGATTGGGCAGAAATCGCACGTCGAGAACCAGGTCCGCATCCGACGGCACACCGAAGCGGTATCCAAAACTCACGACCGAAACCAGCATCGGCCGTTTGTCCGGATTCTTGAATCTCGCGGTGACGAAGCTGCGCAATTCATGCACGTTGAATTGCGTCGTTTCAATGACCACGTCCGCGAGCTTGCGGATTGGCGCCATCAGCGCACGTTCCTGCGACAAGCTTTCCCGTACGGAAAAATTCTTTCCCAGAGGATGCGGGCGGCGGGTCTCGCTGTATCGCCGCAGGAGGGCATCCTCGTTGGCTTCGATGAAAACAAGCGTGATGGGATGATCTTTTTTCAGGTGTTTCAGAAGGGGCGGCAATTTTTCCAGTTGCATGCCCTCGCGCGCGTCTACCAGCAGAGCCGCTCGCGCAAAGTCTCCTTCACCCGCCGCGTGCAATTCCGCAAAGATCGGGATGAGCTCCACGGGAAGATTGTCCACGCAGTAGAAGCCCATATCCTCGAAAGCGTGTAACACGGTACTTTTGCCGGAACCGGAAAGTCCGGTAAGGATGACGAGTTGCCGGGCGTCGTAGAGCGTCTGCGGCTTCACTGGTGATGCCGCTCAGCTCTTTTCCCGACGTTGGTGAGTGCTGGGAATTCTCATGTCCTCGCGGTACTTCGCGACCGTCCGCCTGGTGACGTGAATGCCCGCATCATCCAGCTTCTTGGCAATCTGCTCATCGGTCAGCGGCTTCGCGGAATCCTCCTCTTCAATCATTTTCTTAACCAGCCGCTTAAGCGTCAGCAGCGACATCCCGCCGCCCTCCGGCCCATTTACGGACTCGCTGAAGAACGACCGCAGCTCCAGCACACCTTGTGACGTGTGCGCATACTTGCTGGCCACTGCGCGGCTCACCGTCGAGGGGTGCACCCCGACCTCTTCGGCCACTTCCTTGATCATCATGGGCTTCAGCGCATCCTGCCCGTGATCGAGGAATTCGCCCTGGCGCGCGATGATCGACTGGCACACCCGCAGGATGGTGTGTTTTCGCTGTTCGATGTTCTTCATCAACTGGACCGCGGCCGTAAACCGTTCCTTTACGTAGTTGCGCACGTCGCGGTCCGCGGCATCTTTGACCAGTAGCCTCCGGTACGTGGGGCTCAGCCGGAGTTGAGGCATGTCGTCTTCATTCAAGAACGCCTGCCACTGATCATCCACTTTGCGGAAGTAGACGTCCGGCTCAACGAGGCGCGGCTCCGTCTTGTTGTAACGCAGCCCGGGCCGGGGATCGAGCTTCTTGATTACCTCCAGAGCGCGCTTCAGGACTTCCAGCGGCCGGTTCAAGGCCCGCGCGATCTCTTTCAACTGGTTCGATTGCACTTGCTTCAGATGCTCGGAAACGATCTGCTGGGCCAACGTGTTTTGGGGATCAAAGGCTTTCAACTGCCGCAGCAGGCATTCACGCAGGTCCCGCGCGCCCACTCCGATCGGGTCGAAGTCCTGTACCACGGCCAGCGCGTCATCCAGGTCATCCTGCGAATACTTTCCGTTCTGTGTCAGCTCTTCGGTGGAAGCCGTCAGATAGCCGTTCTCGTCCAGATTGCCGATGATGCTGTCGGCGATCTCTTTTACCGCGTCCGAACAGATGGTGACGCTCAATTGCCACTGGAGATGGTCGGTCAACCCGCTCGGTGAAGAGAGGAACTTTTCAAAGGAGGGCCGCTCGGAAACTTCGCGCTCTTGCGATTGCCCGCCGTCCCCACCGGTATCCAGGTACTGGTTGAAGAAGGTTCCCACGTCAAACTCATCAAAGGGATTGGCCTCGGGTTTTTCGGGAACTTTTTCTGTTTCCGCTTTCAGGAAGGTTTCGTCGCTGTAGTTGTCAGTTTGCGTGGGTTCTTCGCTCTGCTCTTCCAGGACCGGGTTAGCGATCATCTCCTGGTTGATCATTTCCCGCAGCTCCAACCGGTTCAGCGCGAGGACGCTCACCATCTGCACGAGGCCGGGCGTCAGAATCTGCTTCTGCGCCACTCGGAGGTTGAGTTTGAGTCCCTGCCAGGCCATGGATGGTCCCGTGTTTCCTTTTCTAACCCTAGTTCAAGCGGAAATGATCGCCCAAATAAACGCGCCGGACTTCGGCATCGTTGCTTAATTCGTCCGGGCGGCCCTTCCGGAATATTTTCCCACTTTTCAGGATGTACGCGCGATCCGTCACGCTGAGAGTTTCCCGGACGTTATGATCGGTAATCAGCACGCCAATTCCCGACTTGGCCAGATCCCGGATGGTTTCCTGAAGATCCTTGACTGTTAGAGGGTCGATTCCCGAAAAAGGTTCGTCGAGAAGAACAAAAGAAGGTTGCAGGGTAAGAGATCGCGCGATCTCCAGCCGCCGGCGCTCTCCGCCGGAAAGCGTGTAAGCCTTGCTGGTTCTCACCGTTTCGAGTCCCATCTGCACCAGGAGCTCCTCCAGCCTGTCGCGCTGCTGTTCCGGGGTCAGCGGCAGCGTTTCCAGCACGGCGAGCAGATTCTCTTCACTGGTCAATTGGCGAAAAACGGAGGGTTCCTGAGGAAGGTAACTGATTCCACTGCGGGCCCGGAGGTACATGGGAAGATCCGTGATTTCGTCGTCGTTGAGGAGTACCCGGCCGGAGTCGGGCCGCGCAAGACCTACCAGGATATAAAATGTTGTCGTCTTGCCAGCCCCGTTTGGGCCGAGCAGCCCGACGACTTCACCCTGCCCGATCTCCAGTTCAACGTCGTCAACGACCTTACGGCCTCGGTACGACTTGCTCAAATCGACGGCCTGGAGCTTCAGCATACCTCTTCACGGGCGGCCGCGGCGGAGTTGCGTCACTTCTCGACTCGGTGCCTCGTCAACGTCCGCGGACCATTTTCTGAGTCGACGATGATCGTATCATCCGCTAAAAAGAAGGTCAATTGACGACCCGTAGTGGTCCCTTCCACGGCATCGTAAATCGTGGGATTTCCGCCGCTCATAACGAATTTTCCGTCCGCAGCGCTGTATTCTCCGCGCTCGGCAGTGGCTTTCCTCGTCCCTTGCTCAACAATTACGCCGCCCGTGCCCACCGCCCGGCTGATCTGTTGGGCTCCGGCCGCCGGATTTGCCGCAGCGGATCCAATGACCACGTTCGAATTGGGCTTCTCGGCTCTCGTAAAATATAAGTCCACCGCCGCGGCGCGCATCTTTTGCTCCGCCGCTTGCGCCACTACGTTCTTCTCCAGATGCGTGCGGCCCTCTGCGTCGCGGTAGGTCAGTGTCCCCGCCGTTACATGCCACAACCTCGGCTTCTTCGGCCTGGGTTCGACGGCCACGGTTTGCGCCGGCCATGGCCCCGCGGCTTGGGGGAAAACAGCGCGAACATTTCCCACGGCATTCATCACCCGCTCCTCGCGCAGCAGCTCGATCGAATCCGCTTCCATCACCGAATCGCCCTGCCACAAACGCGCATGTCCCGTGTACAAAGCTCGTCCCGTTTTCGAATTCGCCTGCATCGCGTCCGCAGAAATGTTCGCCGGAACGGCGGCAAGTTGCGCTCCGCTCCCTGCTGTCGAAAAATCGGTCGACCGAACACCTCCCTCGGCACGAATCTCTCCACTAGCCTGGACAAAGGTGATCCGCGGCGCCTGCGTCTCCGCGGTTGTGTCGCGCGCCAGCGCCTTTCCCGTTAGCAGAACCGTCTGCGTGGCCCGGACAAACGTCGCGTGGTCCGCTTGCACACTCCGTTGGCCCTCCTTCAGTCTTACCTCTCCCTGCAGATCCATCTGCGACCATCCGCCGCTCGCTAACAGGTGAGCCACTCCGCTATGCGCGGTTGCTGTCTGTAGGAGCTTGCCGGCCGCCGCCCGCTCCGTCAATACGTTGCCGGTCGCCACCAGCTGTCTCGCCTTGCCCTCCTCTCCGAATTCCATTTCGAGTTTATCCGCCTGCAGTTTTGTGCGCGCAGCCTCGCTGCTCGCGGGAGGGCCCGGCGTTCCCGTTTGCCGCTGTGCATCCGTCCATTCGATACTCCCCGTCCCTAGGGTCTCCGCTCGTTTGGGCTTGCTGCCCTGGCCTTTTTTTCCATCGGCGAATTCCACAAGCAATTCGCGCGTTTCGAGCATTCTGGCCTCACCCGACGTGTCTGCTTGCGTGGTCAGCTGCACGCTACCTTTTAAGTTCATTTGTCTCGGCTGGTTTACCTTCGGCCACAGCTCCATCGTGCCGTGCTCCGCGCGGAAGTCATCTACCTCTTTTCCGGTGCGCCGCGAACCGCGCACATCTCCCACTCCCTCGATGATCGTCAGCCACCCCTCGGGGGAAAACTGTGCCGTGATTGTCACTGCGCTCAGATTTGTCGAACCATCTGCTCCCCGAGATTCCAATTCCGGGTTTTTCCCGTCCGGCCCCGGCGTAACCACCAGTTTCTCCGCGCGATACGCCGCGTCTAGCGAGAGAGTCAGCTTGCCCGCACGCAAATGCGCTGTGTGGGTATCCGCTTCCACCGGTCCGTACAATCGCATTACTCGGGAGTCCCGCTCAAAATCGAGGCTCTTCCCGGTCACACGAATAGGTTCTTTCGCATTCGCACGCGCCGTTTTTTTCTCCGCGATGTCATTCCTCGGCGGTGCCAGAGAAAACTGCACATCTCTCAGCAGCCGCACCGTCCCTTCTTCGGAGTGATATTCGACTCCTACGGCTTCCCCATGCCCATTCGGAAAGACGAACTTCACGGGTTGCTCCGTCCGCGCCATCCCACTGGCGTGGCTGAAGACCACGCCGCGGGTCTCCACGTGTACTTTCTGCTGTACCGTTATCCCCCGATTTTCTGCGGCTCGCTCGGCTTCCGCCTTGCTCTCCAGGTCGATCTGCACTTCGCCGCTGCATGCCATGCTTCCCCCCTCTTTTTCGTACTGGCAGCTTTCGGTATGAATGGTGTCGTACCGCTCTCCTTTCTTTCCGAAGATCGTGATCTTTACCTCTTCCAGCAAGCTGGCCTCCTTGCCCTTGAAATCTGTGGCCTTCGAAGCCTCCACCGTGAAGATCTTTTGGTTTCCTTCCATCTTCGAAAAGGTGAGCCCGTTCGAGCTGCGCGTCACACCTTGCGGAGCCGGCGGAGGCGCCTTTTGCTTTTCTCGATGAGCGACCCATTGGCGGTCCAGATACACGCCCACCGTCAGACTTGCCAGTAGCAACGCCGCCACCGCAGACCAGCGCGCATACTTCGCCGCTTCGCTTCGCTTCATGTCTTCAGTTAAACAAAATTTCGGCGGAGTGTATAGAAGATGGAATGTTCGTTCAGAAACAGCGGTGCATTAACCGGCCGACTCGGCGCTCGCCACAGGATTCGGCAAAATCCCCATATTCGCCGCGGCGACGCTGTCGCGCTTCGTATTCTTCACCAGGTACATGGCCTCATCAGCGAGGTGCAGCAATCCTTCCTTGGTTCGCGAATCCACGGGATAGGACGCCACGCCCACGCTGGGCGTCAGCCGGATGTTCAACCCTTCCGGCACAAGCCAGATGGCCTCGCGCACCAATTTATGTAAACGTCGCGCCACGTTCAACGCATTGTCTTTCGATGTCTGCGGCAGTAGGACTACAAACTCGTCCCCGCCATAACGGAACGCGAAATCGATCAAGCGGCAATGCTCCTTCAGCGCATTTCCGATCTCCGCCAGCAGCCGGGAGCCCACCAGGTGCCCGTGCGTATCGTTTACTTGCTTGAAATGGTCCAGGTCGATGAAAACGATCGAGAATTCGTAGTTGTAGCGCTGCGAACGGTAGATCTCCGTCTCCAGAATGAAGCCCATGTGCCGCGCGTTATAAAGCGAAGTGCAGTCGTCGGTGATGGTCAGCTCGTGAATTTTCTTCACGTGCCGGGCGTTCTCCAGGGCAATGGCCGCAAAGTCCGAAAGCGCCTCGAGCAGCTTCAGGTCCCGCGGATCGAATCCCTCCGGACCGATGCAATTGATGAGCTCGATCACTCCCAGGCAAGTGTCGCGAAACCTCACCGGCACCGCGACGATCGACTGCGTCTCGGTCTTGGTCTTCTCGTCGACCTTCGAGAAAAAGCGCGTGTCCTTGGTCGTATCCGGGACCACCACGGTCTCCCCGTGCTTCGCCACCCAGCCCGCAATTCCCTGCCCCATCTTGATCCGTACGTCCTTCAGCGCCTGGGAGGCTTTCCCCACCGCCAGCTCAAAGTACAGTTCCTGCTTGGCCTCATCCAGCAGCAGCAGCGACCAATTGTCCGGGCGCAGAAATTCATCGATCTTCTCCATAATCGTGCGGAGAACTTGATCGAGTTGCAGCGAGGACGTCAGCGCCTTCCCCAACTCCTGGAAGACGGCAACCTCTCCCTTTTCCCGCTGTTCGGACGGCACCGCAGGATTGCGGCGGCGTTCGACGGCCGGAAACTGGTTTACTTCCTCCACTCGCGTTTCTTCCTCTCCCTTGCGATTCCACGCCTGGCAATGCCCGCGCCCGGTCCTGGCAGGCGTATTATCGCCGAGAAACACAAACCCGACCGATTCTCACGAACCGTAGGGAATCTCCGCCAGTATAGGCCCCTCCGAAAAAACCATGCAACCCGCTCGTGGTACAGGCGTGGCTATCTCGCCATCCTCGCCCTGGCTCTCGTAGTGCCGACCTTCAGGCCGGGATTCGCACGCGGCTGCCGGCATGGCGGGTCGACAGGCGCGCTCAAAGGCGGCCATTACACTCCGTGTCCGGCGACTGCCCCGACTTGGTCGGGATGTTCTCTCCTGAACTCGCTGCTAGGTACTTTATCTTTCGACCGAAGGAGCACGCGAACTCGCAACGCGCTACCTAGCTGGCCACTGAAAGCACAGGTTATACCCGTCGGGATCGCTGACGTACAACTGTTTCATGCCATAGTGCGCCACTTCGGGTTCCTTCACAGCCACGCCGCGCGCGCGCAGGTGAGCGTACGCCGCATCCACGTCCGGGCAACCAAAGTAAATCGCCGTATCGTCGTGGGCAGCAATGCGAGCGGGATCAGGAACTGACGGCCGCGCGTGATCTTCGTAAGCCGTGTTTAGCATCAACTCCACGCCATTGAGCTTGAGCAGCGCCCAATCGAAGCGCTCTCCCCTAGGTTTGGAGGTGCTCTCCACCTCGAACCCCAGCACATCCCGGTAAAACCCGATGGATGTTGGCATGTCGAAGACTTGCAGCAGCGGCGCCATTCCGCGAATCTCAATGGCCATGTGATCCCCCTGTCGAATGCTTATGGTTTGGCGCCATGGCGCCGGAGCAGCTCGTCAACTTCCGCGTAACCGGATGGAAAATCGATGCCGCTTACCGACCCTCCCGCATGGAGCAGCATCTGAACAGAGTCGGGCGAACGCCTGCACGTCCAATACGAGTCCACGCAGGCACGTACGGCGAGAGCCAACGGCGTGCGTCCCCGGCCATCCGGAACGTCCACTGGCGCCCCGCGTTCGATGAGGAGTTTCACTGTGGCGTGTTGCGCGCGCCAAGCCGCTACGTGCAGCGCCGTGCTGTTCTTGGCCATATCGAAATAGCCGTCGCCTTCCTTGTACAGCGCGGCGACGCTCAGCCCGAGATCGAGGAGCTGCCGAACCCCGTCAGTATTCCCGACACCCGCGAACTCCGCGAGCAGCTTGCCTTCCTCTGCCACCATTTCGCGAACCAGCTGAGGTTCGCGCCCCGCCATGAAACGAACTCTCGCCGCATCGTTTCTCGCGCATTCAGCCATCAGTCGCTCGACGCCTTGGAGCACAATAGGAATGCCTCGTCGTTCGAATAACTCGAGCACATCACGGCGTCCTCTTCGCGCGGCCATCGCCACGGCGGACTTCCCTGAAGATGCGTGCCGTGAGCGATCTGGGCAGTCTGCAATGAGCGTCGGGTCGGCACCATGGTCCAACAACACTTCGAAGATCTTCAGGTCGTTGTCGCACAACACGGCATTGTGAATTGCCGTCTTCCCCCATGGCGTCCTTCGGTTGGGGTCAACGCCATATTCGAGCAGCCATTTGATTCCTTCATAATCGTGCCAGTCGGTCTTGCGGAGCAGGATCATCCCGAGACTCTCCTCATTGAGCTTTCCGCTCTCCACCAGGGCCTTTAGGGCGGCGTTGTCGTGAGTATCCGGAGCATGATAGGGCGTTTCCCCATCGTTCGGGTCCGCGCCGCGCTCGAGCAGCAGGCGAGTCAGCTCCGCGTGGTGCGCAACTCCGGCGGCGCCGTAGAGCGCGCTCTCCCACTCCGGACGGGGTTGATGAGACTTCTCCATCCACCCAGTGTTGGCGCTCGCCCCTGCATCCAGCAGCGCCGTCGCCGCCCGTAGGAAGCCGTCCGACCGCGCGCGATCCAGCCGCAGATATCTCGAGAAGCAGAGGTGCGTAAGGGCATCCCAACCGTGGGGGCCGCCCTTCGCCGTGGCGTTCCCCGGATTGAGGGCGAGGAACCGTCGCACGCCGGCTTCGTCGCCAAGAATTGCCGCCGCGTGAATGTCGCTGCTGGCAACCCCTGGGTGCGCGGCCAGGATCGCCTCGGCGCGCTCGAGAGTCCCCGAGGCATGCCCAGAGTCGCGCGGAACACACGCGGCCTCGATGAACGCCGCCCACGGATTGTCCAGGACGACAACGGACCCCTCACGAATCAGCGCTTCGACGTGTTTCGCAAACTTCGGCCAGCTGACGAAGCCGTGCTCCCGGGCGACCACCAATTGCGCGTCCACAAGAGCAAATTTCGCGTTGCGAATGTCCGCGTCCAACAGTTTCGATAGCCGAGGGTGGTGCTTCTTGATTCGCTGAACCGCCTCCGGATCACCTGACTCACCGGTCCGGAAGGCCTTGACGAGCTCCTTGGCTTGTTTCTTGTATTGTTCCAGGCTAGGACGAGCGGGCAGTACTTTTGCATCCATTACGACCTTCCTTTCGTGACTGCGCCTGGAGTCCGCCCGAGTCAGGCTGAAAGAAGGTTCGTAACCTTCGACGTTTTGCTAAGGTGGGCACGGCCCTTTCCGCGGACTGGATGCGCCCTTCGCGCAAGTCGCCAGCCTAAGCATTTCCCATGGCCAAGTCAATCACGCCATAGCTCTGCGGAATCACCTGCGGGCCGTCGTCGGAACGGCTCACTGCCCACCTTACCTTCTTCCCCGTTTGACCCATGGTGAGCGCAAGCCCCGGCCTTCTGGGCGGTGTAAGCGATTGCCTTTCTTTTCGGCATGGTATATATTCTTCGCGTCCAAAAGAGCTACGGGCGGATAGCCCGAAAGTTAAGCCTCTTCGTCGTCCTCCGCTGAAGTAAGGCGGTTGTGGGAGGAGCCCACCGAAGAGATTCCCGCAAAACCCGCGGGGACTCCGTAGGAATCCCTGCCATTTATGGCGGGGAGGATGCGTCAAAGTATTGGATTCCTCCGCCCATAGTCCGTTCAGGGATCCCACGCCGCCTACCCGATTGCCCTGACCGGGGTCGGGGCGTTGGAGACCGAGGCGCCCGCCGATTCATCAAGGACAGGTTTCAGTTCATGGCCAGGGGAAATTTCGGTGAACGCCTGAAGCGCGAGCGCGAGATACGCGAAGTCTCCCTGGACGAACTCACCAAGGCCACGCGCATCAGTGCCCGTTTTGTTGAAGCGCTTGAGAATGAAGATTGGGCAAAGCTGCCCGGCGGCGTCTTCGGCCACGGTTTTGTGCGCACCATCGCGCGTTATCTGGGCCTCAGTGAAGAAGCACTCCTCGGCGAGTACGATCTTGCCCGCGCCGAACACTCGACTGCGCCTTTCCCCAAACCCGAGGAACGCATTCCATCGCCGCCGAAGTGGCTCCCGGTTCTGGCCGTGTTCATCGCCCTTCTTCTGTTCGCAGGACTTTTCTTTGCCACCCGCTACGGCTGGCACCGCTACACCGCTTATCGCGACACAAGAAAATCCGTGTCTGGTTCCTTGGAGATGCAGCCTCAACCCCGTTCCGCTTCGGAGCGATCCGCAGAACAATCCGCCTCCGCAGCACTTCTCGACCTTTCCATCTCCACCTCCGCGACCACGCGCGTCCGCATCCTCGCCGACGACAAACTTCTTCTCGACTCCGAGTTGCCTGCCGGCGAGACCCGTCACTTTTCAGCTAGTCAGCAATTCCAAGTGACCGCTGGGGACTCCTCCGCGGTATTGCTGAAATTGAACGGCAAGGCCATGCCGCCCCTTGGCGCGCCTGGCGCCTCCGGTACAATGGTGCTTAGTCAGAAGGACTTGAGGCCCTAGTCTGGTGGAAACTCTCAGCCCTGAAATTCTCGAGGATCTGCGCCACGGCCGCGCCACGCGCGAAAGAAAAATCGCCGTTTGCACTGGCGGTGCCCATCTTGCCCCCGCCGAACGCGCGGAGATTCTCGCGGTTCTCGCTGGCGACGCCGACGAAATCGTCGCAAACCGCGCGCAGGATGCGATTCTCTCACAGCCCGTAGAAACCTTCGTCGAAGCCCTGAAGCGGGAGCAGGCTCTGCCTACACTCTTCTCCTATGCGGCAAGGAATCTTGCTGACAAACCCGGTGTCTGCGACGCCATGGTGCAAAACAGAAACTGTCCTGCCGAACATCTCGTTCCTCTTGTTCGCCACCTCTCGGCTCTGGGCATCCAGGCGCTGATGGAAGAACTTGAACGCGTCAGCGAATCTCCGGCGCTGGCCTCCGCTCTCGAACACTCCACGTCACTGACCGCCGATCAAAAAAATCAGCTCCACGAACTACACGGCCCCGGTAATCCTGTCGACGAAGCGGCCCTATCGGAAGCCGCAGCCGCGGTTGAACCCGACGTCCAAAGGCGGCAGACTCTGATTCAGCGCCTGGCGAAAATGACCGTCGCGCAGCGTGTGCAGTTCGCGATGAAAGGCGGCCCGGAAGCGCGCCGCACGCTCATTCGCGACAACAACAAAGTTGTCCAGCGCGCGGTCCTTCAGTCTCCCCGCCTCACCGACCAGGAAGTCGAAGCTTTCGCTGCAATGTCTAGCCTCACCGATGAGATCCTTCGCCTTATCGCCGGCAACCGCAATTTCCGCAAGAACTACACCGTTGTCCGCAACCTCATCAACAATCCCAAGGCACCTCTTGACGTCACCATGCACATGCTTCCCATGCTCAACGCCGTCGATCTCAAGCGCCTCACCACCAACAAGAACGTTCCCGAAACTCTCCGCACCACGGCCGTCAAGCTCCAGCGCACTCGCGCCGATCTCAAGAAATAGGGGGTCATTATCTTTGGATCCACAAGTCCATGCGGTTTGGTATCGGGGCATTCTTCGGCGGACCCTTTTGGCGCCAGCAAGAAGCCGTTTCCAAACTCTTTTCTCTGTTTCAGTCCTTGCCGCCTTGTTCGCTGCTCCCGCGGCGCTCGTCTCCGTTCCAGCGATCCGCGAAGACCAAAAGCGGTCCTCAGATCCGTGGCCGAGCGCTCAAGCCCTGAAGCCCGACGACTTTATACGAGAAATCTCGGACCAGAGTGGGGCTTCTTCCACGGTCATCTGTGTCGGATTCCACACGCTCTTCGCGGGCGGTCATATCCCTGGTGCTTCGTTCCACGGCTCCACTTCCCCCCAGCAAGGGTTCGCGGATTTGAAAAAGTGGGCGGACGGTCTCCCGCGATCCGTGAATCTGGTCATTTACTGCGGCTGCTGTCCATTCGACAAGTGTCCAAATATACGTCCCGCGTACACGGCTTTGAGCAACATGGGATTCAAGAAGTTGCGGGTCCTCGTTCTTCCCACAAATTTCGCCACCGACTGGGTCGACAAGGGCTATCCCATTCAAAAAGGGATGTAGCCCGGCTCAGCCACGGTCCATTCGAATTTGATTAGGACGGGGGCCCGAGCTTCGGGTGTTGCAGATGGAAATCCGTCGCTTCCTGGTAGCCGCGCGCGAACGCGAGTAGTTTTGCCTCGCCGTACAATTTTCCGAGAAAGGTCAAGCTGGTGGGCGTTCCGGGGCCGCCTGCGTTCTGGAAATCGCTCGCTTCTTCGAAGGGCGGCTTCGGCGCGTCCTTTCCGCGCAACCCATTCGGCAAAATCACTGCCGGGTGTCCGGTCAGATTAGTGATCACCAGTTGTTCGCCGTTGGTCGGCGCCACGATTACGTCAAAATCGTTGAACACTTTTGAGACCGCATCCATCGCCATCCTGCGCGCTCTTGCGGCCTGGATGTATTCCACGGCCGGAATGAACCGCGCCGCTCGAAACGTATTCGGCCAGTCATAGTCTTTCTGCGAGGTCAGCAGTTTGTCATTGCCCGTGCGCGTTAGTTCATCGAAGGCCGCCGCAGATTCCGCCGTCAGCATCGTTACCATGGCATCGTAAGGGAATTTCGGCATCTCTACCGGCACGAGATTCACCCCCATTTCTCGCAATTTTGCGAGGGCTGCATCGTTGTACTTTCTGTCGTACTCGGCCCTTGCCTGCCTTGCTTCGCGGCGTTTCTTCTGCTCTTCACGCTTTTTCTGTTCTTCGGGAGTCGCGTCTGGTTCTTCCTTGGCGGATTCTTGCTGCTCATCCGGTTTCCGTTCGAATTCTGTTTTCAAGTAGCCTACTCGCAGTTTTCGCCAATTCAGGTTGGCGTCCCAATTGAAAGCCGCGGGCCGTGTCGTTCGATCCAGGCCATCGGGTCCCTGAATCGCGTCCAAGACGAGTGCGCAGTCTTCCACGGTTCGGCAGATGGGCCCCAATTTGTCCATGCTCCAAGAGAGTGCCATCGCACCCGTCCGCGGCACCAGGCCAAACGACGGCCGCAGTCCCGTGCATCCGCAGCGTGTCGATGGTGACGAAATCGAGCCGAGCGTTTCCGACCCGATGCTGAATGCCACGCATCCCGCCGCGGTTGCAGAAGCAGGACCTGCAGAAGAGCCGCTCGATCCCTGATTCGTGTTCCAGGGATTCCGCGTTACGCCGCCGAACCACACATCGCCCAGCGCCAGCGCGCCCAGCGTCAATTTCGCCACCAGCACCGCGCCCGCTTGATCCAAACGTTTTACAACCGTTGCGTCTTCATCGATCCTCTGGCTTTCGAATCCGCCCGCGCCCCACGTTGTTCGATAGCCCTTTGTCGCCAGCAAGTCCTTGGCGCCCCAAGGCAAGCCGTGGAGCGGCCCGCGGTACTTTCCCGCGGCAATTTCCGCGTCTGCCTGTTTGGCCTGCGCGAGCGCGCGTTGTTCCGTCAGCGTCACGGCAAACTTCAGCGCCGGGTCATATTTTCTCAACCGCCCCAGGTACATCTCGGTCAGGGCGAGCGACGAAACTTTTCTCGCTTGAACCAGCTCACCTAATTCGCGCGCGCTCGCGAACGCCAAGTCCTCGAGGTTCTTCGGCGCGCTCGCCGTGGCGGCATTCGCGACTTTGGACATCCGCATGGGCTTTCGCTCGGTTTCGAATCTCATCCCCGGAAGAACGGGATCAAAAATCAGGGCCGGGTCAACCGAATTGGGAATATGCAGCTTGTAAATTTCTTCATAGCCCTTGGCCTGATTATTCAGGCTTTCGAGCATCATCTCTTTGTATTCTTCGGAAATTTGGACGTCCGCGACGACGGCCGCACTTTCAATCATTTCTTTGGTGATCTTCTTCGCCGCGTGCGCCTGTGCTTGTGCCCACAACACCCCTGGAAAAAGTGTTCCTAGCAGACCCATTTCCGAACACGTCTTCATGAAACTTCGCCAATCCAGCATCCCTATCCTCCCCTTGTGCAATCCCGCAGGCGAGCGCGTAAGATACCACACCATTGTCCACACCCACTTCGCATGTCTTGGTCAGCTCCAGCACTTTTTGTTGAAACGTCCACGTAAAACCCGCATCGTCCGAGGAGGCTGCCGCAACCGCTTCATCCGTATCCTTCGGCCGCCAATCGAAATAGCCCTGCAAGTACTTTCCGTGGCCGGTGACGAACCGAAAATAATACGGTGGCATCCGTTGCGTACCCGGATTCCGATCTGGATTCCGTTCGTGTCGCAGTATCCCGCCGACTTCAAACCGACTGCAACCCCTGATTGTTCTAACGTCCGAAGATCACATTCGCTGGACTAAGAATGGAGCACCATCCGAGACGTGTCCTGTGTCGCAAACGCGGCCACAAAAAGGCGGCTATCGCGACGAAAATCTTGAACGCCGTTTTCAAGGGTGTCCCTCCTAATAAACGAAATCGCGTGGTAGCCCTTCATTCGCCGCAAGACGGTGCCACACGGCGTCTGACTGTTGATGAAGCATTTGCAAAACTTGCGTTATGGCGAGTTAAACACCCGATGGGTTCCTACTCGCCACGCCCTGCGCATTTGTTCGTCCTCGGTCGCCGCGCTGTCTTCCGCCGGCCTGCAGCAGCGTTTTTGCGCTGACCCTGGGGAGTGTTATACGATTCCGGCATTCTGAAAGGAGTTTCCATGACGCGTTTTACGAGGTCTTCCGTTTTCCTCGCACTCTTGCTTCTGGGTTTTCCCCTCCGGCATCTCCACGGCTCCAGGGCTGACAATCCCCCCGCTGCCGGCAAAGAGGTGGTCCTCAAGGCCGCTGATATCACTCCGAAAATCTTCCCGGAACGCGTTTTTTTTCGAGGCCAGAGTGCGCCGGTGCAGTTCCGCAACAGTGGCGGCGTTCACTTTGCTGACGACTTTTATGTTCTCGTGGGACTGGTGGACAGCTCCGGCTACTCCTCGGGAATCAAGGAGAAATACCAAGCCTATCTCCTTAACGAGGTCACTCTCGAAATAGCCGGTCAAACTTTGAAGCCCGGCGCCTACGGCATCGGTTTCATCACCGGCGGAAAGTTTGTGGTGATGGACCTAGGCGCAAATGACGTCTTGCAGGTGGGCTCGCAGCACGACGCCGAAATGAAGCGCCCCGTGCCGCTGCAGGTGCTTGTCTCCAGCACTGCGGGCGGCTACCGGCTATACATCGGTCGCGATTACGTGAGTTCCGTCGCGCCCCCTAGTTCAAGCATCCAAACTTAGAAAAGCCCGAGCCGAAAATAAATTCGGCTGGGTCTTTGTTTTTTTTGATGGAGATTTGTTTGCGAGAGAAGCGAAGCATCTCTCTTGCTGCTCAGTCCTTGTCGTACTTCAGGCGGAGTTCTAGTTCTAGTTGACGGATGGCTTCCTCGGTGGCGCGGACAGCTTCCCCATGATGACCCCAAAAGCCACGTGCGCCATGTTCCGAATGTTCCTTCGCCCCGCTGAGCGCCGCGGGTGCCTCGCGGATTTGCCGATGCCGTTCCGTCGGATTTGCCCGTCGGCGTGGCCGGAACGTTGGCCTTGCTTGGCGCGGCCGGCGCCGTTGCGAGGACACAAACGCGAGGATCAAGGATGCCAAAGCCGGCAGACGCACCATTCTTGTGCTCATGAACCACTCCTCTCGTCCGAATTTCGGCTCGGACCTGGCTCACTCCATTTTGCTCGACTTGAAAATTCTCAGGGAGCGTGACGAAAAGAACCTCGCTGGCAGCCCGGAACGCAAGGACTTAACTCTAAGACTTTGGAGCGAGATGATCGGGCAGGAACGCGGCTGGCAGCAAACTGTGAAAGACTTCCGCCACCTAATTTTCCATTGCATCATACCGAAACGCATCATAGGATGGCGCCCGCAGTTCCCCGCATTGCTGACGGGAGAAAATCATTCATGCACATGCATAGCTTGAATTGGCTGGCGATCCTGGTAGCCGCGATATCCACAATGGTGGTGGGATTCCTGTGGTACTCGCCCCTGCTGTTCGCAAATGCCTGGGTGCGCGAGATGGGCTATGACCCGAACGACAAAGCCCGGATGAACGAAATGAAGAAGAGCGCCGGCCCGGCCTATGCGGGTTCTCTTTTGGCCAGCATTGTGTCGGCCTTCACGCTGGCGCTGATCCTTCACGGGCTTCGCGCGGAAAGCGCACACTTCGGCTTGATGGTTAGCTTCCATGTGTGGCTCGGATTCGTCGCCACCGTGCAATTGACTGGCGCGCTGTTCGCGAAGCAGAGCATGAAGCTCTTCGCCATCAACACGGGCTACCAGCTCGTCTGCTACCTTGTCATGGGAGCGATCCTCACTGTTTGGAGTTAAGGGCGTGCTCCAACAGGAGAAACCGGCTGCGGAATCTTTTCAAGAGTCGCCACGCAATGCTGGCAAGATGCCGGCTTGAAAATGAGGTCACGATGAAGTCGGTGCGAAGTACCTGTCTTTCTTTCTTGGCTTTCTTGGCTTTCTTGGCTTTCTTGGTTTGCGGTTCCGCGGTTGCCCAGTCGTCGGGCCCGGATGCGCGCCAAATCAGCGATCCAAAGACAATCACATCGGCGTCCAATCCAAACGCGCGCCCCATTCCCATTGATGATCTCTATTTCACGCGGAGCGTTTCCAGCGCGTCGTGGTCTCCCGGCGGCAAAGAGATTGCGTTCACCACGGACATCTCCGGCCGAGCGAATTTGTGGAAAGTGAACGCAGACGGAGGATGGCCGATACAACTGGCGCAGTCAGACGAGAGGCAGTACGGCGACACCTGGTCTCCCGACGGCAAGTGGATCGTCTTTCAACAGGATACCGGTGGAAATGAGTTGTGGGATATCTTCGCCATCCCGAGTGATGGTGGCGCAGTGATCAACCTGAGCAACACTCCCGAAATTCGCGAAGAGAGCCCCCGATGGTCTCCCGACGGGAAGACCATCGCACTGAACACCAAGCCGAAGGAAGCCACGGTGTACGACATTACGCTGCTGGATTGGGCCACGCGGAAGATGACGCCTCTCACCCACGAAAGCACTCCGAACCATCTGTGGCAATCGGTGGCCTGGAGTCCCGACGGAAAAACGCTCTACGCGGACCGTCTGGAAGTGAGTTTTACGGACGCCGACGTCTACGCGATTGAGGTCGCAACTGGAAAAACCACGAACCTGACCGCGCACCAAGGACAGGTGCTCAACATAGCATCTTCCTTGTCCAAGGATGGGAAAAAGCTTTTGATTACCTCCAACGAAAAGAGCGGCTACCAAAACGTGGCCCTCTTGGATATCCCCGGGAGAAAGCTCGCGTGGGTCACGGATACCAAGTGGGAGGCCAGTTCGGGTGACTTCTCTCCCGACGGCAATTGGCTTACTTATACGATCAACGCGGACGGGCGCGTAGATACGTATGTGGCGGACGTGGCCACGCTGCACTCGGAAAAAATCCCAGTGCCCGGAGGCGTGAACGGTTTCGCCGGCTACCCCAGCTCCTTTTCGCCCTCCGGAGACCGGCTTCTGTTATCGCACGAGAGCTCGGTTGAGCCGGGTGATTTTTGGATTTGCCATGTGTCATCACGGAAATCGAAACAGCTCACGTACTCTGCAATTGCAAGTTTGAACTCTGTGCCACGATCACCGTCACAGATCATCAGCTACAAATCCTTCGATGGAAAAACGATAAGCGCGCTGCTATGGATGCCCTTCAACCTGAAACGTGACGGCTCGAACCCTGCGCTGGTCTTGCCCCACGGCGGGCCGACCGGCCAGTCCGGAGACTACTGGAGTCCGCGAGTGGCTGCCTTGGTGTCCCGGGGATACATCTGCATTGAGGCCAACGTGCGTGGTTCGACCGGCTATGGCATGGAGTTTCAGAAGGCCAACTACCAGGACCTGGGCGGCGGAGACTTACAAGATGAGGTTTACGCCGCCAAGTTCCTGGAAGCTACCGGTTACGTAAATCCGAATAAGATCGGGATCACTGGCGGTTCCTACGGTGGATTCATGACCCTTATGGCCATCGGCAGGACTCCGGACATCTGGGCGGCGGGGGTGGAGATGTACGGCATCATTAACTGGATGACCATGCTGGAACATGAGGATCCCATGCTGCAGCAATACGAAATGAGCCTGCTCGGTGATCCCGTGAAAGATCGCGCCGCTTACAATGCGGCCTCTCCCATCACTTATATCCACAGTGTGAAGGCGCCGCTGCTGGTGTTACAGGGGGAAAACGATCCGCGCGTCCCCAAAGAAGAGGCGGAGCAAGTTGTCATTCTGTTGAAGAGAGATGGGAAGACCGTGGATGCGCACTACTACGCGAACGAAGGGCACGGCTTCGAAAAACGTGAGAATCAGATCGATTCGATTCGGCGCACGGTGGCGTGGTTCGACAAATACCTCAAGGGAACCAACTGATTCGCACGGATGAAGACACCCGGACGGAAAGAAATGTCCGGCGTTCACACTTGCCCACCGCACCCGCCAACGAGAACAGCAGGCTTTCGCGTCCGGCCACGCGGGCGATTGCGCTCCTGGCTCTTTCCGCCCTTATCAATTACATCGATCGCGGTAGCCTCTCCATCGCCGCACCTTTGCTGAAAGCCTATCCCTGCTATGCGAGAATGCTGGTGCGACACGTTCCGGAGGTGGGCCGTGGATTTGCAAACGCGCCCATCGCTGCCGGAGTTGGATGCGGCCCGGCCTTGGGCACATTTTTCGGGGGCACGCTCTTGGCGCGATTCGGATGGCGTTCCTTCTTCATCGTTCTTGGCGTCGTCAGCATGGCCTGCTGGTTCCCTGGTTCGCATGGATCCCGCTAGGACGTACCGTCGTTTCCCGCGTAGAACAAAGCGGCGCAGGATTTCTCGAACTCCTGATGCAACGATCGATGTGGGGAACCTGCGGGGGCCTGTTCGGCGCAAACTACGTGCTGTACTTCGAGATCACCTGGCTGCCATTTTATCTGGTGCGTGAGCGCCACCTTTCGATGGGTACGATGGCGAAAATTGGCGGGCTGGGATACTTGTGCTACGCGGCTGCCGCGGTAGTTTTCGGTTGGATCTCCGACCGGTGGATCGCCGACTCTTGTTCGCAAAACTTTTGCGCGTGCCGGAGCGGGGACTGCCGGGCTATTCCTCCTTGGCTGCACCCTCGCCGGTCCCACGGTCTCTGTTATTCTGCTGCTACTAGCGTTCGCAGCCGGTGGCATGTGCGGATCCAATATTTGGCGATCACACAAACGCTGGCCGGTCCGAGAATGGCGGGCCGATGGACGGGCTGGCAGAATTCCCTCGGAAATCTTGCCCGGTGTCAGCGCGCCGGCAGTGACCGGATTCGTAATCGATTACACCGGACGGTTCTTCGTGGCATTCGTGATCATGGCTTTCGTCGCACTGCTCGCTGCTGTTTCTTATTTCTTTGTGATTGGCCCGGTGAAGGAGATCGCTTGGGAAGGATGACCCGGAAGCGACGTCGGGGGAGATGCCGTCTCGTCGATTGAAGCAAGCCTCTCTTTGTCCTAGAATCTTGCTCATGAACGTCGATTGGCTGCGCGAGGTTTGCCTTTCCTTTCCGGGTGCCACGGAACAGATTCAGTGGAGCAGCGACTTGCTGTTCAAAGTAGGCGGAAAGATGTTCGCCGCGACACCGCTGGAGCCGGCTCCGGTGTTTCTTTCATTCAAGGCGGAGCCGGAAAGTTTTGCACAACTCACGGAACGACCCAACATCATTCCTGCGCCTTACCTGGCGCGAGCGCAATGGGTCGGGCTTCAAACCAAGGATGCTTTGCCGGCGGACGAACTCGCGCGCTTGCTGCGCGATTCTTATGACCTGGTATTCGCGAAACTTCCAAAGAAGGCACGCGATGCAGTCTCCAACGCAAAGCCGTTGGTGCGCAGGGCTCGAAGCAAGAAACCAGTGAACAAGAAACGCAGCCGTAGCCGCTGACTTCGGTAAAAGATATACTCCCCTGGGATTCGGCACATTCGAAGGAAAAGGATGTTCCGTCGAGGTGGTCGATGCTGGTACGCCTATCACTGCTCCTTGCTTCCATGATGGTTGTCGCTTCATCTGAGCTACGAGACGCAAGAGTAGCGTCACCTGCGGGCGGTCTGTTGGTCGTGGCCAATCAGAAGGAGCACACCCTAGTGGTCGTCGATCCCGAAAATCGCCGTGAACTGGCAAAGATTTCTGTGGGCGTGAACGGACATGAGGTCATCGTGTCCCAAGACGGTCGCTTTGCTTACGTTCCGATCTACGGAAACGCTGGCGTCGGAAGGCCTGGGACGGACGGCAGCACGATTGATGTGATTGATCTGCAGGCGCGCAAACTCGCGGCCACGATCGACCTGGGTAAGCCCCTTCGCCCGCACCGCGCCGAATTCGGGCCCGATGGTCTTCTTTACGTCACCGCCGAGCTTGCAAATGCCGTCGGCGTTATTGATCCTTCCACGCGCAAGCTGGTCGCGGAAATTCCGACGGGGGAGCCGCAATCCCACATGCTGGTTCTTTCGCTCGACGGCCACCGCGGTTACACCGCCAACGTCAGCGCCGGCAGCGTGAGCGTGCTCGATCTGGTGAAGCGCAATCTCCTTGCCACGATTCCCGTGGCAAAGAGTGTTCAGCGCATTTCCATCTCACCAGATGGCCTCCGCATCTTCACCCACGATCAAGGTGCTCCCCGCATCGCGGTCATCGCGACGGCTACGAACAAAATTACGAACTGGATCGAATTGCCGGACGTGGCGTATGCGTCGGCGCCGACTCCCGATGGGCGCTGGTTGCTGGCCGTCAGCCTTGGCGCCAATCGGCTCCATGTCGTGGATTTGCGCACTCTGAAGGTGGTGCGTTCACTGGAAGTTCCGGAGAGATCCTCGGAAATCCTGATTCGACCGGGCGGAGAAATCGCCTACGTGAGCGGGACCGGTGCCGGCAAAATCGCCGTGCTCGACCTGCGCTCCTGGATAATGCAGCCGCCTATCGACCTCACTCCGGGCGTCGATGGCCTTGCGTGGGTTCCTGCTTCACATTAAGAGTCACGCAACGTGACAAAGACGAAACTGTCATGCAGGAATGTCTGTGCGCCAAACCCAGAAACCCACGCCTTCTGTTGGTCTTCCGTTGATGGCGCCGATTGAGCTGCCTAGAGCGGCGCATCCGTGTCTGCGCAGGCCGTGCCGCTGGGGTTACCGGGATGGTTCGAGATCCACGAACTCCACGTCGTACGGTATCCCTCCCAATCGCAGATGTGCCACCGTGACCGGTAATTGAAATCTGCGCGGTCCCGCGCTTCCAGGGTTGACATAGAGCACGCCCTCGCGCTCCGTCTTTCCTGGTTTGTGGGAATGGCCACTGACGACGATTTGAAAACCGGCTGCGGCAGGATTCAAATCCAGGGCGTTCACATTGTGTAGAACGTAGATCATGGCCGCGCCTGTTTCCGCTACGGCCGTCTCCGGCAACCCCTGCGCCCA
>Ga0209267_1000040_pt1 | contig 79971 bp, 72 predicted proteins | sample GraSoiAngelo_137_FD_185894 | JGI IMG/M metagenome (GOLD analysis project Ga0209267, IMG submission 185894) | Grasslands soil microbial communities from the Angelo Coastal Reserve, California, USA - 14_0929_09_30cm (SPAdes) (version 2) | ecosystem: Environmental > Terrestrial > Soil > Grasslands ... | reverse complement strand
CAAGGGCGCCAACGCCATCATCGCCCTGCGCTGCAGCAAGCTCAGCGGACGCTTCCAGGATTTCTGGGAACGCCGCTCAGAGCGAAAGCAGGTGGCTGCATGACTTCCCTAAATCTGATGTGCGCCCGTGACGGGAGGCTTCCGTCTGCGCTCTCTTTCCCGCGTTTACTCGCGCCGGTTCACCCTGAGGCAGAACCGAAGGGCGCTGCCTTCTTGTGCGCCTTCAGGAACGTCCCCTGCTCTAGCTCACGGAACGCCTCGCGCAACTGCTCCTGCGTATTCATCACAATCGGCCCGTACCACGCCACCGGCTCCTCGAGCGGCTTGCCCGACACCAGCAGGAAGCGGATTCCTTCCTCTCCCGCCTGCACCATCAACTCATCGCCGCGGTCGAACAGCACGAGGGACCGGTTGTCCGCCTCCGAGGGAGGAGGCGCGGTTTCCAGCCATCCCACTGGCTCCGTCGGAACCTCCAGCGGTTCTGAGGCGTTGCAGAATTTCCCCGTGCCCGCGAACACGTAGGCGAACGCGTGCCGTGTCACTCCCACCGGCAGCATCTTCCGCCGCCCCGGCGGCACACTCACATCCAAATAAATCGGGTCCGCCGCGATGCCTTCGACCGGCCCCGTCTTGCCCCAAAACTTCCCGCACACCACGCGCACTTGCGTCCCGTCGTCATCAGTAATCTCGGGAATCTCCACGGCTTTCACTTCCTGGTAGCGCGGCGGCGTCATCTTCAGCGCCGAGGGCAGGTTCGCCCACAACTGAAACCCGTGCATGCGCCCGGCGGGATCGCCCTTGGGCATCTCCTGGTGGATGATCCCGCCGCCCGCGGTCATCCACTGGACGTCGCCCGCGGCAATCGTTCCGCGATTCCCCATGCTGTCTCCGTGTTCCACCGTACCGGAAAGTACATACGTAATCGTCTCGATGCCGCGGTGCGGATGCCACGGAAAGCCCGCCAGATAATCCGCGGGCACGTCATTGCGAAAATCGTCCAGCAGCAGGAACGGATCGAACTCCTTCGTGTTGCCGAATCCGAACGCCCGCCGCAGGTGCACCCCCGCGCCTTCCACCGTCGGCTTCGCCCGTATCAGCCTCTTCACCGGCCGCAGTGACATATCCGCCTCCCCGATAGCTTACTTCCCTGATGAGCTCCTCAGGCTAATTCTCTCCCGCAATCCCGGATACAAAGACATCATGGCAAACGTCCATGGGTGGCCCAATCTTATGCTCCTCATCCTTGTCTCGTAAACGCGTATCCTAAAAAAGTCAGCATGTGAGAGCTGCCGACTGGTCCGCGACATTATGGTTCACCGCGCGAACCCCGTCAAAAGGACTGCTTTCCCAGAACCTTTCAAGTAAACTCTCACGCGCGCAATCTTCTGAAATGCGGCTCTCTTCGCCTTCCTTGGCGTTACGGAATCACCCGCTCGTGAGTAGGAAGATTTCCTCACTTCGTTCCGAGTCGTGTATTGCCGGCGGGCATGCATCCTGCCGAGCTTGTCGGGAGGATTCTCCTCATCTAACTGTTTACGACTGCCTCAGTCGGCTGCGGCGGGGCCAAACCGCGCGGCGGCGCGGGCGCGAGCCTTGGCGGCTTCGGCTTCGCGATGGCGCCGCGGAGCGGAGGTTTCTAGAGACTGCAACAGGCGCACCGAGGCGCGGGCGATCTCGTCAATGGCCGCGTTGAACGCGGCCTCGTTGGCTTTTGACGGGTGGTGGAAGCCCGTGATTTTCCGGACGAACTGCAGGGAAGCGGCGCGCACCTCTTCGGCCGTCACCGGCGGATCGAAATGGAAAAGCGTTTTGATGTTGCGGCACATGGCGCGACTCCAGTATCGGGCGGTCAGCCGTCAGTGGTAAGGGCTCGGGGTTCGGCCCTTCAGTATACCGCCGAAACCGGGAGCCCCCAGATAACGGCCCGGTTGGTGACGGTTGGTGAAAATGCCCGCGCAGCCAAGGCGGACCAAGCGAGTGAGACCGCACGAGAAACGAGTTGACGTGAAGTACTTTGTAATATAGAGTACGTGGCGGAATGGAGCGCGAACTCGGAAGAATTCTCGTGCAAAGACCGGCGCTCCACCGTCGAGCACCCACCGACGAAAGCTGGACAAGGCACTTCCGGGACACGCGGCGCATGGACAAACAAGACTCGCAGCGATCGCCGGGATCGCCCGCCGCCGGATCGGCGGACGCTCGGAAAGCAACAGGCCAATCGGAAGCCAGCTCCATCACTGTCTCGGCAGCTGGATCATCGCGGAAAGGACTTCGAGATGCGGCGCGATTCTGGGAGCCGCGCCGGCTGCTTTACAACTTGGCGCTCTTTGGGGTCGTCCTGGATTGGGTGACGAAAACGTGGCCGCATTTTCGACCGGCGATGACGCTGGAGTCGCTGGGCATCATGATGGTTCTGGCACTGCTAGCGAATCTTTGCTATTGCGCGGGGTATCTCACGGAAATTCTGATTCAGAACAGCACTTCGTCGTGGAACCGCCAACGCTGGGCGGTTTGGGTCGTGGGTACGCTGCTGGCAATCCTTTTCGAAAATTATTGGATCGCCGACGAGATCTATCCGTTTGTGCGCTAAAGCCGCATGCCACGCTCTGACAAGGGCCCGGGTTCGGCGCGCTAGCGACCGGGGTACCTGACGCGCGCCTGGCTCACCCGGAGCTGCGATCGTTGCCAGGCCAGGCGCGCGCCAGTCCTCGGTGGACACGTAAGGGACGGCGCGCTGGCCTCGCCAGGCGAGTCTTTGATCGAGCTAGACTCACCAAGTGCCCTGTGAGCCATAGCGCAGCCGTCCTCTCGCATAAGGGAGGGCGCAGGCCCCAAAAGTATAGGGAAAAGGTTAGGGTCTTCACCTGAGGTTTTCGCGACGGCAAAAGTGCAGCGGCTCGCGTCAGCCGCCGGCAATGGCGCCGAGAATGAGCAACGGCTCCTTCCCGGAGACCACCGCGTCGGGCAGGGGAGCGTCCGGCGATTCGTGAGAAAGATCTTCTTCGCACGCGAAGAAGCGTAAGAACGGCCGCCGCTGTTGTGTGACGTGGTCGCGAATGGTTCCCTGCAGCATCGGATAGGTGGCTTCGAGCGCGTCGAGCACGGAGCGCACCGTGGGCGGGCCGGCGACGTCTAGGGAAATCTCTCCTTTGACGTGCGCCAGCCCGCGCAAATGCGGGGGAAGGATAATTCGGATCTTGCCTGTGGGCGAGCCGGTCATCGCAGCGTTTGTACCTCGACGGACAAGACGGCCGGCAAATCATGCACGATGGCCTTCCAACTGTTTCCGGCATTGGCGGAGCAATAAACCTGCCCGCCCGTGGTGCCGAAATAGACGCCGCATTTTTCCAGCGAGTCGACGGCCATGGCGTCGCGCAGCACGTTGACGTAGCAATCTTTCTGCGGCAGGCCCTTGGTCAGAGGCTCCCATTCGTTTCCACCGGCGCGGCTGCGATACACACGCAGCTTTCCTTCATGCACGTAATGCTCGCCGTCGCTCTTGATGGGAATGACGTAAATAGTTTCCGGTTCGTGCGCGTGGACGTCGATGACGAAGCCGAAGTCGGTGGGCAGATTGCCGCTGACTTCTTTCCAGCTGTCGCCCGCGTCGTCGCTGCGCATCACGTCCCAATGCTTTTGCATGAATAGAACGTTGGGACGCGTTCCGTTCATTGCGATGTGATGGACGCAATGGCCCACTTCGGCGGTGGGATTGGGAATGTATTGCGAGTGCAGGCCTTTGTTGATGGGCTTCCAGGTTTTGCCGCCATCGTCGGTTCGAAACGCGCCCGCGGCAGAGATGGCGATGACCATGCGCTTAGGATTGCTGGGATCGTGAAGGATGCTATGCAGACACATGCCACCAGCGCCTGGCTGCCACTGCGGACCCGTGCCGTGGCCGCGAAGTCCCGAAAGCTCTTGCCAGGATTTGCCGCCGTCTTTCGAACGGAAGATGGCGGCATCCTCGACACCGGCGTAGACGACGTCTGGTTCGGTGAGCGAGGGTTCAATGTGCCAGACGCGCTTGAACTCCCACGGATGCTGCGTGCCGTCGTACCATTGGTGCGTGGTGAGGGGCTTGCCGGTTTCCGCGGAAGTGTCGTAGACGAATTTGTTGCTTTCGGCCTTGGGCGCTCCTCCCGGCCCCGTGGTGGATTCGCCCGGGGGTGTTCCCGGCTGGATCCAAGTTTTGCCACCGTCATCGGAGCGTTGGATAATCTGCCCGAACCAGCCGCTGGTCTGCGAGGCGTAAATGCGGTTGGGACTCGCGGGCGATCCTTTCATGTGATAAATCTCCCAGCCGGCAAAATGCGGGCCGCTGACGGTCCATTTTTCGCGTTTGCCGTCCGCCGTCAGAATGAACGCACCTTTCCTTGTCCCCACCAGCACGCGAACTTTGCTCATGAAATGCTCCTCTCCCTTTTTTCAGGCTCTCTTTCTTACCAAGAGCCTGAAACGGAATCAAATCAACTTCGCAAGGGTAGCAGCGCGCGCAAGCGGGCTTCGCGGAAATACCGTCCAAGCCACACGAGTACGCCAAAATAAACCGGGAACAGCGTTTGGCGGAGCGGATTCCCGCAGGATTGCAACGGCGCCGCCGGGTCAGCCGGCTCGCTCCCAGAATCGAGGCGCCTGGAATAACCCAGAGGAAGGTGCCCACGAGCAGGCTGATGCCGATCGCGACAATACGATTTTCCCAAAAGGCCGAGCCGAGCGCTTGCTACGAGCACGGCGGAAATCTTCATCACTTTGGTGATGCCGTCAGACGGCGGAACAATACGAAGAGCGCGCTCCAGGGCGCGCCCGGACCACCGCGCGCCTGTTGGAATGGAAGGCGGCTCTACCGGCGGCGCTGCCTGCGAAGAGATAGGAACGCCCGAACTCATGAGATCCCCTTAGCATTTGACCGGTATCCAGATTTCCATTCCGCCCATTCCGGTGCGCGGATCGAATTGTTCGGTGTAGCGCTCGAAGAAATCCGGCGCTTCCCCGGATCGTCGTGCGGGTTCCTGGCCGGATTCGGGGAACCACTTGCTACCGATGGCTTCGATGGTCTCGCGAATCCGGGAAACGTGCCCGCGATGAGAGAAGACCGCGTAACGTTGTGCGGGGATGCTGACAATCGTGAATTCAAGGGGAAGGCTCGAGAAATCGGAGACCTCGACTCCGCAAAGGTAGCTAATGGCCGGCGAGTTCTCCGGGCACCAGCTCACGCCATAGGCAGTGCGGCCAATCTGTCCGGGGATTTTCCCGAGGTGCGGGACAAGGCGCTGCCATTGAACGGGAAGGTCGTTCATGGATTCGGGGGTGTAATCGCTGCGCAGCCCGGCGATGAGCAAGGCTTTGCCGTTTTCGAAGCGCGGTGGTTCGAGTTGCCGGGCCTGCGATGGTTTTGTTGCTGCGTGAGTCATGGGCATCCTCCGGCGCGGCGGCGAGACCTGGCGTCGTAAGTGTGCCCAAGTCACTTGCAAAATGCAAGTTAAAAATGCTAGTGTGAAACAATGGCAAAGAGAAAGCCAAAGTGGCGGTCGGGCTGCCCGCTGAATGCTTCGCTCGAGATGCTGGGCGACCGCTGGTCGCTGCTGATCATCCGGGACATGATGTTGCTCGGGTCGCAAAGGTTCAAGGAATTTCTAGGCTCCCACGAAAGAATTGCGACGAACATATTGGCCGACCGGCTGCGCAAGCTCGGAGCGTATGGAATCATCCGGACCGAGAGCGATCCCTCCGACGGGCGAAAGCTCATTTACCGGCTGACGCCAAAAGGGATTGATCTTGCGCCAGTGCTGACCGAAATGGTGCTGTGGGCCGGGCGGCACGAGAAAACGGAAAACCAAGCCCTCGTCCGGCTGATGGAAAAGGACAAGCAAAAATTCCTCGAAGGGATCCGCGAGCGCTGGAAGCAGAACCAAACTCATTGGAACCGCTCATCGAAACTGATTCCGCGGCTTGGCGGCGGATCCCTCGGCCCCAGTGAAGCGCACCAACGCCTCATTTGACGAATTCGCCGTAGCCGCCGTCGACCACGCATGCCTGCTGGCTGCAAGAATCCGACGAGCGGCCAAGTGCTATGGCTGGCTGCGCGATGACACGGGAGCGCGCCGATTCCGCCGATAAGATGCTTTAAAACAGAAAGAACTCAGGGAACCCACCAACCTGAGAAATGCGTTTCCGCTTCGATGCAGCATGGCCGTCACCCTCCAGCGTCGTGATGGGCGACGTCATGCCGACGGGGAATGGGGCAAATCCCGGCGGTCCGAGCCGAAATCCGGACAAGGAGGAGCGGTTCATGAAAGTAAGAATTCTCGGTCTTTTGGCAGTTGGATCCTTGGTTCTAGGCTAGCGTTTGCTTTCTTTTCCTCGACGCCTGCGGCGCCGCATAAGGCGAATGTTCCGGCAGCTCCTGAGGCCAATGCGCTGCCCGCGACGCCATCGGCAGGCACTCCCGCGGAACCTCATCCGCAAATCCGCGAGGCGCTCGCCGCCTTGCGCCAGGCCAAGGAACATATGGAACACGCCGCGCATGATTTTGGAGGACACCGCGTAGAGGCGTTGAAGGCAACCGATGAAGCGATCCGGCAATTGGAGATGTGCCTGAAGTACGACAAGGATTAGCGGCAGAAGAGCGCCGCGGGCGCTCCCGGTTGAGCGTACGGACGAGAGCCCGGGCTCGAGGAAGAGATCAGCCCGGGTTTTCCTTTGGCAAAGGAGTTTGCCGGAGGGGCTCAAGCCCTGCTGGCTCGAGAGCCGTTACGCCGGAGCAGAAGACGTAAAGAAATCGGCCCCTTTTCAAGTACGCAAGCCTCCGAGGGCCTAGCGGATCAGTTGGCGCGTCGGAATTCGATGTAATCGCGGCCCACGTGAAGGCGATAGCTTCCGGCGTTAGCGGAGGCCAAGACTTGAAGCGGGACGGGGCGCTTCATTTCGGCGTCGCGTTGCCCGGCGGCTTCGATGAGGTTATTGGCTGCCAGGTCCATCAGGATGAATTTCCCACCCACAAAACCGAAGCCGTAAGCACCGGGCTTCAACGCCTGGCCGCCGATTTCCAGATTCACCTCGCTGAGCAAATACCCTTGGTATTTCTCCTTGATGGCTGTGGAGTAGCCAGAGCTGTCCACGAGACCCGCCAGAAGGTAAAGGTCATCGGCAAAATGCACGCCGCCAGTATTGCGGAGTTGCGCCGGAGCCACCTGACCGCGGAAAAAGACGTGTTCGGGAAAGAGTTTGGGAGTGATGTCTGCGGCCTTGAGGACGAGGTCCTGTCCGGCAGACCGCCCGCCGGCGGGCGTTGGCTGGAAAGCGGAGGCAAGGAGCAAGAGAGGTAAAAATACAAAAACCTTTACGAAGAGTTTCATCGCACTCCTTTCAAGGTAAGGGCATGATACGGGATTCCCTACACTTGAGCAAAGACGCTGCGGCTGACGGGGTCATTCCCGCATTTCCATGGGCGGTGGGCAGCCGCGTCATGTGGTATGTTACGCGCGCTCGCAAGCGTGGCTAACGCGGAGGATAAAGATGCTGGACCGGCGAAATTTCATGAAGACCTGCTCCGGGATGGGTTTGGCGGGAACATTGTTCCCGGGAGTGTTGTGGGCGCAGGCGCAAGCACAAGGCGCGGCAAAAATTACGAAAGAGATGATCGACAACGCCGCGGCCATCGCGGATGTGCCCATCGCGGATGAATACAAGGAAATGATGCTCGCTGACCTGAACGATCACGCCAAGGGCTACGAAGAGGTTTACAAGCTGCACATTCCGAATTCGGTGGATCCCGCGCTGCTGTTTGACCCGGTGCTGCCAGGAGTGAAATTCGAAACCGAGCGTAAAGCAATGCGGATTTCGAAAGCGTCAAACGTGGCGGCAGTACCGAAGAGTCTGGAGGACTTGGCGTTTCGAAGCGCGAGAGAGCTGGGAGAATTGGTGCGAACGAAGAAGGTTTCGTCGGCGGCGCTAACGCAAATGTATTTGCAGAGACTGAAGAAATATGACCCGACGCTGAAATTTGTGGTGACGCTGACCGAAGAGCGCGCATTGGCGCAGGCGAAGAAAGCGGATGCAGAGATTGCGGCGGAAAAATACCGCGGGCCGCTGCACGGGTTGCCTTGGGGAGCAAAAGATTTGCTGGCGACGAAGGGTTATCGCACAACGTGGGGTGCCGGGGGATTCGAAAATCAGATGGTTGACGAGGACGCCACGGTGGTGAAGCGCCTGGATGAGGCAGGCGCGGTGCTCGTAGCGAAATTGACGCTGGGAGCGCTGGCGCAGGGGGACGTGTGGTTTGCCGGGGTGACGCGGAATCCGTGGAACACGAGTCAGGGGTCGAGCGGGTCGTCGGCGGGGCCCGCCTCGGCTACGGCGGCAGGATGCGTGGCCTTTAGCATCGGTTCAGAGACGCTTGGGTCGATTGCGTCGCCTTCGACGCGCTGCGGCTGCACCGGACTGCGGCCAACGTTCGGGCTGGTGCCGCGGACGGGGGCGATGGCACTTTCCTGGAGCATGGACAAGCTGGGACCAATTTGCCGGGCGGTGGAAGATTGCGCGCTGGTGCTCGATGCGATCTACGGCAGAGACGGGAAGGATCGCACCGTGCAGCCGGCAGCCTTTAACTGGGACGCCAATCTGGATTGGCGAAAGTTGCGCGTCGGTTATTTGAAGGCGGATTTCGAACGAAAGCCCGAGCCGCCGCAAGAAGAAAAGGAGGAGCCGGCGAAGACACCCGAAGAGCAGAAGCAGCGCGATGAACAAAAGAAGCGGCGAGAATTCGCGCGGGCACGCGCGGAGTACGACCGAAAATACAATGACGCGGCGCTCGTGAAACTGCGCGAGATGGGCGTGAACCTGATTCCCGTAGAGCTGCCAAAATTTCCGTACAGCGCGATTACGGTGATGCTGACCGCAGAGGCAGCAGCCGCGTTTGATGAGCTGACGCGCACGGGAAGAGACAAGCTTCTGACTTCGCAGAAAGACTACGACTGGCCAAACACCTTTCGCGCGGCGCGGTTCATCCCTGCGGTGGAGTATATCCAGGCGGCGCGCGCGCGCAAGCTGTTGATGGATGCGATGGCGAAAGTGCTGGAAGACCTGGACGTGATTGTGGCGCCGACGAACGGAAGCCCACAACTGATGATCACAAACCTGACGGGCCACCCGTCAGTGATTCTGCCGAATGGGCTGCGCGGAGAGGACGCACCGAAGCCACTGTCGGAGGATCCCGGCGATTTTCAAAATTCCGGCGGCCCCGGAACGCCAACAAGCGTGACGTTCCTCGGAAAGTTGTATGGCGAAGCGGAATTACTGGCGTTTGCGCAGGCGTATCAACAGGCCACGGGATTTCATCTCGAGCATCCGAAGCTTGAGGTTTAGCCGGCAAGGCCTAAGTTTAAAACGAAGATGGAGCCTGCTACATGCCCTTCTGCATGGGGTAGCCCATCCCGGCCCAATCGACGGCGAAGCTCGTCGGGATGGTCAGCACGCGGAGCTTCTTGAAGCCCATGCTGCTCATCGCGGTGTACGCAGGGCGGATGTTGGGGCACTTATCGAACGGACAGCAGCCGCAGTAGATGACGAGATCGGTCGAGCGCGGAACTGTGGCCGCCCACGCCTGCAATTCCGCAAGGCCCTGATCGGTCGAGGCGGTGCCGTGGAAAGCCGCGCCCGGCACGTGGCCGCCAACATAGAGGGAACGAAAGCCGACAAAAACCACGGTCGGAACCGACAAATACTTGTCGGTGAGCATTTTGGCAAGCTTGGCAGGCTCTAGCGTCTGCGAACTGGGCCAAGGATCGACGGATTTCCTTTCGTCCCCGCTCGCGCTGTTTACCGGGAACGAACCGACAGCAATGGCGAACAGAAAGATCAGCGACGAGACCAAAACGCAGCTGGGAGAGCGAAGCTCGCGGAACAGGGACACCTGAAGGCCTCCTGATTGCTGTCCGATTGTAAGCCGAAGAGGGTGATCGAGACTACTCGGATGGACGGCGGGGAGAAGCGGAAGATAGCAGTGGACCGCCGAGGTGGAAAGGAATACGCCCCGGGGATGCCTCGAGAAATGCAGTACGAATTACTTTTTCTGTTCGGCTCGAGTACGCTGAAGCTTCGCGGCCGTTGTGCGCAGCGTCTCAGGAACATTCTTATTGGTTGTAAGGCGCTTGAGGTCTTGGGGATTCAGCATGGGCAACATGTGCAGGGTTACGTCCAGAGGAGTTTTGGGATTGTTGATGAGATGGCGCACAACCACATAGTTCTTGCGAAACGCGCGATTGCCTGCAATCAACCGGAGAACTTCATCGGTGAGGCTGGACATGGCGGCGAATGCTTCGACTTCCTGATCCGTCAGGCGCGGGGACTGCAACACGGCGCGCTGGACGACCTTGTTGGCGTCGCGGATGAGCGTGCGGCGCGCGTCGGAGCCGCCCTTAATGGCATATTGCACGCGCTGGGCAACCGTCATTTTGGCGATGCGCTGAATGAGAGTTTGCCGGCGCTCGGCGTCCGGTTCCGCGGCGGCAGCGGCGTCGGCCAGGGCAGCCTCGTCGATGGGATGGGCGGGCCCGTGAAGTTCGCGAAGCTGATTTTTCTGTTCAGGGGTCAGGGAGGGGGAATGCTCGAGAGCAGCGGCGAGCGCGGGAGATGCGCTAACGCGGTCGAGGTCCTCGACTAAGGTCTGCGTTGCGACATCTGAAAGATGGCGTAGGACATGAACGAGAAGCTCTGCAGGGCAATTCTTATTTTCGACCAGCGCGTCCGAGATGCCGGGCTTGTCGGCCAGATGCCGTGAGGCATAGGCAAACAGAGCAGGCAAGGCGTTTTCCCGCTTGATAGCCTCGACAAAAGACTCCAGCGGGGCGGAGAGGATGGCCTCACCGGCGCGGGTGGCGATCATTTCGTCAGTGTCGCCTGCCAGAACGGCAAGAAGCTCTGCGCGGTCCGCGGGCTGGAGATGCGCGCCGCCTGTGCAAACCGCAAATTTACGTTCACGCGTGGCCCGGCCGTGCCGAAGGTCTTCCACAACTTCAGGGCTTAGAGTCTCCACCGTTTGCCTGCCTCAAGTCCTTCTGGGTATATACCATTCTACCGAAGGTTCCCGGCGGACCGAGGGGCGCCATTGGTCTGCCGTTCAATTGCAGCAACACGGCCGCGGAGTTCGTGGCGGTGACGTCAAACTGGCGTTTCGCGGTGAAATGGCGGGTATCGCCGGCGTACACCTGGGAGTCCAACAGGACTTTGTCATCCGCAATGACACGAACATGCGTCGCCGCCGAGGTGGAAACGGAAAGCTCGAGGGGTACATCGGCAGAAGGAGCCGGGGCGGCCGCGGATTGCTTCGCAGCGCGATACGCACCGATGTGGCGCCATCCGTACCGGCCCGAATAGAAAATTAAAACGAGCAGGAGCAGGCCCCCCAAAAAGACGACCGCGGGAATCCACCGGGAGGAAGACGGAATGGGCTGCTCCGGCTTGGGAGGGGTGGAAGGTAGATTCTCGGCGCGGGCCGAGTCGTATTCGCCGAGGAGCGCCTCCTCGGAGAGGCCGAGATAGCGCGCAATACTGCGCACAAAGCCATGACCGAAAACGCCGCCGGGGAGTTTTCCCCAATCTTCGTTTTCCAGAGCCAGGAGGAAGCGGTTGCTGATACGCGTGGCCTTGCTTAATTCATCCAGGGAAACTTCACGGAGTTCCCGCTCGCGCTTCAGGCGTTCGCCGAATTTTCCCCTGGCCATGGAAACGACCTGTTCCTCATCGAGCAAAAGTGGGCGTGCGGCGGGCAGCGGCACAAGCCCTTGACGGACTATAGGCGGGGCGAGAAGGTACTGTCAAATGAATGAGTTGGCGGGTTGTGGAAAGAGAGACCCTGAATCGCCCGCGAAGATAGCGAGATGGCCACTCCTGTACCACAAGCATATTGCGTCTTTTTTTAACAGGGGCCTATACTGAGGTGGATTCGCCGCCCTCGGGCGTAGGAGGGTCGATTTGTGTTTGGGGGACCTGAACTGGCTTTTGCAGGCCGGGACACGGTAGTGTGCACGATAGAAAACACAGAAGGTTGTAAAACCACAAAGGGCAGGGCGCACTGACGCGTGGAAGAAGTAAAACAGTTTCCGGCTGTAGAACGGCGGCGCAACGTTGCGAGGTCGTCGGAACGTGAAAAAGGGGAGGTAGCGGTCTTCCAGGAACTGGGGAAGGCGCTCACCTCCTCACTACAGCTCGACCAGGTCCTCCGGACGATCATGGAGAAGATTGACGAATTCCTGCGCCCGGATAACTGGTCATTACTGCTTCTCGATGAAGAAAAACAGGAACTGTATTTCGAGCTGGCGGTTGGGAAGGCCTCGCAAGCCCTGCGCGACGTACGCATCAAAATGGGTCAAGGCATTGCCGGCTGGGTGGCGCAGCACGGCGAAACGGTGGTTGTGCCCGATACCTCCAAAGACACGCGGTTCTTCTCCAAAGTTGACGAAAAGACCAAGACCGAGACGCAATCGATCGTTGCCGTGCCGGTTCGTTTTCGGGACACCTGCCTGGGTGTCATCGAGCTGATCAATTGCGTCGGGCCTGGCGGGTTCGATCCGCGGGACCTGAAACTGCTCGAGGCGCTCTCGGATTTTGCCGCCATCGCGCTCGAAAACGCTCGCCACGTCAAGAAAATTCACGACCTGACCATCCGGGATGATTGCACGACGCTCTACAACGCGCGGCACATGAGCTTCATCCTGGAGACCGAGATTTACCGCTCGCAACGGTACAACTACGAGTTTTCGCTGGTGTTCATCGACCTGGACCATTTCAAGATGGTCAACGATACCCATGGGCACCTGGTGGGATCGCGCCTGCTGGCGGAAATCGGAAACGCGTTGAAGGTGCACTGCCGATTGATTGATTTTGCGTTTCGGTATGGCGGAGACGAATTTGTGCTCTTGCTGCCGCAAACATCCAAGGAAAATGCGCTCAATGTCGCGCGCCGCTTGCACAAGCTGATCCGGGAGAGCGTCTGGCTGGAAAAAGAAGGACTGAAGATCCGTCTGACGCCCAGCCTTGGCGTTGCATCTTACCCGGTCGACTCGCGTACCAAGGAAGGGTTGCTCCACCTCGCTGACGAAGCCATGTATCTGGTGAAAAACACCCACCGCGACAGCGTGGCAGCGGCAAATATAGGAATCCTGCCCAATACGGCAACTGCGGAATCAGCAGGATAGTTAGCTTTGCGAGCTGCCCACCCACCTTCCCTTCCCTAAGCACCGGATCTTTTGCAAGTCAAATTTGGCGCGACGCCGGGCTACGGCTCGCAGTACAATGCTGTCCGCTCCCGGCTCTGCCCACGCGCCACACGAAAGGAATCCTGGCGTTATGAAGCGCGCCCAGACGTCGATCAAGCTGTGTACATGCGGTCACGGCAAGAGCATCCATGCGGGAATTTTCCAACGTAAGAGAACCGGCCCAGCCAAGTGCAATTACCCCGATTGCCGGTGCTCCGGCTACCGGCCAGCGCCAGCGTCGCGTGTGAAGGCCGGCAAAGCGTAAGCATTCTCCCTTGCATTGAGCGCTCCGATAAGCGGCAATCGCGCCCGATAACGCGCCTTTGTATACAGCACTCCGAAATTTTGCTTAACTGAAAGCATGAAGCGAAGCGAAGCGGCCAGGTGGGCGCGCTGGTCGGCTGCCACGGCATGCTTGCTGGCATTGCTTACGGTGGGGGTGTACCTGGACCACAAGTGGGTGGCGCACCGAGAAAAGGAGAAAGCCCCGCCGCCGGCGCCCGCAGGTGTCGCGCGACAGGAGAGCAAACTTACCTTTTCCAAGGGCCTCGGCGCGCAAAAGCTTTTCACGGTAGAGGCGTCAAAAGCGACGAACTTTAAAGACAATGCCGCGAGCCTGCTGGAAGACGTCAAAATCACGATTTTCGGAAAAACCGGAGCGCGGCACGACGTCATACACACGCATAGTTGCGAGTACGAAAAAGACGGACAAAGCATCGTGTGCAGCGGCGAGGTTCAGCTCGAGCTAGAAAGCGCCGAGGTCGCTGAACGGGCGCAAGAAAGTCGTGGAACGACCGCAGAAAAAGTTCATGTGGAGACCCGCGGGGTCACGTTCAATCGCCAGACGGGAATCGCAAAGTCCGACCAGCCCGTGAAATTCGTTTTCCCCAACGGACAAGGAGATGCGATTGGCGTGGAGTACCGGTCGGAGGAAGGGGCGGTGCGGCTGTTGCGAGATGTCGGTTTCCTGTTGGTCCCTGGCAAGGCCACGCAAAAGAGCCAGACCTCTGGGACGACCGTCCCTGAGCCTGTTCGTGTGAATGCGAGCAGCGCGGATTTCGAGCGCGACTCGCGAGTGATGCATCTTCGCGGACAGGTACAGGCGCAGACGGTGAGCGCGCGGCTACGTGCAGGGGAAATCCGGCTGTCCCTCGACAAAACATTCCACGCAGAAAGACTGGTCGCGACTGCGGGCGCTGACGGAAAAGAACCCGAGCTGGACTCCCATGAAAAGGATGACAGCATACATTTGACCGGGAAAACCTTTACCGCCAGTTTCACACCCGAGGGATGGCTGACAAGAATGGAAGCCGCAGGCGGCGTCAAAGGTTCTCGAGAGAACGGAAACGATGCGGATGATTTCATCGCGGACAATGCCTCGATGGAACTGCGGCCGCGACGCAACGAGATCAAGGAATTGAATCTGCGGGGGGACGTGCAGCTGAAGTCAAAGATGGAGAAAACGGGCGAATCGAGAACGCTCGAAACCAGTGCGCTGCTTGTGCAATTTGCCGAGCGAAACAAGGATGAGGGCAGCGCCCTGGAACGAGCGGAAACCCTGGCGCGGGGCACATTGGAATGGACGGACCCAGGGCCACAGCTAGCTAGGTCAGCATCTCCGGCAGAAGCTGGACCAGCGCGAACAAAACTAACCGCCGACAAGCTGGAGCTCACGTTCGGCGCGAACGGAAGAGCAAATCAACTTGTTGCTTCGGGCCACGTGGTGACAGATCGAGCGTTGCCGGGCAAGCCGGCCGAGAAGGCAACTGCTCAGGATGGGAGCGCGCAGTTGCTGGGGAGTGGCGGCTGGTCGCAAATCGAACTGCATGGAGAGGTGAGGCTTAAGGAAGGCGACCGAAGCGCCCAAGGGGACCACGTTGTGTTTGTGCGGTCCGCGCAAACGGCTACGCTCGCGGGGAACGCGCTCGTGCGTGATGCGACCACGGAAACGCGGGCGGCGCGCCTTACCTTTGTGCAAAGCTCGGGGGAGATCCGTGCGGAGGGCGGCGTACAGTCGAGCGACTTTGCGGCGAACGGCACAAGCCTGCAGCTGGCGGCCATGCCGGCAAATATCTCGGCGGACACGCTGCGCGCGAACTCCAAGACCGGCAGGGCCCTTTATATGGGCCACGCGCGGTTGTGGCAAGGCGATTCGGTGTTGGAAGCGGACTCGATCGAATTGCTCCGCGATGCGAAGACCCTGAATGCTTCAGGAAATGTTCGCGCGGTATTTCCGCAGAGCCCGGGAACGGGAATAACCCCGGCCCGGGCGTTGACGGTTCACGACAGAGCGCCCAACAAGGTAAAGCTCTGGCACATCACCGCCGGCACGTTGACTTATAACGACGCGGAAAACCGGGCGCACCTGGGAAAGGACGTGGTCGCGCAGTCCTCCGAGCAAGGAATTCGAGCACCGCAAATGGACCTGTATTTTACGCGCAGCGAAAAAGCCCCTACCGCTCCCGGCGGAGCCGCAGCTTCGGCGACGGCGGGTGCGCAACAAATCAGCCGCGCCGTCGCTACCGGCGGGGTGATGGTGGAGCAGGGAACCAGGAGAGCTACAGCGGAGCGAGGGGAATACACGGCCATTGACGGAAAATTGGTTATGACCGGCGGAAATCCCACGATATTTGACGCGTCGGAAGGAACTACAAGTGGCCGTCAATTGACCTTCTTTTTAGCGGATGATACGATCATTGTGGACTCAGAAAAAGGTTCGCGGACGTTGACGAAGCACCGAGTCGAGAAATGACGAGGTATGCTGAAGCTCCAGGCCCTCGAGTTAAGCAAGTCTTACCGTGGCCGCAAAGTCGTTGACGACGTCGAACTGGAGATCGGTCAGGGTGAAGTGGTCGGGCTGCTCGGCCCGAACGGCGCAGGAAAGACGACAACGTTCTACATTCTCGTCGGTCTCGCCCGGCCCGACTCCGGCCGCGTGCTGCTGAACGGCGACGAAATCACCGACTTGCCCATGTATCTTAGGGCCCGCAGTGGAATCAGCTATCTTCCCCAGGAACCCTCGGTATTTCGGCAACTTACCAGTGAAGAGAATTTGCTCGCGGTGCTGGAAACTCTCCCGCTTACGCCGGAGCAGCAGCGCGATCGGCTGGAGGAGTTGCTCGTGCAAGTGGGGCTCGAAACGGTCAGGATGAGTAAAGCCTACACACTTTCGGGCGGGGAACGCCGCCGGCTCGAAATTGCCCGTTCCCTCACGCTGCAGCCTTCTTTTATTCTTCTTGACGAACCGTTTTCGGGGATCGACCCTCTTACGGTAAAGGACCTCCAGGAAATTATCCGGGATTTGGCTAAGTCGGGGATTGGCGTGCTGATTACCGATCATAACGTCCGCGAAACTCTTAGCGTAACCGATCACGCATACATCCTGAAAAGTGGGAAAATATTCAGGAAAGGTCGCCCCGAAGAGCTCAGCGCCGATCCCGAAGTTCGGCGCGTCTATCTCGGTGATCATTTCCGGCTCAACTGACTCGAGCGAACGAAGAGACGAGCGCATAGATGGCTTGGCAGGGACTCAAACTCAACCTCAAGGTGGCGCAGAAGCAGATTCTGACGCCCGGCCTTGTGCAGATGGTCAGCGTGCTGGCGCTGAACCGGCTCGAGCTGAAGGAGATGATCAATCAGGAGATGATCGCCAACCCGGTGCTCGAGGAGCAGAGCGAAGAGCCCACGCAGGCCGACAATTACAGCGACGAAAATTTCCTAAAAGAGGAAACCGAGAAAGTTCCGGAGAAGCCGGAACCGAATCTTTTCGACGAGTTCGACGTCGGCACGTTCTTTAACCAATACCTCGATACGGGCGGTGACGGAGGCCAGTCGCAGGAGCGCGAGGTTTCCGAAAGGCCTTCGTTCGAAAAGTTCCTTTCTTCGCCGACGGGTCTGACCGATCATCTCCAGTGGCAATTGAGCGTCACGATTTGTTCCGACGCGGTCCGCCAGGTCGTGGAAAACATCATCGGTAACCTGGATGAGAACGGCTATCTGACGGCCTCGCCCGCAGAGCTCACGGAAAACGGAAAGTATTCCCAGGACGACCTGGACGACGCGCTGGCGGTGGTTCAGGAATTCGATCCTATCGGGGTAGGCGCGCGCGATTTGCGCGAGTGTCTGTTGCTGCAATTAAAAGCGTTCGATCCGCAAAACACTCTGGCGCAGCAAATTGTTTCCGAACATCTCAAGCAAGTGCAATCCAACCAACTCAAAGAAATTGCGCGGGCGCTGAACCGTCCGCTGGAAGTGGTGAAGCGCTCGATCGACGTCATCAAGAAACTCGATCCCCGGCCCGGGCTGCGCTACAACAAGAGCGAACCGCGGCTGGTCGAGCCGGATGTGTACTTCCGCAGAGTGGATGGCCAATGGCAGGCGTACCTTAACGAAGACGACATGCCGCAGCTGCGCTTAAGTCCGACCTATCGCCGCCTGCTGGTCAAGGATGCCGCCGACCGCGATGTGCGCAACTACGTCAAGGAACGCTTTACCGCCGCCGTGCAGCTGATGAAAAACATCGAGCAGCGCAAGCACACCATTCTGCGCGTGTGCCAGTCCATTATTGCGCGGCAAGGCGAATTTCTGGATCAAGGTCCTGACGCGCTCAAGCCCATGATGATCAAGGAAGTGGCGGAGGAAGTCGGCGTGCACCCCTCCACGGTAAGCCGCGCCGTAGCCAGCAAATACGCGCACACGCCGCAAGGCGTTCTGGAGCTTCGCTCGTTCTTCAGCGAATCGGTGAACGGGCCGGAAGGCGGCGACATGTCGCTGCTGACGTTGAAGCGGCTGGTCAAGAAAATGATCGAGGAAGAGGATTCCTCGAAGCCGCTTACCGACGAGCAAATCGCCAAGAAGCTGGATGATGCCGGAATCCACGTCACTCGGCGCACGGTGGCGAAATACCGCGAGGATATGCGCATCCCCAGCACTCATCAGCGTCGTGTAAAAAGCTGAGCCGCTCGCCTGTGAAGCCGCCCACGCGAACCCGACGGGACACGCGGCAACTCGTCATCCTCACTGGGCTCTCCGGCTCAGGAAAAAGCACCGTGCTCCGCGCTTTCGAGGACATGGGCTTCTATTGTGTGGACAACCTTCCGGTTGACCTCATCCCTATCTTTGCGGAACTTCATGCGGCCGGCGAAGGCGACTTTGCGCGCGCGGCATTGCTTGTGGATGCGCGCGAGGGCTTGCAACTCGAAAAGTTGCCGGCGCTGCTGAAACACCTCAAACGAGATCATCCCATCACCCTGGTCTTTATCGAGGCGAACGAAGATGCGCTGCTTAGGCGTTACAGCGAGACGCGTCGACCGCATCCCCTCGGAAAGAATTACTCCGTGCGCGAAAGTTTAGGCCATGAACGCGCGCTGATGGAGCCTATACGAAAACTGGCAGATGTGGTCATCGATTCCACACAGTTCAATGTGCACGAGCTTCGTCATTTTGTGACCACCCGCTTCAAAAATCCGGACACGCGCCCGTTGCTGGTATCGGTGGTCAGCTTCGGCTATCGCTACGGCGTGCCTTCCGATGCGGATCTGGTCTTTGATGTGCGCTTCCTGCCCAACCCGCATTTTGTTCCGCGCTTGCGCCCGTACAATGGCACGGACCCAAAAGTCCGCCAATACATCCGCTCCTTCCCGCAAACCGGCGAATTTTTGCGCCGCATCGAAAGCCTGCTGACCTATTTGATTCCGCATTACATTCGCGAGGGCAAGAGCTATCTGACCATTGCTTTCGGATGCACTGGGGGGAAACATCGCTCGGTGATGCTGGCGGAATCGGTTGAAAAGGCGCTCAGGAAGCGTGGCTATTCGGCGAAGGTCGTGCACCGCGACATCGAAAAGTAGCCGGAGCCCTGCGTTCGCCGCTTCCTCCGCGCGCCTCGCGCGCCAGGGAAACTTGACATGCTTCTGCGCCGCGAATAGCGTAACTGGAGAGAAACGCAAAGGGGGCTAAAGGTGGCTTGGTCGTTGCCGCCACAATTGAAGCGCTTGCTCGGCTATGTGCGGCCTTATTCTATCCGGCTAGCGCTGGGAATTCTTTTGGTCGCCTTCGTGGCGGTCGCGGAAGGCTTAGTGGCGTTGATGGTCAAATTGGCGCTGGATTTTGTCCTGAACCCAGCAGCCACGAGCTCCCTTTTACCGCTTGGTACCATACCCGGAACTCGCCGGGTCATTTACCTGAATGATTTCTTCCCGCAGCCGCCCTTCCACAACGTTTGGCCAATCTTTTCCATCTCGCTCATTGTTCTTTTCTTCTCGAAGGCTCTCGCGGAGTACCTGGGGGCCACGCAGATCCAGCACGTTGGACAGGCGGCGGTCACCGATCTGCGAAACCAGGTCTATGCGCGGCTGATTCGTCAGCCCATTGGCTTTTTTCAACACCATCCCACCGGCCGGGTCATCTCTACCGTGATTAACGACGTGGAGAGAGCCCGCCTTGTGCTCAGCGATTATCTGGCAGACATATTTCAGAAAGGCTTCACCTTTGTGGTCTTTGTTGGCATGATGGTGTACCTCAATTGGAAGATGGCGCTTGGCGCCGCGGTTTTGCTTCCTTTGGTTGTCCTGCCGGTCAACAAATTCGGCGGAAAAATTCGGCGCTCTTCAGAAAACAGCCAAACGCGCCTCGGGGACTTAAGCCAGATTCTTCAGGAAACCGTCAGCGGAAACCGTGTGGTTAAGGCGTTCGGCATGGAGGAATTTGAAAGCAAGAAGTTCCGCGAGGCAGCCCGCAGGCTTTTGCGGGAAAACATGCGCTGGGTGCGAGCCGCAGCGGCCACGGGACCACTGATGGATCTGCTCGGGGCCATCATTATTCCGTTGCTGTTGTTATATGCGCGAGACGAGATCAAGCACGGCCTGATGACCTCCGGCGTCTTTCTCGCCTTCATCTACGCCATGTTCAATTCCTACATGCCCCTCAAGCGCATTGGCTACATTTACCAGCAGTTTCAAGCCGCCTTGGGTGCCAGCGCGAAAGTATTTACTTATCTCGACCGGCAGGAAGAGGTAAGCGAGGTGCCGGGCGCGAAGCCGCTCCCGCTCTTCTCGCGCGAGATCATTTTCGAAAATGTCGGCTTCGCCTACGACAGCGAATCGGGTGCAGTTTTGGAAAGTATTCAATTCCAGGCGCGGTGCGGAGAAGTAATCGCTCTGGTGGGCTCGAGCGGGGCTGGGAAGACCACGCTGGTGAACCTATTGCCGCGGTTTCACGAGGCCACCGCCGGCGACATTCGGATTGACGGCGTGAATATCCGCGACGTCACCATCAAGTCGTTGCGTGAGCAAATCTCGATGGTCACCCAGGAAAACATCCTCTTTTACGACACCGTGTGGAACAACATTTGTTACGGACTCACCAACGTTCCCAAAGAACGAGTCATTGCCGCCGCACAAGCCGCGCTGGCCGAGGATTTCATCCTGGCGCTGCCAAACGGCTACAATACTGTCATTGGAGAACGCGGAACGCGGCTTAGCGGCGGGCAACGCCAACGGATCGCCATCGCGCGGGCCATTCTGAAGGATTCGCCGATTCTTATTCTCGACGAGGCCACTTCGGAGCTTGATACGGAATCCGAGCTCTACGTGCAAAAAGCCCTCGCGAATTTGATGGTGGGGCGAACCACCTTTGTCATTGCGCACCGCCTGGCGACCATCCGGCGCGCCGACAAGATCCTCGTGCTGGAGGACGGCCAAATTCGCGAAAGCGGCACGCACAATGAATTGATCGCCCGCGGCGGCACCTACGCGCGGCTGCACGACCTGCAGTTTGCCGATGACGACATGCTCACCCCCGCCCAAGCGGCACCCGCCAACTTGGAATCCCCGCAGAACCCCTCATGAGCGAAAAGCACACAACCAATGCGAAGCATCCCGAGTGCCTGTCCATGACCGGCTACGCGCAGGCGCGCCACGAAAAGCATGGCTGGGCGGTTCGCGTGACGGTCAAAAGCGTGAACCACCGGTTTCTTGATTTGAAGATGCGCTTACCGGAAGGTTTTGATCTTTATGACTTGCGATTGCGCCAAATCGTGCGCGAGCGCATTCATCGCGGTCATCTGGAAATCTACGTCAACGCGGAACCGGGAACGGCTGCGCCCGTTCAGGTCAATAAGGAACTTGCGCAGGCTTATCTGCGCGCAGCGGAGTCGCTCATGCGTGGAACGCGGGCGGCTGGAAAAATGGACGTGGTCTCCTTGCTGCGCCTTCCGGGTGTCATCGCCGGAGTCAACGGCGCCGTCCCGGAGGACGCGGACACCCAGGAAAAGCTGGGGAAGGCGCTCGAAATCTGTCTGCGTGAAGCCCTCTCGAAATTGGATGAGATGCGCCGGGCGGAAGGCAAGCATCTGGTCGCCGAACTGCGTGACCGCTTGGCGCGCATCGCAGGACAGGTCGAGCAGGTGAGCGGGCTGGCCGCCTCGCTGCGTCCGGCCTTTGCGCGGCGTCTCGAAACCCGTCTCAAGGAATTGCTCAGCGGAACCACCATCGATCAGGCGCGTCTGGCACAGGAGGCGGCTCTGCTTGCTGAACGCAGCGATATCAGCGAAGAATTGGACCGCCTGCGCAGCCACCTGCAGCAGTTCACGAAGTTACTGGATGGCGCGGGCGAGCTTGGCAAGAAGCTGGATTTTCTGCTACAGGAGATGCACCGCGAGGCCAACACTATGCTTTCGAAGACGCCCGGCGTGGAAAGCGAAGCCCTGGCGATTACCGGATTGGCCCTGGAGATCAAGGCGGAGATCGAAAAACTGCGCGAACAGGTACAGAACATCGAATGAGCGCGGAGACAGGCAACGTGCCGCTGGTGTTGATTGTCTCGGGGCCTTCGGGCTCTGGAAAATCGACCTTGGTGCAAAAGATTCTCGAGCTGCCCGGCACCATGCCTTCGATCTCCTGTACTACCAGGCCGCGCCGCGCGACTGAGTCAAGCGGGAAATGCTATGATTTTGTTTCCGAGGCGGAATTCGAAGCCATGGTGGCGCGGGGCGAGTTCTTCGAATATGCCCGGGTCTTTGGAAAGTATTCCTACGGGACGCCGAAAAAGTGGCTGGAGGAATCGCGCAAACGAGGGCTCGACCTCGTGCTGGAGATCGACGTTCAAGGAGCGGCGCAGGTCAAGGAAAAGCTTCCCGAGTCGGTGGCGATCTTCATCTTGCCGCCTTCGAGGGAAGAGCTGGAGCGCCGGTTGCGCGGCCGCGGGCAGGATTCCGATGAAGAGATGGCGCGGCGGCTTGCCAAGGCGCGGGATGAAATCGCCGCTTTTGGCAAGTATTATGATTTCTGCGTGGTAAATGATGACGTGGAGCGCGCGGGACGCGAGGCGCAGGCGATTGTGACCGCTTTGCGCTGCAGCAGTACCCGCCGCCGGGACCGAGTGCAGAAACTTCTGGCATCGTTTGGAGGAAAGAATTGATGACCGTGCAGACAAAAGCTCCGGAGAGCCAGTTTGCCTACGTGGTGCTTGCGGCCAGGCGTGCGCGGCAGATTATGGCGGGCGCGCCCCCGTTGATTGAAAACCCCAGGACACAGAAAGCCACGCGGGTCGCTTGCGAGGAATTGGAGCAGGGTTTGCTCGAATTTGATGTTCCCGAGGCGAATTCCGTCGACGAAGACAAGGACGGCAACAAGCGAAAGAAGTAGCGGCTAGCGGGAAGGCGGAAATGCGCATCACATTGGGTGTCACCGGCGGGGTCGCGGCGTACAAGGCCGCCGAACTCGTGCGCCAGCTGCAACAAGAGGGTCACAGCATCTCCGTGGTGATGACGCGCGCTGCCCGGGAATTCGTAACCCCGCTTACTTTTGCCGCACTGACCGGACAAAAAGTAATTACCGATCTTTTCGGTGATTCCTCCGGCGGAGGCGCCAATCTCGAAAGCGCCATTGAACACATTGCGGTGGCGCAGCGCACCGACCTTCTTTTGGTAGCCCCGGCTACGGCGGACATCATTGCCAAATTCGCGCATGGCGTTGCGGACGATTTTCTCACCACCCTCTATCTGGCTTGTACGGCTCCGGTCGTGGTCGCTCCGGCCATGAATGTGAACATGTGGAATCACGCCGCCACTCAGGAAAATGTGGGAACGCTGCTTGCGCGCGGCGTGAAAATCGTGCAACCGGATGAGGGCTACCTTGCCTGTGGCATGACCGGGCCGGGCCGCCTTGCCGGCCTGGAAAACATTCTTGGCGTGGTGCACGAAGTCACTCGAGTGCAACGGGACCTGGAAGGGGAAACCGTTCTCGTTTCCGCCGGTCCGACTTGCGAAGACCTCGATCCGGTTCGCTACATCACCAATCGCTCGTCCGGCAAGATGGGTTACGCGGTTGCCGACGCTGCGGCGAAGCGCGGCGCAAGAGTGATTTTGATCAGCGGACCCGTGATGCTGGAAACCCCCGCGGGAGCGGAACGTGTAGACGTCCGCACCGCGGAGGAGATGCGTCGGGCTGTCGGGGATCGTTTTTCCGAGGCTTCGATTGCCATCCTTGCGGCAGCCGTCTCGGACTACCGGCCTGCTGAGCTTCGCGCGGAGAAAATCAAGAAAGGCCATGCGCCGCTGGCTATTTCTCTAGAACCGACCGCCGACATCCTCGCCGAAGTGGCAAAGCACAAGGGCCAAAAGATTGTTGTCGGTTTCGCGGCGGAAACCGATCACGTGGCGGAGAATGCGCGGAAAAAGCTCGTTTCGAAGAATGCCGATTTGATCGTGGCGAATGATGTCACCGCCGAAGGCGCGGGCTTCGACCGCGACACCAATGTGGTCACGCTCTTCTCCCGCGACGGCCGGGATCTCGCTCTACCCAAAATGCCCAAGAGCGAGGTGGCTCAGCGCATCCTGGACGAGGTCGTCCGCTTGCGCGCGGCGCTCCACTCTCCGGCCGCCCGGCAGTCGAACGTCTGATCTCCATGCCCGGGCAAATCACAGAAAATCTTAAGAAAAAAGTAGCAGGGCGGTTGGCTTTCTATGAAGATCTGGGCATCCGCTTCTTTTACCGAGATCGCCGCCGGGAAGCCCTCTTCGAACAAGAAAAGCCGGTGGAATCTTTGGACAATGCAATGCGCCCGGCCGAAATCGCCTACCAGGAGCCCACTTTGCCGAAAATCCCTCGCAGGCCCGGGTTGCAAAAGGTTGTTTCTACCGCGCCTTCGAAAATGCCGCCCGTGCCTTTACCCGCTGCGCCGGGACCTTCTCTGTTCGACGCCGCCGACAAAATCGTGGGCGACACGCTTTTGCGCATTCGCGAGGATTTGGGCGAGTGCACCCGTTGCAAGCTTTATAAGCACCGCCACACAATCGTGTTTGGCGACGGCAGTCCCAAAGCCGAACTGGTCTTCGTCGGAGAGGGGCCGGGCGCGGACGAAGATGCACAAGGACTTCCGTTTGTAGGGCGCGCCGGCAAACTTCTCACGCAGATGATCGAAGCCATGGGACTTGAGCGCCAAGACGTTTACATTTGCAACGTGGTGAAATGCCGCCCGCCGGAGAATCGCACGCCCGAAGACGACGAGGTCAGCACCTGCTCGCCTTTCTTACTCCGGCAACTGGAAGTCATCTCGCCCAAAGTCATTGTTTGCCTGGGCGCCGTCGCAGCGAAAACGCTGCTGAGAACCAACCGCGGGATTTCCCAGTTCCGCGGCCAATGGCTCGACTATCGAGGAAGCAAATTGATGGCCACCTACCATCCTGCGTACCTCCTGCGCAACCCCAACGCCAAGGGCGAAGTCTGGAAGGATCTCCAAAAAGTGATGGCGGTCCTCGGTCTCCAAGCAAGAAAAGGCAAGCCTGCTTAGGCCATCATGGGCATCCTGCTGGGGTTGGTAACCGCACTAACCTGGGGCGGCGCTGACTTCGTGGCGCGCTTCTCCACGCACCGCATCGGCACGCTCCGCACCATGTTTTACATGCAGTTTACCGGGTTTCTGCTCCTTACCGTCTCCATGCGGTGGTTCGGCGGCTGGGGGCACCTGGCCGACGGTTCGGGATGGCAGCCGTGGGCCTGGGGATTGCTCGCCGGCCTTCTCAACGCCTGTGCCACGCTTTCCCTGTATCGCTCCTTTGAAATCGGGAAGATGGCCGTGGTTGCTCCTCTCTCCGCGAGTTATCCCGCCTTGACGCTGACTCTTTCCTGGCTCAGTGGAGATCACCTTTCGCCCGCGCGCTCGGTTGGCGTGGCGCTTATATTGTTTGGCGTGGCGGTTGTTGCGGGCGGAGAACACCTCCCCGACGAGAATTCTCGACAGCCTACGAACGCCAATACGCGCGGCATTGGCCTGGCCATCGTGGCCGCCGTCGGATTCGGATTTTTGTTTTGGCTGCTTGGAATTCGCATCGTTCCCCGCGTGGGCGCCGTACAAGCCGTATGGATGATTCGCCTGACTAGCTCCCTCTTGACGGCCGCTGTGATTTTATCCGCAGCCGAACCTATGCATCTTCCTCGCGGCAGTGTGCGTTGGATGGCTCTCGGCATGGGCACGTTTGATACGCTGGCCTTTGTATTGAGCAATCGCGGCATGCAAATGGAACACGTGGCGGTCATCAGCGTCCTTGGTTCGCTCTATGGAGCCGTTACCGTGGGCCTTGCGGCCATTTTTCTGCGCGAGCACATTTCGCGGTGGCAATGGGCTGGAATCGCCACGATCTTTGGCGGCATCGTCCTGATCAGCACCTAGCCGTCGCGTAACGACAACAAATGACACCGGGAAGGACACGCAGATTGCCTTCGGCACATCAGGGTCGACACCAAAAATCCGATTTTCGCCTAAAACTTACAACTTGGGGGCTTGAGAGTCCTGCCACCACGCCCCGCTGATACACTACTTGGCGCGATGAATTGTTCCCTGTGCAACGTGGCCTTGCCCCTGCCGTTGCGAACGACTTTCACCTACGCCGTGCCGGAGACCATGCGCGGCACTGTAAAGCCCGGCAGTCGCGTCCTTGTGCCTTTTCGCACGAAGTCGCTTGTCGGCGTTGTCGTGGAATTCGCCGAAAACGCTCCTGAAGACGCAAAGGTTCGGGAAATCGCGCGCGTGCTCGATATTTTTCCTGCTCTTACGCCGAAACTCATTGAACTGGCAAACTGGATCGCCCACTACTACCTCGCACCCATCGGCGACGTCGTTCGGGCCATGACCCCTCCACTCACCGAATTGAAATCGCAGCGGCAAATCGTCTTGACCGAGGCTGGACGCGCGGCATCGGAAAGTTTGAGTGGCGGCGAGCTGTCGCACGGCCTGGTGGAGGCCGAGATCGCGTTTCTTGCGATGCTGAAAGAGAAGAAAGGCGCAATTCACGTGAAAACGCGGGAGAAGTTAGGGCCCGAGGTTTCATCCCTGCAAAAACTCGAGCGTCTCGGCCTCATCGAAATTTGCGAGAGCATGCGGACAAGAAAGCGAAAGACGCAGCGCATCGTCGCATGGAAGGCGGCGCCCATTGGCCGCGACGCGGATAAACCGCTAGGGGAAAAAGAAGAAAGGATTCGCGTGTTGCTCGAAACCGAGCGTGGTCCGCTTCCCTTGCCGCAACTTTTGCGGCTTGCGAATGTCGCACGATCTTTGATCGAGCGGATGCTGCGCGACGGCTTGCTCGAGAGCTGGGAAGAACCGCTGGATCCTGCCGAGGATCCCTTCGACGCTGGCTACACGCGGCCGGCTCACGAGCTCAATGCCGAGCAGGAGGCCGCCCTAAAAGCGATCCGCGCGCGTTTCGAACTGTGCGCTTTTGGCACGCAGTTGCTTCACGGCGTCACCGGAAGCGGTAAGACAGAAGTGTATCTGCGCGCCGTGCAGGATACGCTCGCGCGCGGGAAAACTGCCATCGTCCTCGTGCCAGAAATCGCTTTGACGCTCTGGATTGGCCGGCAATGCCGCTCGTGGTTTGGCGCGCGTTTCGAAGGCGTTGCGGTATTGCATTCCGCGATGAGCGATGCGGAACGAGCGCGCGAATGGTGGCGTGTCCGAATGGGTGACGCGCGTGTCGTTGTCGGTACGCGGTCCGCAATCTTTGCTCCGCTTGAAAACGTCGGGCTGATTATCGTCGACGAAGAGCAGGAGACGAGCTACAAGCAGGAAGACACACCTCGCTATCACGGACGGGATGTGGCCATCGTGCGCGCGAAGATGGAAAATGCCGTAGCGCTGCTGGGTTCCGCAACCCCGTCGATGGAGAGCTATTATCACGCGGGCAACGGCAAATACGAATTATTGACGCTCTCTTCCCGCGTCGCAGACCGCTCTCTTGCGGGTGTAGAAATTGTGGACCTGCGCGAAGAATTTCGACAGACGCATCAGACAAGTCCCATTTCCTCGAAATTGCATGCAGGCATTCAGGAATGTCTTTCGAACGGAACACAAGCGCTCGTGCTGATTAACCGCCGCGGATACTCCTGGTCAGTGCTGTGTCGGAGCTGTGGCGCTTCGGTCGAATGCGTCAATTGCAGCATTTCCATGACGCATCACAAGCAGCGCAACCGCCTCGAATGTCATTACTGCGGTTCCATTCAGGCGGTCCCGAAACACTGTCCCAAGTGCCAGTCGAAATACATCTATTTTTTTGGCGAGGGCTCGGAGCACCTGGAAGAACGCCTGCGCAAGGAATTTCCGGGCGCCCGCATCGCGCGGCTGGACCGCGACACCGCGCGAACCAAGCGCCAGTACCAGGAAACGCTCGGAGCGTTTGTCGGCGGCGCGCTGGATATTCTCGTCGGCACGCAAATGCTCGCCAAAGGGCACGATTTTCAGCGCGTGACCCTGGTCGGCGTGGTCAGCGCCGACTCCGCGCTCAGCTTGCCGGATTTTCGCGCTGCCGAGCGCACTTTTCAGTTGCTCACTCAAGTGGCCGGCCGCGCGGGCCGTGGGGAACTCGCCGGCCGCGTGCTCATCCAGACCTTTTATCCCGGGCATTACGCGATCCAGGACGCCGTCAAACAGGACTACACTTCTTTTTTCGAGCAGGAATTGCACTTCCGCCGCATGATGGCTTACCCGCCATTCGCTTCGTTGGCGAACGTCATTGTTCGGGACACCAGCCTAGAACGGGTCATCGGCTGGTCGCGTCAACTCTCCGAGTATTTCTCGCCGCATGACGGAGAGAAGGTCCGCATTCTCGGACCGGCAGCCGCACCGCTCCCCCGGCTGAAAAGCGAACACCGCTTCCAATTTCTGCTGAAGTCTCAGAAGCGCTCCGTGCTGACGAAGCTTCTCGGCGGCGCGCTGGCGTTTTGCGACAGGAAGGAGATTCCTCAAACCGCCGTGCTTGTGGACATGGATCCGCTCAGTCTTTTGTGAACAGTTTCCGCAGTGGGTCGGGGCTAGTGTCCTACGGTGCTTTAGGCCCGCGCTTTAGCGCGTCCCCGTAAGGTCACGAACGAACTCTCAGAGGACACTAGTTTGCGCCGGCTTTCTGATAGTTCGGAAATGCTGGATGGTGCGGTGCCGGAGGAGGCGGATTCTTCTTCAACAAATCCATCACCACCTCGACGGCCCTTTCCAATTGCGAGTCATGTCCCGCACGCGCGGCCTGCGGATCCAATTCCGTTTCGACATCGGGTGGCACGCCGTGGTTTTCCACGTCCCAGGTTCCATTGGGGTTGTAGAAAGCCAGGTCGGGCGTTCCGGTAAAGCCGCCATCCAGTAAATCGGCGGGATTGGTGTAATGCCCAACTAATCCGCCCCACGTGCGCTTACCCACCAGCGGACCAATGCCGGTCTTGCGGAACATCCAGGGCAAAGCGTCGCCGCCCGAACCCGCCATTTCGTTAATAATCATCACTTTGGGTCCAAAAATTGCCTCGAGGGGCGTGGTGATGTCTTTGCCTTCACGCATGTTCCAGTAACTCAGCAGCGGCCGTCGCAGATAATCAATGATGTAGTCCGCGATGTCTCCGCCTCCGTTGTAGCGTTCATCGATGACGGCCGCGTCTTTGCCGACCTGCGCGAAGTAGTAGCGATTGAAGTTGGTGTAGCCGCCCGCGTAGGTATCCGGCAAGTAGACGTACGCCACGCGGCCGCCGGTTAACTCGTCCACTCTGCGACGATTGCCTTCAATCCACGCATAATTTCGCAGCGAGGATTCGTCGTCCACCGGAACGACGGTCACTTCGCGCGACCCGCTACCGTCGGGATTAGGGCCAACTTTCAGCACCACCTGTTTGCCGGCAGTTTCTTCGAAGAAGCTGTAAACATCGGCTGGCGGGCGAACGTCCCGGCCGTTGACGGCGAGCAAGTAGTCTCCCGCATGCACGTTCACGCCGGGCTGCGTGAGCGGCGCGCGAAGCTTGGGATTCCAGTTCTCGCCGTCATAGATGTGGGTAAAGCGGTAGCGGCCGTTCTCAACGGAGTAGTCCGCGCCAAGAAGTCCCGTTTTGACATGCTTGGGTTCCGGAACATCGCCTCCCCCGACGAACATATGGCCAATGGTGATGTTCCCCAGCATCTCCGTGAACAAATAATTCAAATCATCACGCGTCGCAATGTTGTCGAGGAATGGTTCGTATTTCTTCTGGACGGATTCCAGGTTAAGCCCGTGCAGGCCAGGATCGTAAAGAAAGTCCCGTTCGTCGCGCCACACCTGGTCGTACATGTGCTTCCACTCGGCGCGTGGATCGACATAAATCTCCATAGAGTCGAGCCTGAGCGGCCCGCCTTGGCTCGGCTGCGGAGGTCCTTCGGCGGGCTTCTCCGCCGCGGTAATGAACCACTGGTTCTGCTTGGCGTACAGCATCTTCTCGCCATTAAAAGACACGTCAAAGCTGGTCACACCATCGAGAATCTGCTCCGTCTTGCGCGTTTTCACGTCGAACTTATGGATTTTTGTCGTCGGCCCGCCATCGTCAAAGTCGATGGGATCGACTTGCGGCGCCTCGCCCAGGAATAGGACGCCGGCCTTTCCGGCAAGAAGTCCATCATAATTGCGCGCGGGAATGGGCAGGGCCAGAATGCGTTGGCTGATTCCCTCGAGATCGATCTCAACGTTAACCGGTTTTTCCTCTTTTGATTTGTCTTTTTCCTTGTCTTTATCCGCGTCGCCTTTCTGGTCTTTGCCGCCCTTCTCCGCTTCCTTGGCCTTTTCTTCATCGCTCTCCGGCGCCAGCGGCGAAGCAAGATCCTTCTTTAAAACAATGACGTAGGTATTTCGCGTGACCGGGCGTTCGAGGCTGGTCATGTCTAGCCATCCGGTGTTCAGCGCGGCGTCCGTGCTGGCAGTGAAATACAGATATTTGCCTTCCTTGTCGAATGCAGGATAGAGCGCGTCGCTCATTCCGTCGGTGAGCTGATAGCTCTTGGCCTGTTCGAGCGAGTAGGCAAATACCGCGTGCAGATGGCTCGTCAACTGTTTCGTGTAGGCGATCCAGCGGCTGTCAGGCGACCAAACCATTAGCAGGCTGTGCGCGGGATCGGTGTACATGTCGGTATCCACTTTCACTGGCGTTTTTTTATCGAGGTCCACGTACCAATAATTCAGCCGCTTGTCGGTGTAGCCGATTTTCTTGGAGTCAGGCGACCACGTCGGCGAATAATAAAAAGTCGGGGGATTGCCGAGATTGATTTTGCGAACCGCCCCGAAGCCGCTCTGCTCGCGGATGTGCAGCGCGTATTCTCCGGACTCATCGGAAAGATACGCAATCGATTTTCCATCAGGCGACCACGCGGGATCGCGCTCCACCACGGCCGTGGTGTTGGTCAAATTGCGGATGTCGCCCTTCTCGGCAGGCACGGTCAAAATCTCCCCCCGCACGCCGAACACCGCGCGAGCGCCTGTAGGAGAAATGTCCGCGGAGCGGATTCTCCTCGGCTCGATTTTCAGGAAGTGCGGGCGGACTTCTGCGAGATCGGCTACCGGCTGGATATTCAGTGCGCGGTCGTTTCCGGAGTTCAGGTCCAGCAAATGCAGCGATCCGAACTGCTCGTAGACAATGGCGTCAGCCGTTGCGGAGGCAGACTTGATATCGAATCCATCGTTTTTAACAATTTGTCTCACCTGCTGCGACTTGAAATCGTAGGAGAAAAGAGTCACCGGGCCATTGCGGTCTGAAAGGAAATAAATTGTGCCGCCGACCCACATGGGATTGAAGTCATTGGAATCATCCCGCGGTATCTTTGCTTGAATGCTGGAGTCGGCAAGGCTAGCGATCCAGATCGGCTTGGTTTGCCCGCCGCGATAACGCTTCCAGGCCCGCTGCCATTGCAGGTTGGGCACGTAAGCGATGCGCGCGCCGTCGGGAGAAAAGGAGCCTTCCGCAGCTCTCACCAGGGGAACCTGGGTTGCAAAACCGCCCTCCAGGGGAACGGTAAAAAGCTGAATTACGCCGCCCGCGAATGCGGTTCGGAATGAGCTGAACAGAATCCGCTTTCCGTCGGGTGTCCATCCATGAACATCTCCGTCAGCGGGGTGATAAGTGAGACGGCGAGGCTCGCCTCCTGCAGCGGAAACCACATACACTCCGTGGGTCCCGTCGTAATCGCCCGTGAACGCGATTTGCGAGCCGTCAGGCGAGAACGAAGGTTTCTCCTCGTGCCCGCCGCCGGTCAAGCGGCGAACGTTGCCGCCGTCGCGGTTCACCACCCAGATGCTGCCCGCGTAGCTGAACGCGACCTGGGACTTGCTCACCGCAGGATCTCGCAGAAGCAGAGGTTTCGGCGATTGCGCGCGGCTGATCGGGGACACGCCTGGCAAAACGAGTGCCAGCAGTACGCACTTCCTCAGCCGCTGCCGCATTTTTGTTGCCGGATTCATTGTTGTCTGCTCGTCGTACATGGAAATCTCTCCTCAGTCGCATGGAAGCCCAGTTCGCGGAGAACCTGCGAGCCACTCGATGGTCGAGCGGAGGAACCTCCTGGAGGCCGTGTTCGCAATAGATTTGGGTAGGTCTCGAGGAGCTCCCTGGCGGCGTGCATTCTACACCAACTCGTCTGAGGATGGGACCGACGCGACCTGATCGATGCACACGCTCAAAAAGTATCTGGCAGACTCGGTCAGCACTTCTTCGCTAAGGTTGCCGCGACCGTCAAGATCGTTCCGCGGGGGCGTCGCAACGGCTCGATGCTTCTTGTACGCTTTCGACATTTCGCGCCAGTCCGCGGGCAACTGACCGAACACCTCCCTTATCCAGAGCCGCCGGACAGCATGGCGCGCGACATGAGGCGTGCAGCTCGGCCGTTGCCGTCAAGAAAGGGGAGGTATCACACGCAAACCCAAGCGCTCGCTCCGGATTAGTCGCGGGCGTTTGGGGGGGAACACGGGGAACAGAAAGAGAGGCTGGACGAAAGGACAGCGAATAGGGGGCGCAAACGGAAGTGGCAGAAAGTACCAAAGTACTCTTGACAAGAAAATACGGTTCGCACGATACTCCCCTCGCGCTGGTAATTGTCTTCCCCCTGTGAGAACGTTCCGACGTTCCTCTCCTATCCGCACGCCGGAAAAAACGTCAGCAAGGAGTACCGGTGTCGGCACAAATAAATAATGACGAGAACACGCTCGATATGGACCGGGAAGTGATCCGTTGCAAGACGTGTGGACTTGTACAGTACCGAACGCGTACGGGGAACTGCCGGCGCTGCGTGCGCGCGTTACCTCAGCGCCTGGAGTTCCTGATTCCTCCGCCCGAGCCGGCTGAGGAGGCTGCGGCTGAGCCCGCTTCGCAGAAGCTTGTCAACCAGCAAACCGTGGAGAACATCGGGCAGCGGATTCGCCAATTGCGCGAATCGCGCTCGATGACCCAGAGCCAACTGCAGTCGCGGTCGAAGGTCTCGCGCTCCTATCTGTCGAGGATCGAAAGCGGGCAAATGACGCCCAGCCTCGGCACTCTCGAGAAAATCTCGGAAGCGCTGAACGTGGGGCTGAACCGTTTCTTCATTCCGGAATCGGATGGCGAAGCGCTGCTCGAGGATTCGTTCATCCAGGGATTGCGGCCGTTCCTGCGGCAACTGGATTGGGAGCAGTGGCAGTCGATCCTGAAGAGGTTGCAGGCGATCAGCGATCACGTTCACACCGCGCCGGCGAACCTCCGCCCTATCGGTAATCCGGCGCGGCTTCCGCAAACCGTGCCGGCGAATGGCCAAGTAAGCGGGCCAGTCGGGACGGGCCATTCGAATGGCGCGGCGCACATGCATCCGCAGGGCTACGCGCTGCGGCCTGGCGGGCCCTTCGCGGCTCAGGCGAAACCGTTCGGGGCTGCGAACAAGCCGGCGTTTCCGAGGTCGCTCGGACGATAATTTCTATTTTGAGATTGAAAATTTGACGCGGCGTGACCTTTCCGGTTGCGCCGCATTTTTTCTCTCACCGACGCCGCATCAGGAGCAAGGTGTTCGGCTTGCTTCACCTAGTCATGAGCAACAACCTTATTGATCGCCCGGCGCGTCTTCTGGATCATGGACAACTGCTCCGCTCATCCGGCCAAAGAGAGTAGAGGTTCTCCGCTGCCAATGGCTCAATCCAATTGAGCTTTATTTTCTCGAGGGTCCAAAGAAAGGTACTCACGCCTAACGACTTCCACTGTCACTCGCAAAGATCTTGCTACTCTTCTCACCGAAATCGAAACAAACGGTTCGCAGGCGCGGCCTGACGCCTGTCCAAATAGGTCATAGTAATTCCGAGCGGGAGCACAAAGTTACTGGTTGAGCGGACAAATCAGGATTTAGGACCGTTTTCATCACCGGGGCCAACAAACGTGGGAGAGATTTTCGGGCAGGCCGTTTGCTAGTGCGACGACAACAGCCAACCAAACTCCTGCAAGCGCACGTCAGACATGCTCCAATCGTCAAATTCTCCTTCGTCCCGCTGACCAATCTTCGCGGTACCTCCTATTTGGTCTCTGGATCGATCGTCTGATCGAGATAAATCCACAGCACACGCGAAAGAAATGTCAGCATTGGGGCGAAAGGCAAGAAAAGGAGGACCGCCCAGATTGCGACATTGTCCAACCGCCAACTGGTCAGAACCCAGAGGATCACCCCAAAAGCAAAGACGAGGGCGAGGGCCAACCCGTAACTGATGTACATGGCGCCGAGAAAATATCCTGGCTCGCGGTTGAAGTGGAGACCGCAGGCGGGGCAGCAATCATGCATCTTGGGGAAGCCCCAGTAAATGGTAGAGCGGAAGATTCTGCCGGACCGGCATCGCGGACAGAGCTGGCGGAGTATGCTGCTTAAAGCCGATGGCTGGGAACGCGTCAAGGACACCATGATAGTGAATGGGCCGAAAACTGGCGCTCAGAGATTATCTCATCGGAGGCTCGAGAACGGTTACACCTGCGATTAGGCGCACTCGATCAGCACGGCAATCACGGTCCGCTGCCAGTTGGCCCCTCGATTCATGCCCGCATTCTGCGCGAACCAAGCAACGGTTGTAAACCGGCGAGGTGGGCGTGGCGCGGCTCCTGGCATCGCCGGAATCTTCCACTACACCGACGCCAGCGGAAACTCCGTGCACCACGCTTGACGCCGCAAGCCATGGAAAGGGCGGGTAGGTATTTTCGCCTGAACGCCAACTACACCTTTGCCAAGACCCTCGAGGACGGCAAGTTCCTCGTGTTCGTCGACACGCCGCAGTCCAACGATCAACGCAGCCTCGAGCGAGCCGTTTCCAACCAAAATGTGCGCCACCGCTTCATCGCCAACTTCGTGGTAACGGACCAACCGAAGTCCGTTGCAATTTTGGCGAGCGACAGTCGTCCCAGGGCACCCAGCACGGCGAACGCCACTTCTTTGGGGTCTACGGGCGTCAAACAAGAAGCTGAGCGAGACTTGCCGGAGTTGCGGCGCTGACGGTTCTCGCCACTTCACCTCCACAGGAACAACGACAGGAACCGGGACGAACTGTGTGCCAGTGGGAATGTTGAGGTACCTGTGTGTGTTGGTTCGCTCTGAAAAGTTCAGCTTCTCGCCAGAGTACGTTCACGACACGAGAATTTGGCGAGAGAATGACGGTAGGAAACGCGATGCCCCTCTCCGACAATCGGCCAACCGAGTTTTTGGTAGGGACTCCGCACGAAAAGAGTTGACAAAGAGGAATTCGTCCTATATAACCTAATTGTTCTACAACCTATAGGTTATGTAGTGTTGACTTCGAATCAAATGGATGCGACGTTTGCGGCGCTGGCCGATTCGACCCGCCGCGCGATTTTGCTGCGACTTGCCTCGGGGGAGGCGTCGGTGAACGAACTGGCGAAGCCGTTTCGCATGAGCCAGCCGGCGGTTTCCAAGCACCTGAAAGTTCTCGAGCGGGCAGGGCTGATTTCCGTAGGGCAGGATGCGCAGCGCAGGCCGCGGCGTATTCAGCCGGCGAGATTGGCGGAAGCCAGCGCGTGGCTGGAGCGATTCCGGGAATTCTGGGAGGGCGGCTTTTGGAGGCTGGACGACCTGCTGGAAGAGATGAAATCGAGTGAGCACGCGGCAAAGCGGTGTGGGCTCAGGAGGAAAAGGCCATGAGAAATACCGGGACTCTGCAGGTGACGATGAAAAGCGACCGCGAAGTCGTGCTGAAGCGGATTTTCGATGCGCCGCGGCGAATGGTATTTGAGGCGATGACCAAGCCGGAATTGCTCAAGCGATGGATGGGCCCACGAGGGTGGGAGCTGGTGGTCAGCGAGATAGAACTGCGCGTGGGCGGAAAGTGGAGATCAGTGCTGCGCTCTCCGGAAGGCAAAGTACTGGAGAAGTTCCTGAAAAGGCCTCCCCTGTTCGTGTGCTTGATTCAGCAAGCGCTGACGCACGGAAGCCCCGATGTCTCTTTTGCTCACAGCGTAGCCTCAAGATAGGGGCGCATGATCCTCTCCACACGGCAAATGCGCGCGTAGCGCACTAGGTCCCGAAAGTCTGCCTTTTTCTTCAGTTCCCGAAATCGCCGCAGGGCTTCAACAGCGATATCCAGACCAATCTTATTGCGGTACTTGAAACAGTCGACCACCGTCTTTGCAGCTGAATAGATTCGGATGGAAACCTCGTCGATTCGAACTAGCTCAACTCCTGCGCTGAAAGCCGGCTCGGAATACCAGAACACTCGGATGGGAAGAGCATCCACCTTCGCTATCTGCCCATGGCTGGGTATGGCAAGATCAATGCTGTGGGGGACCTGTGTTGTCATACCATGGAGAGCCAGCGCGGATATCAGGCACACTACTGCATTGGGGGCACGCATCGCCACTGCGACCCAGTCAGGATTGGTCAGATGTGGGGCATTGGAGAGACGATAGAGTCCCCCGTCCAACACGTTCAAGCTCCCCCTGGTCACGGAGCTTGTAAAGCGTACGAGGATGAATACCCAGACGTAGTGCGTCCATCGTCCGGAGCATGCCTCCGTGCTTGCTGAAAGCATTGCGTGCTGAATCCACGGCCTTTGAAACACTCGCCATGATGGATAAACCTCTCGGAAAGTATATACATACTCCGAGCATGTTATCCACCACTAAAGGGTTCAAGCCCTACTGAGAGCACTCCAGAAATAAGCTCAATGATCGCACCTCAACTCTGCGGCGTGATTTTGCATGATCGTCGGTGCTTGCCCGTCCTAGCTTGTTACAGCCCGGGTGCCTGGTCCCGAGCAGTGAAAGAGTGAGTTGGCGCACTGAGCACACAATGAAAAAAGTTAGCGTCCACGCCCAGGCTTCTCGTGTTGCTTGGCCGCGCGCAATTCCTTACCGAACACTTTCGCTGCCCAGTCCGGTATCGTCTGTGCGGCCTTACTCAACTCGCCGCCGATGAACTGGGCCACTACGCGGAAGCCGCGGCGATGCGCTGTGTTGGCCACAAACAAATGGGAGTACTGAAGCCAACCACAGTTCATCAGGAGCTCCGAGTCCTTCGGCGCATGTTGAACGTGGCGGTGCGAAAAAAAACTCCTTCAAGCCAATCCCTGTTGGGGAGTTGAATTCCCAGTGGCGGTGAGGGGCCTCTTTCGGCCTCACTACGTTACCTGGTCAGAGCAACGCCGCATTGAATCACAGGCTCCGCCACATCTTCGGAATGTCGTTCAGATCATCACGGAAACGGGACTCAGGGTGTACAAGGAGCTCACCCCGATGAGGAAGGACCAAGTGGACTTTGTGAATGCCACCGTCTGGATACCCGACTCCAAGACTCCAAACGGTATCGCTGAAATTCCCCTGACGCCTCTGGCGCTCGAAGCCTTCAAGAGCCAGGCGCTGATCTCGGGGATCGGGCCCTTCTTGTTCCCAAGGGACAAAAATCCGTCCGGTCACCATAAGAATCTCAAGACTGCATGGCGGAAGACACTGAAACGCGCAGGAGTTCCCTACTTCAGGATCTATGACCTGCGCTCCACCTATGCGACGAGGCTCAGTGCAGGCGGTGTCGCCGACGAATGGGTTACACAACTCCTTCGACAGGGCGACGCAAAGGTCTTCAAGAAGTATTCGCAGATGAAATTGCAGATGAAGCGAGAGGCCTTGGAGAAAATGAACCGCCAAGCCAACGAGATGCCGCTGGAATCTGGCACAGCCACGATTCAGTAAAAGTATTTGGCACAGTTTTGGCACAGTGAGGCAAAAGATGACGACTCGGATTAGGAGTAAAGTTGGGAAGTGCTTTAGAATGAATAAAGCAGTCATTGTCGGGGCGTAGCGCAGCCTGGTAGCGCGCCTGCCTTGGGCGCAGGAGGTCTCCGGTTCAAATCCGGACGCCCCGACCACTAACTCCTGAGTTTTCAATTCACTCTTGTTGATGCTGTCTGCGTCGAAGCCTGAACTTGGGTCCATTTGGGTCCAAATACAAGCCTCTCGACGCTTTCTACTGCGCGACGCTGCTCTTCCGGAATCGCGTGCAAATAAATCTCGCGCGTGATTTCCGGCGTGGAATGCCCTAGAAGCGATTGCATCGTTCCCAGTGGCGTGCCTACAGAGTCGAGCATCGTCGCGTGGCTATGTCTCAGAAGATGCCACGTGACACCAGGAAGCCCTAATTTCTTTGAAGCAGGCTTCAGGTGCTTGCGCAAGAGATTCCATCGCTCTAATGGCAAACTTATGTGCATGAACATCAAACGAGAGATAAACTCTGTCGGCTCCGCGATTGTCGTTTTAGAGTCCGTTCCGTTTGGAGTCACGGCATTGATGCGCTTACAGGCGCGCGTCAGGCGCGTACAGAAGCGACGCCGAGCTCGCTCCGGACAATTGGCGCCACTTGGGTGCCGAGGATCTCTATAGCGTGCAGCATTTTGGGGTGCGGGAGCGTCGAGACACCCATTTGGAATGTGACGCGAGAAATGCCTCCGAGAACTTCATGCACATAAAGGATCTTTTTCGCGACCGTTTCAGCGTCGCCGATTAGCAGAGCGCCGGTAGGTCCGCGCAGGGCGTCAAACTGAGCGCGTGTGGCGGGTGGCCAGCCGCGTTCCTTGCCGATTTCGGTGAAAGTGTGCGCATAGCCTGGAAAGAATATTTCCGCGGCTTCGTCCGCGGTCTCCGCGAGAAAGCCGACGGAATGAAGACCTACGGTGAGTTGCTCGGGAGAATGACCGGCGCGACGCCCAGCCTCGCGATAGAGGTCTATAAGAGGCCTAAAGCGTCTGGGCTCACCGCCGATGATGGCAACCATGAGAGGAAGTCCGAGCATTCCTGCGCGAACGAAAGATTCGGGCGTGCCGCCGACACCGACCCATATGGGGAGCGGATCCTGCAGCGGGCGAGGGTAGATTGCCTGGCCGGTAAGGGCCGCGCGGTGTTTTCCGGACCACTGCACTTGCGTGCTTGCACGGATTTTCAGGAGAAGCTCTAGTTTTTCCGCAAAAAGCGAGTCGTAATCTTCAAGACGCAGCCCGAAGATGGGATACGACTCAACGAACGAACCGCGACCGGCGACAATTTCGGCGCGGCCCCGCGAGATCAAGTCGAGAGTCGCGAACTCCTGAAAAACGCGAACGGGGTCGGAGGCGCTAAGAACCGTGACTGCGCTGGTGAGACGGATATTTTCCGTGCGCGTGGCGGCAGCGGAGAGGATTACAACGGGAGCTGAGTCGAGGAACTCCGCCCGGTGATGTTCGCCAATGCCGAAGACGTCGAGGCCGACCCTATCGGCAAGCTCAATCTCTTCGAGTAGATGGTGCATGCGCTCCACTGGGCTGAGCGTTAGACCTGTGGCTGGGTCGGAAATGGCTGCTGCGAAACTGTCGATTCCAATCTGCACTTACGTCACTTTTCCAAGACAACTTTCTTTGAATTGATCGCCGTATTACGCCGTTATGTGAAAGTTGGCTTCAAGAGCTCGGTTTCATTCTGGTCCTCAGGCTCTCGGCGCGCTTCCCAATCTTTTTCAATGTCGTTTCAAGGGCTCGCAACTCTTTCGGGCTCGCATCGGCAAAGACTTTCCTAATTTCGGCTGCGTGTTTGCGAAAAATCGGCGCGATCAATTCCTTGCCTTTTGGAGTGAGCGATACGATCCTGACGCGCCGATCCTCAGGGCTCTCGACCCGGCTTACCAACCCTCTATCCAGGAGGCGGTCGATGGCCACACTGATCGAGCCGGGCGTAAGGTACACCTTTGGGCCGATGGTATTCACCGGCAAAGGTCCTTTGTTCAAGAGGGCTTCAAGGATGCGGAAATCGGTATCGTCGATTCCCGTCTCCTCAAGTCCCCCATAAAGATATTTCGCGGTCGCCTGAAAGGCCTTCCCCCATACCAGCCAACAGTGAACCGGGTCTCGCGAGTTCTTGTCCATGACGAAACTATTTTGCTCTTTTATATAACCGATGTCCAGCAGAAGGTATCTATGTCAATAGACTTGGCATCAATAAATACTGGAAGAGGGGCACACTGCATATGGAACGCACAAATAAGAACCTGATCGCCGTAGTCGGCGCAACAGGACAGCAGGGAGGCGCCGTAGTACGCGCCCTACAGGCAAACAAGCAATTCAAGGTACGCGCGCTGACCCGTAATCCAGACGAGCATCCCCAAGTCGGCGATGAAATCATCAAAGCAGACTTAAACCGCCCAGAAACCCTTAAACCTGCATTCGAGGGGGCGCATGGCGTATTTCTAGTCACTAATTTTTGGAAAGGAGGTACCGACGAGGTCGACCAAGCAACCGCCGCGGTACGCGCCGCCAAGGATGCGGGCGTTAAGCACTTTGTCTGGTCCACGCTGCCTGATGTGGAAGCGATCAGCGGAGGCAAGTTTTACGTTCCCCATTTCACCGGCAAGGCCAAGGTTGACCGGATAGTGAAAGAAGCCGGTTTTGCGAATCATACGTTCGTTATCGCGCCTTTCTACTATCAGAACCTTATCGGCGTTCTTGCTCCGCAAAAACAGACTGACGGATCCGTGGGCTGGGCTCTCCCGCTTGATCCGACTGTGCGGAGCATTCACATGGGCGACATCACGGAATTTGGTCACATCGTGGCCGGAGCATTCGCGCACCCCGATCAGGCCGGCCATGGCGAGTATCTGCCCCTAGTCGGCGATTTCATGCGCTTCAACGAAATCGTCGATACGCTAAATCGACAGGGTCACAACTTCTCTTTCAATCAAGTGCCAAAGGAAGTCTTCGCGGGTCTCTTTGCTGGAGCTGCCGAGATAGCAGAAATGTTCGATTATTTCCAGACGCACACGTACTTAGGTTCCGATTCGCGCGACCAAATCGCGCTCGCCAACAAAATAGCGGGCCGGCAGCCAACCAAGTTTTCGGCGTGGGCTCGAGTGAATTTCCCGGCTCCACAGAACGCCCAGTCAGCAGCACGCTGATTGAAAACAGAAGGAAATCGATTTTGGCCGGTGCAGACAAACTTAGTTTGCGCGGTTGCTCGTAAGCAGATTCGACAAAGCAAAAGGAGGAAGTACATGGCAACGAATTCGATCGCAATTTCCAAAGATGTGGGGGCAATAAGCTCTTGGCAGGGAGCAGTGGTCGTTTTGGGACGCTTTTTCTTCGCGCTGATTTTCCTGTCTGCTGCCCCCAATCACTTCACCAGGCAAACCATCGCCTTCTCGGCTTCTCAAGGTGTGCCCTTGGCCTCGGTCGCGGTTCCGCTTTCCGGCGTGGTGGCCATCGCCGGCGGCCTCAGCATTTTGCTGGGCTACCGCGCAAAACTTGGCGCTTGGCTCATCGTGCTGTTCCTGATTCCGGTCACGTTGATGTTGCACAAGTTCTGGACCGTAACCGATCCCATGATGGCGCAGATTCAAATGATTCTGTTCATGAAGAACGTTTCCATGCTCGGCGGCGCCCTGCTGATTTCTCAGTTCGGAGCCGGACCGTTCAGTCTGGACGCACGACGCTCGCGCTGAACGCGCCTAATAAAAGGAGAGAACCAAATGCACAGTCAATCTGAACCACGAACTCTTGCCGCCGTCAAAGCGCCGATCTCACGGGAGGCCCTCGACCAGCTATTTCGCGAAGCGCGGACGCACTCGACGTGGCTTCCAGAACCAGTGCCGGTGGAGCTTCTGCGTAAGGCGTATGAATTGGCGCGTCTTGGGCCGACCAGCGCCAATGCCTCGCCCGCCAGATTCGTTTTTCTGACCACTCCCGGCGCCAAGGCACTCCTCAAGCCGGTTTTAGCGCCAGGGAATGTCGACAAAACCATGGCCGCTCCTGTAACCGTGATCATCGCCTGGGACACGGAATTCCACGAGCATCTTCCCAAGCTCTTTCCGCAAGCGGACATTCGCTCCTACTTCGTCGGGAATAAACCTCTAATTGAGGAAAATGCCTTCCGCAACAGCTCACTCCAAGCCGCATACTTCATCCTGGCTGCACGTGCTCTGGGATTAGATTGCGGGCCGATGTCCGGTTTCGACGCAGACAAACTGAATGCGGCATTTTTTCCAGACGGCAAGTGGAAGGTCAATCTTCTCTGCAACCTGGGCTACGGAGACTCAAGCAAGCTCCACCCTCGCAATCCTCGGCTCAATTTTGAGGAAGCAGTTTTGATTCTGTAAAGGATGAAACTCGCGAGCAGGCAAACCATCAGCTGGGCTGAGCGTGCAGTTGCCGCAGGCGTGGATGCCCGAGCTGATGTGTGGATCGGGATGCCACATGGGTTTCCCGGAAGCATCGGAGGATTGAAGGCAGCAGCACAGGCGCTAGATGCCATCGATGCTTTCCTCGCCAAGAGGCTACAGGAGCACGCGAGCCCGTAAAGCCCGTAATTGAGATCACGGCGAAGGTTGCCGGAAACGTAATTTGTTCGTTAGAAAAGTTTTGGAGGTTGACATGAAAATCGGTGTAAGCGGCGCCAGCGGACACTTGGGCAGAGCCGTCGTTTCGGAGCTTCTGCAGCGTGCCGGCGGGCACGAGGTAGTGGCTATCACGCGCACGCCCGAAACCGTCTCTGGACCGGCTCGGGGACGATTCGGGGACTACAACGGCCCGAAAGCCTTGCGGAGGCCTATGCGGGTCTCGATCGTCTGCTCATCATCCCGACCCTGGAACCCGGAAAGCGCGCGGCGCAGAACGTCGCCGCCATCGACGCGGCCGTGAGGGCGGGCGTCAAGCATATCGTCTTCATGTCGACCGCGGGCGCGCGGCAGGAGGAGGAGCCGGCGCTCAGCGCCTCTTACTGGCGGGGCGAGCAGCATCTTATCGCCACGGCGCCGGCCTGGAACATCCTGCGCATGAACTTCTATGCCGAATCCTTCGTGCAGCAGGCGCAGGCGTCGCTGGACCGGGGCGTGCTGACCGGGCTGGCCGAGAACCGGGTTGCTTTCGCTGCGCGCGGTGACGTGGCGGCCGCCGCAGCCGGAATCCTGATCGGCGACGGCCATGCAGGCGCGATCTACAACGCTACCGGCCCCGAGCGCCTGTCGGGTGCGGAGCGCGCGGCCCTCATCGCCGAAATCACTGGCCGGCCGATCGCGTTCCTTGTCATTAGGGAAGAGCAACTGCGCGCCGGACTGACGCAGGCGGGTCTGCCGGCGGAAGTCGTCAACATCGTCAGCAGCATCCAGGCGAGCTTCGCGGTGGGTGCGTTCGACATCGTGACCGGCGACGTCGAGCGCCTTGGCGGCCGGCCACCAAAGCCTCTCCGCGACGTGCTTGCTGGGGCGCTGATAGGCAGGAGGTCGGCTTTTGCAAATCATTCAATCTCCATGACTTCGCTGTAGTGTGCGCAGGCAAGGATTCGAGAAGGCAGGAGTACCATCCAGAAATTATTGAATTGACGCAACTTAAAAAGAGCTCATGGGGTGGGTGAGGGGAAAACTGGGGGGACCTTACGCACTTTTCGTTCATCATTCTGGTCAAAGACACAGCGATGGGTCACATGCCAGGAAGTTCAGTCCGCTTCGCCGTTCTCTCAACTGCTCACAGCAAACCACGATATTCTGTGTTCTTGAAAAAAAAACACCTGCTGACCGGAATACGAGCCGCGAGCTCGAGCCCTCAAATTTCCGACAAAGTCCTGAAGCCGTTCTTATCGATTTTCGGCGACCGAATCTTCGATTCCAACGTGGACCGCGGGATGCCCAACTTGGCCGCAGCCCCCTTGGGTCCGAATATCCGGCCGCGACTTTCTTTCAGGGCGGCCTCAATCATGTCCTTCTCTTGCTCCTCGAGTCTTCGAGGGAGATCAATTTGGTTTTTCGGTTTTGCTGTTAGAAATGGCAGTGGCTGCCGTGGCAACCAGCTTTCATCGATCGTGAAAATCTCTGTTTCGCAAAGTATCACCGAACACTCGATGACGTTCTGCAGTTCGCGGATGTTTCCTGGCCAAGGATACGACTGAAGCAACTGGAGCGTCTTCTTGTTCACGCCCCTGATGTTCTTCCTATCTTTTCGCGCGTAGCGATCGATGAAGTATTCCACCAGCAGAGTCTCGGCTTCCACTTGGCACTCTGCAAACGGACATCACGTCTGGCGCCAGATTTTGCCAGGCGTGTGCCCCGCTGTCGATTCGCTCAATTATGAGCTGTGCGGTCAGCGCTCTTTAATAAACTGAATGTCCAAGGTGATTGTCACTGCGTCGCCCACGAGCAGGCCGCCGGCTTCCAAAGCTGCGTTCCAGGTGAGGCCAAAGTCTTTCCGGCTGATCCGCGTCGTGGCAGAAAGCCCAATTCGCGTATTTCCCCACGGGTCCTTTTGCGCCGGGCTCGGTCCTTCAACATCAAAAACCACGTTTCGGGTCACTCCGCGGATCGTCAGGTCGCCGCTGACCTTCAGCTCCCCATCTGGGTTCTTTGATATGACCGTCGAGTTGAAGGTTAAGGCCGAATGCTTCTCCACGTGGAAGAAATCCGCGCTCTTCAGGTGCGCATCTCGTTGAGGCTCCCGGGTGTTGATAGTGCTCGCGTCGATGGAGGCCCGAATTTTGGATTTGGTGACGTCATTTTCATCACGTTCCAGGGCGCCAGTTATTGAAGTGAATTCTCCCAACACATTCGAGATCATCATGGGTTTGACCTTGAATTGGGCTGTGGAGTGAACGCGATCGATCGCCCAGGTACTGGTGCTCGTTTTGGGTTGAATCGCGACAAGCCCAGACTTTTCGAGTTCGGGCGTTTCGCAATTGCATGTGGTGCTCATTTTATTCTCCTGTTGTTCTAACTGTAGTCGTTATAACGACTACATGACTTGTATGCATCCGCAGTGCCGAATAGTCGGGTCCGATTTGTTAGTCCTAAAGAATGAGAAGGGCCAAACTGACGAACCTCCAGAGGTTTAGCGGTTAGCGCTTTTGGCAGCCACGCGAAGCCTACACCATTTTTGAAGCCGGCTACCCCACTCGAAAAAACCTAACCTCGTTCGCTCCGTCTACCGATGATTCTTCCCGGACGAACCTGCATAAATTCGCGCATCGGCTATGCGAATTAAGTCGGCTTGACTTAACGATGCGAACCGTATTGAATTACTTCTCCGAAGGAGTCGCCCGGGTTCCGCACGTTAGAGGATTCCGAATGACTATGAACTGGTTTTTTGCTTTGCAGCACAAGTTCTTCTCGAAGAAACGGCGAGGCTCAAAGCAGAGTACCCTGCGTCTCACGTTTGTAACTCTATTCATCTGCCTGGTTTCGGTGCCGCGTGCCTACGCGCAAATATCAGCGAGTATCAAGGGCATGGTTACGGACTCCTCCGGAGCCCCGGTGCCTTCATCTAGCGTTAATGCCAAGAATATCGAGACGGGAGCGATTCGAAGCGCGACGACAGACGAAGCGGGCCGCTATCTCGTCCTGTCGTTGCCAGTCGGTAAATACGAGCTGAGCGTGAGCAAACCGGGTTTTCAGGAGGCGGTCCGAAGTGGGGTTCGGTTGGTAGTCGGGCAGGAAGCAAGCGTTGACATCACGCTGCAAGTAAGCACGGTCAAGGCCGAAGTCCGCGTCAATGAAGACGCTCCAATCGTAAACACCACCACAAAGGACATCTCGGGCATTGTTGGCGAACAACAGATCAGGGATCTCCCTCTGAACGGGCGCAGCTACGACTTACTGCTACCGCTCAATCCTGGCGTCGTCAATTTTACTTGGATGAAAACGGGCGGTACTGGCACATCGAATTCCACCACCGGAAACAACTTCGCCGTCTCGGGCAACCGGCCGCAGCAGAATCTCTTCCTGCTCAACGGTGTGGAATACACGGGCGCTGCCGAAAACAATATGCAGCCCGGAGGAACGAGCGGGATGCTTTTAGGTGTTGACGCAGTACGCGAATTCAACGTCCTGCGCGACTCCTACGGAGCCGAGTTCGGCAAGCGTCCTGGCGGGCAGGTCGTTATCGTGACTCAATCCGGCGCGAACCAGTGGCACGGCTCCGTCTTCGAGTTCTTGCGCAACAACGCTTTCGACGCCCCGAACTTCTTCGATCGCGGGGGATCTCCGCCCTTTCAACGCAATCAGTTTGGGGGCTCCGGTGGTGGCCCTATCCAGATCGATAAGACTTTTCTGTTCGCCAACTACGAAGGCTTCCGCCAGCACCTTCACCAGACCTCCGCCGCCTTTGTGCCCGATCTCACAGCCCGTGCCGCCGCCGTTCCCAGCGTCCAGCCACTGCTCAACCTGTGGCCAACGCCCTCGGCTGCCGATCCCGATTTTCCCGGAGTCTGCACGCCTCCAACAACCCTCCCGCCGAATGCTTGCGGGATTGCCGAAGTTTTCAGTAGTCCCCTGCAAACGATTCGTGAGGATTTCGGTACCGCTCGACTCGACCATATCTTCTCGTCTCGGGATACTGCTTCCGCCATCTACACCATCGACGACGGCGAGGACTTCACTGCCACTCCTCTCAATCCTTTTAGCGCGGACCTTGTTACCCTCCGCTCCCAAGTTGCCACGGTTGAGGAAACGCACGTCTTCTCTCCTTCGCTCATCAACACCGCGCGCTTTGGCTATTCCCGCGCCGGATACTTCTTCACAGGCGAACCCACTCCCGGTACGCCAGCGGTAGGGGTTCCCGGATTCCTTCTCGGCCGCCCTGTCGGAGCAGTTGTCGTCGGCGGAAGCACAGCCTCCAACCCCACAGCACAAGTCGGCCTTGCCGGCAGCAACAACGGCAGCAATCTCACGATCGCGCGCAATCTCTACACATTAGAGGATCGCGTCACGCTGACCCACGGCCGTCACCAATTTGATTTCGGCGCCTGGCTCCAGCGTTTTCAGTCGAACGAGACCATTGCGCTCAGCCAGTTCGGCCAAGCTACGTTCACTAGCGTGCAAATCTTTTTACAGGGCAACATTTCAAGCTTCCTCTTTGATCCTTCGCCCACTGAGATGAACTGGCGCTCCGTTTTCGGCGCCTGGTATGCCCAAGACACGGTTCGCCTCAGCCCGCGACTGACGCTATCGCTTGGCCTGCGCACTGAATCCTCCTCCGGCTGGAATGAAGCACACGGACGAGCTGCCAACTATTTCTTCACCAACGGAGTCATCAACAGCACGGCAAATGTCGGTGATTCTATCTTCCAAAACAACAACGCGAAGTTCCTGCCGCAGCCGCGCGTTAGTGTTGCCTGGAGCCCCCTCGGTCCCGGAACCGTCTTTCGAGCTGGGTTCGGAATGTACAACGATTTGCAGGACGCACTTGGTTATCGCACCGATCAGAACGCTCCTTTTAACCCGACTTATAGCCTTGCTACCACAGTTTCAAAGCTGCCCATCGATCCGGCTGCACCTGTCCCGGCCGGTGCCAAGCTAGTTCCGGGCGGCATTGATCCCGATATGAAAACACCCACTCTAATCTCCTACTCACTGCGCGTCCAACGTGAGCTTTCTCCTAACACGTCAGTGAGCATCGGTTATCTCGGTTCCCACGGCTATCACCAACTCATCGGCGTAGACGCAAACGAACCCTTCCCCGTCATTTGCCCGGCGGCTCCTTGCCCGACCACCTACCCGGCGACATTTCCCATTGGCATTGCAGGCACACCAGTCCCCCCGGGCACCTATTTCATCCCTCCTCCGCAGGCCAAACCCAATACGACGCTCAACAATACCTGGACCTGGTTCTCCAGAGGGGACAGCGCCTACAACGCATTGCAGATCGACGTCAATCGCCGCTTCAGCGGTGGACTCACATTACGCGGCGTCTATACCTACTCCAAGCTGCTCGACGACGGTGATTCGCTCAATGCCACAACGTCCGGTGGCGGTCCCGCTCTCGCCTCGAATCCCTTCAATCTTCATTCCGATTGGGGCCTCGGCACGTTCGACGTGCGCCATGTCGCCGTCATTTCCAGCACATACTTTTTGCCAATCGGCAGCGGCAAGCGCTACGCCAACAATTGGAACGGCTTCGCCAACAGCCTCATCAGTGGCTGGTCCATCAACTCAATCGTGACTGTACAGGGCGGGTTTCCGTTATCGCCGCAACTCAGCTACAACCCTTCCGGGAACGGCGATACGCGCAATCCTGTGCGTCCTTTTCTCAACCCAGACTTCTCCGGACCCATTATCCTTGGTAAGCCAAGCCAATGGTTCAACCCCAACGCGTTTCTCGCGCCCAGCAACGTAGCCGCGAATCTTGGTTTTTACGGGAACGTTGGCCGCGATACTTTGATTGGCCCCGGACTTGCCACCTGGGATTTCTCGACACTTAAGGACGCCCGCATTCGTGAGCGTCTCAGCCTTCAGTTTCGCGCGGAAATCTTCAATCTGCTGAACCGGGCGAACTTCAACACCCCCAATGGTGTTGCCTTCACGCCCTCGAGTGTCTCACCGACGGCAGGCGCCATTACCAGCACCTCCACCACATCGCGTCAGGTTCAATTCGGTCTCAAGCTGCTTTGGTGAAGCCAAAGCGGAACATGGTTTTGGCACTCAAGTAGTTGAGATCCTATCGGTTCAACTAGCGTGTTGAGGTTAGAGTGGAGAAGCTGCTGACACCCCGTGAAGCCGCCTCGACTCTCGGTCTCACCTATCCGCCGAAGGGCTGGATTTATCGGGGAACGGTTAAGTCCATAGAAACCTTAGGAGGACATCATCGCGTCCCGAAGAGTGAAATAGACCGGCTCATTCCACAAAAGCCTTTTTCTGAAGGACCCTTGCCTCAAAAATCTCCGCGAACTTACAGGGTTTGAGGTTCTGGTGAGCTCGTTGCAAGCCAAGTATCCCGACCAGCTCGGATTGCTTTAGCTTTGCGCTCCTTCGTCTTCCATGCAGAGCAGGGGGCATAAGTCCCGAGTCGTCGGAAACCCTTACCTAACCCTATTGTGGTAAGGTGATCCTTCTACGGCTGTGAGGTGGCGAATTGAGGTTGCACCGAGGGGGCCAGACGTTCAAAGAGTGGCATTGGTGGCACGGGCCGCCATGGTCCCGGCGCAACGGGGAAATAGCTAGCGCAATAGCTGCTAAGAACGCTTCTCGCAGCCCGGCAACTGATCGCTTGATTTTTATAACGATAATCCTTTGTCTCTGCCTTGCTGCCTGCGAAAACGTTGCAACCACTCAGCCAATACAGGAGGAATCCCGCGTTGGGCGCCAGCGGAACGACGCGATCGCCATCACGAACGTGACTCTCATAGATGTGGCGAGCGGTGCGCGGCAGACCGCGATGACGGTTTTGACTAAGGCTGGACAGATCTCCAATGTCGGCCGGGCCCTTTCCGTTCCAGAGGGAACCGCACGCGTGGACGGCACTGGAAAGTTTCTCATTCCCGGACTTTGGGACATGCACGCGCATCATCAGGCGACAGGACGGGATTCCCTAGATTTGTATTTGGCAAATGGTGTGGTCGGCACTCGGGACATGGGGTCAGACGTTGAATTCATCCTTCCGCTCCGAGACCGCATCGACCGCGGCGAACTGCTCGGGCCCGAGATCGTTGCGGCGGGACCGATCCTCGACGATGCGCCACCAGACTGGCCGTTCCGGCGCCGCGTTTCCAACGCTCAGGACGCACGGGAAGCCGTCAGAGACCTCAAAAGACACGGCGTCGATTTCATCAAGGTGCACGACCATACGCCGCGCGACGCGTACTTCGCCATCGCGGACGAAGCTAGAAAGGTAGGTCTGCCGTTTGCCGGTCACGTTCCGATCGGTGTCACGGTCGAGGAGGCGGCCGACTCGGGAATCAAGAGTATCGAGCACCTGGCCAACTTCCGTGTATTCCGCGACTGTTCCGGAAACGAACCGTATAGCCCGGTCAGATGCCGGTCCCTATTCGAACGACTCGCTGCGAGAGGAGTGTGGGAAACTCCCACCATAACCTTCTCCAAACTAATCCCGGACCTATTCGTGGGCAAACCGCTGCCCCACGTCGAATTTGCCAGCGATTCGCTTCTCGAGCTCATACGCAAGAACGCGGAGGCTTCTAACCTTGACGAAGAAGGGCTGGCTTTTTTCCGCTCAAATTCCAGGACTAGCTTGGTTGCTATCCGCGACTTATTTGCGAGCGGCAATCACTTCCTAGCTGGTTGTGACGGTCTTGTGCCCGGTTTTTGTCTTCACGATGAACTGGAGGAAATGACCAGGGCGGGACTATCGCCCCTCCAGGCAATTCAGACCGCTACCATTAATCCTGCGAAATTCCTCGGACGAGAAAAGATGCAAGGTACGATCGAGATTGGCAAGCGCGCCGATCTCGTGCTCCTCGAAGCTGACCCGTTGACGGATATATCCAACACACGGCGCATTGACAGCGTAATGGTTCGCGGTCAGCTCTTTCTGAGACCACAAGTCGATCGAATCATTGCCGCTCACCGCGCGCATCCCCGCACCCGTAAGTAACCCTCACCCTTAGCCTCCAGCCCCTCAGTCTCACTCGTTAGCGGGCCAGCGCCGAAGTGCGCGTAAGGGACACTAAACGCGGCATCGAGTTGGTCTTGTCCGGCTCGTTCGCACCTATGGACATTACAAAGGAGAAGTGATAGCTTCCTTTGCAGTGTGCAAAGGAAGGATTCCATGACCGATGCAAAAAAGGCGGAAGTCCTGCAAGGGACGCTGGATCTGATGATTCTGAAGACGCTCGATGCGTTAGGGCCGCAACATGGGTTTGGGATAGCTCGGCGGATCGAGCAGGTTAGCCGCGATGTGCTGCAGTTGAACGAGGGCACGGTGTATACGTCGTTGCTGCGGCTGATGCAGCAAGGGTGGATCACCGCGGAGTGGGGAATCTCCGACAATAATCGCAAGGCCAAGTTTTACTCGATCACCGCGCGAGGCAAGAAGCAGCTTGCCGTGGAGACCGAGAATTGGCAGCGGATCTCCGGGGTGGTGGGGCGCCTGCTGCGATTGGAAGGAGAGAGGTAGCCATGGACAACGTGCGGATTTCCAGGCTACGGGCGTTTGCGGCGAGGTTACGCGGACTCTTCGATGTGCAAAAGCGAGACAACGACTTTGGCGAAGAGGTGAAAGTGCATCTGCAGTTGCTGGTGGATCGCTTTGTGACGCAAGGAATGTCGCGGGAGGAGGCCGCCGAGGCGGCGCGACGTCAGTTCGGGAATACGACAATTTTGCAGGAAGACCGGAGGGAACTGAGGACCTTCGTATCGGTAGAGGATCTCGGCCGCGACGTACGCTACGCGCTGCGCAGCCTCGCCCGAAGCCGTGCATTTGCCGCGGTAGCCATCGCGACGCTGGGATTAGCGATCGGCGCCTCGACCGCGATTTTCAGCGTGATCGAAAATGTGTTGCTGGAGCCGTTCCCTTATAAGGGTGCGAGCCGCATGGTATTTCTGCGGATTCACGATACCACCCGGGGGGAGGAAGGGGACCGTCAGGGATACACATCAAATGAATTTCTGGAATTTGACCAGCAGAACCACGTATTTGACGCCGTCATCGCGGCTTCTGACGATCCCGTGCTCTATAAGCAAGGAGAAGGCGTCGAGTTGCTTGATGGAGCGGACGTGACGCCGGGCACATTCGAATTCTTTGGTATGCCAGCTCTACACGGTCGTGTGCTGCAACCGGCAGATTACCAGCCGGGAGCGCCGCCGGTATTCGTGATGCGGCAGAAGACGTGGATGGAGCGTTTCAACGGCGATCCGGGAGTTTTGAACAAGACTTTTGTGCTGAATGGAACAGCACGAACGCTCATCGGAATCATGCCGCCGCGCTTTGGATGGTATGGGGCGGATGTTTGGATTCCGGAGACACCCATTCCGGGAGCGGCCATCGGCGGTGCGGGGTCAACGCGGCGCTGGTTTCTACTTTCTACTGGGGCGATTGAAGCCGGGCGTCTCCAAGCCGCAAGCTGCGGCGGATGCGACGGTTATTGCCAACCAGCTGGCGAAAATCAATGCGCAGGACTATCCCGAGCACTTCCATGTGTTGGTTAAGGCGTTGGGGGATACGGTTATAGGGCGATTCGAATCGACGCTGTACACGATTCTAGCGGCGGTTGGACTGTTGCTTCTGATCGGCTGCGGCAACGTGGCGAATCTCATGCTGGCGCGAGCGACGTCACGAGAGAAGGAATTCGCCTTACGCGCGGTGTTGGGAGCCGGGCGCGCGCGACTGGTGCGACTCCTGCTGGTCGAGAGTCTCGTGTTAGCGATCGGTGGAGCGGCGCTGGGCGTGCTGATTGCATGGGGTGGATTGAAATTGATTGTGGCTGCAATGCCACAGAATTTTATCCCAGCGGAATCCGTCATTGAGCTGAACGCGCCGGTGATGGCTTTCACGTTGGCTGTGGCTGTCTTGATCGCCCTGACTTTCGGATTGGCGCCGGCGCTGCGGGCTGCGCGGCGCGATCTAAACGATCCACTACGCGACAGCGGCAAGGGAGTGATCGGCGGACTTCGCACTGGCCGGATGCGCGATACCGTGGTGGTCGCGGAAGTCGCTGACGCTGCTGATCGGCGCGGGGCTCTTGATGCGGAGCTTTGCAGCGCTGCGCGAGGTGCATTTTGGACTGCAGGCGGACGACGTCTTACAGACACTATTGCTGTTGCCTGAGGATCGCTATAAAACGGCGACACAAGTCCGCGGGTTTTTCCAGCCGCTGCTTGCGCGCGTGAAGACCCTTCCCGGAGTCGTGGACGCGGCTGCATCAAGCACACTGCCACCGTCCGGCGGTGAGGACAGCACGATAGAGATCTCTGGCAAGTCCCACGAGCACGAATGGCACGCACTGGTACAACAAGTGAGCGAAGGATATTTCCGGGTGCTGCGGATCCCGTTCAAGGTGGGACGGTCATTCGCTGAAGAAGAAATCAACGACGCAAGAAAAGTGGCGGTGGTGAATGAGACGTTTGTATCCGGTTTCCTTCGCGGTGACGATCCGATGGGGCGTCGAATCAAGCTGGCGGGGCTAGGGACCCCTGCGGATCCGGTGAGCGAGCCCTCGTTTGAAATCGTGGGGGTGGTGGCGGACGTGACTAATAGCGGTCTCGAGGCTCCAGTTCAACCGGAAATCTGGATACCGTATACCGTCACAGGTTCGGGAACGCAGGTTCTGATGGTACGCTCGGAGCAAACGCCAATGTCGCTGATGAATGCCGTACGTCAGGGGGTTTGGGCGACCGATGTCGGAGTGGCTCTGGCTCTTCCGGGCGCACTGGAGGATCGCATCAGTCAACGGTTGTATGCGGGCCCCCGCTTTGCCTTCCTGCCGATGGCCATTTTTGGATGCCTTGGGCTGGTTCTTGTCACCGGGGGCGTTTATAGCGTTCTGGCCTACGCGACATCGCGCAAGACGCATGAGATCGGAATACGCATCGCGTTGGGTGCGGAGCGTGCCGACGTGCTTCGCTTGGTAGTAAGGGCGGGTTTGCGCCTGGTGACCGCCGGAGTCGGAATTGGATTGCTCGTGAGCCTGCTGCTGGGGCGTACAATCGAGGCGCAGCTGGCGCGTGGTGTGAAACCGTACGATCCGGAGACCTTAGCCGGCACGACCCTGCTGTTGATAGTAACCGCTGCGTTGGCGTGCTGGGTTCCGGCGAGAAGAGCAGCGCGAGTAGACCCGATGGTGGCCCTGCGTTATGAATAGGTGAGCAGCCTGAGGGCTGGAGTGCTTCGAGACGGACGCAACCCACATCCAAGACGACCCTATATCGACTCTCTTACACGCTCGCTAAATCCTCGTTGCCGTCGCCCGGGTTGACATTTCCAATCACGCTTTGACGGCGGAATAGCCTCATGTTGCTCATGCCTGGAGCGCAGGTACGTGACTTCGGACAAGTAGTCGGCAATACGGACGGAATGGCGCAAACCGGCTCTTCTGCAGATTAGTTCCGGCTTGCCCCTCCGTTACGACGCGCAGCCTTTTGACTGGACTTGAAAATTCCTGCAGATTTTTTCAGTCTGTCGAATGGATCCATTCTCGCCCGTCATACGGATAGGCGCGGTAAACCCGGCGAGAGTTGCGCCAGAGGAGGAAACTCATGCAGTTTGCTCTGCTCATCTACCATTCACCGGAAGAGTTTGCCATGCGCAAGAACGACTATAGCGATCCTCATCTCGGCGCCTGGCGCGCTTACTACAAGGCGCTCGTGGAGGCCAAGGTCTACGTCGGCGCTAACGCACTGGAACTGCCCGAAACAGGAACGACGGTGCGCGTCAAGGAAGGAAAGCGGCGCGTGCAAGATGGCCCCTACGCCGATACGAAGGAGCAGCTGGCAGGATTCATCATCCTCGAACTCCCTTCCGTTGACGCTGCTCTCGAATGGGCCGCGCGATGCCCGGGAGCATCCATCGGCGCAGTGGAAGTCCGGCCGCTGGCGCCTGAAGCCATGCGGCGAGGGTTCACAGGGTGAATGGAAGCAATCAAGAATATACGCACCGGACCATCGAGCGTGTGGCCCGGGAATCCTACGGCCGGCTGGTGGCCTATCTTTCCGTGCACACGCACGACTTGGCCAGCGCAGAGGACGCTCTCAGCAACGCACTAGTGTCGGCGCTCAACCATTGGCCGCAGGATGGGGTGCCTAAAAATCCGGAGGCGTGGTTGCTGACAGCGGCGCGCCATTCGCTCATTGATGTGATTCGTCACCAGAAGGTGGTATTGGAGAGCGAGCCAACGCTTAAGTTCCTCACAGAGAACTCCACGGAGACTACCTTGTCCACCCAATTTCCTGATGAACGCCTCAAACTGCTTTTCGTCTGCGCTCACCCGGCGATCGACCCCGCGATGCACACACCGCTCATGCTGCAAACGGTCTTGGGTCTGGATGCAGCACGTATTGCCCAGGCCTTTCTCATCGCACCGAAAACCATGGGGCAACGCCTTTTTCGCGCGAAGACAAAAATCCGCAGTGGTGGCATTCCGTTCGAAATCCCGCCAGAGCGTGATCTGCCGGAGCGCCTTGACGCCGTGCTCGAAGCGATCTACGCCGCTTTCGGGCTCGGCTGGGACGACATGGCGGGGGCCGACCAGCGCGGGCGCGATCTGGCCGAGGAAGCGATGTGGCTCGCGCGCGTGCTTCTGCAGTTGATGCCCGGCGAAGCCGAAGTTCAAGGCCTGCTGGCCCTCATGCTGTATTGTGAAGCGCGCCGCGCTGCGCGAAGGGACGCCAAGGGACGCTACGTTCCCCTGTCCGAGCAAAACCCGAACCAATGGTCGCTTCCTTTTAATAGAGGAGGCGGAACACCATTTGGCGGAGGCTTTCAAGCATGGCCGCGTCGGACGATTTCAAGTTGAAGCTGCCATCCAATCCGTGCATGCGGAGCGCGCGCGCACCGGTCGGACCGACTGGACAGCAATCGTGCTGTTCTACGAACAACTGCTCAGGATATCGCCGGCGCTCGGCACACGAGCCGGATACGCCGCCGCGCTTGCGGAAGCAAACGGACCGGCAGCAGGACTCGCCGTTCTCGAATCGATTGACACGGAGGCCGTGTCCCATTATCAGCCGTACTGGGCGGTTCGCGCTCACCTCCTGCAGCGCCTCGGGAAGACTCGTGAGGCCACAGACGCCTACGACCGCGCCATCGGCCTGGCCGAAGATCCCGCCGTGAGAGAGTTCCTGCTTCACAAGCGCGGCTAATTACAGCAGCAATTTCGTTTCATTCACCCGGTCGACCGCAAATTGTAAGAACGCCACCGCATCCGCTTGCCGCTTCATCTCGTCGCCATACGCCCATTTCTCGGCTTCTTCGATCAAATTTTGCCACTGTGGATACGCTGCTTTGGCCCACTGACCAGCGACTTGTTTGGAACGCGGCTCGCCCTCAACAACTGTGTGCAGGATGCGGCACAAATTCAAAACGAGATACGACTGATAATGGCTATTTGAGAGCCACGCGCTGTCATAAATCTTCGGCATCCATTCTTGGAACAAATCTCTCGCGCTGGCTTGCCGCACGTCATGTATGTCAATCGGCGGTATCAGCTCGTTGAAGGCAAGCCCCTCAAGCGCAATGCCATGCTGAGACAGAAGGTAATGATTGATGATCCATTCATTGCCAGCTGGCGCCTCGGCATACAAAGTGCCAAATCCCCACCACGGTCGCGGTTTTGCAGGAGGCCTCAATTCGCGCAGGAGTTCAAGAGGAACGTAGGAGCACTCAATCCGGTCCGCCCATTGCGGACAGCGTTGCTCTATGTTTTTGTGCAATTGTTCAACTAATCCGAGTTCATCTGGCGTCAGTGGGCTCCGAACGACCGCCTGCAAATCTATGTCGCTTCTTTCCGGCACGAAATCTCCATAGGCCAGCGAGCCGGATAGATACAGCCCGACAATATTTTTGCCGAGCAAGCGCTTCACTCCCTCTACCCACTCGGTCAGCATTATATTGATCGCAGGATATGGAGTTGCGTCTTTCATCGCCCACTCTGTCAATAGTTGTTAATCCTGACGACTACATTTTACCCGGACTGAAGGAAGGTAAGTTCTGCGTTATCAGTGGGCTTCAGCCCGCAAGCCTCGGTTTTCCCTTTTTCCGGCTGATGTAGAAATGGCCGCACTCCACCCGTCATCCATACAGAGGCGGCTTAGCGGTCACGCTTCGCCACCCGCATCGAGAGGTGAGGCGATGTGCCCATTCTGTTTAGCAAGCATGGGGCTGATCGTCGCCGGCGGAACTTCCGCCGGAGGACTGACGGTTCTGGCCGTGAAATTGTCTCGCAAGAAGAACAACGCGAAAGAAATTCCCAGCTCAAACTCAAACGAGAGGAGCAACGAAAATGAAAGCAGCAACGAAAATGTCAACCAGAACAGTCGATAACCCAAAAATCGTGTCGCGGGAGGAATGGCTCGTGGCGCGCAAAAAACTCCTGGCCCGCGAAAAGCAACTCACTCGCGAGCGCGATGCCGTCGCGGCGGAGCGCCGCCAACTACCCTGGGTCAAGGTCGAAAAGAACTACGTTTTCGATTCCCCCAGCGGCAAGAAAACGCTCGCCGATCTCTTCGACGGCAAAAGCCAACTCATCGTCTATCACCTTATGTTCGGTCCGGAGTGGCAAGAAGCCTGCCCGAGCTGCTCCTTCAACATGGACCATACGGACCCAGCCCTTATGCACTTGGCACAACGCGACGTCTCCTTCGCGGCAGTTTCCCGCGCGCCCATTTCCAAGATCGAAGCCTTCAAGAAGCGCATGGGATGGAAGTTCAACTGGGTCTCGTCCTACGGAAGCGACTTCAACTACGACTACCACGTCTCCTTCAGGCCGGAGCAATTGGCCAAGGGCAAGGTCGAATTCAACTTTGAGCTCATGGAATTCCCCAGCGAGGAAGCGCCCGGAATCAGCGTCTTCTACAAGGACGAAGAAGGCAACATCTTCCACACCTATTCCGCCTACGCGCGCGGGACCGAGACCACGATGAACACCTATAACTATCTGGACTACGTTCCCAAAGGCCGTGATGAAGATGGTCTTGCCTTCACCATGTCCTGGCTCCGCCATCACGATCGCTATGACACCGGCAAGTTGGCCGACGCGAATCTTCCCTACTGGCCCGCCGATGCTGTTCGGCAAGACCACGGAACCGCGCCTGGCGCGAGTCGCAACGGATCAGACGAAGCACGCCAATAAGGTCAGGTACACCGGTGTTCCTAATTGTGGTCGGCCCGCAAGTACTGGCAAGGTGAGACGGTGCCGAGCGCGAAAAAAGACGTGAGAGGCAAATTCGAAAGGTTGTCTCACCGGTTTCGCAGGAGGCATGGTCGTATGAACATGATGCAACCATCGAAAGTGGTCTCTCCGATCTTCATCGGCAGGTGGACACCCAAGATTTTGTTTTCGCTGAAAGAGAGGCCTTATCGACACGGGCAGTTGCGCCGGCATCTCGGAGCCGTCTCGCAGCGCATGCTTACCAGAACTCTTCGCAATCTCGAAGCCACAGGATTAATCGTCAGGCGGACGAGAGCGAAGGCCATGGCTGTCGAGTATTCCTTGACCAGGCTGGGAAAGACCATCATCGCCCCGCTCCGAGGCATGTGCCGCTGGGCCAAGCGATACCACAAGAGGATGACTGCTGATGTGCACCTTCCTGAAGGCTATGAGGTGCAATGAGTGAAATGGATTAGAGCTCGGGTTTTTTGCGGTTCTGAATTCAAAACGTGAGCTAAAAGGATAATGTCATGAATATCGCAAATAAGTCGGTCTTGATTACCGGCGCTAACCGCGGCATTGGTCGCGCGCTTCTCAATGAAGCACTTCGGCGCGGAGCGAAAAAAGTATATGCGGGAACACGCAGCGCTCTGCAACATCCTGACAAACGCGTGACGCCCCTAACGCTCGACGTGACCAGCACTTCCCAAATTCGGCAAGCGGCCGACGAGATAAAAACCCTCGACGTGCTTATCAACAATGCCGGCATCGCGATCTACGACGATCTGAGCAATCTGGAGGTGATTGAACAGCACCTGGCCGTCAACCTCCTCGGATTGTTAAAAGTCACGCGGGCGTTCCTGCCAGTGCTGAAACACTCGAAGGGAGCCATCATCAACAACCTTTCCCTGGCAGGACTCGCGCCCTTGCCGGTCATTCCCTCCTACTCCCTTTCGAAGGCGGCCGCGCTCAACCTGACGCAGTCGCTGAGAGCGCTCTTGGCGGGCCAAGGCGTGACGGTCCATGCCGTCGTTCTGGGCCCGCTTGACACCGATATGAACCGCGGCTTCAACATACCGAAGGTGTCGCCGGAATCCGCGGCGCGGAACATCTTCGATGGGCTGGAGAAAGGCGAAGAGGATATCTTTCCCGATCCCACGTCTCTGTCCATCGCCGAGGGTTGGCGCGCAGGTGTAAGCAAGGCGCTCGAACGCCAATTCGCAGTGTTCGCGCCGCAGGCCGCGGCAAATGCGGGATGACGTTGCACATTGTACCCGAGAGAAAGGTTCCTTAAGAACACGAGCGAGGAGGCTAAAGGAGAGAACGATGAAAGACATCATGAGATATGAACTTGGAGCACCCAAAATAGTCGATCGGAGCACCTTCCAGATCGAGCTGGACGCATTGCGGGTTCGAGAGAAGGCTCACACAAGAGAAGGCGACGCCATTGCGGCCGCCCGCCGACGCCTCCCCATGGTCGAGGTGGACGGTGCCACACCGCTCGTTGGCGAACGTGGCGCGCTGACACTATTGGACGCGTTTGAGGGACGCCGGATGCTCATCGCCTACTACTTCATGTGGCACACCGGCCACCCTGCGCCGGAGCAGTGCGAGGGGTGCACCTGGGTTACATCGCAGGTCCACGAGCTGTCCTATATGCATTCTCGCGATGTCACCTTCGCCGTGTTTTGCCAAGGCCCGTACGAGGAGAGCGCCCGCTACCGCGACTTCATGGGCTGGGAGATGCCTTGGTATTCGGCCCAGGACTCGCTCGCCACGCTCTTGGTTGGACGCCGGGTGGGCTGGATGCACATCGTCTGCTACCTGCGACAAGGATCCAAGGTCTTCGAGACTTACTGGACGACGATACGCGGCGTCGAGGCGATGGATAACAGCTACCGGTTGCTCGACTTAACCGTCTACGGGCGGCAGGAAACGTGGGAGGACTCGCCGACCGGCTGGCCGCAAGGGGACATTATGGACACGCTGCGTACCAATGGACGTCCCACCTCCCAGTGGTCTCGCCTGAAGGCCGGGTATTCGGACGACCTGGGAACCGACAGGAGCTGAACCGCGCCTACCCATACCTCGATGGGGAATTGCAGACTATTTATCACCAATCGCTCCTTCCGGGAGTCCTACGGCAACATGGGCCCTATCCTTTTCTGGCTCAATCTCGATAGCAAGGCTGAGGTGGACGAACTCTTCGCACTGTGGAAGGCCGCGCACGCGAAGATCGTTTCCGAACCTGAGGACAAACCGTGGAAGCTGCGCGAGTTTATGGCCGCCGATCTTGATGGCAACCTCATTCGTGTCTTCTATGATTTCCGGGGCGACACACAAGAGAACGACACATCGCGCAAAGTCGTCTAGCGTTTATCGGTTTACCCGCATTACGGGCAGACCAGACGCTGAAGATTCCTTGCGGCTTGCCGACGATCCGCCCCGAAATTTTACGAGTTACGAGAACGCCGTTCTCGCGAATCGGAGGAGAAAAAAAACCGGTGACCCGCGGTCGGCACCACCCAGCATTTTCTATGGTAGACTTGCCCATGATTCGTCAGATCGCACCTCAGTTCTTCACCCTGGACATCCCCGGCACCCTTGCCTACTACGGAGCTAAGCTTGGCTTCAAGTGTTTGGGCACGTGGCAGGATCCGCCGGTTTACGCCATCGTTGCGCGCGACCAGCAGGCGATTCACTTCCGGTGTGCCGAACCTCCCAAAGCCAATCCCAATAAGTATTCGGACGAACTGCTCGACGCCTACGTATTCGTCGAAGATGCGGACGCGCTTTACGCTGAGTATGCAGCTCGAGGCGTGGAATTCACGCGGGGACCAGCCAACATGCCATGGCAGTCGCGTGAGTTTGTAGTGAAGGATCGCGATGGCCGACTGCTTGCCTTCGGCGCGAACTTGTAGTCTTGTCTCGGTTATCGCGCCCCAAACGCTACTCTGGACTGTGCACGACAAAGTGAGTGTCCATAAGTGGCTTCGGAAAAGGTCGCGCCCGAGTGACGAGCACCCTTCCGTAATCGGATAAGGGAAGGGTTGCCGACAATTCAGCCGCAGTCAGGTAAATAGCGCGGGGCACAGCCGCATGTAAGAGGTATGGAACATTGATGACCAGCGCAGCGTAATCTTCTTCGGGAGGATGAAGAACCTTATGGCGCGCTGGAATCACTTATGTGGTCCCCTCCTGTCGCTTGCACTAGTTGCGCCGCTTTGTTCGCAGCAGTCTGTTCCTTGGCGAGACCCATCCCCGCACGCCATACAATTTGTGACCGTGGACAAGTATGTGCGTCTGGAGGTGCTCGATTGGGGCGGTTTGGGCAGGCCCGTGATTCTCCTGCCAGGCGGCGGAGACACGGCGCACGTCTTCGATGAGTTCGCACCCAAGCTGACCGCCAACTACCGAGTGTATGGCATTACGCGGCGTGGATTCGGAGCGTCAAGCTACGCTCCGTTGAAGCACGGTGCCGATCGACTCGGACAAGACGTTCTGGCTGTTATTCGCGCTCTCAAACTTAAGAAACCTGTTTTGGTAGGCCACTCCATCGCCGGCGTCGAGCTAAGTTCGGTTGCGAGTCTGGACGCAAAGCGCATTGCAGGTGTGGTCTACCTAGCCCTAGAAGCTGCTTATCCATACGCATTCGACAACGGTGAGGGACCACCGATGAAGGCGTTTCAAGAGGTTCCATCACCTCAATTTCCGCGTCCGTCCGAGTTCGATCTAAGGAGCTTCAGCGCGCTGCAGAAGTGGGATGCGCAAGTCTATGGGTTTCAGCTTCCCGAGTCGGAGTTTCACCAGAAATGGGATTCGACTTCCGATGGACGAGCGAAAAACCTTCATGATTTTCCAGGCTCGCAATACCTTATGGCGGTACTGATGGGTACGAAGAAGTATGTCAAAATTCCGGTTCCGACCTTAGCCATCTTTGCCATCCCCCACGTTCCAGAAACCTGGATGACCGAGAGTACAGATCCCGGTGTCCGCAAGGCAGCCGCAGCCTATTTCACCAACGTCGATCTTTTGGCAGAAAAGCAGGCAAAAGCGTTTCAAGACGGGGTACCTGGCGCTCGTGTGATCAGGCAACGAGGTACGCACTACATCTTCATATCAAATGAATCGGACGTGCTGCGTGAAATGGGCGCCTTTTTGGCCGGCTTGAAGTAGCCGGTTGGAAAATCCCAGCGCGAAACGCGATCCATCTGCTTACGGGAAAAACACTGGGCCATCGTCGATTTGGTGGGCAAGGGAGGTCAGGTTTGAACCGTTCCGGTTCCCGACTGGGTGAGAAAGGAACTAGACCACTGGTTTGCTGCCGCCTCTGCAACGCGGAAGCGGTCTTTACCACTTGCTCTTCAGTCAGGAAATATAACTAAAGATTCCAAGATTGAACCTCCACTCATCCTGGCAACCCGAATGGTCAGACAGAGAATCCCAAGCAATGCCTCCATCGTCCAGTGAGGCGATGATCTTTTCCCGCCGAGCTGCCCGCAAAAACTCAAAGTTAACGCCTTCGAAATTATCGAGGTCACGATCGAACGGACCGGGCGTTGCGCTAATTTTGCGAAATCCAGTTGAGAACTTAGGCTTCGACTCGCGTGCCCAGGACTTTTAGGAATTGGGAGAGGAAATTGTGAAGGGCCGGCCAGGCGGGGCCGGAGACTAACGTGCCGTCGGTTATGGCCTGGTCCATAGGAAGGTCGACGTAGGTGCCTTTGGCGAGGTTGACCTCGACGCTGGTGCCCGGATAGGCGCTGCACTTTTTGCCTTCGAGGGCGCCAGCAGCCGCGAGGAGTTGCGCGCCGTGGCAGATTGAGGCGATAGGCTTTTTCGCCTTGTCGAAGTGGCGAACCATGTCGAGCACTTTGGGATTGAGGCGGATGTATTCCACGGCGCGGCCACCGGGAATCAGCACGCCGTCGTAGTCTTCGGCTTTGACTTCGTCGAACGTGAAATTCAGTTGGAAATTGTGGCCGAGCTTTTCGGTGTAGCTCTGATCGCCTTCGAAATCGTGGATGCAGGTACGGACGAACTGGCCGGATCTTTTTCCGGGGCAGACCGTGTGAACGGTGTGGCCGACCATCATCAGAGCCTGGTAGGCGACCATCACTTCGTAGTCTTCGACGTAGTCGCCGATGAGCATCAGGATCTTTTTCTTAGACATGTGGCCCTCCGGAGTTTTGGGAGCTTAAGGATAGCAAATGAGCGCTCAGGACGTATCTCCAAGTGACCGGTCAAGTCGACGCAGATGGAAATTTACTCACCAGCAACCCAGAAACGTGTGGGCGGTATCACTCCAGCCGGCTATCAATGGTGTATACACGACTCTTCTTGGCGCGCCAGCTGTTAAGCGAAGACGGTCTTCGTGAGTATCGATGATCACGAGTTGCACCATTTGCGAATCATCATGAATGAGGTGTTCGGCGAAGAAAGTTTCGTCGAGTGCTTTATCTGGAAGAAGAGTTATGGCGGAGGTGCGAAGGAAAAGTACGCTGTCACGCAAACACGCGTATGTATTGATGTATGCAAAGGATGTACCGAGCTTGGATGACCTGTGGCTACCGCCCGACGCCGCAGCAGAAGCCCGATAACAAAGTGAGATGGCCGGGGACGAAACGGTTCCCGACCGCGTCCTTCTACCAAATGCTTGGTTTGGTCAGTCTCACAGAACAAACCGCCCAGCCTTCCGTGGGCGAAACCGTGAGCTTTTCCAAACGCTGGATGCGGGAAATCCGCCCGTCCAATGCGGTGAGCGGGAACAGGAAACAGAACCATGCCAAACCGGACTGAGGCGGCGCGGCGAAAGCCTAGCCAATCGCCACTGGGAGACTACGGTCACTGCGCCTTTTCTCGACTCCACAGACGAAGCCTTATTGTCCTCGCCAGCCGGTTTCGGGCAAGTCGGTTGACAAGGCGAGATGCTTCTGCGATCGCGCCTCAGGGTGGCGGCGATTGGCGAGCGCGCTCATCGCGGTGTGGCAGCTCTGGCGGGAATCACTGGAACCAGGAGTGCCGAGGGGTGCTCGGCGTCGTGCAAGATCGTGTTTGTGGCCGACACAAACTGGCGGCTCGTCGCTTGATCCGCGCCGGTGTTCAGGTTGCGATCAAAGCGCGGGAAATTGCTGCTGGAAACTTCCAGGCGTATGATGTGGCCCCTCCGAAAGACATTGCTTGTAGCCCACAAATCCACCGAAATTTTGTACACCTGGTCTGGATTCAACAGCTCAGGCTTCTCCTGCGAATCACGATAGCGCAAGCGCAGAATTCCGTCAGTGAGATTCATAGCGAACCCGTCGGGTGAGACGTCCACGAGCTTGGCCGTGAAATCCGTGTCCACGGCGGAAGATTTGGCCCAGAGCTCCAGTGTGACCGATCCAGTGACTTCCATATCCTCGGCAAGTGGCTTCGTGGAATAGACAAGCACGTCGTTACGATTCTCAATGGTGCGTTGGTCACGGGGTCCCGGTTCGTAGTGCGCAGCGTCGCAGCAGAGTGAACCGCCTACGGTGGGCACAGCATTTGCGGGGTCGTAGGTGAATTTGTCCGGCGTTTCTTTCCTTGGTGGCGTGAGGGAAAGGCCGCCATCGCCCCGCAGCGAATTGGCCGAACCACCCGAGTGAAGGAAGTAGCGAGTGGATTGCGCCTCCGGTGGAGGCCAATCGCTTTCCTGGTGATACGCGTTCGCGCCCATGACAAAAACGCGCGCGGGCCTATCGGTGGCAAACTCGTTCTGCACCCCCTTGAAGAGGTAGTCGTACCAGTCAATCAAGACATCCGTGGAAGGGAATCTGACCGCTTCATCACCGAATTCGACATCGCCGACGTGGCGCCCGAAGCCTGCGTGCCCGCCGATTTGCACCAGCAGGTGCTGGCCGTTGCGCGCCGCGTCGCTAGCGCCATGCGCCTTAATTCCCATGTAATTTCGCAAGGTGCCACTTAGAAAAATGTCGTACCAACCGCCAATGTGAAGTGCGGGGACGCGAATGTCCGAAAAGTGCTCTTCGATAGACCACTGCTTCCAATACGCGTCGTAGTTGGGATGCGCGAGCCAATCCAGATAGTACGGCGCAAGTTGGGCTGTGGCATCGGCTCCGGCGGGAAGCGAGGCGTAATTGAACGCCGGATACTGAGTAAGCGGAAGCGTTGACGCGCCGAGCAGCGCGTTGGTGTCTTTCGCAATCAAGCGCCAGATGGTGTTCGTCGCGAGCTGGGTAGTCCAGTTCTGGTCAAACCACTGTTCAAGGGCTCCACCCTGATACGTCCAGCCGTCGTGATAATTGCTGGCCGTGACCACGGGGCAGATTCCCGCAAGATGCGGAGGATGCGCGATCGCCGCGAGCATCTGTGTTGCGCCCACGTAGGAACCGCCCATCATCCCGACTCTGCCATCTGAGGACGGAAGCGCCGCAACCCATTCGACAGCGTCGTAGCCATCGTCCGACTCGCGGCGAAACGGATACCACTCGCCTTCCGATGTGTAGCGCCCGCGAACATCCTGGACGACGACCACGTAGCCATGCGTGGCGATCTGATATGCAGGAGTCACTGCCCAACTCGCGCCTTTATCGTAGGGCGTGCGCATCAGAATGACTGGGAATTTTCCGTCCGCCCTCGGCCGGTAAATGTCCGAATAGAGCGTCACGCCGTCACGCGTCTTCATCGCGACACCGTTCTGAGCGATTACGGCATAGCTTTGCTGCGCGTGAACACCATTTGTCATCGATAGAACGACTGCAGCGATCATAAGAATTGGGCGTACGATGCTCCTCTCAAACAAGACCGCCTCCTCGTGCGGAACTTCGGGTGAAGTACCGCCCCCAACCAGAATCGGGATTCTATCTCGCAAAGCTGCTCGCTGTTCAGGAAACTTGAGCCGCAAATTCTCCGTGTCTCCTCGCCTCGGTTGCTGGATGCGCCAGTGATGCTGGTGCATGACTTCGACGCAAGGGGTTGGATATTGGGATCCACGCGCCGTATCGGCCGAGTCGCCGCCAAAGAGCAGCAGCCGCGTGTCAGCGCCAGTTGACGCTGTCCTTGCTGATTCATAGAATTTTCCTGAATAGTTTGCGGAGGCTCTTGCCCTCATGCGTCCTGAACTGAGCGCCGGCGGGGAGCGGTCGCTGCGGAACTTTCTCGGTGAATTGGTCTGGCGTCACTTTTTCGAAGACGTGCGTTTGGAGGAGCCTCGGGTCACAACCTACGTGGCCTCTTTGCTTGCCGATTTCGCCCGTACCGAAAATCTCTATCGTATTCGAGACGCCCAGGGAAAGCGGCTAGAAGAAGTCGGAGAGATGCTCGTCGAATCTAACCCGTTGCTCGAAGCGGCTTCCTTTGACCGGGAGCGAGAGCTGCGTAAGCATGTGGGTGATTACACCTTGTTTATGACAGGCCTCTTCCCGGAAAGTGTGGCGAAGGCCCGCCGAACGCGGCATCCTTGTCGGGATGCCTTCATCGATTTCGTGCAAGCTGGCAAAGAGTCCTATGCGATCGTCTCCTCATTCAATCAGTTCGAATACAAAGCGGAAGCGCCCCTGTTTCGAAGATTGTCTGAGAATTTTGAGCTCTGCGTGGTAGGGCTCAATCTCGTCAAGCAAGACTTGGAAGAGTTTCAGCGAGAATCGTACCAGCGGCTCAAACGGGCGGTGGACGATCTGCCGGGGTGAGAATTGCCTACTTGAGGTGATCGCCGCTGCTCACAGCATGGCCTGCTATGACGCTCCGGCCATCCCAACGTCAAACGTATGCACACGTCGGCCCCGCCGTAGTAAGGTTAACGGTGTCGCCATCGGCCGCAAACGTAAAGGCCCAGGGAAATACTCGGTTTCAGCACAGGCACCCCTACCCGCGCATTTCAGCGTATGCAAAAGGTATTGGTTGGGTTGCGGGGCGCCGCGACCTGTCGGGATACCGCCATCCCGTTACGCCGGAGGTTGCGGGTTCGAGTTCCGTCGCTCCCGCGTCCGACCCGGACACATCGGCGTACCGGACACATAGGTTACACTTTTTCCTTTTTTCGAGGGAGTGATGCCGTGCAAGGAGTGTTCGGTGATGGACGAATGGCTGCCTGGCCTAGCTTGCCAGACGGCGTTGAGATAGCCCATAGAAATCGCTACCGGCTTGCCGGAATAAGCGCGCTGGGCGATGTCGACGAAAACGCCGTAGCGAAGCTGCTGTAGTGACAAATTGCGATACGGCGAAGTCGTTTATAAAAGAGGATTCTGCAGGCCCGAGGATTTGAGTACTCGCGGCCGCTCGCGAGAATGTTTCGCGGGCGAAAATGAGTATGCGGGCCGGCCTGAGCTGGTTTGCGCGATTCTGGGACCGGAATTTGGATAGGAGATGGTTGAAGTGAAACGGGCGAACAGTCCCCGCCAGCTATTCGCGCATGCGTTTGTCGCGGTCGCTGGACCGGCCGCAGAACGGAAAGCTGAATGAGCGCGCTCCCGATTGTTCGGTTAGGTACGGTGAAACAGGTCGAGCGTTTTCAGGAGCATGTTCGTTCTTTGGGATTAACGATTCCTTGCGATCGCGAGTTGCTGACGGGAATGAACTCGCCGCTGCGTGCGCCGCTGAACCGCGGAGGAGTCAGGATTGGCAACCGAATCACCGTCCAACCGATGGAGGGCTGGGACGGCACTCCGGATGGAAATCCTAGCGAGCACACGATTGAAAGATGGAAGAAGTTCGGTCGAAGCGGCGCGAAATTGATTTGGGGAGGCGAAGCCGTTGCGGTTTCGCATGAAGGGCGCGCGAATCCGAACCAACTGGTGATCGCAGCGCATACGCAAGGAGGACTGTCGGGGCTGCGAAGGATATTGATTGAAGAACACCGCCGCAGGGCCGGTTCAGAGGATGGACTGGTCATCGGGCTGCAACTGACGCATTCGGGGCGATACTGCCGGCCGAATCATCACACAAAACCCGAGCCGCGCATTTTGTATCACCATCCGGTTCTGGATAAGAGACTCGGCATCTCCAGCGGCTACCCGCTGCTGAAGGATGCCGAGATAGAAACGGTCATCGCGGATTTTCATCGAGCGGCGAAACTCGCGCAGGATTTGGGATTCGATTTTGTCGACATCAAGCATTGCCACGGTTATTTGGGGCATGAATTTCTCAGCGCGCACACGCGAGAGGGAAAATACGGCGGCAGCTTTGAAAATCGGACGCGCTTTTTGAGGGAAGTCGTCGCGGGCATTCGTGCGAATGCGCCGGGGCTGGAGATCGGAGTGCGGCTTTCGGCGTTTGACACTGTTGCCTACCGCCCTGATCCGTCGAAGTCGGTGAACGGCAAGCCGGGGCCGGGAATTCCGGAAGCGCTTGACCATTTAATTCCCTACCGGTGGGGATTCGGCGTCGACACAAATCGTCCGACAGAGATGGATCTCACCGAGACGGTTCGGTTTTTGTTTCTGCTCGAGGAACTGAAAATTCCTCTTGTGAATATCACGGCGGGGAGTCCTTATTACAATCCACACATTCAGCGGCCGGCGCTCTATCCGCCGTCGGATGGGTATCAGCCGGCAGAAGATCCGCTGGTTGGCGTCGCGCGACAGATGAGCGCCGCGCGCGAGTTGAAAGGGCGTTTTCCGAATCTCATTTTTGTCGGCACAGCGTACAGCTACTTGCAGGATTTCCTGCCGAACGTGGCCCAGGCGGCGGTGCGCCAAGGGTGGATCGATGCGGTGGGGATCGGGAGAGCGATTTTGACGTATCCGGAAATCCTTCTTGATGCGAGCGAGGGAAAACCGATCGAGCGCAAACGAGTTTGCAGAACGTTCAGCGATTGCACGACGGCGCCGCGGAAGGGATTGCCTTCAGGATGCTATCCGCTGGACAGCTATTACAAAAATTCGGAGTTCGCGGAAAAACTGAAATTGGCGAAGGCAAAAACATGAAAATCGAGTCTATTGTCAGGCGCAAACAGCCGGGCCGGAAGATGCAAGGAATTGCGGCGGCCCTTTTGCCGTTTGAAGCGAACGGGCGGGTTGCCGTGGAAGCGTTTCAAAACCATCTGGGCGCGACGCATCGCGCTGGCCTGATGAACGCGGTGAACATGGACACGGGGTACGTGAACTTCCTGAGTGAAGAAGAGAAACGGGACGTGCTGCGGTGGGCGCGGGAGGCGCTTGGCGCCGGTGTGCCGTTCGTGGCGGGCGCGTATATCGAGTGCCAGGATGGAGAGGTGGTCGCGCTCTATCGCAAGCAGATCGATGCGATCGTGGCCCATGGCGGAATTCCGATTCTGTTCCAGACGAGCCGGCTGCACGGCAAAACGCCGGCGGAAAAGGCGGCGGTTTATGCGGCGGCCAGCCACGGTTATTCGCACCTGCTGGCTTTCGAGCTGGGGAAAATGTTTGCGCCGAACGGAGAGATTTTTGAGGAAGAGACCATCCGGCGGCTGATCGATATTCCGGAGATCAAGGGGATGAAACACTCTTCCTTGGACCGGCTGACGGAGCTGCGAAGGCTTGAGCTTCGCGATGCGCAGCGGCCGGACTTTCGCATTTATACAGGAAACGATCTGGGCATCGACATGATCGAGTACGGATCCGATTATTTGCTCGGGCTGGCCACGTTTGCACCGGAGAAGTTTGCGGAGCGGGACCGCCTCTGGGCCGAAGGGGATCCCGCGTACTATGCGCTGTCGGATGCCCTGCAACATCTGGGAAACATTGCGTTTCGCGATCCCGTTCAGGCGTACAAACATTCGACGGCGGTGTTTCTTCATCTCACGGGAAGAATTCCGACGAGTCTGACGCATCCGAAAAACGCGAAGCGGCCAGAATGGGAGGCGGAGATTCTTCGAGATTGCGCGCGTCGCGTGGGGGCGAAGGCGAATCCACAAACGAGCGGAGCGGTCCATCTATGAAAGAGGATGAATCGCTGATGGCAAACGCCGAAACCGGCCGGATCTTTTACGGTTGGTGGGTGGTTGCGGCGGCGTTTCTGAATCTTTTTTTCGTAGTCGGAATTATCTTTTATGGCTTTCCGGTTTTTTATGCTTCGTTTGTGGAATCCTTGGGGTTTAGTCGCGCACAGGTCACGCAGGGATTTTTTCTGGGATTCTTGATTATCGGACTGCCCTTTGGGTTGCTCGCGGGGGCGGTAATTGACCGTGTCGGGGCTCGATGGGTGATTGTTACAGGCGCGGGAATCGTGGGGATTTCGCTGCTGCTGATGGCGAAGATGACAAAGTTGTGGCACTACGAGGCGCTTTGCGCGCTGGAAGTGCTGGGCTACGTATTTGCGGGGCCGATTGCGAATCAGGTACTGGTGTCGCGGTGGTTTTGTGCGCGACGCGGGCGAGCAATGGGTTTCGCATATCTGGGACTTGGTTCGGGCGGAGTGGTTGCACCGCTGCTAGTGAACTATTTGATTCGAACGTATGGCTGGCGCCATGCACTGGAAATCGTCGCGCTTACGCTGATGGCAGTGGTACTTCCCGTGGGAATCTGGATTACCCGGTCAACTCCGGAAAAGTCCGGCCTGCTGCCCGATGGAGCGTCCTCGAGTGACTCCACGAGCATAGCGACAGCGGCCATGACTTCGAGCAGCGTGGCGGAAGCCGTAGGGACGAGAAATTTCTGGCTGATTCTGCTAGGATCGACATCAGCGATCGGCGCCGTTGGAGCGGTGATTCAGCACTTCATCTTATTTTTGAAAGATCAAGGCTATTCGGCCACGGTGGCATCACGCTTTTCCGCCGGACTGCTGACGGCGAGCCTGGCGGGAAGAATTCTTGTCGGCTACGCGGTGGATCATGTACGGAAGAAGAATGCCATGGCATTTTTCTATTTCTTAATGGGAGCGTCGGTGCTTTTGCTCGGAATGTCAAGGCAGCCAGCAGTGGCCTGGACGTTCGCATTCATTTTCGGATTTTCGATGGGGGCAGACTATATGCTTGTTCCGTTGGTTACGGCGGAAAGCTTCGGGACGGCCGCGCTCGGCAAGCTGCTTGCGTTGATCATCATGGGATATTCGCTTGGGCAATGGGGACTGCCGTGGATTGTTGGGAGGCTGTTTGATGCGAGGCACACCTACAATTTGGCGTGGAAGATTACGGCTCTCGCCGGGATGCTTGGCGGGCTGGCGATTTACGCTGTCTCATCGAGAGAAGAAAAAATCCGGGCTTAAAGCCAATCCTGTCCGAGGGTTGTCCTGAAAGGGTTGTGTCTAACTCGGTTCCTGCTTGCAGCCCCCGCGCGTCCGCGGTCTGGCTCAGGGAGCTGAAGTTTGTCAACGCCCGCTTGGTTACAAGTCGGCCACGATTAGCTAGCTCATGAGTTAGGCAAGTATCCACCAAGCGAGCTGAGCCTTCGGGCGCCGGGAAGGGTTTGTCCCGCATTCCCCTATGGGGAAAATCCGGGGACTCTGCGCATGCGAGCCACACTCTGGTACTGCGTGCAACAGCCAAATTGTTTGCGAAGTCTTTCGTTTCCAAAAAGAACGTTGCAAAGGAAGGGCTTCCAGAAGATAAGCGTCTGGCTTGGGCGCGGGCAGTTGGCCGGCTCGGGTGCTAAAATTTTGGCTTTGCAATCATCCAGAAGAAGCCCCAGAGTGTGCGGCCACGTCCCCTTTCAGGACACGCAATTCGTGCTCAGTATGGCAAATAGGTGTGGCCACGATTCAAGCAAACTAGCAACATCGGGAACACGAAGACATGCGGTTTATCGAGACCTTTCTGCCCCGGAAATAGATAGCAATCTCTGCGGGAACCTTGCTATATGAGTTTGATCCACACGACTTGCAGGACATGGACGGTCCTCTTCGAGCCATTCATCGAGGCCGAGGAGCAGGGTTCAAGCGGATATGGGCGCTACTCTGCCACTGAGAAACTTTTCGCCACGAAGAACAGCGGCGAGAGCAGGCAGTAGCTCCCCGTTCATCGCTGACTTGAGAATATATCCGCAAGCCCCATTGCTAAAAGCTGCCTTCACCACCTCCGGGTCGTCGTTCAGAGATACAAAAACTACTTTCGACCCAGAAGCCACAACCGATATCCGCCGGACGGCCTCTATTCCATTCAGCTTCGGCAAGCCGATATCCAGGAGAATCAAGTCCGGTTGGCAGCGCCGGGCTTTCTGAACGGCGTCCAGTCCATCTGCAGCTTGCCCGACGACCCGAAACTGCGTTCCTCGCAACATCCCGCAAACGCATTCCCGAAAGCTCGCAAAGTCATCGACAACCAAGACTCTAAAGCTTTGCATCTCCGCTTGACGATAGCGAAGAATGCGGGGTCTTGCAAGGGCCTGTATCATGTGATATACGACCGAAATGAGTGATCGAGCAGCTCTGATCATAAGCTGTTCCCGTCAGCAGGCAGCAACCATCCATCAACGCGCAGAGCTCGAGAGACGGACCGTAAGCGGTTATGTGTTGCGTATTCTCATGAGATGGTTGGACCTCGAGGAAAGACTGGCTGTCATCCAGCAAGAGGGTGACCGACCTCTGACTGCGCTCCAGCCCGTTCGGCCTTCCGGCAAGAGAACTACGATGCTTGTACGGTGCTCAAAGGAAGAGGCGCACCGCATCAGAGCAGGCGCAAAGCGAAGATGTACGACCATAAGTTGGTTTGTGATTCACGCCCTGGCTCTCTCTTGGGGCGCGGAAAACCGCATAGAATTCCGCAATAAGTAAGCGACCGGACCGCGCTGGATAACGGACTCAAGTTGCCGCCCTAAAGGAACGGCGCCGCGATCCTCGCCACTTGATCAAGCGATTCAAACCCTAGACCTTGCGAGGGCGGCTAGGCGGATTCGGCAGCGGCGAACGAGGAGATGTCGATGATGGTGATAATGGCGCCATCAATTTTGTTTTCGACGGTACGATAAGGCAGAATGCGCAACTGGTAACGCGCACCCTTGCGATCCGTAATCACGCGATCCACCTGGCGAAGACTGGCCATGACCTCGAGGACCAGAGACTGCAATTCGGGGATTTCGATAGTGGGGTTAATGTTGGTCAGCGGGCGGCCGACATCTGCCGGAATAAGGCCCAGGAGTTTTTGGGCCTGAGGCGTGAAGCGGCGTATGCTGAGGTCGCTGCTGATGATAACCACCGCGAAATCGATGCTGGCGAAGAGGTTGGTCAGGTCGTTATTGATTTGAGTGACTTCCTGATTCCGGCTGCGCAGCTCATCATTGACGGTGCTCAATTCTTCGTTGGCGGACTGAAGTTCCTCCTTGGCGGTTTCCACCTCTTCGTTGGTGCTCTGAAGTTCTTCGTTGCTGGAAAGGATTTCCTCATTGGCGGATTGTAGCTCTTCGTTGGTAGCTTCCTGCGTTTCGATCACGGAGTGGAGATATTCCTTGGTGGCAGCGAGCACTTCCTCGAGCGTGGCAATTCTTCCGGAGACGGCAGATTTCGACTCGCCCCGTTTTGACGTGCGCGCCGCGCGGAGGTGCGGGGCAGCAAGGGACTCTTCAAAAACGATCATAAAGTAAAGCTCTTTGAGATTGCCTGTGCGGATGGGAACTACTTCAAAGTTCGCGAAGCGAATGGAGTTGGGAGCGGCGTTCCCGTTCCCGTTCTTGATTTGAATGTTTTGTTTGCGGACGCTGACATGGTGCTTCTTGGCTTTGGTCAGTGCGTTGCGCAGGTCCAGGAGAAGGCGCTCGCGGGCCATCTTGAGGATGCTGAGACTCGCGCGTCCGGGGGCAAGCTTGAGATAGCGGTCGACATTGCCGCGAGTATGGATGATTTCGAGGTCTTCGTTGATGAAAACGGTCGCGGGGCTGTATTGGCTAAGCAGGCGCCGATCAAATTCTTTCTGGGCTTCGAGATAGCTCCAGCTGGTGTCGGGTTGCTTGGAGGGCACTCGGAAAGCGCCGTATCCATGGCGCTCCCCGGGCGTGCTGCAAGAAAAAGTGGCGGGCTGACGGACGCCCGTAGATTTTTTGAGAAAAATCTTGTACGTGCGGTCCTCGGCGGAGAAGAGATTAGTAGCGGTGCCAACACCTTCGGAAGTTCCTAGAAGGAGATAGCCGTCCGGGCGTGTGGCGTAGTGAAACATGGCGATGACTCTGTTTTGAAGGACGGGTTCGAGATAGATGAGGAGATTGCGGCAACAGACAAGATCCATCTGTGAAAACGGAGGATCATTGAGGACGTTGTGCTGGGCAAAGATGCACATGTCCCGGATGGTCTTGCTGATGCGATAGTCACCCTCCCCTTTGGTAAAAAAACGGCGAAGGCGCTCCGGGGAGACATCGCCCTGAATGTTTTCGGGGTAAAGGCCGCTGCGAGCCTTGGCGATACTGGATTCGCTGATATCGGTCCCAAAAAACTGAATGTGAGTCTCGGGGGCCTTGTCGCCGACAGCCTCGAGAAGGGCAATCGCGACGGAATAGGTTTCTTCGCCAGAGGCGCATCCGGGAGTCCAAACACGCAGGCTGCCTTCGGCAGCGCGGTTCTTCATGATGGCAGGGAAAACTTTGGCCTTGAGGACCTCGAACACCTTAGGATTACGGAAGAAGCTGGTGACGTTGATGAGCATGTCCTGGTAGAGGGCCTTGATCTCCGCGGGATTGCTCTGAAGGTATTTGAAGTACTCGTCGATTTTTTCGATTTTGTGAACCACCATGCGGCGGCGAATGCGGCGAACGATCGTGGTCTGGCGGTAGTGCGTGAAATCGACGCCGGTCGATTTGCGCAGCAGATTGAAGACCAGATTAAGACCAGTGTTTTCCGCCGGGGCTAGTTCGGGGCCTTGGTCGCGGACAAGATAAGGGTGACGGGCGATGCGAGTAAGTTCGCGGGCGATAGCTTTGGGCGGGAGGACGTAGTCTACGCAACCGGCGGCGACGGCGCTGCCGGGCATGCTGTCGTACTTGGCGGATTGTTCGTCTTGCGCGAAGGTTACGCCACCATGGGCTTGAATCTCGCCGAGGCCGGCGGTTCCGTCGGTGCCCGAGCCGGATAAGAGGACGCCAATGGCATGATTGCCTTGCCCCTCGGCGAGAGCGCGCATGAAATGGTCGATGGACATGTGAAGGCCGCGACCTTCGCCGCGTGGCGCGAGCTGCAGGGTGTGATTGGAAATGGACATGGTGGCGTTGGGCGGAATGACGTAAACGTGATTGGGTTCGACGGTCATCCCGTTGGTGACTTCCTTGACGTGCATGGCGGTTTTTTTGGAAAGAAGTTCGGTGAGCATGCTGTGATGCTCGGGGTCGAGATGCTGGACGAGAACGAAGGCCATGCCGGTATCGGTAGCCAGGTTGCTGATGAGTTCGGTGAAAGCTTCGATTCCGCCCGCGGAAGCGCCAACAGCGGCGATCAACAGGTCGCTCTTGCGATCAGGGAGCGGGGAAGAATCTCCGCTGGAAGAATCGAGTGGGTGGTTCCGCCCCGACGATTTTGATTTCATCTTCTCTCCGAGTCGTTAGAACGGCTGGGTATTCACCCGGCAGGGTGGAGAGCGTGTCGTGGAGTGCCGCCACGCGAGAAATAACGGTATCGCAACCGCTTACGCCTAGGCTTCGGCTGCCAGGAGACCACCCAGCGATTCTAGTCTTTCCACTAACCAGATAACAACCTGATCCTCCGGCGACGAAGGGCCTGGAGCCTCGGTTTCGAAACCACTCCCGTCCGTGGCCACAGTATCATCATGGCGATGGGCAGCGTGGTACTCGGCCTCGAGGATGTCAGCGGCCCAAGGAGCGAAATAATCGATGAGCCGCAGATCCTTCTTGCCGGGCTGGGTTACGGTCCGATTGCGAGTCGAGAGCATGCCCCAGATGCGTCCCGACGAAGCCCGCGAAGACGACAGCTAAGAATTGAATAGCACGTAATACGAAGAGAAGTTTGGGATGGGGGTCACCGTGGTCGGCGCTTAGGGGCCCTGGCGCGCCGCCGGGAGAGGATCGTAGCGCTCTGTTGATATGCTGCTCCAAGAAAGGTACGCCGCCGCGCCAAGCTCGACCGGCGTGCGTGATACGAGCAGCTATGTATTACTTATAGTCTTGGAATACATCACCTTCTACGAGCGACTTCTTGCCCGGCTTCAGAGAATTCAACCGCTCGATCGGGTTCGTAATGCAAGCAGCGACGAATAAGGTTCCGCTAAGCGCAGAAAGAGGTTTGCTTGGAGCGCCCCCTTACGGGTAAATAATCACCGGACCGGCACATCCGCGAGACCTTACAGACGAGTGAAGCATCCAGCCATCCATACGCGGCTTCCTGACGAAGGATCTCGAGCGCCTCCTCGGAAGAAAGCGCCTCCCTGTAAGGCCGATCGTTCGTCAGTGCGTCATAAACGTCCGCCACTTGCAAAATGCGCGCTTTCAGAGGGATTTCCTCCCCATACAGGCCGTCGGGATATCCGCTGCCATCCATGCGCTCATGATGATGCCGGATCAGAGGAAGGATGGGACGCAGGCACTTGAGCGGCGCGCAGATCCTTTCTCCTGTGACCGGATGCTGGCGCACAATCTCAGTTTCTTCCGCGTTCAGGCGCGCTGGCTTCAGGAGGATGTGGTCTGGCACCGCCAGCTTTCCGATGTCGTGCAGCAGGCAGCCGAGGCGTAATTCCTGCAAATCATCTTCGGACAGACCGAGCTTCTCGCCGAGTTGCACGGCATGTTCCGCAAGGCGATCAGAATGTCCATCCGTGCGCGAATGCCTGGCTTCAATGTTATGCGCCAGAGAAAGAATCACCGACTTTGCCTGCTCATCCAGGTAGGATTTGAGCCGCAAGAGAGATTCGATGTGGCCTGGTCCATCCCCCAGAGAAGGCGGCGTGTCCCAGAAATCCGCAGCGCTTTCTTCGCGTCTTTCGATCAATTCCGCCGAAGTGAGCCTCGAGGAAATCAAAACAACAGGCGCCGGTTGATTGAGGGCATCCTGCTTTGGACGCCTGGACAATTCCGCACCACGGACCCGGGGTAGATGATCGTCGAGAGGAACCAAGTCGGGTTGCAAACGCAGGCATATCTGCCGCGCGGATTCGGCATTGTCGGCTATGACAACGTCGAAATTCTGATTCTCCAGGAGGGCTTTCCAATTTTCTCGTTCCGGCGAAGCCACGTCCACGAGCAAGATGATGGGGTTCATTGAGCGCCTCTGCTCAATCTACGGTCTTGTCCAAAGGTTGGACTGGTTACGACCTCCACTCCCTGCTTCCGAGGGCTCATACCTCCTCTTTTTGGGCACCGCGAGGACTGGAGTAGCTGCCAGGCTCGGTCTCAATGCTCACTAACGGCCAAAGACTCGCCCTTCTAAGTGCCCCAAATCTCGCGTGTTACTCGGTATGTGGGAAATGGCTGCGCCTGCAGGCGGCCCGAATTTCCACGAAGGCAGTAAACTTTACTTGGTGCAGCATATCACATGATAGAATTTGCATAGCCCCGCGTTTTTTCGTATCGTCTGCCGGAGATGCCAGGCCTTACCGTTTTGGTTGTCGATGAATTTGTGGGCTTTTGGTAATGCGTTTGCGGGATGTTGCCACCAACGCAGTTTCGCGTGGATCGGCCAACCGTCGGATGGATGGGACGCCGTCCAGATGGCCAAGGACCTGCGACCGGATTTAATTCTGCTTGGTCTTGGTTTGCCGAAGTTGCATGGATTAGAAACCGCTAAGCGGATACGAACGCTGGCACCCCACGAAACTTTTGTTTGTTAGCCAGACCTCTTCCCCCGATGTGGTACGAGAAGCCCTTAGCCTAGGTGCATTGGTCTACGTTGATAAGACGCATACGTCGACTGACTTGCTGCCCGCTATCGAAGCGGTCCTTAGGGCTGAGCAATTTGTTAGCGAGAGCCTAGAGTCTAGCGGAAGAACGGATGCCCCCCGCCGGCACGAGGTACAATTTTATTCATGTGATTCGGGTCTTCTAGAAAGCTTTGCTCGCGTCCTCGCGACGGCCCTGGAGTCCGGTGGTGCAGCTATCGTGCTGGCTACGAAGTCACACCGAGAAGGCCTTGTTCAGAGATTGCAGGCGGAGGGCTTCGCCGTAGATGTCGCGATGCGACAAGGGACCTATATATCACGGGATGCCGCCGACACGCTCTCGACGATGATGGTGAATGGTGTGCCTGACGGCGCTCGGTTTCTTGAGGGCCTCACTGGCGTCATCGCGTCAGCCGCCAAAGCAAAATGCGTAGGCCTCTTGCGCGCTAGGGAATATCAATGCCGCGATTCGACTCGCAAAGGTTGGCAACGATCTGGTCAAAACACACAATGTAGATATCCTGTGTGTCAGGTATTCCAGAGCATCTGTCGAGAGCACACAGCCGTTTACTCCCGCTGAGAACGGTGCCTGCTCGAATGCCGGTAGCTACTGACGCAAGAGAACCGAAAGTCGGCATTGGACCAAGCGCTAGGGAGAAACCGCTCCAGGAAGCCTGGTGTCACATTCGGCGCTTGCAAGATCCTCTTGACCGCGCCTGTCGAGAAGTGCGGTCCTGCGATCCGGCCATGCCGCGAGGATATCCAAGAAACAAGTCGTGATACATTGCATCGAGCAAATCGTTCTGCCGAAGGATTTCAGATGAACAGACGGACCTTTATGAACGCCGCTGCGGGCGCCACGACGACGTTGGCATGCAAGTCTTTATCGCTGGCGCGCCAGCAAGACAGGAAGACGGCCGTTGTCTATCCTGACCCGGCCGTTGAAATCGTCGATCCAGGCTTCGCCAAATACAAGGTTGGTAACGCCGCGGTCGAACGACTGTACACGGGTGCGCGTTGGGCCGAAGGACCGGTGTGGTATGGGGACGGGCGTTTTCTCCTCTTCAGCGACATTCCCAACAATCGCATGCTGCGATGGCTGGAGGACACCGGAGAGGTCAGCGTTTTCCGCAGCCCGTCGCACTACAGCAATGGCAATTATCGGGACCGGCAGGGCAGGCTTTTAACTTGCGAGCACGATTCGCGCCGCCTCACGCGAACCGAACATGACGGCACCATTACGGTGCTGATGGATCGCTTTCAAGGCAAGCAACTGAACGCCCCGAACGATCTTGCAGTCCATTCCGACGGTGCGATCTGGTTCACCGATCCGGGCTACGGCATCATGTCTAATTACGAAGGACACAAAGCGTCCTTTGAACTGCCGGCTAACGTATATCGCCTGGACCCGAAGACGCGCGAGGCAACGCCTGTTGCGAGCGACATGGACAAGCCTAACGGAATCTGTTTCTCTCCTGACGAGAAAAAACTCTATATCGTGGACACCGGCCAGCCGAAGCACGCGGGGGATCCTCATCCCATCCGCGTGTACGACGTCGAGGATGGCGTGCGGCTGAAGAACGGCCGCATGTTTGTAAACATGTCGCCTGGGTCATCGGACGGTGTTCGTTGTGATGTGGACGGCAACGTTTGGTCCGCTGCCGGGTGGGCTGGCGAGGGTTTTAACGGAGTGCACGTGTTCGCGCCCGATGGCAAGCTCATCGGCAGAATTCATATCCCGGAAACCTGCGCAAATCTTTGTTTCGGGGGCGCCAAGAAAAACCGCCTGTTCATGGCTGCCAGTCAGTCTCTCTACGCACTCTACGTCAACACCGAGGGCGCGCAAACGCCCTGACAAGCATGTTGTCGACGTCGGAACGTTTGCGCTGAACGTCGATGAATCAGTCGACAAGTGCATATCACATAGCAAGAAGCCGGACGAACCAACTGTCGCTGCACGCGAAGCGTTGACGGGAGCACAGGCAGGCAGGGCATGGAGGCCGCATTCTCTAATCCGGTGAGGCGACAGGTTCGTGAGTCAGCAGTTGCCGGGGGAGGTAGGTTGCCAAAGCCACGGTGAAGATTTCCGCTCCTTCCGGGGTGAGGTGGATCTCATCCGGTTGATAATAATAGGTGGAGAGCACGGCCGGATCCACGGGAACCAGCGATTCCACACCCTCCCTTTGTGAAGCAAGTGTCATTCGCCGGACGGCATCTTCCGAAGAAGGAGTTGGCGGGACAAGGATGATGAGTTTCGCTCCGTAGGCAGCGCACAAACGTCGTAGCCGCTGCAAACGGGGATTGGCAATGGCGTGAAATTCCGGAGCCGGCGGGACCGGCGGCTGGGGCTTCAGCAGCAGGAAAAGCTGTTGGCAATGTGGCACGATATGGCGAAGAACCTGCATGCGGAAGACATTGCGCGTGTCCCAAAACGCGCTGGAATGATCAAGCAAGAGATTGCTGGTGGCGGTGCGGTCGAATTTCAACTCCGAGGCGACGTCGTAAGCGTCTTGCAAGTCAAACACCATCAGCGGCGCATAATCTTGCCGTACGGCGTTGGACAGAAAGGCGTTCACACCCACACCCAGGACTACGACCTGGGGACGCGATCCATCGCGAAACAAACGCCGCAGTGCATAGAGCCAGTCGTAGTAGCCGGTGGCCTCGAGAAAAATGGGGTGGATGCTGAGCTGGCTGGAAGTTAGTTTCTGCAAGCGGTCCACATCGACGCCAT
>Ga0209267_1000039_pt1 | contig 80082 bp, 72 predicted proteins | sample GraSoiAngelo_137_FD_185894 | JGI IMG/M metagenome (GOLD analysis project Ga0209267, IMG submission 185894) | Grasslands soil microbial communities from the Angelo Coastal Reserve, California, USA - 14_0929_09_30cm (SPAdes) (version 2) | ecosystem: Environmental > Terrestrial > Soil > Grasslands ... | reverse complement strand
TAGCCCGCCTGAAGTTTAAGATAGTTTTCGTTGAGATAAGCCATGCGCTGCTGTAGCGGCGGTCTGCGACCGCCGAGCGGGTACAAGTTTAGCGGCGGTCATCGACCGCCGCTACAGCAGAACTGGCCAGACGCTAATCAGTAATTCTTCGCGACCGCGTCCCAGTTTACCACGTTCCACCACGCTTTGAGGTAATCAGGTCGCCGGTTTTGATACTTAAGATAATAGGCGTGCTCCCAAACGTCGACGCCGAGGATTGGCGTGTTGCCGTCCATTAGCGGACTGTCTTGATTTGGTGTCGAAATGATTTCGAGCTTTCCGTTCTTATTCTTAATCAGCCATGCCCAGCCACTACCAAAACGTCCCACACCAGCGGCAGCAAATTTCTCTTTGAAATCATTAAAGCTGCCGAACGTTGATTTGATGTCATCGGCGAGTTTGCCTTTCGGTTCACCGCCGGCATTCGGTCCCATTATTTTCCAAAAGAACGAATGATTTGCGTGACCTCCGCCGTTGTTGCGCACAACTGTGCGAATCTCTTCCGGCACCGATTTGAGATCGCTGATCAAATCCTCGACCGACTTGTTTTCGAGATCAGTTTTGCCTTTGATCGCTTTGTTGACGTTGTCGATGTAAGCCAGGTGATGCTTGGTATGATGGATTTCCATCGTCTTCGCATCGATATGCGGTTCCAACGCGTCGTACGGATAAGGTACTTTTGGTAATTCGTAAGCCATAATCTATACCGTTAGATCGAATTACGCCGCGCGACAGGTTTTATTTTTCGCGCGATTAGAACCGATGCAGCGCGCCCAGGGTCGCGCCTATCGATTGCAGCGATAAAAACCCGGACGATGTCCGCCGCCGCTGCGATAATTGACATAGGTCGCCAAGGCGAGCAGCGGGAAGTTTTGACGATACATGTCGTACTTCAAATAGAACACGCGTGGAAAACCGGTGCCCGTAATTTGCTCTTCGTCCCATGATCCATCGGGCTTTTGCGAATTGAGCAGGTAGCGCAAACCTCGCTGGATACTCGGTCGATCGAGATCACCGCACGCACAAATGCCCATGATTGCCCATGCCGTTTGCGACGCCGTGCTTTCGCCAATGCCTTTGGTTGATGGGTTTTCGTAGGTGCCGCAAGTCTCACCCCAACCACCGTCGTTATTTTGACAACTTTCAAGCCAATCGCGACCGCGCAATATCCAGGCCTGCGTCATGTCCTGATCAATCGCGCGCAAACCGCGCAGCACCTGCCAGGTGCCGTAGATGTAATTGACTCCCCAGCGCCCGTACCACGAGCCGTCCTTATCTTGAGTATCGATCAGGTACTGGATGGCATCGCGGACAGATGGCGTGTTGAAATCGAACCCGATATAGCCAAGCAGTTCAAGCGTGCGCGCAGTAAGATCACTGCAGGTCGGATCAAGGATTGCATTGTGATCGGCAAACGGCATGTCTTCCAGCCACGGCGTGGTCACGTTTTTATCAAATGCTGCCCAGCCGCCATCCCGACACTGGAAGCTGAGCTGCCAATCCAATGCGCGACGAAAGATTTTATTGAGCGCTTGAGGATCGTTTGGCTGCACTAGCCGCAATGCCATCAACACCATCGCTGTGTCGTCGGTGTCGGGATAATAAACGTTGTTATATTCGAATGCCCATCCGCTCGCTTGTGGATACGAATTGTTTGCAGACCAATCGCCGCGGATGCGCACTTCTTTGTTAACGAGCCATTCAGCGCCCTTTTGGAGAGCAGGATGCTCGGCAGGAAGGCCTGATTCAGCCAACGAAATGATGTTGATCGAAGTGTCCCAGACTGGCGAGAGACATGGCTGGATACGGAAGTCCTCGGGATCGTCAATGAAGAGTCCGGCGAAGTCTTTTTCCGCTTTGGCGTAAATCGGATTTGATTTTGAGTAACCGAGAGCGCGCAATGCGATCAAACAATTCAGCATCGCCGGAAACACGGCCGCGAGGCCATCGCTGCCCTCGCCAATCCGCTCGAGCATCCAGCGCTCCGCCTCCTCCAGCGCGCGCCGGCGCAGCGGGCGAATCCGAAGGGGCTGAAGGAACTTGAACGTGTCGTCGAGCCGCAAGAAGAAATTCCGCCAGGTCCAGAACGGCTCACCGCGGGGCAAGCGCAAATCGCTTTGCTCGGTACCGAGTGGATAAAGTTCGTGCAACTGCTTTTCGCCGGGCAAAACTCGAGTCGGTTTGAAATGGTTAATAATCGCCAGCGGCATAAGCATGGCCCGGCTCCACGACGACATCTTGTAAATGTGAAACGGCGCCCACTTTGGCAGGAGAACCATTTCCACCGGGATCGCCGGTAGATATTTCCAGGGAAACTGGCCCAGCAACGCAAGGTAAAGCTTGCTAAAGGTGTTCATCTGCGGAATACCGCCGAGCCGCATGATAGTTGCACGCGCGTCCTGCATAAATGGCGCGTCCACCGAACAGCCGGCAAGCTTCAGCGCAAAATACGCTTTGGCCGACGCATTAATCTCACTCGGGCCGCCATGATAAATGTTCCATCCTCCGTCCGGCAGTTGGCGTCTGAGAATGTGGCGCACGCATCGCCGCTGCAATGGCGCGTCCACTTCGCCGCACCAATGCATGAAAAGGATGTAGTCCGAGCAGAGGGTGCTATCGACGATCAGTTCCCCGCACCAATGGCCGTCTGGCTTTTGCTGGCGCAGCAGGTTTTCTTGCGCACGCGTGATTGCATGCGCAATCTCTTCGTCATTCGCCGGATAAGACTCCGATATCTCCGGTCGCGCGCTCGGCAACGCAATGAGGTTCCTCGAAAATTCCGGCATGTCGGTCCGATTCTTAGGAGGCCTGCGCTGCAACTTCTGCGCGTTTCCCGGTCAGGTGACCGTTACCGGAGCTCACGCCATTGAAAGCAAGTACTTCGCTGCCACGGCCGGAGGGTTTCGGTTTCGAGCCGAAATTGAATTTGACCGTTTTCCAGGTGTCTCCCCGCCGCGCTTGCAGCCCCAATGTCGCTGTTGGCTCATAACCGCAATGCACCATGCAATTTTCGCAGCGGCTATCGCGCGCCACGCCGTTCACGACGCCATACCGGTCCCATGTGGTCTTTTCCAGTAACTCCGCATAGCTCGAGTAGTGTCCGTCGGTCATCAGATAGCATGGGCCTTTCCAGCCGCGGATATTTCGAGTCGGAATCGCCCATGCCGAACAGGTCAGATCCCGTTTCCCGGCAAGAAACTCGAAATAGATCGGCGTGCCCAAAAAGGTATAACGATTCATCCACTCTTCGACTTTTTGGAACTTCTCGACCGTCATTGCGCGGGTAAGAAAGAAGTTTTCCGGGCGCAGGTTGAGCCGTTTGATCATGTCTCTCTTGGCGGCGTCGTAATCGTATCCAGGGGTGATGGTGTGACCATCCACGCCAAGATCGGAAAGATAATCGAACATCTGTTCGATCTCCTGCATATCGGTTTCCTTGTAGATCGTTGCGTTCGTCGCCACTTGATAGCCGAGCAGCTTCGCCATTTTGATTGCGAGAATGCATTCCTTGAAGACGCCTTCGCGTTCGACGATCAGGTCGTGTGTTCGCTCCAAGCCATCGAGATGCACGTTCCAGTACATCCATTTGGTCGGACCAATAGTTGGCTTTGCCGGATCTTTTGGTCCCTTGCGAATTTCGGTCGCATCTTTTTCGCTGAGTAATCCCGCACCGAGCAACGCAGTGATTTTTTCTTCCACGAATTCCGTGCGGATCGACAACTGCGAGGCCAACCAGTCGCGCATTTTCTTGCGCATAAACATGGCATTGGTACAGATATAAACGATCCGATTCTGCGCGAGCAGTCCTTGAACGAGCGCCTCGATATGGGGATAGATCAGCGGCTCGCCGCCGCAGATGGAAACCATGGGCGCATTACACTCCGTTGCCGCCCCGAGACAGTCCTCCAGGCTCATCATGTCCTTGAGCGATGTGGAATACTCTCGAATCCGTCCACAACCCGTGCAGGTAAGGTTGCACGTATGCAACGGCTCGAGCTGAAGCACCGTGGCGAATTTCTTCGTGCCACGTAACTTATGCCCAATCACGTAGGCCGCGATTTTCGCTGTAAGTGGTAAAGGAAATCTCATTGGAGCGAGGATAGTAACAGGACGTGCTGGAGTGTCAATCACCCGACCTGAAGCACTCAGTTTGTTAATTGAATCGGCCCCGACGCCTGATTTGGACTTTGCTGCTCGCAGAATATCCGGTTGCGACCTAAAACGCAAAATAAAGATGCGACTGTCGATAGTTTCTGTGGTTAAATAGTCACAAGTGAGTCTCTAAACAAGGTAAACAGTATGAAACGATTATTCTTGGCAGGATTTGCCGTTGGCTTGATCGGCTGCGCACAACAGCCCGCCCCACCACCCGGTCCGGCAGTAACGGGAGGTTATACTTACGATCGCTACGCGCGGAGCGCGGACGCGTGGGGACATTCAAGTCCGGTTTACAAGAACTGGACCACGGAGCAGTTACAGAAGCGCCGCTTGGATCTCTACGCCCAAGTTCCCTTCACCAGGAATCGAAACGAAGTGCCCGCCTACATCTATTCGGGAATGGCGCTTCCACAGCAGGATGAGATCAAGGCGATTGAAGTTGAGCTAAACCGGCGATATGCGGCCGGCGACAAGAGCGCAGAACTAAAAGAATTCTGGCCCTCATCGCGCAGGCACATTGCCAGCGGCTCACGTGTAGAAACACTTTTTTAACTTCGAATAACATTCGAAGTGATGGAAACCGGCGAGATGCCGGCGCCAAGAGCACTGTTTAGAGGCTAGCTTGCTGCTGCAGTTAATCAGGCCGGGCTGTTCCAGCCGCGACGAATGAGGCTGACAGCAATCGCGGCGAGAAGGAGGGCGACTATCTTCGACACACCGCGCAACCCTTGTCTGCCCATCCAACGCGTGAACCAGTCTGCATTCCAGAATGCCACTGCAACCAAGGCGAGATTAAACAGAAGGGACACCAGCGTGAACACCAAGCCTACTGTATCGACGAGAATGAGGAGTGCCGTAAGCAACGCCGGGCCGGCGATTAACGGCATCCCCAGCGGTACGATTCCGAATTCGTCGCTGGCGTCACGGTTGGCCGCCCCGAGACTTAGCAACTCGCGTCCTGCCAGGCCAAGCAGAATAAGACCGCCCGCGACTTGAAAGTCCGCATCCGTGATCCCCAGCGCGTCGAAAATAATCTCCCCGAGAAAAATAAATCCGATAGCTACGCAGAGAGCCGTAACGATTCCCAGAAACGCTTGTCGTTTCCGCTGCTCCGGCGAAGTGTTGGCAGCGAGTCCTGTAAAGATCGCGACAAGTCCGATTGGATCGATGGCGACAAAGATTGGGATAAAGGCGAGGAAAAATTTCTGAATCATCGTGGCGCATGTTTCTTAGCTTAGCGCCACGGTTAAACGCAACCTGAGAATCGCGCCCATGTGCCCGCTTGACAAGCGGCGGTGGGCTCCTCCGCGCAATCGCGCCCAACGCTTTTCCGCTGAATTTGCCTTTGCGGCGGCGCGCGCATACAGGTGTGAGCCAACTTCGACCACTATGAAATCCTCGTTTCTTTTCTTGTCATTCGTTTTCGCCGTGACGAGTCCAAGTCTTCCAGCGGCTGAAACGAAAACTGTCGATGATTTTCGGACCGCGGCCGCGAAGGCCAACGCTGTCTTGACGATTCCCGATTGGGAGCAAACGCCGAAAGCCGTTGAGGCCATGATGAACGACGCCATCGCGAAGGCGAACAAGGCACTGGATCAAATCGGCTCGCAAGATCGGAAAAAGGTCACGTTTAAGAGCACAGTCGTGGCACTTGATGATCTCACTTACGAGGCAGGACTCGCGGCGAACAGGGCCACCATCATTAAAGAGACAAACACAAATCCAGAAATGCGCGCCGCTGGCGAGAACGCGGTAAAGGCCTTTCAGGATTGGGCTGTCGGCATCGATTACCGTGAGGACGTTTACAAAGCAATCAAGGCTTTCGCCGATACACATCCCAAGCTTTCGGGCGAGGACGAAAAACTGCTGAACGAAACGTTGCGTGATTATCGCCGTGCTGGCTTAGACCTTCCGCCCGATCAGCGCAAAGAAGTTGAGCAATTGCGGAAGGAATTATCCAAACTCGGGACTGATTTCGACACAAACATCGTGAAGGCCAACGCGCCGGTGATTTTCACAAAGCCCGATTTGGATGGACTGCCGGACAGCTTCTTCGCTTCACCCGGCATCCGGACAGGAGACGATGCCTACACAGTGATGGCAAATATCACATGGCAATTCAATACGGTCGAGGAAAACGCAAAGAGCGAAGAAACGCGCAAACAGCTTTATGTCATTCGCGAGACGCTCGCCAAAGAAGCAAACGTTCCTGTTCTCAATCAAATGCTTGCGCTTCGGAACAAGATCGCGCTGCGGCTCGGTTACAAATCGTGGGACGACTATCAGACTGAAGTCAAAATGGCCAAGAAAGGGGCGAACGCGGAGAAATACATTAGCGATCTGGTTACCGGAATTCAGCCCAAGTTTGAGAGTGAAATCGCAGAATTACAAAAGTTGAAGGCCGCCGAAACGAACGATCCGAACGCTGAGATCGAGGTGTGGGATTGGCGCTATTACGCTAACCAGCGGGACAAACAAAAATACGCCGTCGATAAGGAAGCGTTGCGCGCATATTTCCCGTTCCAAAAGGTGCTCGACGGCATGTTCAATATTTATCAGAGCATCTTTGGTCTTAAGTTTGAGAAAATCGCTGCGCCTTACAAATGGATCGACGATCTCCAGCTCTACATGGTGACCGATTCCTCCACCGGCGAGCCGCTCGGGATGTTTTATCTCGATATGTTTCCGCGCGAAGGAAAATTTAATCACTTCGCCCAATTCGAAATCATCAGTGGCAAACTGTTGCCGGACGGAAAATACCAGCGGCCAACTGTCGCCTTGCTTTGCAATTTTTCCCCTCCGGCAGCGGACAAGCCGTCTTTGATGACACACCAGGAAGTCGAAACTTTGTTCCACGAATTCGGTCACGCGCTTCATTCGATTGTCACTCGCGCGAAGTACGGCCGTTTCGCCGGAACGCATGTGCCGGGGGATTTCGTAGAAGCGCCATCGCAGATGCTGCAGAATTGGGTCTGGGACAAGAAAGTGCTCGATACGTTTGCGGCCGATTACCGCGATCCATCGAAGAAAATTCCAGGGGAAATTATCAAAAAAATGAATGACGCGAAGCTGGCGAATGCCGGTGTTCTTTATCGACGCCAGTTCGCCTTCGCATCGCTCGACCTCGAGTTGCACAATCAGCATGCTGAGGATATGCCCTTCGATTGTGTGGCCATTTCGAATCCGATCCTGGAAAAGGTCTTTCTCCCAATTGATCCGAGCACTACCTTCGTTTCCTACTTCGGCCACCTGAATGGCTATGACGCCGGTTACTACGGCTATGCATGGGCCGACGCCATCGCCGCAGACATGGCAACCGTTTTCGAAAAGGCAAAGGATGGCTACCTCGACAAGCAAGCGGGTATGAAGCTACGCCACGAAATCTATGAGCCGGGCGATTCGCGTGACGTCACCGTTTCCATCGAGAAGTTTCTCGGCCGCAAACAATCGATCCAGCCGTTCTTGAAAAAAATCGGCATTCCCCGAGAAAAAACGGAAGCGGTCAGCGGCTCATCGCAAAAAGGCCGCTAATACGTTCGGTCATCACCAAAACGAAGTGAGGAACCTCACAACGCCCGTATCGACAACATTGCGTTGCTTAAAGAGGGTCGTTACAGAGTGGACATGAAAATTTCGGGCTGGTTGATTGCGATTCCTCTTACCGCTGCGACTTCGCTTTTCGCTGTGGATGAATTGACGTTGCGTCTGGAACCGGCGTTGGAGGCGATTACGCCGGACGGTTTACTGGCGCACATTAAGGTTCTTGCGTCGGATGAATTCGAAGGACGGGCACCGGGGACAAAAGGCGAGGAACTTTCCGTTAATTACATAACGGATCAGTTCAGGAAAATCGGGTTGAAACCGGGAAGCCCGGACGGCAGTTACACGCAGGAGGTTCCGTTGGCTGGAATCAAAAGCGAACCACGAATGTCGTTCGCGGTACGCGATGGGACGATCGATCTGAAGTACCCCGACGACTTCATTGCGTCCTCCGCGCGTCTTCAACCGGAAATTAAGATCAATAATTCGGAAGTCGTCTTCGTCGGGTACGGCGTCGTCGCACCGGAATACGGATGGGACGATTACAAGAATGTCGATGTTCGCGGCAAGACGCTGCTGATGCTGATTGGCGATCCACCGATTCCCGATCCCAAAGATTCATCCAAACTCGATGAAAAAATGTTTAAAGGGAAAGCGATGACCTACTACGGTCGCTGGACTTACAAATACGAGATCGCAGCACAAAAAGGCGCTGCAGCCGCTGTGATCATCCACCAGACCGAGTCGGCTGGATACCCTTATTCCGTGGTAAGAACGAGTTGGGGCAAGGAGAATTACGAGATCGATTCGCCAAATAAGAACACGGACACCGTGGGAGCGCGCTCGTGGATGACGCTCGATGCCGCGAAGAAGTTGCTGGCCGCTTGCGGTCAGGATTTTGACGCGCTGAAGAAGTCGGCGATTACAAAAGAGTTCCGGCCGGAGGTGCTCGATACAAAGGCTAATATCGACATCAAGCAACAGCTTCGCTCCTTTAAATCGCACAACGTCATCGGCAAACTCGAGGGAAGCGATCCAAAGTTGCGCGACGAATATATCATTTACACGGCGCACTGGGACCACCTCGGACTTAATCACAATCTGCAAGGCGATCAGATCTATAACGGCGCGGTCGATAACGCCTCCGGCGTCGCATCGCTTATCCAGCTCGCGTCGGCATTCGCAAAATTAAATCCCCCGCCGAAACGATCAGTTTTATTCATGGCCACGACTGCTGAAGAAGCAGGATTGCTCGGCTCGAAATTTTACGCGCTTCGTCCGCTCTATCCGCTGGAAAAAACGCTGGCTGACATCAACATCGACACCGTGAATCCCTGGGGCAAAACGCGCGACATCGAAGACTTGAGCAACAACAATTCAACACTCGATGATCTACTGACCGCCGCCGCTAAACGCAATGGCCGAGTGACGCAACCGAACAGTGAGCCGGAGAAGGGCGGTTTCTATCGTGCCGATCATTTCGAATTTTCCAAGCGCGGCGTGCCCTCTCTCTACACTGGCGGCGGTAAGGATTTTATCGGGAAACCAGCAGACTTCGGCCAGCAAAGGCAAGACGATTACATCGCGCACCACTATCGTCAGGTCTCGGACCAAATTAATTCAAACTGGGACCTCTCCGGCGCAGCGCAGGATATTCAACTTCTGTTCGAAGTTGGCTATCAGGTCGCGAACGGAGACAAACTTCCAGAGTGGAAACCTGAAAGTGAGTTTAAGTGGAAGCGAGATGAAATATTAAAGAGGTGATGTTACCGAGCAATGTGAGAACTGGGTTGCATTGCAGCGCATCTGATGGTTGAATCGGAACTCGCGAATTTGAAAATCGAATGGGCTCTCTCAAGAAAAGACGAAAAGCGAAAATTGCGAAGCATAAGCGCCGCAAGCGCATGAAGGCGAATCGGCATAAGAAACGGCTCCGATATAAAGCGTAACAGGAGTTTGTCGCGAGGCTATAACGGGCCTGCCGCCCGCATCCATGAGAAGCACAGCCAGCACGGTCGCCTCTACAGGTTAGGGTAAGGTTTGCGGAGGCTGTGCCCAAAGCTACCATTTAAGATGTGAGGAGGCCCAAAAAGCGGAGCGTTTCGCTGCGCCGGTGGTTTTTCATTGCGTTCGCTTTTCTCATTAGCGCGAGTGCAGCGGTCGCTCGAACGCCGAAATCTTCATCGGCGGCACCAAAAAAGACTGGTCGCCAGGACGATTCGCTCTATGCCAAGCCGGCTGCCGATCTTGCCCTGCGTTCGGAAGGCGCACATAAAGCGGATGCGCTGATCCATTTTGTCGAGGGAATGTCATTCGAAGAAAATGGCGAGATGGATCGTGCGCTGGAGGCGTATCGCAAAGTGCTAAATGTCGATCCCGGCCAATCGCAACTCGCTTCGCGCGTTGCGGCTTTGCTGATAGAGCAGGATGATTTTCCGCAGGCGATTGACGTGTTGAAAGATGCAATCAAGGCAAACCCGAAAGATGCAGACCCGTATCAACAACTCGCATTCATTTATGCGAAATATCTTAAGAAAACCGATCAGGCTATCGATTATGCCAATCGGGCAGTTACCCTCAATCCCGGGGACATCGAAGGTTACCAGCGCCTGGTGGAAATCGAAGTTGCGGCCGGGCAAGAGAAAAAGGCGCTGGAAGTTCTGGATCGTGCCACAAAGGTTCGCAGCAACGACGCCAACTTCTGGATGCGTCTGGGCAAACTTTACGTGGCCATTCTTTTCAAGTCCGATTCACAGCCGAAGCCCGACGAACTGAAAAGGACCAACGAAATTTTCAAAAAGGCAGCCGAACACGCCGGCGATGATCCTGCGATTCTAAAAGATGTCGCCGATTACTATGCAGCCTCGCAGCAATTGAAAGACGCAATTCCGCTTTATCTGCACGTTCTCGAGTTGCAACCGGACGATGCAAATGCGCGAGAGAAACTGGCGACTGGTTTTATCCTTACGAATCAGCGCGGTAAGGCAGTTGAGATGCTCGAGCAAATCATCAAAGAGCATCCTGAAAAGTACCAAACCTACGATTTATTAGCGCAGGTGCTGGATGATGAAGCACGATCGCTCCAACGCGCCAAAAGAGTTGACGAAGCAAAAGCGATCTTTGCGAAAGTGGCCGCAAATTATGAGCAAAGCCTGCTGATTAATCCAAATCACGTGGGCACATACTTGCATCTGGCGGAACTGCTGCTTGGCCCTTTAAAAGATGCCGATCGCGGGGTCAGATTGCTGACAGAAGCCCGGCGTCGATTTACGGGGGCGCCGGAGATCGTTTACTATCTGGCCATTGCCCAAAGCGAGGCGAAACAGACCCAGCAGGCCGTGGCGACCTTTGAGGAGGCACTCCGCGAAGCGCAACTCGACCAGGGCAATGACATGGTAAATGCCAAGTTCTATTTCAACTATGGCGCGACAGCAGAGCAGGCCGGCCTGTACCAAAAGGCAGCTGATCTTCTTCGCAAATCGATCGCTCTAGATCCGGCGAACTCTGCGGAAGCCTGCAATTATCTCGGCTACATGTGGGCCGATCACAACATGAACCTGGACGAAGCCGAAACGATGATTAACCGCGCGCTCGAGATAGAACCTAATAACGCTTCTTACCTCGACAGCCTCGGTTGGGTTGAGTACCGAAAAGGCAAACCTGATCAAGCTTTGAGCAACCTGCTCCGTGCTGCAAAAACTGCCGACCACGATGACCCAGTTATCTTTGAGCACATTGGCGACGCCTATTTCAAATTGAATCGCCTTTCGGAAGCGCTGGAATCCTGGCAAAAAGCGCTGGCGCTCGATCCAAAAAATAAGAACCTGGCGAACAAGATCGAAAGGACGAAGGCGCCCATTGGCAACGGTCCTCCAACAAAGACAAATCCAACCCAGTGACCCCCGACGTTCTCGCGACGAACATAAGCGGTTATCCTACGCCGTGGCAGCGCAAGGTGATGTGGGCGGCTCTCACAGCCTTCTGTGTGGTTCTTCTCATCGTGATTATCGGCACGATGATTTGGGCCAGCGCTAATGTCATTAGTTTCCTCCAACCGATCCTGATCCCAGTGGCCATCGCGGTTATTCTGACTTATCTGCTGGACCCGCTGGTGACAAAAATGTCTCGCGGGACGCTCAGTCGCACCAAGGCGGTGGCTCTTCTTTTTGCCATTGCCTTTTTTGCTCTCGGTGGATTGGCCGCGTGGCTCGTCCCGACCATCTCAATACAAAGCGCGAATTTCGCAAAGCAAGTTCCTGCTTATACCGAGCGAGCCCGCGACTACATTGTGGATCTAATCTATCGATTCGATCAGACATTCGGATTCCTCGGTAGTGGCCGTACGAAATCTGCATCGACAAGTTTTACCAACTGGCTCGTCGGACCGGCGCCCTCTCCTTCTCCTCATGCGCAACCGACTGTCTCTCCTACACCTAAAGCTTTCGAGACGACCCCCGCTGCTGAAGCAATCGCGCCGAGCCCGCCAAAGCTGACCACTGCCGAACGCCAGCGCATCCAGGCGTACGTGGAAAAACAGATGCCTAATTTGCAGCAGGCACTTCCGACACTGATGGAAAAGTTCTGGGATATCCTTAAGAAAAGCATCGGTGGCTTTCTTGGTGTCACAGGATTTTTGCTCAGCCTAATCCTGGTGCCCATCTACCTTTTTTTTCTGTTGAACGAAAGGCCGCGGATTGAAGCGCACTGGAGAGAATATTTGCCTTTACGCGCGTCGCCCCTCAGAGACGAAGTCGCGGAGCTCTTGTCAGAAATCAACAGCTACGTCACCGCGTATTTTCGAGGGCAACTACTGGTGTGTCTGGTTGATGGGATCCTCATCGGCACAACGCTGACGATATTCCCCGGTCTCAATTTTGCGCCGGTGATTGGTGCACTCGTTGTCGTGCTGACCATGATTCCCTACATCGGGATCATCATCTGCTGGGTGCCGGCAGTTCTGATTGCAGCTTTCCAATGGGGCGACTGGACGCATCCTCTAATTGTGACTGGCATTTTCATCATTGTTCAAAATCTCGAAGGCATATTTTACGCCCCGCGAATTGTTGGGAATTACGTTGGGTTGCATCCAATGACGGTGATCGTGTCGATCTTTGTCTGGGGTTTGATCATTGGCGGGATAATCGGTCCCCTTCTTGCCGTCCCGCTTACAGCCACCGTAAAGGTGTTATTGGGACGATATGTTTGGAGCCGGCGTTTGAGGGAGAAGATCGAGGACTCGGTGAAATCAATTCCTGTAGTTGAAGAGCCAGAGGTAGCCACGCGCTCTTAGCCTCGGCAGCGGGCACGGGTGTGATGGATTAGAACAAGCGGATCGTTGCGCCCCCAGACACGACATGAAAATCGCGGAGCGAGCCGAAGAGGCTGGATATAGAAGAATCGGCCAATCTCTCTTTGGTCTTGAATCCTTCTTCCGACGACAGCTCTGGCCAGCTCGTGTCGCTCTTGTAGCTGCTGGATTGGCAATTGCCATTGTACTTGGCACTCTTTTTCTCAGGTACGGCTTGAAACTCTATGAAGACTGGCGCCAAACCCGCTTGCTACACGAAGCCGCTTCGATGTTGCAGCAGGGAAGATTTAGCGAAGCAACGCAGACCGCGCGAGAACTCTTGGCACAACATCCCAATTCTTTGCCGGCCCTCTATGTATTAGCTGAGGCAGCGGAGAAACAGAATCTCGAAGAAGCCATTTCATGGCGCGAACAAATCGTGCGCCTGCGCCCAAAAGATCCGGACAATCAGCTTAATCTCGTTTCCGCGGCACTGCGTTTTGGAAAGCTCGATCTTGCTCGAAAGGCGCTCGATCAGATTCCCGCCGGTGATCGTGACAGGGCTGCGTTTCACGTTGTTGCAGGCTGGTTGGCTTGCGCCGAAGGAAACTTTGCCGAACAAGAAGAACAATTTGCCGTTGCCGTAAAAAAAGAACCTAAGAATGATCTCTACCAGTTCAATCTCGCAGCGCTGCAAATCCACGATGCACAAAAGAACGCGAACGCCCGCGAAAATCTCGAGCGACTCAGCAAGCTCGCGCCCTATCGGACCGGCGCGCTGCGCGCTTTGCTTAATGATGCTGTGGCACGCAATGACCTGTTAGTGGGGGATAACTTCGCGCAACAGCTCCAAATGTCGCAGGAGGTCACCTTCGGCGATTATCTTCTCTGCCTGAATTTTTATCGAAAGCTCGATGAGAAAAAATTCCATCTACTGCTGGAACGCGTAAAACCTTTTGCCGCAAAGAATCCATCCGATCTCGCATCGCTTATGAGATGGATGAACGAAAATGGACTTGCTGGAGAGGTTGCCAAGTGGATCGAGAAGCTTCCGGCCGAGAAACTGACTGCACCGCCCGCCGCTGTTGCGGTGGCAGACGCTTACGCCAATGCGAAAAATTGGGTGCGTTTGAAACGATGGACTCGCAAGGGAATGTGGGGCGAATCCGATTACCTGCGCCTTGCATATCAGGCAATTGCCACGCGTCAATCACGACAAGATGGTGTGGACAGAGAATACCATGCGCTTTGGCGCGCCGCAGAACAATCGACACACGACCAGCCCGAGCGCGAAGTTGTCCTCGCGCGTCTCGCTTCGAAATGGAATCTGGAGAAAGAATCCGAACAATTGTGGCTGCGCGTCGCAGAAGATCCCCCCATGCGACGCGAGGCGCTGGACGCGCTTCGCCGGCTTTATCGCAAGACCAACGACACCGAAAAACTTTACGATGTTCTCCAGCGTCTACACGATAGCTCTCCAAACGAAGCGCCGATCACGGCGGATCTGGCGCGACTAGGCCTGAACCTCGAGCGAAACGTAGAACGCTCGCATGAACTCGCGAAAGAGGCCCATGACCGCGCGCCGAACGAGGTCAACTGCGCCGTGACTTATGCGTTCTCTCTGTATCGCCTTGGCCGAAACCCGGAGGGCCTTGCAACTATTCAAGGATTGTCAGCAGACCAATTACGCGACCCGCACGCAGCAGTTTACGCGGCGCTATTGCTGGCCGACGCAGGCCAAATCGACACCGCAAAGGATTACGTGACCGCTGCGGACGACGAGATTTATCCGGAAGAAAAATTAGTGCTCGACGAGGCGAAAGCAAAAATCGCCAGAGTATCTGCAGCTCCGCCGCCAGCAGTTTCACCAGTTTTTGCCCAACCGAGTCCAATGCCAGCGGCTTCGCCACGTTGAACGTTAAGTTCGATCCATTGTAACGTTGTAACGAATCACACGGGCTTGCCCTGCGCCTTTTCCTCTCTCGCGATCGCCCTTGTCCAATGCGCAATATCCTTGGCATTCATATGGACACGTTGCTGCAGTCTCGCATCGCGAAATCCCCGCTCGTGAATGTCCATGAGATATTGCTTTCGCGAAAGCAGCGTGCCGCGACAAATGCGGTCAGCTCCGGCAGTGCGCTTCTCGTTTTGCAACCGCCCAATCAAATCGTCCATGATTGCGGCGGGAATTTTATCGCGCTCGCTCGGATAAATGTAACCGAACAACACCAAATGGCTAAGCAGCACTGGCCAGTCCGGACCGAAGCGACGAACCAGGTGCGCCCAGTCGAGTTTCTCTGCGCAACTTTGAAGGATGTGCGCAATGTCGGCGCCGTCGAACCGTTCGCGTTCCATAATGTACGCCTTCATCCAAATCATTTCCTCTGGCGCACAAAGCTTCACCGACAAGCCAAGGAACTCGTGACCATGCGCCCGCTCGAACCATGAGTCATCCACTTCGCACAATCCGTTTCCGGCGCGAAAAATCATATCAACATGATCGCGGCCGCGGCTGGCTTTGGCGAGCCAATGCGGAAAAGTCTTTTTCGTCTTGTAGCCCGCGCGCTTAAGTGCGTCGAGGGCCAAATCGACATGCTGCGGTCGCAAGTATAGATCGAAGTCTTTTGTCTGACGCGAGACGCCTGCGTAAACTTCCACTACGTAAGCGCCGCCGATCAAAAACGGAATGTCCGTATCCTGCAATGCGACCACTGATCTGCGATGAAGGCGATCGCTTTTGTCTTTCCTTCTCTTAGCTGCTGCCCTCGTTGGCGTCATCACCCATCATAACGCAACTAAAGCGCGTGACACGCGCATGGAGGAGTAAGTTCCCGCGAACCCGTTCAAGGCTTCGCAACGCTTTCCTGCTCCGAAACGTCCATTGAAGCGAGCGATTACGTTTCTCAAAGAGAATGGCTAAGCGAGCGCTACGAATCGCTGCGACCGCGGACCTTCATTACGGTAAACACTCGCGTGGCACGCTGCATGAGGCATTCGCCGAGATTTCAAGCAGCGCTGATATCCTGTTGCTTTGCGGCGACCTCACCGATTATGGACTTCCTGAGGAAGCTGAGGCACTCATTGCTGATATTCGATCTGCCGTGAAAATCCCGATGCTTGCAGTGCTTGGTAATCACGATTTCGAATCAGGAAAACCGGAATTGGTTGGCAAGGTGCTCGATGACGCGGGAATCAATGTGCTCGATGGCGAAGCCATTGAAATCGCAGGAGTCGGCTTTGCCGGCGTCGCTGGTTTCGGGGGCGGTTTCGGCCGGCGGATGTTAAACGCATGGGGCGAACCGCTCATCAAACAGTTCGTGCAAGAATCAATTAGTCACGCCGTACGGCTGGAACAGGCGCTCGCTAAGTTGCAAACAGAACAGCGAATCGTAGTGCTACATTACTCTCCTATTCGGGCCACGCTGGAAGGAGAAGATCCTGAGATTTTTGCTTTTCTCGGTTCCAGCAGGTTGGAAGAGCCGATCAACCGGTTCCGGGTCAACGCAGTATTTCACGGGCACGCCCACAACGGAATTCTCGAAGGAAAAACTTCGACGGGCATTCCCGTTTATAACGTCTCTGCGCCGGCACTTCGTAAAACCGGCAAACCTTACCGCATTGTCGAGGTGTAGGGCGTCTGTGTCAGACGCCAATCGATCCGAGCGGTTTCTCACTCATAACGCGCCATGCTTCTACATCGGCGCGGTTTCGTGTCGGGGAAACGCATCGGACAGCTTTCAATGAATCAAACGTCACTTCCGGAAACGGCACTTCAATTGAGCGGGCCAAATGGCGCCGTGTTTGCACCGACATCCTCTTATAAATCAAGCTTAAGTGCGGCTTGAGATCGTAACCGGACGGATTTTGTGCGGCGCCACGAATGGCTTGATTAAGCTGCCGCAATTTCGAGTTCAGCCCGAATTCGACAAAGAGTGTTTTGATAAATTCATCGGAATGGCTGACCTCGAGCGCTTGGAGCGCGATGGGCTCGCAATCTCGAGCGGCCTTTGAAAGTGTTGCATTAACTGCATCTGTGCTATCCGCTCCGACGTAAATCGTCACGTGCGGCCCGAAAACAGGCGCATCATATCGGCGCGCGAGATCGTTAATCAAATCCTGAAAGAAGCGGCGCGCCGGCTCAGCCGGTATGAGCCAGTGAGCAATAACAGTTCGTCTAGACACGGGCAGGGCGCAGAACAATCTGCGGTTAACTCCACTTCTGCAATTCAACAATATTTCCTTCAGGATCTCGCGCATACACGACTCGAAGAACCCCGACGTCATCTACTTCTGTGGTAACCGTGTTTCCGACTGTGCTGCCGCCAGCCGCAATCACTGCCCGCAACGCCTCGTCTACATCGTCCACGGCAAACGCGATGTGACCGAACCCGCACTGGTTCGCGGACGGCAGTTCGGGCTCGACCAATTGGTTATAGCTGAAAATCTCAAGCGTTGGACCATCATCGCCGTAACCGGGCAATTGCAGATGAACGCCGCTAAGATGCGCGTTCCGAAGCGAAGTCAATTGATCCAGCCAGGCGCCAGACATATCGCGCTCCGGACGCTTGGGCTCACATCCGAAGACTTCGGAATAGAATCGAACCAGTCTTTTCCAATCTCTGGCAATCAGATTTGTGTGAACGTATTCGGCGCGGATTGGCATTATCGCCTCCTTTGCTAAAGTCTTTCAGATACTAGCGCGTGATCTTCCTTTATGCCGACCAATGTTCTTGGAACTGAACTGAAATGTTGTTGTCGGGATCCGATGACTGGATTTTACCGGGACGGATTTTGTCGAACGGGCCCTGAAGACCTTGGTCTTCATACGGTCTGCGTGAAAGTCACGCAGGAATTTCTCGATTTCTCGATGCTCGATGGAAACGACCTTATCACGCCGCATCTGGAATGGGGCTTCCCCGGACTGAAGCCGGGTGACAAATGGTGCGTGTGCGTGACGCGCTGGAAAAGCGCTCTGGATCACAATCGCGCGGCTCCGATTGACCTTGAAGCCACGCATGCCTCCGCTCTCGAGTTCGTCACGCTGGAAGAACTAAAGGCGCACGCGCTCTCACAGTAGCGTGCGCGGTTGAATTAGAGTCCGTTTGCCGCCACGCTAACGCCGAATTGAAACTGCCGTTTAGTCTTTTTCTGGCGCTGCGCTACCTGAAACCAAAGCGCACGTTTCTCTCGATTATCACACTGATCTCAATTCTCGGCGTGATGCTGGGCGTAACAGTGCTGATCCTGGTGATTTCTGTCATGACCGGGTTCGATCGTGAGCTGCGTCAGAAAGTGATCGATTTCGATGCACACATTCTCGTGAGCACGGAGGACGTGTTGCGCGACTGGCGAACACTCAAAACAAAAATCGACAACACGCCCGGCGTGGTTGCGACGGCTCCCTACATCCAGGGACCGGTGATCGTCGAATTTCAAAACAAGCGAGTCGCCCCAATGATTCGCGGTGTCGATCCCGCAGAAGAAGAGAAGGTCATCCCTCTGAGAAAATTCATCAAATACGGCAATCTCAATCTGGAAGGCGAATCGACCGTACTTGGGATTGAGCTTGCGCGAAAACTGCAGGTAAACGTTGGGGACAAAATCACAGTCTATTCGCCGGGCAATCTTGGACAGATTCTCGATGGCATTAAAAAATTGGAAAATGCCCAGGGGGAGGAAGAAAAAAAAGCGATCGATCAATTGCGCGACGTAATCCTGCCGAAAGAACTGACCGTTACCGGTATTTTTGAGACAGGTCATTACCTGCACGATTCGGAGTTTCTGCTAGTGCCGATCTATGTCGGACAGGAGTTATACGGACTGGGAGACGGATTGCACGGCATTACCGTCAGGACTGAGAACCCCTACGGCGCTGAGCGCGTGAAACAAGCAATCGAACGATTTCTTGAGCCACCGCAATACGCGCAAACCTGGATCGACATGAACAGCCAGTTTTTCGAAGCAGTGCGGCTCGAGCGCACTGTGATGTTTTTCCTGTTGTTCTTCATCGTGGTCGTTGCGGCCTTCGGAATCATGAGCACGCTCATTACGGTAACGGTTCAAAAGCGGCGGGAGATCGGAATCGTGAAAGCGCTCGGGGCAAACATTGCCCAAATCATCTGGGTCTTTCTTGGCCAGGGAACAATCGTTGGGCTCTTTGGAACTCTGACGGGGCTAGGACTTGGAATGACGTTGATCCGTTACCGCAACGAGTTCAGTCACTGGCTCGCATCGACATTGCACATCGAGATTTTCCCGCGCGAAGTCTATCAATTTTCATCGATTCCCGCGGAAGTGATTCCGCGAGATGTCGCTATCATTTGTATCAGCGCATTTTTTATTTGCTCGATTGCCGCGCTCATTCCGGCGTACTTCGCCGCGCGCCTCGATCCGGTTAAAGCGCTGCGTTATGAATGATTTTGCGTCCTGCTCCTGCTCGTGTTCTTGCTCATAATCGAGTTTAGAAAGATATCCAATACTTGAGCAGCATAACCATATCCCTCCGGCCATTCGCTTTGACGCGGGCCAGCCACATTAAGGATCTCGATGTTGTTCTCGCAGACAAAATCGGCGATCAACTGCGCGGCCTTTTCAGTGGAAATGTTGGAGGCATCGATCAGTTCGTGCGGCCGTCGTTGCTCAACGCAGAAATGAAGCGTTTGTTCAGTTCCGCCACTCAGTTTTCCAGGGTAAATGATAATAGTCCCATCGGAATCTTTGACATTCTGCAAAGTTCGCTTAGTCGATCCACCGTTTTCCAACTCCTTAACTGGATAGCGATCCGGAATCCTACCGGATTCATCGAGACGTCCAGTTGGACACCAACCGCCGGATTCGATTCCATGTCTTAGCGCGGCATCGAGAGCTGCGCGATCCACACCCGTTTGTCCGCCCGAAATGATTTTCACTGCCTTCGGTGCATTTAGTCGCCGGTAGGAACAATGTCCGCACGTTCCACCATCAAGATCACCGTTCGTCCAGGCGCGCGTGTGCGATGGCGCACACCTTTAGGCACAACGAAGCCCTGCCTCGGCGCAAGGTCGATAACGCGATCTTCAAGGTCGATCAGGAAATGTCCATCGAGCACGAAAAAGAATTCATCGATATCTTTATGTTCGTGCCAATGATATTCGCCTTCGATCACAGCCAGCCTGACGACCGAGTCGTTCACCTTGCAGAGCGTCTGGTTATACCACTTGTCGGTGCAGGCATCGGCGAATTTCTGCACATCGATAAGCTCAAGCGGTCCGTGCAAAATGTTGAGGTAAGTCTTGTACGGAAAATCTTGCGCTGCTTTGTTTGGATCCATGATTGGAATTTGGATACAAAGCAGGCCCCGAGCAAAAGATTCTCCTTCAGACGAGTGTGGAATACTCGTCTTCTGTCATTCCGAGCGAAGTCGAGGAATGGAACGACCCGGATGAGCGACATAGACGGTGGCGCCGCGAGGGTAGCGGCGAGAGAGTCGGGAGACGAACGAATCATCTCTGGATTTTTCTTTGCATGCCAGTGAATGGAGAGATGTCTCGACGGAGCCTGTCCTGAGCAAAGTCGAAGGGCTCGACATGACAATTGATTACTCTTCGCCATCGAAATAATCAGTTTCTTGGCCCTTTACGACGACGCGATCCGCTGCCGATGACTTGTTCACTTTCCACTTGCCACTATCCGGGTAGTAGTTCGATTCGCCAATTGGGTTATCTGCGATTACGTAATAGACGAGGTCTTCCTGCCCGGAGTTACTCAATTGATGCGGTTCGTCCGGGCCAAAAACGAACGCATCTCCAGGCACGACCTCCGTCGTTCCATCCTTGTGACGAACGCTCCCTTTTCCAGAGACCACTAAGTAGAGCTCCCATTGCGCCGAATGCGCGTGATAAGGAAAAGCTCGTTTCCCGGAAGGCACTCGATTCCATTCCAAATCAAATGGATGACGCTTGGACAAATCAAGCGAAGTCGGTTCGCGTCCGAGCGCTTCGGAAATTCCTTTGAACGACACGGCATATTTTCCGCCTCGCGATTGCCACGGGTCTTCCTTGATTTCGTTTAGATTTACTTTGCGCATAACTGCCTGAACCGGCATCGGGTTCATTCTTCACCATCGAAATAGTCAGTCTTCGTCCCTTTCACGACGACTTCGTCCCGTCCATCTGTTGTCACCGCCCATTTTCCGCTGTCAGGATAATAACAAGAATCACCCGTGGTGCCGCCGCTACGCGGGTTATCGGCGATCACGTAATAAACAAAGTCCTCATCGCTCGCATTCCAAAGCTGGTGCGCTTCACCTGGCTGAAACAAAAATGCGTCGCCCGGTCCCACTTCAATTGTCCCATCCTTGTCGCGGACGCTGCCGCGGCCGGAAACGACGAGATAAAGCTCCGACTCTGCAGCATGCGCGTGATAGGGACAAAGGAATTTGCCTTTTGGAATTCGGACCAGCGTGAGGTCAAACGGATGCCGCTTTGACAGATCGAGCGACTCCGGCTCGCGCCCGAGCGCGATAGAAATATGTTTCATGAATCGCCCGAACTTTCCTTTCGGCGATTTTCGTTCCTGCTCCGGAATATCTTTGAGATTTGCTTTGCGCACGTGAGAATTTTCAATCTATCCAGACGAGAGTCGCCTTCTAGCCGCAATCGAAAAAACTGCTATCCCAGCCCAAATCACGTTCACAAAAGACGAAGGATATGCGCGATAAAAGATCGTGTTAGCAACCAAGAAAAGGCTGCCGATGATGTTGAGGAGTTGGTACGCAGTTGAGTCTGCCTCCAATTTTTTAGAGGAAACCATCGCGTAAGCCACCAGGAGAAAGGCTGCTCCCGTCCATCCAGTCGCATCGAACCATATGTGATTGTTCATGCTCAAAAATTGTTTTCCGTGTGAACCCTAAATATTCCACTTCGTCGGCAGTTTTTGTTTCAGTTTCTCGACCTGTTCGAAGAGGTCGCCGAGTTTGTCCACGCGAACAAGGACTTGATCTGAACGGAATTTCAACAGCTCGGCTTTTTTCTTTTTCAGGCAATTTTCAACCTCCTGCCAGGTGACTGGAGTTGAAACGGTCGGTTCTTCTCTGGCACGGAGTGAATAGACACAAATGGTGGTTTTGTGTTCGTCGTTCTGGCTCCAATCGACGAACACTTTGCCTTTGCGCACGGCCTTAGACATATTCGAGGTGACCAAGTTCGCATGCTCGTGCTCCAGATATTGAGCGAGAGAGCGCGACAAATTCTTGGTTTGATCGTAGGTCACCGAAGTATTCAGCGGCACGTAAACTTGCAGTCCCTTGGATCCGCTCGTTTTTGCGAACGATTTAAGTTTCATTTTGGCTAACAAATCGCGAAGCCATAGGCCCACATGGCAGCATTGGACGATGTGGGCAGGCGCCCCGGGATCAAGATCGAACACCATCATCGTCGGGCGGTCGAGGTCGTCTTTGCGTGACAGCGATGTGTGGAGCTCTAGATCTGCGAGGTTTGCAGCCCACACGAGCGTCGGCAAATCGTTGGCGAGGCAATAATTCATCGTACGTTGGTTACCTTCACTCCACACCTTTGCTGTCTGGACCCATTTCGGGCGATGTGACGGACAGTTCTTTTCGTAGAAAAATTCGCCGTCCACACCGTCGGGGTACCGTTTCATGGTGAGCGGACGATCCCTTAGATGCGGCAAAAGGACTGGCGCGATGCGGATGTAGTAATCGATCACCTGCCCCTTCGTGAATCCGGCTTTGGGATAAAGCACCTTCTCGAGATTCGATACCTGAATCTTGCGATCTTCGACAATTAGCTCGGCTTTTTGAGACATTGATTTAGGCAAACGTCCAACGCCCAACGCCCAAGGTCCAACGTTGAATTGAGAAAAGCATCAGGCAAAGAACCTCTCGGGAGGCAGCAGAGGCTGTGGTTTGCAAATGCGCGCCACACAATGCTCCCAGCTTTCGTGTCCGCTAAGAATTTCAATCTCCACCCGCAAAAAATAAATGGGCACTTTTAGTTTACCGTCGGGCAAACGCGGCATGCGCACCGAATCTTTTTCAGTTGTCACAATCATCTCCAGGTCGCGTCGGATACAACGTTTGATGAAACTGATTAGCTCCGCTTCGGTATAGTAGTGGTGATCGATGTAACGCTTGGCCAGGTCGACGTGCGCGCCGAGCTTTTCCAGTGCGCCTTCGAAGCTTTCGGGCGCGGCGATGGCGCTGATCGAACCGACAAAAGTGTCACGCAAGCGCTCCAGTGGCACTTTTTCGCCAGTGAAAACATTCTGCAGGTAGAGCGGCTTGTGCGCGCATTCGATAATCTCCGCGGTGCGATTGTAACGGCGAATCCGTTTCACAAGTACGTCGTTGGATTCCCCTGTGCTTTTCGTGATAAAGATGTAACTGGCGCGTCGAAGGTTTCGTGGCGCCTCACGCAGCGTGCCACGCGGAAGAAGAAATTCATTGCCGAACGGCGCCTGCCGATCCACAAGCACGATGTCCAGCCGATGTTTGAGATGGAGATACTGCAAGCCGTCGTCCAGCAGGAGGGTATCGACTTTCCACTTGTCGATGGCAAGCAGACCGCTTTTGACGCGATCTTTGTCCACGAGAACGATCACGTTCTTCAAGTTGTGCGCCAGCATGTACGGCTCATCACCAGCTGTACGCGAATCAAGCAAGAGCGAGGTGCCATCGGAGACAATCCGCGGAGGATCAGGATTTCCGTTGTAGAGGCGACTTAGCAAGCTTCGTCTGCGCGGCATGCTTTTGTAGCCGCGACTGAGAATCGCCACCCGGCGCCCGCCTGTCTGCAGCGCGCGGGCAATCTTTTCCACAATAGGCGTTTTGCCTGTACCTCCCACAGTTAGGTTGCCCACGCTAATCACGAGAACGCCAAGCGCGCGCTCGCGAAAAATTCTTTTGCGATAAAAATAAAGCCGCATTTGTACGAGCCGATCGTAAGCGAACGAGAGCGCGTAGAGGATTCCCCGCAAAATCGAGGCGCGAACGCCATGACGGCGCTCGAGCACAACGTCGATTCCAAACTGTTCCAGGTTTTCAAGCCGCCGGCCCATGGCAAATGGTCAGTGATCCCTGATCGGTGATCGGATAATACGCGCGCCTTGGTTATCGGCACGCGTGACGATTGTACGCGACAGTGACGACCGGGCGGCACGCTTCATCGCCGCAGCAACCCGATCTGGCTGTTGCAACGTGATCGCGCAGATTGTCGAGCCGCTGCCGCTAAGGAAAGCGCCAAGCGCACCTGCTTTTTCGGCACCGGCGATGACCCCTGGAAGAAACGAAATCAGTTTTCCCCGAAACGGCTGATGCAAATAATCTGCAAAAGCGCCGCGCAGTTTTTGGTAATCTTTTGAGGCGAAGGCAGCGACAATCGCACACGCATTTGCACAATTTGCAACCGCGGCGGCATGCGAAATTTTCGATGGCAGAAGCTTTCGCGCGATCGAAGTTCGAATTTCAAGGTCTGGAACCAGTAAAACGAAGTACAAACGCGGGGAAACTTCGAAGCGTTGAAACATAGGGACGCCGCGCTGTCCCAAACGTCCGCCAGTCACACGGACTCGTCCCGTGACGAGCTTTTGGGAGTCGACGCAGCGCACCGAACTTGCCACTACCGTAAACCCACCAAAAGCTGCCGGTGCAGCGTTATCAGGGTGACCTTCCAAGTCAGCGCACAATTGGAAAATCGTCAGTCGGCCGAGCGGATTGCCACTGAGCTGGTTGAGCGCATACAAAATACCGAGGCGAATGGTTGCACTGCTGCCAAGGCCACGCGAACGCGGAATTTTTTCTACGATCGAAAAAGAAAACGGAAAGGCGCGGCGACGTGCCTGTTTGAAAAACCGGCCGGCTGCCTGCGAGACAATTTGAGGATGGGGTTGTTCGCGCGATCGACAGCGAGTAACTGTTACGCTGTTATAAATGCGCAGTGCGACACCGAGGCAATCGAAACCAGGACCGAGATTCGAGGTGCTCGCCGGAACGCGAACGGTAACTTGCTGCATTCGGAGACGGAGTGTAGCGACGCCCGGCTTCAGCGGCAACCGATCCGTTAGGCCATGCCGAATCGAAAGTATGCCCGTAGGTACGGCTAACGAAAATGAGTCCTGGCTGGATTGATGCAAGCTTGTTTCGCGATTTCCAAGCCGAGGGGACGGCCGCGCATCGGCTCTGCACAATGGAGGATGGCTGGGTGGAGCGCTTCGGGCACGACATTCTCATCTCGTTCAAGCGAGTCCTGGTTCGCGAGCGGCTCATTCAGGAATTGAAGGAATGGGCAGATGGTATCCCTTTCAAGTTTGAACGCATTTTCGCCCGATTCGTTCCTCGAAAAAGTGAACAACGCGAACCGCCTCGGCTCATATGTGGGAACCCGACTGAAAATCTACAGACGATCGCTACCGAGCGACGTTTGAAATTTGGGATCGACTTCGGCGCGGGCTTCTCCGTGGGCCTATTTCCAGATCAGAGAGAAAATCGCAGCTTTGTCCGTCACATCGCGCCCAAGCGCCTGTTGAACTGCTTTGCCTATACCTGCTCCTTTTCTGTGAGCGCGGGCTACGTCGGAGCAACAACTCTCAACATCGACCTTTCCAAAAAATCTCTGGCACGCGGACGCGAAAATTTTGCGCTGAATAGCCTTTCCACTACGGGTCATCGCTTCATCAACGATGATGTGATGGCGGTATTACCGCGGTTAGCGGGGAAAGGTGAGAAATTTGACGTCATCATTCTCGATCCGCCAACTTTTTCGCGCTCACCTGGAGGAAAAACCTTTCACGTCGAAGACGATTTCGAAAAATTACTGGTTGATTCCCTCGAACTGACAGAACGAAGCAGCCATGTTCTAGTCTCGACTAATTGCTCTACATTAGGTGAGCATGCGTTGGAAGTGATGGCCCGCTACGGACTCAAGGCAGCACGCCGCGCCGGCACACTGCGCCGATCGCCTCCACTGCCTGATTTCCCACCCGGCACAGGTGCAAGCTCGATTTGGCTGACCTTGCGCTGACAGCTCGATGCGCGCAGGACAGGATCAGAATCCGAATCATTAAACGAAATGGACCGATCAACTGCTGAAGTCGCCGCTGAATTTCCGGAACGCGGACTGCATTGGGTGAAAGAACAGGTCGAGACAGCTCTGAGCGAAACTGAGAATTACATTCGCGAAAAACCGGCACAGTCACTTCTGTGCGCGTTTATGGCCGGCTACATTTTGAACCGGCTGCCGCTGGGCCGAATTCTGGGTGGTCTTTTTCGATTGCTCGTTGTGGCATTGAGGCCCGCTATTCTGATTTACGGTGCCGCCAAGCTGTATCAGGCGGCGCAGGAAGAAGAATGATGCTGTAAGCGGAACCGGCTGCGGCAAGCGCTGAGCTCCTGATCGGCGTTTGACACAGACGCCGCTACATCAGGCCTCCAAGGTGAAACCAATCTTGAGTGTCACCTGCCAATGACCGACCTTGCCGTTTTCGATGTATCCGCGTGTCTCAGTCACCTCAAACCACCGCATATTACGGACGGTTTTCTCGGCGCGTGCCAGCGCATTCGTTATTGCGTCTTCAAATCCGTTCGGCGAAGAGCCGACGACCTCAATCTTTTTGTAAACATGGTCAGACATGGGCCCATTATTTCCTGAGAGCGTCGGGAAAAACAATAAAAAGGCGAGTCTCACCTGGCACGGAGATCTTGTCGGTGGGAGCCGGCGGGCGGCCTCGCTTGCCGAGTCGCAAGCAAATTTGCTTTACAAACCCATTGTAATTTCGGCAGCCTCGCCGCGTGGGGAAATCGCTGGCGATCTCAGTATCACTGCTGCTGACTGCTCTTTCCTGCCTGCGCGCTCAGGACCAAGAGCGCAAGCTCGTCGATCGCCTGCTGAGGCCGGACATGACTCTGCAAAGCAGCGAACAGAAGAAGAAATTCATCGCTGATGGCACATCAATAAACAAGAAGGCGAGGGTCGGTACGTTTTACGTCGAGAAAAAATCTAAGTCGAAAACGTTTTTCGGAACACGTGAACTCTCGACGCAGGAGTTCACTTCCCAGCCTTTCCACGGTAGCCGCAGCGCATTTCAGAATTCATCGCAGCAAGCCGCGGGAAATTCTCGACTTGCTTATCCCACTCAATCAGCCCGCGGACCTCGTGACGCCCCTCAATCCGACAAAAAGGTTGCTAGCCACGCATACGCAGAGAACCGACCTTTTCTGGATCAGGGTAAGAGCCAAAAGTCGCTCAACCGGCAAAACGCACCGCTCACGATCGACCAAGTGCGCGAGTTGCTGAACAAAAACAAGTAGCGCGCGGGCCGGGCGCGCTATTGTTGATCATGCAACCGGATGAAGTTCTGGCGTTGCTAAAGCAAGGCGCCGCGCAACTCATCGACGAAAAAGAACTGCGCGAAAAACTCGCCCTTGGCCGGCCGTTGCGTGTGAAATTAGGTGTCGATCCAACCACCTCCGACATTCACCTTGGGCACACAATTGTTTTGCGAAAACTGCGGCAGTTTCAAGACCTGGGGCACCAAGCAATTCTAATCATCGGCGATTTCACGGGAATGATTGGCGACCCGAGTGGTCGATCTGTGACAAGGCCACAATTGACGCACGATGACGTCCAAGCGAATGCGGCGACTTACCGCGAGCAGGCTTTTAAGATTCTCGATCCGGAGCGAACAGAAACCGTCTGCAACGGCGACTGGTTTCGAGCCATGTCGTTTGAAGATGTTATTCGACTCAATAGCCGGGTGACGTTGCAGCAAATGTTGCAGCGCGAAGACTTCAAGACGCGAATCGATAACGAGCAATCGATTCGCGCTCACGAAATTCAATATCCAATCATGCAGGGCTGGGATTCGGTAATGGTAAAGGCTGACGTGGAACTTGGGGGAACGGACCAGCTCTTCAACATCCTAATCGGGCGCGATTTCCAAAAAGAGGAAGGGTTGCCGCAGCAGGTTGTTTTTCTGCTCCCGATTCTCGAGGGGTTGGATGGCTCCAGGAAAATGAGTAAGAGCCTCGGCAACTTTGTCGGAATTAACGAACCGGCCTCTGAGATGTTCGGGAAACTGATGAGCATCTCAGACGCTTTGATGGCGCGATATTATGACTTGCTCCTGGGACGCACTCCACCAGTTGAAGTGCATCCGCTCGAAGCCAAGAAGCAGCTCGCGTTCGAGATTGTTCAGACGTACCACTCGCCTGCTGTTGCTCAAAAAGCGCTCAATGAATGGAATACTCGCTTTAGCAAGCGCGATTTGGAACACGCCGATCTGCCTGCATTCTCAGTGATTTCAGCAGAGGGTCTACCAGCGGTGGCGCTCGTCTCGAAGATTTATCGGGAAGTATTCAATCTGGAAAAATCGCGCAGCGAAGCCTCGCGGCTGATTAAACAGGGAAGCGTAGAAATCGACGGAGCGAAAATTCGCGACCCTAAAGCCACACTTACCCTTAAGTCAGGTCAAACTCTTCGCCTCGATAGAAAACACGCCGTGCGGGTGCACTGATCGACAGCACGCGCAACGCGGCGCGAACGGCACTCCACTGTTTCAGACACTGGCTTTGTCAGGCGGTGGCCGTTTGGAACATCGGCAGAACGCGCGCATGATCCAGGTAACTGGCAGCGATGCCTTCAAAGTGCGCACGGATACTGCGCAGTTCGGCGGTGACAAAATTGTCGACAAAATGCAAGCGCCGATCCAGCCAGGCAAACAGCTTATTCTTGATGTCGTAGTGAACCGCTAGCGTGACTTCGGTGCAATTTGGCCGAATCTCAGCAAAATCAACGATGCCCATCAGCGCAATATTTCCGCCGACGGACTCGAACGCGTATTGGTCAGATGAGTCGCTCTCCACCGACAGGAGGACTGTATGGGCTTCAAAGCCCAACGGGCCTCGGAAGCTGAAATCGACCGTCTTGGACGAAGTCACAGTTGCCCGTGTGACCATCAGAAACTGCCGCCGATACGACTGAATGCTGGCAAGACGTGCTTTGCACTCTGCCACCGGTTGACTCATGTGTAAGGTTTTTTGTAAAAGCATAAAAATAAGCGATTTTTTGGGATAAAGAGAGCAACAGGGATGCCAATCTCATTTCCCAGTAGGAGCGCACACAGAATCCCGAGGAAAGTGTTCGTTTTTTTTACAACTCTGTATCGACACGACACGCTAGGAGTCGATCGTCGAATCCAGCATAAGTCGCCAGTCAGCAGGCAATTCCATAAGGTTTTCCCCTAGTCCGCAGAGCACTGGAACATCCAGAATTTTTCTGAGAATATCGGCATTGGTCAGAGCCGCTATGTCGCCCGTATCTTGCGCGTTGTTCAATACAAGCCCCACACAACGGAGTCCGTCTCCCACAACGCTTTGGACAGTGAGCGCCGCGTGATTGAGACAACCGAGTCGATTGTATGCGACCGCTAGGACTGGCAGCTCCATCGCCACAGCCAGGTCACTGATGAAATAATCAGGACGAATCGGTACCATCCAGCCGCCTGCCCCTTCGACGATGACGTGTTCAACCCGGTTCTGAAGAGCATGAAAAGCAGCGAGGATATCTTCGATATGGATATTCGTTTTCTCAACCAGGCTGCCCACGATAGGCGCCGCAGGCGTTTTTAACCAAACCGGATTGATATCTTCGATTGTCAGACCGTCACAACCAGCGGCTAGTAGAAGCTCCGCATCCCGACGGTCTCCGCAGCAGATCGGTTTCATTCCGGCACAGGACGCGCCCGATGCGCGCAATAGCTGCAAAAGCCGGGTGGCAGTATACGTCTTGCCTACCCCCGTGTCCGTCCCGGTGACGAACAGGCTCACGCAACCTGCTTTACGCGCTCTGATCTGCGCGCCGCGCGACTCGCGCTGATACTTTGCACCATTGACCGGAAGATCTTCGCACCATCCATACTGCCAAGTCGCGCATCCGATGCACGATCAGGATGAGGCATGAGTCCAAACACGTTTCGCTCGCGACTGCAGACGCCTGCGATGTTTTCGATCGACCCATTTGGATTTGCTTCCGGCACAATGCAACCTTTGTTGTCAGTGTAACGCAAAATCACTTGTCGATTTGCGTTCAGCTCGCGCATTGTCGCTGCGTCTGCGAAGAAACAGCCTTCGCCGTGCGCTACCGGCAGTCGGAGAAGTGTCCCCTTTGGGCAACCGTGAGTGAATGGTGAGTCATCCACTTCCACGCGGGTATTGACCATATCACACACGAAACGCAGCGAACGATTGCGAACCAGCGCGCCCGGCAGCAGACCGGCCTCGCATAAAACTTGGAATCCGTTACACGTCCCGAGGACAAGCTTCCCAGCGCGTGCCTCACTAATCACCGCCTTCATGATCGGTGAAAAGCGAGCAATGGCGCCGCAACGCAGGTAATCGCCGTATGCAAAGCCACCCGGCAGCACAATTGCGTCAAAATCGTCCAGGGAGGTTTCCTTGTGCCAAACGTATTCGGCGTGCAATCCGTCGAGTCCATTAATTGCCGCAAAACAATCCTGATCGCAATTTGAACCGGGAAACTGAATAACCGCGAATCTCATCATCAATTCAGTGCGCGGCAGCGCGCTGCTCCGCGTGATAATCATTGACGACCAGGCAAGCGTGAACAACGCCCGGAATCCAGCCCAGCAACGTCAAAACGAGGCTGAGAAAGAAACTGGCGATGCGACCTGTCAACAGCACCGCAAGCGGTGGCAACACAACGCAGAAAAAATATCGCAGCGCCTTCATTTTCCTTTCCTCGCCTTTGGTTTGCGCAGTTGAGCGTTGGGCGTTTTCTTGTCCTCTTCGTCCTCCGCTTTTTTCAACTGGTAATCTTCAATCACCGGATTTGAAAGCAAATCGCGACAGAGACCGCGCAATCGCGTTTCAAGATCACCATTTTGCCCATCGATATCTATCTCCATGTATTTCCCAATTCTAACGCTGCGGACTTCCGGCATGCCCAGGTGCCGCATGGCATCACGCACTGCATTACCCTGAGGATCGAGCACCACAGCCTTCGGCATGACGATGACCTTTGCTTTCACTTCTTCACCATATTTGCCTGCGTCGTGCGAACAAGCGCAATTCAAAAACGGGATTACTTCAAAACAACGACATCCAACGCTCCTTGGCGGCGAAGCACATTGACCCCGACGTCTCCTGCGTCGTGTCTGGTAAGCAAAAGATCCGCGCGCCCGTCTGCTACCTTTAATCCGCGGATCGTCACCTGTTGGAGGAAACGCGGTAAGACCGGCTTCGAGAACGTCAGTCTTCGTTCCGAAGCCGAAACGCTCAGGCCCAGGCAAGCTTCCAGCAGAAGAAACACAGCGGCCGACGCCCAGGATTGTGGAGCACACGCTACAGGATACAACGTCGGGGCTTCACCGGGGCGTCTGGGGAAACCGCAAAACAGTTCGGGGAGACGATGCAAATCAAAGAACAGGCTCGCATCGAGCAGACCAGCGAGGACGATCGCTGCCGATTCTTTCAGATCGTAGCGGGCGAACCCGGCGGCGATTAACGAGTTGTCATGGGGCCAGACCGATCCGTTGTGATACGACATCGGATTGTAACGCGCCTCGCTGGCAGCGACTGTCCGAATTCCCCAGCCGGAGAAGGACGTTTCATGTGTCAGTGTCGCAGCAATACGACGCGCATGCTCTGCGGATGCGATTCCGGCAAAAAGGCAATGACCCGCGTTCGACGTTCGTACCCTGCAGGGTTGCTTCCTGCCATCGAGCGCAAGCGCGTAGGTGGAAAGCTCATCACACCAGAAACTCTCTTCGAATCGTTGGAGGAGGGTTTTGGCTTGCTTCGACAAATCACGCGCCCGTGCATCATCGCCGAAGAGCTCAGCCAATCCGGCCGCCGCCATCTTCGCAGCGTAAACGTAGCCTTGCACTTCGCACAGCGCGATCGGTCCCTCGGCAGAAGTGCCGTCCGCGTGGAAAACTGCGTCGTGAGAGTCCTTCCAGCCTTGATGAACAAGCCCAAGTTTCGATCTGCGAGTATATTCCACAAAGCCGTCGCCATCGATGTCGCCATAATGATCGATCCATGCGAGCGCCCGCTCCACGTTCGGCCAAATTAACTCGACAAATGCGCGGTCACCGGTACGCCTGTAGTACGCGCCGGCAAGAATGATGAAAAGTGGGGTTGCGTCGATCGTTCCGTAATAACGCTTGAATGGAATCTCGCCCAGGACGGCCATCTCGCCCGCGCGTGTCTCGTGAAGGATTTTGCCTGGTTGTGCATCTTGCTCGGCGTTCTCTGCATCCGCTTGCGTAGCAGCCAGGTACGCCAGAACGCCGCGCGCGAGGGTGGGATCGAACCACATGCACTGGAGCGCGGTAATAATTCCGTCTCGCCCAAATTCCGTGCTAAACCACGGAACACCAGCGTAAGGATACGGCCCATACGGAGTTTCGGTCCGCATCATTTCAAGATCGGCGAGCGAGCGATGCAACCAATCGTTGAATTGCTCATTTGAGGTAAAAATCAGAGGCTGCCGGGAATGCGCCAATTCCAACGCGGTCGCCGCCTCCTGGACGACCCTTTCATAACAAGGCTTGATCTGCCCTCGTGAGCCAGCATCCACTTCGCATGCGATTACCCATCGATAACTGGCGTCCTCGCCAGGCTCGAGCCGAATTTGGTAGTTGGCCGCAGATTCGCTTAACCGAGTGGGCGGCGGATCGAAAACGATTCGCGTTCGACGAGGTCGTCCATCCAATCCCTCGTATGCGAGCACAACCTCATCCTGCGCAATTTTTGTCTCTAACCGGCGGCCGCGGCGCTCCCGCATCGTGCCTCGCAATTCGAAAATGTCAGCGAAATCGGCATCGAATTCGATCGAGAAAGAAAAATCCATTGCCGTCCGTCCGTAGTTATGAATTCGAAGCCGCTCCTGACACGTTCTCTTCCACAAAATCTTCGAGCGAAAGATGTGGATTATGCCTCGCGGGACCGCTGTCTCACCGTTGCGAAATACGTCCGGGTTTGTTGAATCCACCGCCAAAACAGCATTGTCTTCTCTGACGGTGGAACTCAGCAACAGGGGCCGATCTTTCCCAAGCTTCAACGTCAAGCGGGACAAAAATCGGGTGTCCTGATAGTATATGCCAAGTTCGCCGGTACCGAATGTGTCGATGTCGCCGAACCGATCGAACACCGCGAACGTGTCTCCCTGTTTGAGAACGCGGGTACGAACGTCGATGCGAGATGATGACGAGCGAATGTAAAACGCGTCCCGGACGCGGATAACTTCCCTGGCCATTACACGAGCACCTCCAACACGTTGTTCTGCCTGTTGTTGATTAGTCGCTTATAAACCCGCACGTAACTACTAGCTCACGAGCAATTATTGTCGCTTGCCTTTAGACTTCGCGAACAACGTCGGTCGGATTTTTATCTTCACGCAACCCAAGGAAAACCGGCGCACGGAGTTTCCGGTCGCGGGTCCACTCCGCAAATTTGATTTCGCAAACGAAAACTGGGGTTACCCAATGCATTTTGCGCATCATCGAAGGCGTGATGTCTTGAATCCACTGCCCATTTTGCTTTGATGGTAGATCGACAAAAGGGCAATGATCGCGCGCTTCTTTCTGAAATTTCTTGTACAAGATCGACAACGATTTTACAGTGAAGCCAGTGCCAACTTTGCCGGCGAAAGTGAGTTTCTTGTTCTCATAGTAACCAACGAGGATCGCACCGAAATATTTGCGAGACCCCTGCGGCGGCGTGTATCCGCCGATAACGAATTCCTGTTCGTTGACACATTTGAGCTTTATCCACGCGCCGCTTCTGCGCCCGGGTTCGTAAACAGAGTTACGTTGTTTGCCGATAATCCCTTCCAAGCCGCGGCGCTTTACCTCTTCGAGAAGTCGTTTGGCATCGCCGCCGATCGCGTCTGAGTAACGGATCGCGTCACTGGCGTCAGCGCAGAGTTTTTCCAAAGCGTTTTTGCGCGCCTCTAACGGCAGCGGAATCAGACTCTTGCCGTCGAGCTGGAGCAGATCGAAAGCGTAAAAATAAACTGGTGTCTTTCGCCCCTCCATCTCGCGTGCTTGCAGGAGTTGAAACGAAGAACGCCCCTCCTCGTCGAGCGCGACCACTTCGCCATCGATTACAAATTCACGGGCTGGCAAAGTTTTTATCGCTCCAACGATCTCGGGGAACCGCCCAGCCAATTCATTTTCATTTCGCGATAGCAGTGAAATTTTTTCGTCCCTTTTGACTCCGATCAGACGGATCCCGTCGAATTTGAGTTCGTAAATCCAATCGCCGGTCGCTGGTGGTTCCTCGACCAGCTTCGCTTTCATCGGCTCGCTGAAACGAGCTTTTGCCGAGGGTAAATTTGGTAGGGACGCTATTTTAGAGCGAGCGGTTCGGTCGACGCGCTTTGCGGCCGGCATGCGATGTGCCTGTCCTACAACCGCGTCTTTCGCCTTTTTTTTTATGGCGGCACGGACGCGCGCTTTGAATTGCGATGAGGAGCTCTCGTCTGCTTCGCGACCGGATTCCCACTCGGCATCGCGAGCTTCTGCGATTTGCTCCATTGTGCGTCCAGTTTTGACCGAATGGTTTTCCTTTTTTTTCGATATCGGTTTCGCATCGTCTCCCGTTTTCAGGATCAGCCACTGATTTTTTTCATCATCACGACCGCGAATTCGCACAAGTGTCCATTCGCCTTTTGCTTTTTCGCCTTCAAGAACGAGATGGAGCTTGCCTTCCTTAAGCGATTTCACCGGTTGTTCGCCATAAATGCGGTAATTCCCACGATCCCACACCATCACCGTGCCGCCGCCATATTGCCCCTCCGGGATAATTCCTTCGAAGTCGGCGTATTCGATGGGATGATCTTCCACTTCCACTGCGAGATGTTTTTCACCTCGTTTCCAGGGAAGCCCTTTGGGCAAAGCCCATGATTTTAGCACGCCCTCCATCTCCAAGCGGAAGTCGTAGTGCAAGCGGCGCGCAGCGTGCTTTTGAATGACGAAACGCGACGCACCTTTGATTTTCTCGGGCAGTGGCTTGCCTCCGGCAGGCTCAGCTGTCTTCTTGAAATCCCGTTTCCGCTTGTATTCGGCCAGTCCCATTCCACGGCAACTTAACTGCGGATCAGCCGTGTGCACGCGACGTTGTGGTGGTTGCTTGTATCAAGCAGCCTATAACTACGTCCGGCGTTCGCAGCGGCGAACGCCGCTACAACGGCCTACGCTTCACTCGCTAGCGCCTCGCCGACGAGATAGCGGACAAAACGGCGGATGATGATATTCTCGCCCAGCTCGGAAATCTTGGCGTTGAGCAAATCCTTGATGGTCACATCAGGATTCTTGATGAAACCTTGTTCGAGCAAGCAAACGGTGCTGTAGAATTTGTCGAGTTTTCCTTCGACAATTTTGTCGGCAATGTTCGCCGGTTTGCCTTTGACCTGGGCTTTGTAAATTTCGCGCTCGGCTTCGATGAGATTGCCTGGCACATCTGCACGGCTGACGTAAAGCGGGTGGGCTGCCGCAATATGCAGTGTGATATCCTTCACGAATTCGCGAAAATTCTCGTTCCTCGCCACGAAGTCGGTCTCACAATTCACCTCCACGAGCACGCCAACCTTCCCTTGCAGGTGAATATAAGAAGCCACGACGCCTTCTTTCGTTGCACGCGAAGCTTTCTTTCCCGCGCTGGCAATTCCTTTAGTCCGCAAAATCGTCTCCGCTTTCTCCAGATCGCCGCCGCTCTCCACAAGAGCGCGCTTGCAATCCATAAAACCTGCGTTGGTCTTCTCGCGGAGCTGTTTAACTAATTGGGGATCGATCTCAGCTGTTGTCTTCATTAAGTGATAAGAGTGTTAAAAGAGAATCCAGCGCAGGTTAACTATCAACCATCGGCTATTGGCTATTGGCTGGCTACGCTGAAACGCCAGCCATTTCGACTTGCTCGCGGATTCGCGCTTCGTTGCTTGCCGAAACAATAGCATCCACGAGCTTCTGCAGAATCACGCGAATCGCGCGGATCGCGTCATCGTTGCCAGCGATCGGGTAATCGATGATGTCTGGGTCCGCATTCGTGTCCACGATGGCAACCACTGGAATCCCAAGGCGCCGCGCTTCGTTCACGGCGTTTTGTTCACGAATCGTATCGATCACCACAAGGACGTCGGGCAATTGCGACATCTCGATTATGCCCTCGAGATTGCGCCGGAGCTTTGCCGCCTCACGATTAAGAGCAGCCAGTTCCTGCTTGCCCATCTTCTTGTATTCGGGTGATTTCTCGATTTCTTCGATATATCTCAGTCGCCCGATGCTCTTGCGAATGGTCGCGAGGTTGGTCAATGTGCCACCCAGCCAACGCTGATTGACGTAAAACTGACTGCAAGCCAAAGCAGCCTCCTTTATCGCTTCCTGCGCCTGTTTCTTGCAACCAACGAATAAAATTCTGCCTCCACGGCGTGTGACTTCCTGCAGAAATTCCGTGGCCCGCCGAAGCTGGAGCACGGTTTCGTCCAAATTAATGATGTAAATCTGATTGCGCTGTTCGAAGATGAACGCCTTCATCTTCGGATTCCAGCGCTTCGTCTGATGCCCAAAATGAACACCAGCTTCCAAAAGCTCAGGTACTAATTCTGTTGTATCTGCCATAGGAGAAAATCCGCGAGAGGGGAACTTCAGAGCGGGACGGTGAAGATGCTACAGCAAGCGTCGATGTGCAACCTGAAATTCAGCGTTATTACTGCCTTCACTAAGTGCCGTATTGGGATTCGTGGTAAAGGGCTTTGGATGTCTGTCTGTCGCGCCTTGGGACGCAAGACGCGATCGGGTTCGAGATTGACCCGAAGGGCGTGTCCTCCTTCCCAGAAAGATGTGGATCAGCAGTAAGATCGGCAAAACCAGGCCGATAGCGAGATGAATCCAACTCGTCCACGCACGCAATCTTTCGCCGCCCGCGTAATAAAGGCCGTAGCCGGTGATGGTCAAAACAGCGAACGCACTCAGAAACACCGAGCCGTTTGCGCGGTTACGGCCCGCGCGCCATGCGAATCTCACATGGCCATTCAACAGCATGCCGATCAATACCAGAATCGCCATCGCGGCCGCGCCATGGATCTTCATCGCCCAGCTTTTCGCGCTTGTTTCAAAATCGCCCGGCGACACAGCCAGATAGTTCCAATATGTCCACGCGACGCCGCTGAAAAAAAGCAGCGCTACCACGGCGTAGAGAAAATATCTCTGCAAGTGCTTCAATCGAATCGAGTCTGGTCGCGGGTGTCGCATGGCGAGTGAAACATCCAGGATGGCGTACCATTGCGCTCAAGCAACAGCGCGTCTGCACGATACTGCGCCAGCAAGCCCGCGGCTTTTCCACGCAGCGTAAAAACAAGTTTGGTCAGTGCGTCCGCTATCATGCATTCGGCAGCCGCGACGGTCACGCTGATTAGTTCGCAGGCAGATTGACCAGTATGTCCGTCGAGTATTGGGCCCACATACTTGCCGCGATATTTTCGACGCTCGAAATAGACTCCCGAGGTCGCCATGGCACGCTCGCGCAGGCGCACCGCCCCGGCAATGCGTGTCGGCTCGGCGGGATGACGCACATAAACAACCTCCGAAGCCGATCCAAATGTTCGCAGATCACCGCCGGCGTTTACGATTCCGGCCGTGACAGAATTATTTTTCAACGCTGCAACAGCGCGATCAACCGCAAAGCCCTTAGCAATGCCTCCCAGATCAACGATCAGCCGGCGGCGGAATCGAACGTTGTATTCATCGTCGAGAACGATGTCGCGCCAGCTCCCGCCACTACAAAGCCGCGTGTCAGGTCTCGGAAGATAATCCCATTTCACGAGTTGCCGGGCCATTGTGATGTCGAAAACGCCATCGCTTTTACGTGAAAATTCCTGTGCGGATTTCAAAACGCGCCATGTCCATGGATGAACTTTGACCGGGCGGCGCGAAGCGTGGCAATTCATTCGGGCCACATCGCTGGTAGGATCGTGAAAACTCATCAGCCGCTGCACTTTTTCCATCGCGGTGAAGGCGCAATCTATATCGCGAGGCGATCCCTGGCATGCAATCTCCACAAGCGTGCCGAGTAATGGGCGGCAGCGACGAATTTCAATGCCTGAGTGCGATCTCATAAACTGCCAGAAGGCGTTTCACGCCGTCGGTGATGTGCCGGCAACTCAAAGTTGCTCCACTGATGTTCTTGACATCGCTATCGAGTTTAAGCGTGGATTTGCTGGTCTTTCCCACAAATTGGGCTCGCCATTTTTGATCGCGAATCTGGCCTCCATAAGTCTCGCGATAATCCATGATTTCAATCTGCTTGACCGAACCGTCGAGATTGAGTCCGGCCGCATAAGTGATGAATTCATGTTTGCCGACAACTTCATCGACGATAAACCAACCACCGCCACTGACGCGCCAGACCTGCTGCTCGTCATGCAAGACGCGGACGCCGCTGGCCTGCTCAATGGCTTTGCGTTGAACGCTCGTCAGCTTTACCGGCGCCGCCGTGAATGATTTGCCGGGAAAAATCGCCTGCTGCGCTTGATCGACGGTGAGGTATCGAACGGCAAACGCGGATGGTGCGATCAGCGCGGAAACAGGCAGCGCGATGAATGCGAACTCCGATTTCATCACGCGCTAGAAGTTAATTCCCATTCTGAAGCGCACGTAGTATTTTTCATGCTCGTCGCCAAAGATGTAGCCGTCGTGCGCGGCAAACTCCTTGTTATCGTGACTAAACGCCTGTCCGATTGGTAACTGATGAAGGAATCCAAGGGTGGCCCACCAGCGTTCGCCGCCATAATGAATCGTCGGTCCCAAAAAGTAGGCTGAATGCTCGTGAACCGTGGCATCGGCAAATTCGTGATGATTCCAAAATTCCAAACCTGCTGACCAATTGCGCACGAAGCGGTAAGAAAGTCCGGTGAACCATTCGAACTTGCCGTCCCGCTCGTAGCCGCCACCGTCCTCCTTTTCGAATTCGAGTTCGTAATTGACGTTTAACGCCCAAACAAGCCGGTCTTCGAGCCAGTTCTTTTGCAGCAGAATTTTCCATTCCAATTCCGTTTCCTGATCACCCACCGATGGTTCGAAATAAAGCGCGAGACCGAGCGGATCCTTGTAGGGACTCAAGAGCCGATAAATTCCTTCCAGAGAGACCGACTCAAAATGATAACTGTCGAACACCGTCGCCGGATTGTGTCCGGCGTGTACATCTTCACCGCCGGTTACGTAAGCGCCGCGCAAACGATTGCCAGGATGCGCTGGATCTTCAGCCGGAACATCATCATTCGCGTGGACATAATGATGGTTGAGATAGATCGCGAGCTGGAAATTATCCGTCACGCCATATTCGAACTCCTCACGAAAATCGATAACGCTATAGCTACCATGCTCCTTTTCCCAACGAGTGGTAATCCATTGTTCACATTCGCCATGACCTTTCGGAGTCAGGTCAGTCGTGTAAGTCCACGAAAAGATCGCTTCGTGCCCGTGCGACGTGGAAACAGCAACCAAAAGAGCAGCGACAAAAGTTAATCCGAATTTCATTGCGACGATGCATAACACGCAACGATAAATGTTGCTGCCGGAGGTTTGCCAATTTTTGACGCTGAATTGCAGCGCAATTCAAGGTGCGCCACAGCAATGCGCCGCTAATGGGAATTCCGCGAGTCTTTCTCGACGTACCTCGCCAGGATCCACAAGAGATCCGAAAGGCGATTTAGGTAGCGCAAAATCTCGATGTTAAACTCCGAGTCACTGGTGCTCAAACCGGCGATGTGCCGCTCGGCGCGGCGGCACGTTACGCGAGCAAAATCAAGAGCGGCAGACATCAATGTTGCCCCGGGAATCACCCAGTCCTTCGGATAAAGCGAATCGTCTTTCTCGAGACCGACAATCACGGCGGTGACCCGGTCGACCATCGCTGCTGTGGTAAGTTGAAAACCATCTTTGACGAAACGCTCCCGATCCTTTTGCGCCGTTGCCAGTTCTCCCATGAGAACGATTAAGTCTTTTTGTACGGCGAGAATTTCTTCTGAAATAAATTTGTCAGTCGAAACGGACCTGGCTAAACCTAGGGCTGCAGTCAGTTCATCGACACAGCCATACGCGTCGACGCGTGAATCACCCTTCGATACGCGATGGCCGTACATCAGAGACGTTTCGCCTTTATCGCCCGTTTTGGTGACGATCGACATGGCGATTCTAGGTGGAGTATTGGAGCGATAGAGTAAGAGAGTAAGGGGATTTGTTGTCGCCCATTACTTCATTACTCCGCTGCTCCCAGAGCTTACCCGATGGCCGGCTGTGGCTCGGCTTCTTCCATCACCGGTGCACCAATTGGCTCACCTTTTTCTACCAACTTGATCTCGCGGTGCTCGGGGAAACCGGTACCGGCGGGGATCAAGTGACCCATGATCACATTTTCCTTGAAACCGCGCAGCCTATCCACCTTACCCAGTGTAGCCGCTTCTGTAAGAACACGAGTCGTATCCTGGAATGAAGCAGCAGAGATAAAGCTGTCCGTCTCGAGTGAAGCCTTCGTGATGCCGAGTAAGACGGGAACGGCTTCTGCCGGCTTACCACCCTTCTCGACGACCTTCTTGTTTTCCTCCTCGAAATCGAGCTTGTCGACCTGATCGCCCCAGAGCAACGATGTATCGCCAGGATCGGTAATCTTCACTTTTCGCAACATTTGACGCACGATGATTTCGATGTGCTTGTCGTTAATCTCCACACCCTGCAACCGATATACCTCTTGCACTTCATTGACGAGGTGCTCTTGCAAATCCTGCGGTCCGCAGACCTCGAGGATTTCATGGGGAACGACGGGTCCCTCGGTAAGTTGCTGACCCTTCTTTACGAAATCGCCCTTAAACACGATAATGTGTTTGTTAAGCGGGATTAGGTGTTCTTCCTCCGCTCCGGTGTCGGGATCCTTCAAAATCAAGCGTCGCTTTCCGCGGACGGTGCCGCCCATCTCAACAACGCCGTCGATTTTTGCAATCTCCGCCGCATCTTTTGGCCGACGCGCTTCGAATAATTCCGCCACACGCGGCAGACCTCCAGTAATATCTTTGGTCTTTGCTACCTTCCGGGGCGTCTTGGCCAGTAGCGCGCCACCACGCACCTTTTGGCCTTCTTCCACGATCACGTGGGCGCCAGCCGGGATGGAATAACTCGCGAGTACCTCCTTCTTGTCATCCACGATAACGATTTGTGGATGCAAATCCTCTTTGTGCTCAATAATAACGGTGCCCATCAGGCCGGTCGCCTCATCGACGTCGCGTTTGATCGTGACACCGGCGATCATATCGCGGAATTCGATCTTGCCACCTTTGTCGGTGAGAATAGGCACATTGTATGGATCCCATTGAACGAAGGTTTCGCCCTTCTTAACCGAGCCTCCGTCACCTTTGGAGATCATTGATCCGATCACCACGTTGTAACGCTCGAGTTCGCGGCCTTCTTCGTTGTGCACACTGATCGAACCGTTCTTGTTCAAAGCGATCCAACTGCCGTCGAGCGCCTGCACTGTCCGCAAGTCGTTGAAGCGGACGGTGCCGTCGTTTTTGGCCTTGATGATTGGTTGCTTGAAGGTCTGGCTGGCGGTGCCGCCGATGTGGAACGTGCGCATCGTTAATTGTGTTCCCGGCTCGCCAATCGATTGGGCTGCGATAATCCCTACCGCTTCGCCAAGCTTAACGAATTGGCCCGTAGCCAGATTGCGCCCATAGCACATTGCGCAGACGCCCCGGCCACACTCACAGGTAAGAACCGAACGAATCTTCAAGCTCTCGACGCCCACTCGCTGAAGATCCGCAGCGATCTTTTCATCGATCAACTGATTCGCTTTGACGATCTTCTTCTTTTTGTCCACCGGATCAGCGATCGTTTCGCAGCTTACGCGTCCGATAATGCGCTGACCAAGATCGACTACTTCTTCGTCGCCCTCGTAAATTGAGCGCACTACGATGCCGTTTACAGTGCCGCAGTCCTGTTCATTGATAATGACGTCCTGTGCAGCGTCGACCAGTTTGCGCGTTAGATAGCCGGAGTCAGCCGTCTTTAGCGCGGTGTCAGCAAGACCCTTGCGAGCACCGTGTGTAGAAATGAAATACTCGAGCACGCTCAGCCCTTCGCGGAAGTTCGATGTGATCGGTCGCTCAATGATTTCACCTGAAGGTTTGGCCATCAAACCGCGCATACCTGCGAGCTGACGGACCTGCTGGCGGTTGCCACGTGAACCGGAATCGACCATCAAGAAAACAGGATTCAACTCCTTGCGGCCGTCATTGTGTTCCAGAGTGCGGAACATAGCACTGGAAATTTCGTCACCGGCGTGCGTCCAGATATCGATAATCTTATTGTAGCGCTCGCCATCGGTGATGATGCCTTTGCGATATTGCTGATCAACCTGTCGAATCTGCTTATAGGCGTTTTCCAGCTCGGTCTCTTTTTCTTTCGGAATGATCATGTCCGAAATCCCAATGGAGATGCCAGCTTTGGTGGCCTCGGCAAAGCCGAGCTCTTTTAATTTGTCCAGCGTCGCGACAGTTTCGGCTGGTCCTGCAATTTGATAACAGCGCCAGATGATGTCGCTAAGTTGCTTCTTGCCGGCGGGTCTGTTGAAAAATCCAAGCTGCTTGGGCCAAATCTCATTAAAAACGACGCGACCCGAGGTGGTTTCGATCGTTTTGGCTTCAGCATTTCCATAGATCGTTTGCTTACCGAAATCCGGGTTCTTAATCCGGATACGGTCATGTGCGCGAATGCTTCCTTCTGCCATTGCGAATTCTACCTCGGCCGCATCGCCGAAGAGCGGGAGCCGCTGGCCATCTTTAGCGCCGCGAGGGTTCTGGGTGAGGTAGTAACAACCGAGGGTGATATCCTGGGAAGGCGTCGTAATGGGTTTGCCACTGGATGGGGAAAAAATGTTATTCGGCGCGAGCATTAGCATGCGTGCTTCCATCTGGGCCTCCACCGAGAGCGGTACATGCACTGCCATCTGGTCCCCGTCGAAGTCCGCATTGTAAGCTGTGCAAACCAAGGGGTGAATGCGAATGGCTTCGCCTTCGATCAATTGCGGTTCAAAAGCCTGAATGGACAATCGATGTAGAGTGGGCGCGCGATTGAGCAGCACCGGATGACCTTTGGTCACTTCATCGAGAATGTCCCATACCTCGGGCGTCTGACGCTCGATCATCTTTTTCGCGCTGCGCACCGTGTGCACGTAGCCCAAATCTTTCAGCCGCCGGATAATAAACGGCTCGAAAAGCACCAGCGCCATCTTCTTCGGCAATCCGCACTGATGCAGCTTTAGCTCTGGGCCGATCACAATTACGGAGCGGCCTGAGTAATCGACGCGTTTGCCAAGCAAATTTTGACGGAAACGCCCACCCTTGCCCTTGAGCATGTCGCTCAGGGACTTCAGAGGCCGATTCCCGGCGCCGGTTACAGCGCGACCGTGTCTGCCATTGTCGAACAAAGCGTCCACCGCTTCCTGCAACATCCGCTTTTCATTCCGAATGATGACGTCCGGCGTCTTAAGCATGAGCAGGTTTTTCAGCCGGTTATTACGATTAATAACCCGGCGATAAAGATCGTTCAGGTCTGAGGTGGCAAACCGTCCGCCCTCGAGGGGAACCAAAGGGCGCAGATCCGGCGGAATAACCGGCAATACATCCAGAATCATCCATTCCGGACGCGCATGCGAATTTTGGAAGCCCTGGATGAGCTTGAGGCGCTTCGCGAGTTTCTTGCGAATCTGTTTGCTCTTTGTGGCGCCCATTGCCTTCTCAAGCTCTTTGTTGAGCTTGTTGAGATCGATCTCGGCCAGAAGTTTTCTGATCGCTTCCGCACCCATGCCCGCGACGAAATCTTCGCCGTACTGCTCCTGCGCCTCGCGGTATTCGACTTCGTTAAGCAGTTGTGTTTTCTGTAGTGGCGTCTTGCCCGGATCGATGACGATGTAATCCTCGTAATAGATGATTCGTTCGAGCTGCCGGGCGCTCATATCCAGCATGAGCCCGATTCGCGAGGGCATGCATTTGTAAAACCAGATGTGCGAGACGGGTACGGCCAATTCGATATGGCCCATCCGTTCACGGCGGACCCGAGCCAAAGTAACTTCGACGCCGCACCGGTCGCAGATGACGCCCTTATGCTTGATACGCTTGTATTTTCCGCATGAGCATTCCCAGTCGCGCGTCGGACCAAAAATGCGTTCGCAGAAAAGGCCTCCCTTTTCCGGTTTGAAAGTCCGATAATTGATTGTCTCAGGATTTTTGACTTCGCCTTTGCTCCACGAGCGCATCGTGTCACTCGACGCCACGCCAATCGCGACTTGATCAAAACCCACGGGCCGCTCTTCGCCCACTAACTCACGCCAGGAATGTTCGTTCATGTTTTTTTCCAAATAATTTACAATTTAAAAATTAGGCGACGCTCTCCAGAAACGTAGGCGGTTGGCCGCCGACCTTCACGTCGAGGCCCAGGCTCTGCATTTCTTTGATTAGAACGTTGAAAGATTCAGGTGTACCCGCTTCGAGCGAATTATCACCCTTGACGATCGACTCATAAATCCGGGTCCGCCCCTGCACGTCATCGGATTTAACGGTGAGCAGTTCCTGCAAAGTATAGGCCGCTCCGTAAGCTTCCAGCGCCCACACCTCCATTTCACCAAAACGCTGGCCACCGTATTGCGCCTTGCCGCCGAGCGGCTGTTGAGTGACGAGTGAGTACGGGCCTACCGCGCGAGCGTGAATCTTGTCCGCCACCAAGTGGCCGAGCTTCATCATATAGATGTAGCCAACCACCACTTCCTGATCGAAAGGATCGCCGGTGCGTCCGTCGAAAAGCTTTGCCTTGCCGCTTTCCTGCACCCAGGTAAATCCCTCCTTCTTCCGGGCATCATGCAAATATTCGCGAATCTGTTTTTCTTTGATTCCATCGAACACCGGGGTGGCGACCTTAAATCCGAGTGCCCTCGCGGCAACTCCCAGGTGTGTTTCGAGAACTTGTCCCACATTCATGCGGCTGGGCACGCCTAAGGGATTAAGCACAATTTCAACCGGCGTTCCGTCTGCCAGAAAAGGCATGTCCTCTTCGGGCACAATGCGGGCGACAACACCCTTGTTTCCGTGGCGCCCCGCCATCTTGTCACCGACGCTCAGTTTGCGTTTGCTCGCGATATAGACCTTGACCTGTTTGATGATTCCGGGATCGATATCGTCACCGCTTTCTACCCGGTCCATGGCGCGATCGCGTTCGAGCTCGAGCTCGGCGAACTTGTGTTCATATGCGCCGATGATTTCCCGGATCTTATTGCGGATCGGGCTCGGATCGATCTCGATGTGATCGTGCGCTGTCGCCAGCTTTCGCAACAGGGTCTTGGTAATCTTCCGATTGGCTGGAATAATGATCTCGCCGTTCTTGGCGTTGACGACGTCGAGAGGAACTTTTTCGCCGAGTAGGACATTCGAAAGCGAGTCAGTCAACTGTTCGACGAGCGTCTCTTTCTTGCGCTTATGTTCTTCACTAATGGTTTTGAGTTGTCGTCTGGTTTCCGCCGGCGTGAGTTTTTCGCGCGAAACTTCGCGGCGGGAGGAGACCTTTACGTCCATCACAATTCCATATGTGCCTGAGGGAACAGTGAGCGACGTGTCCTTCACGTCCGCTGCTTTCTCGCCAAAAATTGCACGCAGCAGGCGTTCTTCCGGCGCCAATTCGGTTTCGCTCTTCGGGGTGATCTTGCCGACCAGAATGTCGCCCGGCTTCACTTCCGCGCCGACCCGTACAACCCCATCGGGTCCGAGGTTGCGCAGAGCTTCTTCGCTGACGTTCGGAATATCGCGCGTGATTTCTTCGGGTCCGAGCTTGGTATCTCGCGCGCCGATCTCGAATTCATCGATGTGGATGGAGGTGTAAACATCCTCCTTGACCACTTTTTCTGAAATCATGATGGCGTCTTCGAAGTTGTATCCATTCCAGGGCATGAACGCGACGAGCACATTGCGTCCCAGAGCCAGCTCGCCTTGATCGGTGTTTGGACCATCGGCGATGACTTGACCCCGTTTCACGTGCTGACCTTTGTGCACAATCGGCTTCTGATTCACGCACGTGCCGGCATTGGACCGCATGAATTTGCGGAGTTCATAAACGTGAATCCCAGCCTCCGGATCAGTCTTGAGCTTCTTCTTGCTCTCGGGAAGATGACCATCTTTCGTGACCACGATTTGGTCTGCCGTAACCGAAGCGACCTTTCCGCTGTCGGTTGCCAGGACAACCGCATGAGAATCTCGCGCCACTTTGTCTTCCAAACCTGTGCCCACCAGCGGCGCCTCGGAAACCACGAGAGGTACGCCCTGGCGTTGCATGTTAGAGCCCATCAACGCCCGGTTTGCGTCATCGTGTTCGAGGAATGGGATCAGGCCGGCCGCCACCGATACAAGCTGTTTCGGCGAGACGTCCATGTAGTTCACCTTGGAGGGATCGACTTCCAGAAAGTCGCCACGGTAACGCACCGATACCTTTTCGCCTGTGAAATGTCCGCGTCCGTCAACAGCCGCATTGGCTTGCGCAACCAGGAAATTCTCCTCGCGATCAGCAGTAAGATATTCGATCTGATCGGTCACGCGGCCCTTTTCCACTTTACGATAAGGCGTTTCGATAAAGCCGAACTCATTGATGCGCGCAAAGGTGCTCATCGAACTAATCAGACCGATGTTTGGACCTTCCGGTGTTTCAATGGGACAAATGCGCCCGTAATGGGATGGATGAACATCGCGCACCTCGAACCCGGCACGCTCCCGGCTGAGACCACCAGGCCCAAGAGCCGACAAACGGCGCTTGTGTGTTAACTCTGCGAGCGGATTCGTTTGATCCATGAACTGCGAAAGCTGGGACCGGCCAAAGAAATCGCGGATGACCGCACTGAGCGCCTTTGGATTGATAAGCTTTTGCGGGGTCATGCCGTCCACATTGATGTCGAACAGAGTCATTCGCTCCTTGACCAGCCGCTCGGTGCGAGCAAGACCAACACGGCACTGGTTCGCCAATAATTCACCGACGGTACGCACGCGACGGCTACCCAGGTGATCAATATCATCAAGGGTACCTTCGCCCCGTCGCAGATTGATCAGGTATTTGATCGCAGCGATAAAATCTTTGTCTGTTAGGATCCGTTCGGTAGCATCAACGTTGATCCCGAGTTTTTGATTGATCTTGTAACGGCCCACCCGCCCGAGGTCGTATTTCTTTGGATCAAAGAAGAGCCTTTTCAGCAAAGCACGCGCATTGGCCACAGTCGGCGGGTCGCCAGGGCGAAGACGGCGGTAAATGTCCTTGAGCGCTTCTTCCTGGTCGTGCGCCGGATCTTTTCGAAGCGCCTTCACGATGGTGTCATCGTTAGAGATGTCGATCACTTTCACCTCGTGAATCTTAAGCGCCATGATCTGGCGAACGGTCGCCAGGGTAAGCGGTTCGAACGCGCGCGCCACAGTCACCTCGCCGTCGCGGATCTCCGCAGTCAGCACTTTGGTGGCGAGCTTCTCTTCGTCGAGTTTCTCGCTTAGCTTCAGCGTCTCGATGTTGTAAAAAAGCTTGATGACATCTTCGTCAGATCCGTAGCCCAGAGCGCGCAGGAACGTCGTGGCAAGAAACTTCCGGCGCCGCTTGCGTCGGTCGAGATAAATGTAAAGGAGATCAGCTGTATCAAATTGGACCTCAATCCAGGACCCCCGATCCGGAATGATCCGGAAGCTGTAAAGCACCTTGCCGTTTACGTGGATAGTAGATTCAAAGGCAATCCCCGGAGAGCGATGCAACTGGCTTACTACTACGCGCTCTGCGCCGTTTATGACGAAAGTCCCTTGGGGCGTCATCAGGGGGATTTCACCCATATAGACTTTCTCTTCCTTCGTGCCTTTTTCTTCGCGCAATTGGAACGTGACATGCAACGGCGCGCTGTAGGTCTGTCCTTCTCGCTGCGCCTCCAACGCGCTTAACTTGGGCTCCCCGATCTCATAGTGGCTAAAATCGAGCACCGCTTTTTCGTCATAGCTCTCGATCGGAAAGACCTCCTTGAAAACAGCCTGGAGTCCCTGATTTTTTCGCTTTGAAAAAGGAGTGTCCTTCTGAAGAAAATCAACGTACGAATTGGCCTGAACCTCAATTAGATTCGGCGGTTCGATCCCTTCCTTGATGCTTCCAAAGTAAATACGTTCCGACATAAATCACTAGCCAAAAGTTAGGCCTCGCTACGTCCACGCACCAATCGTGGACGAAACGGGCAAGGTTTAGGGGCTCAGCAACGAGCGAAGGGCACAAAAATGCACGCAAAACGCCGGTCTGTCAAATTGACCACCGTTCAGCTGCTATTCTTGTGCTTTGCCGTTGAGCGCCGGGTTAAAAATAAGTTCTGCCTGCTTCTAGCAGGAAAGGAAAGTAGCCTAAAATTTCTGCTCCGCAAGGAAAATGTGCCACGGGTGGTCTGGACTCATCCTTTGAATTATGGAGGGCGACAAACAACCGCGACTTGGCGACTCGTCGCTATTTGATTTCGACTTTTGCACCAGCGGCCTCGATCTTCTTCTTGATCTCTTCCGCCTCCTCCTTTGTCACGCCTTCCTTGATTGTCTTTGGGGCGCCCTCGACGAGCGCCTTTGCTTCAGCCAAGCCTAGTCCAGGCACCGCGCCGCGAACTTCCTTAATCACAGCAATCTTGTTCGCGCCCATTTCCTTCAAGATCACGTCGAACGTGGTTTTCTCTTCCGCTGCCGGAGCTGCCGCTCCGCCAGTTGCACCGCCGGCGGCTGAGCCCGCAGCCACTGCCACTGGCGCAGCTGCGCTTACACCCCACTTTTCTTCCAGTTGTTTGACCAACCCAGCAATCTCCAGCACCGATAGGTTGCTGAGTTGCTCCACCAATTTATCTGTGTCTGCCATTTTTATTTCCTCCAATTGCCGCTTCCGAAAGCTTTCGGAAAATTAAGGCCAATAGCCATTGACCCGGACAGTTTTCGTTTCACTTCCCGACCCGCCATCGCGAGCGGAAAAACTGTTTTACGCCGTCGCTTGCGCGGCCGCGCCCTCCTTTTCCGCCTTTGCGTTCAATAGCCGCGCAAATGCGGAGCCCGGTTCGTTCAGTAATCGCACGAAGCGCGTTGCGGGAGACAACAACAGTCCCAGCAATTGCGCCTGCATAACTTCGCGCGCTGGCAGGTCCGCCAGCGTTTCCAATTCTGCAGCGGAAAGAACCGCCCGATCGACAAAGCCAATCTTCAGCGCGGCGACCTTGAATTCGGCCGCGAATGTCTTGAAAATTTTTGCAACTGGCGCTACATCTTTGTCGCCTGTAACAACCGCTGTTTGACCAGTCAGCGTCTCGTTTGCTTCCGGAAAACCGGAATCGGTCATGGCACGTTTGAGGAAATTGTTCTTCACAACGTGCACTTCCGCGCCGGCTGGCGCTAGTCGGTTCCGCAACTCGCTAAAATCGCCAACTTTCATTCGCTGATAGTCGGTTACGAGCACGAACGGAGAGCGTTTTAGCTTCTCGGTAAGATCCAAAACAACGCTGGCTTTTTCTGGTCTCATTCTATTTCGATATTGTGTCTTCTAGACTACACGCTCAAATACGGCGCGGGATCAACGGGAACTCCGGGGGACATGGTCGCACTGATTGTCACGCCTTCAAGGTACCGCCCTTTCGCGCTGGCGGGACGAGCCCGAACCACTGCCTCAATCACCGCGTTTCCGTTTTCCACGAGCGCATTTTCCTCGAATGAAAATCGTCCAACCGGCACCGCCACGTTGCCATTCTTATCCAGCTTAAACTCCACGCGACCGGCTTTCACTTCCCGCACCGCTTTGGCTGTATCGTCTGTGACCGTTCCAGTCCGCGGATTCGGCATCAGTCCGCGCGGTCCAAGGACCTTCCCCAATTTCCGCACCTCTGCCATCGCTGCCGGCGTTGCGATTGCGACGTCAAAATCCTGAAAACCTTCCTGGCACTTCTGAATTAGATCCTTCATCCCAATAAACTCCGCGCCTGCTTCCCTAGCTGCCTGTGCAGACTCGCCCTCGGCAAAAACCAGTACACGAACCTGTTTGCCGCTGCCATGCGGAAGGGGACAGGTCCCGCGGACCATCTGATCGGATTGCTTGGGATCAACACCAAGCCGGAATGAGACTGTCACGGTCTGATCAAACTTAGTCGGCGGGAATTTTTTCAGCGTCGAGACGGCGTCGGGGAGACTGTAAGCTTTCGCGCGATCTACCTGTTGCGCTGCTGCGCGATAACGTTTGCTTCGATTTCTTTGCATGTCGGTGTGCAGTTCTATCGCCCCGTCCTCTTGTGAGGAAAACACGGGGCTCCTGCCAAAATATTAAGCCGCTCAGTCCAGCGGCGGGGCGTCCAACTTAGCGGCTATCTTTTCCTTGTCAAAATCAAGTTTAGTGCCGTCGACTCCAACACGGCTAGTCCGCTGGCTCTCCAACTTCTGCGGGCTCGGTTATCTTGGTAGCGTGTTGAATAATCGGCCCGTTCCTAATGATTTTTCCCTCTTTCATCACGAAGAACACTCGCTCTGTTGCGGTAATATCGGTAAGCGGATCGCCCGGCATCGCAATGATGTCAGCGAGTTTTCCCTTTTCCAAGGCGCCGGTTTTTTGCGCGATGCCGAAGAGCTCGGCATCACTTGCTGTGGCAGATTTTAATGCATCGGTTGGCGTCATTCCGAGATCAACCATCAGCTTAAACTCTTTGGCGTTCTGACCGTGTGGAAAAACGGCGGCATCAGTGCCGAAAGAAATTCTCACTCCTAATTTTACCGCGTTGCGAAACATGTCCGAGCGGGCAGCTGCTGCAGCTTTCGCTTTGGCCTGCAATGCTGGTGGATAATTCTCCAGCTTGCTCATGATCCATTCGGTGGCCATAAGCGTTGGCGTCAGGAAGACGCCCTTGTTTTTCATCCGGGTGAGTGTTTCCGGTTTCATAAATGAGCCGTGTTCAATGGAATCAACGCCAGCCTCGATCGCTTCCCGGGCAGCCTGGTCGCCATGACAATGCACTGCCACTTTTTTGCGCAAACGATGAGATTCGTCAACGACTGCCGCCATCTCAGCCGGCGTCAATTGTGGGGTGTCCACTTCGTCTGTTAAAGAAAGCACACCGCCTGAAACTGCAGCCTTAATCACGTCGGCGCCATTTTTGACTTCGAACCGCACTGCTTTTCGCGCGTCGTCCGGACTATCGATAATTCCATCCGTGTAATCCGGCTCACGCCCAAAAAGAAAATCACGGAATCCGCTGGTCGGATCGAAGTGACCGCCGGTGGCGCCGATTCCCTTAGTCGCAACCAACATGCGCGGGCCAACGACTACTCCTTTGTTAATCGAATTGCGCAGGGCAACATCGACAAACTCGCGGCTGCCCACGAATCGGCTTCCGAGATCGCGCACGGTCGTGAAACCTGCTTCGACAGTAGCGCGCGCGTGCGCCGTGGCAATGATCGCCTGCTCGGAGACGTTGAGATCGAGCTCTCCCAGTCGGCGCACATTGTAATCGCCGGAGTAATCCAGAGTCAGATGTGTATGTGCGTCCATGAATCCCGGCGCGAGCGTCGCATCGCCCAGATCGATCACCTGCGCGTCGGCTGGAACAGCCAGATTGCTACCAGCATCGACAACCTTATCGTCTCGAACGATGACGACGCCATTTGGAACGAGTGATTTCGATTTTCCATCGAACAATCGCGCGGCTTTCAGCGCAATCACATTGTCAGCCGCTCGAACTGGAATCGCCCCTATGGCAAATGCCAGAATTGCCAGAACAAGGCGCAACCATCGATCACAAGCCAGGACGTTCATCCCCGCGCATATAAAAGGTTCGCGCCAACAAAGCAAGAGGACGCCGGGAAAATGACCCAGCCTGAATGACGAACGACGCTTAAATCAGTGAATGATGAAACGAAACTGCGCTACGGTTTCCGCGCTTTCGCCGCACTTTCGGTGAGTCCCTGCCTCGCCAAGGCGAGATCCGGCTTAAGCGCGAGCGCCTGTTCGAAAGCAGCAATGGCGCGCTCATGTTGACCAAATAAAGCCAGATAGCGTCCGCGATTAATCAGCATCTTCGTGTAGGCGGGTATTACTTTAACGTTTACTGGATCGCCTTTGTCGAATCGCAGTGGCCCGTCGACGAGGCCGCGGATTTGTAGATGCACATCAGGCGAATCATGAAAGCCCTGATTATCCGCGAGATTAAACACAAGCCCTTGCGGAACGAGTTGATATTTTTGACTAAGCCATTTGGTCAGCTCGCCGTTGACTGAGTCGGAGGAAAGCAAGTCGTTCGTCATGTAAACCGGAGCAACCCTGCTTTCGTTCATCACCATTGATTGAATCATCTCTAAAAATGCTGCGCTGATTCTTTGAGTCAGCGCCGGGCTCCTGGCAAAAACTCCGGGATCGCGCTCCCATTCTTTGAGGTTTTCAACAAATGCTGCGATCTTGTCGCGCGACCGCTCGACCAAAGCGGGATAAGCATGACTTAGGTAATCGAAATACCACGAGCGACGCAGGAGATTGATATCCACAACCTTAACGTCTCGCCGCCGTTGTTCTATCTCCTGCGCATAGAACATGGGAGAGACAACCTGCCAATCGAGCGTGAGCAAGAGGCTGTTGGGCGCGATCGTGCTCAACAGATTTTCGACGTAATCATGGGCGATAAAATATTGCCTGCGATTATTAAAAGGCCAGTTAGCAGCGAGAGTAATCGCGCACACAAGCAAAACAACGACTGCAACCGCTACAGATAGCCTCCCGGCCGGCGCGGGCTTGGAAACGGCCCGTCCAATCATCCATCGAATGCCAAGACCAGCGGCAACCGCGATCGAAATAAATGCGGGTAGATAGTACGCATCCTTGTCCTCCGCAATTTCGTAGCTGAGTGCGTAGGCCAAATCGGCGATGATAACCATCAGGAGAAACCAGAAAGTCGTACGGTCCCGCTTGAAAGCGTCAACGAAACCCGCGAAAGCCAGAACCAGCGACAACGGAAGCCACGGAAGACCGAATTCGCGGAACGCCATTCGGCAGAATTCAGCAAACTGTTCTCCCATTATCTCCGGCTTAAAGGAGAAGTAGACCTGATACTGTCTGCCCGTGAGGTGCCACCATATTTCCTGCAGCGAACGCGGATGGCCCCAGTTAATGACAGGCGAGCGCGACGCTGCGAGAGGGAGGTAGGCATAAACGGCGATGAGTGCGCCAATTGAAATCAACGCGGCATAAATCAATCGTCTGCCGGTGAAGAACCTCACGCCCTGCGTTCGATAAACAATGACTGCTATGGCAGGAAGGGTTAGTGCCACGGTAACGTGATGAACGCCTAGCGCTAGTCCGAAGACCAGCGCAGCCGCATAAAGGTAAGCGTCATAGGTTGTAATCTGCGAAGTGATTTCGCCGGCATTGATCGCCGTGCCGATGTGCATCTTGTCTGCGACGATATGTCGCCGCCATCGAAGCATTAGAAAGAAGATAACGAGGATGAGCAGCGTATTCAGACCATAGACCTCGGTGATCGTCGCGTACGACCAAAGCGTGCGTGAGAAGGCCATGAGCAAACCCGCGCCCACCGCTGGTACAGCAAACAACAGGCGGGCAGGCCCCGATTCTTCAGCTGTTTTACTCTGCTGCCCGACTTTCTTTCGTCGCTTCGACGTGGCGAGATATGACGCAGTAATGGTCAGTTCTGCCACCGTAAGCGTAAGCATCGCGCAAGCGAGCGCCGCAAAAAGCGCGGACGAAAAGTTAATCCGCACCGCAATGTTTCCAAAAGGCATAAGCGATGCGAGATGGGCGAGAATGATCCACAACGGAACGCCCGGCGGATGTGCGATTCCCAGGCCGCGGGCAACTACGATTAGCTCTCCGCTGTCAGTCAGAGTAACCGTCGGCGCGAGTGTCCAGCTATAAAGAAGGAGCGCGATCAAAAAGACGATGCCGGCACAGAATAGCTCGGCTCGGGAAAGAGAAATTGTTCGAGCATTTATTTGCGTATTCGCCTTTGACGCCCGCGCGCGGCTCGTAACCTTCTCTCGAGTTTTCGCTTTATGAGGTTGCATATTCTTTCGAAGGCTCGCGGGCCATCGCCTATCGTCTCGCAAACTCGCCTTCCTGCAAACGATGGCCTGTTGTTTGCACCTCCCCCCATGGCCAGCCAAAGCAGAAGTCAGCCGCAATTAACGGTCTTGCCTTCCCGCTACTCCTCGCTTGAATCCGACAAGGTGAAACTCCGAACTTCTTCGCTAGCCATGATTATTTCGTGGGCATCGATCCTGGCTACAACACTGTGCGCGCCTTTTGCCGCAATGATCGTCGCGCAAACCCCAAGTCCAAGACCATCGCCGTCGCAACCGCCGGCCGACTACGATCTTCGCTGGGGCGTAAAAATTCCCATGCGGGACAAGGTCGAACTGAACGCAACGTTGTATCTGCCGAAAACGCCGGACGGATCATTACCGAAGACGCCGGTGATCTTCACACTCACGCCTTACATCTCAGATACGTACCACGCACGCGGCGCTTACTTCGCATCGCATGGATACGCATTCGCGCTTGTCGATGTTCGCGGTCGCGGAAATTCCGGCGGCGAGTTCGAACCGTTTGCAAACGATCCGCGCGACGGCTACGACGTCGTTGAGTGGCTTGCCAAGCAACCGTTTTGCGATGGCAAGCTTGCAATGTGGGGCGGTTCCTACGCAGGATTCGATCAGTGGGCGACGGCGAAGGAATTCCCGCCACATTTGGCGACAATCGTTCCCGCTGCAGCTGCTCATCCGGGACTTGATTATCCTTCGACCCAAAACGTGGGTCTAACGTACGACATGCAATGGTACACGCTCACCAGTGGGCACGCTGCGCAAGACAATCTTTTTGCTGATCAAAAATTCTGGCGCACAAAATTCCTGGATGCCTACAAGAAACACATCCCGTTTAAATCGCTCGATTCGTTTGTCGGAAATTCCTCGCTTAATTTTCAACGCATCCTCAAACACCCCGTAATCGATGCGTACTACGACGCGATGGTACCGACCCGCGAGCAGTTTCAGAAGATTACGCTGCCAATTCTAACAATTACCGCCCAATACGATGGCGATGAATTGGGCGCCCTATCCTATTACCGGGATCATCTGGCAAATGCCTCTCCAGAAGCGCGCGCAAAACATTTTCTAGTCATTGGCCCATGGGACCACGCGGGCACACGTACGCCTACGGATGAGGTCGCGGGCATAAAGTTCGGACCTGCGGCCGTTATCGATCTTAACGATCTCCATCGGCAATGGTATGACTGGACGATGAAAAGCGGCCCCAGGCCGGAATTTCTCAAGAACCAGGTCGCTTACTACTTGCTCGCGCCGGGAAACAGTGGCGCAAATGGAGAATGGAAATACGCTGAGAGTTTCGAAACCCTCGTCGCGAACCCTCAAAGTTTTTATCTTGATTCCAAAAACGGGGATGCGAATGGCGTCTTTCGTTCCAGCTCGCTTACGGAAAAGCGAGCCAATGAGGGTTCGGACACATTCACTTACGATCCGCTGGATACCACGCGCGGCGAAACAGTTGATGGGATCGATCCGAAAGAAAAAACGGCAGGCATCGATCAAACCTATGCGTCGAGCATTGGCAAGGATGGTCTGGTGTACCACACGGAGCCGCTGCCTAAGGAAACGCCGCTCATAGGCTGCCCAGCGGTAACGTTATGGGTATCAATCGACACGCCCGATGTCGATCTCTCCGCTCATCTCTTCGAAATCCAGCCCGATGGGACGAGCATCGCGCTTTGGAGCGATATTCGCCGGTTGCGTTATCGTGAATCATTGCGCGAACAGAAGCTGGTGAAGCCAGGCGAAATCGTACACTGCGATTTTAATCCCGGCCTGTTCGTAGCTCGTCGTTTGATGAAAGGCAGTCGGCTGCGGCTTGTCATTTCTTCGCCTAATTCCATTCACCTGGAGAAGAATTACTGTTCGGGCGGAGTCGTCGCGGAAGAAACGGCTAAGGACGCGCACACCTGCCACGTGCAGGTGTATCATGACGCGACCCATCCCAGCACGATTCAACTTCCGCTTCGATGATGCGCTGCGTTCTTACAATTTTGGTCCTGACGGGCATGTCTTTGCTGCTTGGGGCACCGGCCCGAGGCGCTTCGGAAATTGTGATCGCAATTCGTTATCTGCAACCGGAGGGGACGAGCCACTCCCATCTCTATCTGTTTCGTGAGGACGGAAAACTGGTGCGGCAATTAACGAATGATAGCTCTGGACAAGACTCCGCTCCGATTTTTGCGCCTGATGGCAGCAACATTGTCTTCACACGCGAAAAATCCAATAACAGTCGCGAATTTTGGAGCATTGATCCACTCGGCAAAGCGTTGAAAAAAATCGAGATTGCGCCGGATTGGTATGTCGCTGCAAAAAGCTCGCCGTATTTCACTAACGCCGAGCCTGAGGAGTCGACGTCTCTCACTCCATCAGCTTCGCCTGAGGAATCTGTATCCCCCACCGTAACGCCAATACCCACTTACAAATCGCCTGATGGTTCTGTCGAATTGATCTTACGCGAAGATCCAAACGACGAAGATGATCAGATCGACGGGCCGGGGCATGGAAAACATTACCTCCTCCGCGATTTAAAAACCGGAGCAGAGACTGAATTTGAAAAGCTGCCCGGGTTTTACGGAGTCTATGGTTTGCTGCACGACAGCCACGATAAAGGCCAACATTTTGTATTCGATGGACCGTTGCACCTCGCATTCTTCGATTTGCACTTGAACAGCACTGATGGTGACACGGTTTTTGCACTCGACCTAACGGCCCCGCGGCTCGTCCGGCTATCACCTAACTGGGCTACTCCAATTCCGCTGCCTGGCGAAGCAGCTTTTCTTACATTTACAGAGAATCGTTATGTTCCCATCGCCGGCAGCAAGAAGACGGCAAACTGCTCTTACATGGAACACTGGGACGAAAAACTGAACAAGATTCGTTATGCACGCGAAAAATCCGCCGCGCTCTGTTACGGCGCGTCGATGTATCGGCCCGGCAAAAATCCTGGCGTGATCACCCTGCGGCGGGGCGCTGATTAATTGGCCATGAAGAAAAGTTGGGCGGGAGTTCTTCTCTTTGCGCTGTTGTTAATCAATGCTTCGGCTGAAACCGAGTCACTAGACAAATTAGCGAACGATTTCTGGGCATGGCGCGCGAAATACGCGCCGTTTACTGACGATGACGTGAACCGAATCGAGCGGCCAGGAGGAGTTCGCGATTGGTCGCGATCCAGCATCGATAGCCAGCGAAAAGATCTGGCTGAATTCGAAACGCGCTGGAAAAAACTGGATGCAAACACTTGGCCGATCCCGCAACAGGTTGACTATCGCCTGATCGGTTCAGCCCTGGCGCGGGTTCGCTGGGAACTCGACATTAATCCGCGCTGGAAACGCGACCCGAATTTTTATGTCGCGCAGACGCTCACGCCCGTGGCCGAAGCGCTCACTGTGCCAGGACCATATGATGCAGCGCGTAGTCGCGAAATTCTCACCCGCATTGGAAATATTCCTTCGATCCTGCAGCAAGGCGTCGTCAACCTGGATAAGCCGCCAGCGCCGTTTGCCACAGTAGCAATTCAAGCGCTGGAAAATATGAGGCCGCGTCTGCGCCAAATGGCGACGGGATTACTGAAATCGACGACTCTCAAGGAACAGGAGTTGAACAGCGTAATTGATCGCGCGGCGGATGCGCTTGACCTTTTTCGCGAAAAACTTCGCGAAATGTTGCCGTCGCTGCCGAACGAGACCGCCCTTGGACGCGACGCCTACGTTTTCTTTCTCAAGAATGTCGCGCTAATCCCTTATTCGCCTGAAGAACTTCTGGCGATGGGCAAACAGGAATGGAATCGTGCCGTCGCTTTCGAGGCATTCGAGAAAAATCGCAACAAGAATGTGCCGCCCCTTAAAATCGCTGACAACGTTGACGATTGGATCAAGGATGCGGCAACGAAAGAACTTCAAATCAGAAGATTTCTCGAGGAAAGCGGTATCCTCACTGTCCCCAATTGGGTTGGGCATTACACGTTCCGACCGATGCCAGAATATCTGAGCGCGTTGCAAGGTTTCGGCGAGACGGACGACTTCACTTCGCAATCGCGGTTGAGCGAGAATTGCATCCGTTATGTGACCAAGCCTTCAGGGAAGCTAGGTTACTTCTGGCAGGCAACGGCGGAAGACCCGCGGCCAATAACCGTTCATGAAGGAATTCCCGGCCATTATTTTCAGCTGTGTCTTTCATGGAAACATGATGACCCGATCCGGCGGCATTACTACGACTCGGGGGCAAACGAAGGCATCGGCTTTTATGCTGAAGAAATGATGTTACGCGCTGGCCTCTTCGACGACAGCCCGCAGACGCGCGAGATCATTTGCAATTTTATGCGACTCCGCGCGTTGCGCGTGGAAGTGGATGTAAAACTCGCGCTCGGCGAATTCACGCTCGACCAAGCCGCTAAATATTTACAGGAGAAAGTCCCAATGGATGAACAGACGGCGCGTCAGGAAGCAATCGCCTTCGCAACCGGCCCCGGACAGGCCATTACCTATCAGATCGGCAAATTGCAGATCATAAAATTCCTCGCCGACGAGCGGATGCAACAGGGCGAAAAATTTAATCTCCGCTCTTTCCACGATTTCCTATGGAAAAACGGCAATGTACCAATTGCGCTGCAGGAGTGGGAACTTCTCGGCGACGCAAGCAGTCTTCCGAAGTAGCGGCTGATCTAATCGACGATTTCGAGGCCCATTTGGCGGGCGGTGCCGGCGATGATACGGAAGGCGGCTTCGTCGTTGCGCGCGTTTAAGTCTTTGCCCTTTGTTTTCACGATGTCCATAACCTGCTTGCGCGTGACTTTGCCGACCTTGGTTTTGTTAGGCTCTTTGGAACCGGCGGCGATGTTGGCCGCCTTCTTCAACAAGATCGCGGCGGGCGGACTTTTGGTGATGAACGTGAACGATTTGTCTTTGTAAACAGTGATAACGACCGGAAGAATGTCGCCGGCTTGCTTTTGGGTGGCGGCGTTAAATTCCTTGCAGAATGCCATGATGTTGACGCCGCGCGGGCCGAGCGCAGTTCCAACCGGCGGTGCAGGGTTAGCCTGGCCTGCGGGAATCTGGAGTTTGATCTCTGCTACTTTTTCTTTTGCCATTTCGAAAAGTTGTTAGTTGAGAGTTGATTGCTGATAGCTGTGGATCTTAGCCGCGTTCCACTTGCCAGTATTCCAATTCCACCGGAGTTGCGCGACCGAAAATGGTGACGGAGACACGGAGTTTGCCGCGCTCAGGATCGATTTCCTCGACGATGCCGGTCTGGTTTTGGAATGGGCCGTCGGCGACTTTCACCGATTCGCCAACCTCAAAGCTGACTTTCGGTTTCACCTTTTCTTCGCGCTCTTTCATTTGAGCGAGCATGCTGTCTACCTCTGATTGCCGCATTGGAATCGGTTTGTCCTTGGTGCCGGCAAATCCAATCACGCCGGGTGTGTCGCGAATGAAATACCAGGTGCGCCCGACCAGTTGATTGTTCTCGTCGAGCAAATGCATGTTAACAATCAGATAGCCGGGAAAAAATTTCCGTGTGGTCTCGCTCTTCTTGCCTTTCTTGATTTCCGATACGCGTTCGGTTGGAACGAGCACTTCGTAAATCAAGTCGCCCATTTCTTCCGTTTTGACGCGCTTCAAGATGTTCTCGCGCACCTTGTTTTCCTGACCGGAAAGCACATGCACGACGAACCATTGATCTTTCCCTGCGAGCGTTTGTGCCATAATCAGTGCAACCGTGTGAAAAAGTGGACGACGTTCACCAAAACGAGATCGAAAAGCGCGACATATCCACCGAGCAATAACATTGCGATAGCGACCACAACAGTCGAATCACTCAGTTCTTTGTAACGGCGGAATCCTTTCTCTTTCGGGTCCCAAGGCCAGGAGCATTTCTGCAGCTCGACCTTCACTTCGCTGAAGAAGTTTTTAACTTTGGTGATCATCTAAATCAAAACAACATCCAACATCCAATGCCCAACGTCCAACTTACGCAGCTACTGCCGTTTCGAATTCAGAGTTCGATATTGAAACGTTAGGCATTCGCGGTCTGTTTAACCACGCCAGGAGGGACTCGAACCCCCAACCGACGGTTTTGGAGACCGCTACTCTACCAATTGAGCTACTGGCGTTCTTAATCTTCCTCTTCCGCTTCCTCTTAATCTCCTCTTCCTTCGTCATCCGTTCAAGAAAGCAGAGTGAGAGGTAGAGGAAGAATTTTAATCCAGAATATCGCTCACGCGACCGGCGCCGACCGTCTTGCCGCCTTCACGAATTGCGAAGCGAATCGTTTTCTCCATCGCGATTGGCGTGATCAACTCGACTTCGATTGAGATGTTGTCGCCGGGCATGACCATTTCCACGCCTTCAGGCAATTTAACGGTGCCAGTCACGTCCGTCGTACGGAAATAAAACTGCGGCCGGTAATTGGTGAAGAATGGGGTGTGACGTCCGCCTTCCTCTTTACTCAGCACATAGACTTCCGCTTTGAATTTCTTATGAGGCGTAATCGAACCAGGCTTCGAAATCACCTGACCACGCTCGACCTCTTCCTTCTTTAAGCCGCGCAACAGAACGCCGACGTTATCACCCGCACGCGCTTCATCGAGAAGTTTGCGGAACATTTCGATGTCAGTCGCAACAGTTTTTGCGGTAGGACGAATTCCCACTAGCTCGACTTCTCCCATTTTCTTGAGAATACCGCGCTCCACACGCCCCGTTGCGACAGTGCCGCGGCCTTCAATATTGAACACGTCCTCGATCGGCATCAGGAACGGCTGATCGATCGGCCGCTCCGGCACGGGGATGTAATCGTCAATAGCTTCGACGAGGGCGAGCACCTGCTTTTCCGCGTCGGCGTCGCCATTAAGTGCTTTGAGGGCGCTGCCTTTAACAATCGGGATTTTATCTCCCGGAAATTCATACTGCGTCAGGAGATCGCGCACTTCCATCTCCACGAGATCGAGAAGCTCCGGATCATCGACCATATCGACCTTGTTCAGGAACACGACAATCGAGGGTACGCCAACTTGACGCGCCAGCAGGATGTGTTCGCGCGTTTGTGGCATGGGGCCGTCCGCGGCCGAGACGACCAGGATGGCGCCATCCATTTGCGCCGCGCCGGTGATCATGTTTTTGACGTAATCGGCGTGGCCGGGGCAATCCACGTGAGCGTAGTGACGTTTGTCGCTCGAGTACTCCACGTGTGCCGTGTTAATTGTAATGCCACGCTCTTTTTCTTCCGGAGCGTTGTCGATTGACTCGTATGCGCGTACTTCGGCCATGCCTTTCTTCGACAGCACCATCGTAATCGCTGCCGTCAGGGTTGTTTTGCCGTGGTCTACGTGACCGATGGTGCCGACGTTCACGTGCGGCTTGTCGCGTTTAAATGCTTCCTTAGCCATTTCAATTCTCCTGGTTAACTTAAACTACCTTATTTTCTGTATTGTCTGCTACCGGTTCTCAGGCTGCTCCGGAGCCCATGACCGGGATTGAACCGGTGACCTCGTCCTTACCAAGGACGTGCTCTACCAACTGAGCTACATGGGCTGTTCTTCGCCAACCCAGCGCCTCCGCGGCAACCCGGTTTCGCCTCCTACCAGAGATTCAAAAGTCCCAAAGCCGCGTCAAATTTGCAATTTGAACGACCATGGGACCGCCTCGTTCCAGCAAAAAGCGTCCGCAAGCTAACCGCGCTCATTGTCGTGTCAAAGAAATTTCTTGTTGGAAACGGCGCATTTCGCAGGAGGCTGTAGAGTGCGCTGTCCTCAGTGCATCCAGTCAATACCAGCAACAACGGTTCCGCTGAAGACAGCGGATATTAGACCGCCTGCAAACCCTACCGGATCTCACCGGATTCTGCCGCTGGTCTCTTCAGCCTTTCCTCGTGTGACGAATCGCATGATGACTGCGATTATGATGAGCACCGCAATGGCGATCCCAACATTCAGCGGCGTCATCAAACCCGGCCCGGGCGTTGGAGTGGGAGTGGCCGAAGGTGGAGGCGGTGCATTTTTTGCCGCCAGCATTCCCTGCACATATTGTAAACGTTGAACAGTGTCATAGTCTTCTGGCTTTAGTTTTAGCGCCGCCTGGTAATCGGCGATGGCCTTCTCATACTGCTGCAAGGAAGTGTACGTCGCGCCTCGTTTCACTAAGTGCTCGGCATCGTTTGGGTCCTTCTCGATCAACAGCGTGTAGTCCGCTACGGCCACGTCGTAGTTTTTCAGGTTCCGGTTTGCCCAGGCGCGACGATCATAATTTTGTGGGTCATCTGGTTGTTTCTGAATTGCAGTGGTGAAGTCCGCGACCGCTTTGTCCCATTGGTTGAGACCGATCTCAGCAAAACCGCGAAATTTATAGGTGTACGCGTCATCTGGTTTGAGTTCGATTGCCTTATCGAAATCTGGCAGCGCTGCATCGAACTGATTTTGCATTACGGCAGTCATGCCTCGCTCGCGATAGGCGACTTCATCCTTTGGAGCGACTTCGATTGCCTTTGAAAAATCAGCGTACGCGTCGGGAAGCCGAGGAGGATTGCTGGCACGATACGCCGTGCCCCGGTTAGTGTAGCCGCGCGGATCTTTCGGATTCGCTTCAATCGCCTTTGTAAATTCGGCAACGGCAGCGTCGAAATTTTTTTGTTGAGCGAGCTCGATCCCTCGCTGCATGTGGCTCGCGGCTCCGGCTGCTGGTTTGGCCAGGCACACGTGACTGCCTGCAAAACAGAGAAGTGACGCGGTTGCGATGATAATTGTTCGCTTGTTCAAGATATTCATTCTCCTTTCAGCCTAACTGTTGAGCGATTTATACTTGTAGGCGAGCAAATTAACGCGCGGAAGGCTTAAATGAACCAAACAAATTCGATTGCACGACTCGGCGATCGACAGCGTCGCACTAGTCTGTCTGAAGGCTACGCTGCTGTCTTTGCCACCGTCCTTATTTGGTCCACGCCATCACTATTCATGTATTATTTGAATCGCTATTACGATCCGTGGGCACAGAATTTTTATCGTTATTTTGTCGCCTGTCTCGCCATTGCACCGCTCGTGTTTTATCGGATCCACCGAGGCGGGCCGGAAATCGACCTGCGCGCCGTTGGGCTTTGTCTTCTACCCTGTCTGCCGAACGTCGTCCATCAAGTGACGCAAGTGATGGCTCTCTTCTACATGGGCCCCGGTGTCTACACGATTTTCATTCGTTCTTCGGTCATCTTTACCGCGCTGCTCGCGCTCGCGTTCTTTCCAGAGGAGCGCTTCGTCATTCGGCAATGGAAATTCCAAGCCGGCACTCTGCTTGGCTTAATAGGTGCCTTTGGAGTGATCTGGTTTCAGCCCGACGTGCAATCACAGCAGCGACATATCGCGTTGCCTGGATTATTCATTGCTTTTGCCGCCTCATTTTGTTGGGCGCTCTACGGCGTTCTGATTAAGCGCCCATCGGCTCAGCTAGGGTCAATCCGCAGTTTTGGTTTGGTCAGCTTCATCACTTCCGCGCTGCTTTTTCCCCTCACCCTCGGGTTTGGCAAAATCGATACGCCGCTTCACGCGGGCGCGGACGTGAACGTGATTCTGGTCATTTCAGCCGTGACCTGTATTACGCTCGCCCACGTTTTGTATTATGTGGCGATCCACCGAATCGGAGTCGCGCTCGCCCAAGCCCTCCAGCTTCTGTGCCCCGCCGGCGCCATGGGACTCTCCGCCTGGATTTTCCACGAACGCCTTACCAGCCTGCAACTCTGGAGTGCAGCGATTCTGCTCGTTGGCGCATTTCTCGCTATGCGCGTGAAACCGATCGCCACGACAGAAACGGCAGAGAATATCTGACCAAAGCTAAGCGTTGCCAGGAAGGATGACGCGCAGTGCGACGTTAACAACGATGCCATTTCCCAGCGTTTTAGCATTTCGGAATGCTTGATACTGGACACTCCGCACGTGATTGCATTATCCAGTAACGAGAATCGAGCATTTAGCATTCGCTTCCGTCCCGTGAATCTCAAAAAGTATCTTCGGACCCGGCAAAAAGTGATCGACCGCGCGCTGGATCGGTATTTGCCCAAAACAAGCACGAAACCTGTCACGCTCCACAAGGCGATGCGGTACAGTCTTTTTGCCGGAGGCAAGCGATTGCGGCCAATCCTTTGTCTTGCCGCGGCTGAAGCCTGTCGCGGCAACGTCGATACCGCCCTTCCCCTTGCCTGTGCGGTCGAATGTATCCACACCTATTCGCTGGTACATGACGATCTTCCCAGCATGGATAACGACGATTTCCGGCGTGGCCGCCCCACCTGCCACAAAGTTTTCGGCGACGGCATTGCTGTACTGGCGGGAGACGCGCTGTTAACGATCGCGTTTGAAATTGTTTCGAACGCGAAGGCGGCGCCGCGTTACGATATTTCAATTTTGTTGCGCGAAATCGCGGTTGCAGCTGGGAGCCAGAAACTGATCGCCGGGCAAGTGGCCGATCTCGAAGCAGAAGGCAAGAGAGTGAAGCGCGATCAGTTGCGATTCATCCACGAGAACAAGACTGCAGCCATGTTGAAAAGCTCAGTCCGGCTCGGAGCGATGAGCGCCAACGCAGACGCCAGGAAACTTTCCGCAATCACACAGTTCGGGGAGCAGCTTGGTCTGGCTTTTCAAGTCATCGACGATATCCTCGATGTAACGCAAACCTCGGAGATACTGGGTAAGAGCGCCGGCAAAGATGTCGCGGCAAAAAAAGCGACTTATCCTGCGGTAATTGGCTTGGAGAAATCCCGCGCTGAAGCCAGACGGCTCACGCGCCAGGCGCACGATGCCCTGTCCGTGTTTCAGGAAGGTGACGCTGAAGCCCTTCATGCGCTGGCAAATTATCTTCTCGAACGCGAGTACTGACGGTAGGGACGGCGCGCCCGGCGGTCGTGCCCTACCTGGCTAGCGCCAGATTTGGGTCGATCTCCTCGGTTACACGGGATTGAAATCCAGCGCGCAATCGCAACGACGCAGCAAACGCGATCATAGCCGCGTTATCCGTGCACAACCACGGCTCGGCATTTTTGAAGTCAAATCCGCCGTGCACGCATGCCTCGCCCAATTGCCTTCGCAGTTCCTGATTGCAACTAACACCGCCGCTAACCGTCACAAGATTGACGCGATATTTCTGCGCTGCTGCAATCGTCTTGCTCACCAGGACATCAATAATCGCCTGCTGAAAAGAAGCGCAAAGATCGGCGAGAAAGTCGCCCTTCAACTTCGGCAGCGAATAGCGAACGGCAGTTTTCAGCCCGCTAAAACTAAAGTTCTCCGAATCGAGCATGCTGCGCGGCAAATCAAAGCGATTGGGGTCACCGTTTCGTGCGTGTTTTTCAATCTCCGGCCCGCCCGGATAACCGAGCCCGAGCATCTTGGCCACCTTATCGAAAGCTTCGCCCCCTGCGTCGTCGACGGTTCGACCGATCAATTGATAATCGCTGAGGCCACGGACGAAGATCGACATCGTGTGTCCGCCGCTCGCGATGAGTGAAACATTTCGTTGGATTTGCTCGCGTCCAAAAAAAGGCGAGAGCAAATGTCCTTCAAGATGATTGATAGCAAGATAGGGTTTGCCAAAGCCGATCGCCAATCCTTTGGCAATCGACGCACCGATCATCAACGAGCTCGCCAGACCGGGTCCGCTAGTTCCGGCAAATGCGTCGATTTCCGACAAACCAATGTTCGCTGAACTCGCAGCGAGATTGAGCAGCCGCGGCGCGTAGATAAGGTGATTTCGCGACGCGATCTCAGGCACGATTCCACCGTATTTTTCATGCGCAGCGATTTGCGACGCCACTTCGCTGGCAAGCAACTCCGACGCTGAATCGCCGTTGCGTCGACGCAAGATCGCGACGCCGGTTTCGTCGCAGGAAGTTTCGAGCGCCAATATTGTCATGTCGAGCGAAGTCGAGACATCTCTCGAACGTAAATTCTCCGGCACACAAAAGAAACCGAGATTCCTCGACCTCGCTCGGAATGACAAACAAGCGAAAGCCGCGTTCCTATTTCTTTACCGCTTGTGCTTTCGGCGCGTTCTCTTGCGCGTAAACCATGACGCCCTTGAGCGCATCGATTGCCCGCAGCATCTGCGGGTCTCTCGCTTTGATGATGCCTTTATCGTCCTCGGGCTTCATATTTCCCGTATTTCGCAGCGCGAAGAGAGAACGCTCCTGCTCGGCCGTCATGGCAACACGAATATTCGGGGTCACGCCATTACCCTGAATGACCTGTTTGCTCGGCGTGTAGTATTTTGCTGTTGTAAAACGCACCGCCGAGCCATCTGGCAATTGCATGACATTCTGCACGGAACCTTTTCCAAAAGTTGTTTCACCGACAAGCACGGCTCGATGCAAATCCTTCAGCGCTCCGGCAACGATCTCGGCTCCGCTTGCGCTGCCTTCGTTGATCAACACCACCATTGGAAAACTCGGGCGCTCCTTTTTCGCGCCGGAAGTTGAATAATCGTGTTGTTGCGAAGCAACCCGGCCCTGCGTTGAGACCACTTTGGTATTGGGTGGCAGGAACAGCGCGCAGACATCGACCGCGCTATTCAGCAGACCACCTGGATTGTTCCGGAGATCGAGAACGAGCGCCTGCATCCCTTGTTTCTGCAATTCATCGAGCGCTTTCGATAGTTCGTCGGCGGTCGGCTCGTTGAACTGCACCAATCGGATATACCCGATCTTGTACGGGCCGGTCAGCTCCGGATCGAGCAATCTCGCTCCCTTGACACTTTGAATTTTGATCTCGGCGCGTTGCAGCGTGTATTCCTTGATTTCTTTGGTCGAAGGTCGCAGCAGCGTAAGGGTAAGTTTTGCTCCGGCAGGTCCGCGCAAAACATTGATAGCGTCCTGCAGATCCATTCTTTCGGTGGAAATGCCGTTAACGCGCAAGATCTGGTCGCCGGAAAGGATTCCAGCCTTGGCGGCAGGCGTGTCCTCCATCGCCGTAATCACTGTAGGCAGGCCGTTTTTCATCGAGACCTCAATCCCGAGTCCATTGAAACGACTCCGTGTGTCGTCCTGCATATCGCGAAAGTCGTCCGGATCCATGAACTGGCTATGCGGGTCCAGCGAGGAAAGCATCCCCTTCATCGCCGCGTTGATGAGATCGTGGTAGCTTGTCTTGTTCTGATCCACGTAATCCTGCCGGATCAATTCGAGCGCTTTTGCGAAAATTGAAATTTGCGCGTAGCCGTTATCGTCTTCACTCTTTTCCGGCTGCTCTTCCTGCGCGAACACTGCGGGGAGAAGACCCAGCAAGAGACAAGCCATCAACGGCAAAATCATGAAGCGCCTCATACTTCGACCCGAATTGGAAGAACAGGCTCACCATCGCTCACAGCGAATTTTTGGCAACATCCAAAGCAAGCCGTTGTCTTAATGTTCCGCCGCCAATGAAACCGGTCTCTCGCGTTAAGGCTGTCTCGTTCATTCTTTTGCTCGCCGTGCTCTGGCTCTTCGCTCAAGGCATTCGGGGTTTCGGTGCGGAAACGGAAGACGGCGAGTATGAGGCCGTCGCCGAGGAATACATTAAAGGTTATCTAGGCGCTCACCCCTTGGAGGGGACCGCTCTCGGGCTTCATGAATATGATGGTAAAATCACTGACTACAGCCGCCTCGCGCTCGACGCCGAACTTTCGCGGCTGCGGCGCTTCGACGATCGGCTGAACAAGTTCGATCGAACCAAACTCAGTCCCCGCCAATCCGTCGATCTGCGAATTCTCCAGGCTGCAGTCAAGAAGGACCTCTTTGAAATGCAGGAGATGTCGGTATTCGAACGGAATCCAATGGTTTATGCGCGCGCTGCCGATGTAAATGTTTACATCAAGAGGAATTTTGCGCCGCTCGAGGATCGCGTTCGCAGCCTGGTCGCGATCGAATCTCAAATCCCAAATATTCTCATTGCCGCGAGGACGAACCTCAATGATGTCATTCCCAAACCTTATGTGGAGCTCGCCATTCAGATCGCAAAAGGTTCCGCGGATTTTCTGAAGAAGGATCTCGTTGCCGCCGTCGGTACCCTCAAGGACGAACAGCTTCGCGTCGCCTTTCATGAGGCCAACCGCAAAGCCGCAAATGCGCTGAACGATTATGCCGCGTGGCTGGAGCGGGAGAAGCTTCCGAAAGCCTCCATGGATTTCGCGTTGGGTGAAGAAAAATTCAGGCGCTTCTTGGCGCAAACGGAACTCGTCGATCTTCCTCCGCAAAAAATCCTTGAGATCGGCCTGGAGCAACTAAAAGCCGAACAAACAGCGTTCGCCGAAGCGGCAAAAAAGATCGATCCCAACAAGTCGCCGATCGAAGTTTTCAAGCAAATCCAAAGCGAACATCCCACACCGCAAAATCTCATTCCCGATGTGGCCAAAGATCTGGACAAAATTCGCAAATACGTCTTAACCCGTCGCTTGGTTAGCATCCCATCGGATGTCCGAGCGAAGGTGAAGGAGACGCCGCAATATCTCCGGGCCACCTCTTTTGCTTCGATGGACACGCCCGGCCCATTCGAGAAACGCGCCAACGAGGCGTATTACTACGTCACGCTCACGAAGAACGACTGGCCGGAAAAACAAAAAGAAGAATGGCTCACCGCCTTCAATTATTACACCTCCGATGTCGTCTCGATTCACGAAGCTTATCCTGGTCATTATGTTCAGTTCCTGTGCCTGAACGCATCGCCGGCGAGCAAGGTTGAAAAAATCTTTGGCAGCTACGCGTTCGTCGAAGGATGGGCGCATTACTGCGAAAAAATGATGCTCGACGAAGGCTATGGCAGTTCCACCAACTCTACCCCCAGCGAAGACGATGTGAAACGCGCGGCTAAATATCGCATGGCTCAGGCCGACGAAGCACTGCTCCGTCTCTGCCGGTTATATGTGTCGATCAAGATGCACACGCAGAAGATGTCGCTCGACGAGGCAACCAAGTTTTTTCGGGACAATTGTTATTACGAGGAAAAACCGGCGCGCCAGGAAGCGATGCGCGGCACTTTCGATCCCGGTTATCTCAATTATACCCTGGGCAAATTGCAGATTTTGAAGTTGCGCGACGATTACAAAGCCCAGCAGGGCGACGATTTCTCACTGCAAAAATTCCACAACGAGCTGCTCAATCACGGTATGCCACCCGTTCGTCTCCTTCGCGAAATCATGCTTAAAGACCAGAGCGAATGGGACCAGGTGCTCTGAGCAAGAGTTAAAAAAGAGTTTAAAAAGTTAAAAAGTCGAAAAGTTCAGGGCGAAGCAGTGGCTTCCATTTTTAACTCTTTTAACTCTTTCCTTCACCACGGAATCTCTTTCCGGTCACGCAAAAATTTTCCAGTCAGCTTTTGGGACGCACCGGCAGCAAGCCACACAATCGTGTCCGCGCCTTCCTCGACAGAGCGGGTAGCACCCTGGCCGCCCATATCCGTGCGTACCCATCCGGGACAAACGGAATTCACGGCAAATTTCGGCAACGCAGTGGCGAGCTGAGATGTCACGCCGTTGAGTGCGGTTTTCGAGATGCAATAAGCCGGCGACCAACCATCAGCCCCGCCGGTCAATTGCCCGCCGCCACTGGAAACGTTGATCACGCGCGGCGCTTTGCTTTTTCTGAGGAGAGGCACGAACGCGCGCGTCACACGCAGGGCGCCGAGCGTATTTGTCTCGAGTGTCTTTCGCAAGAGCTCGTCGCTGATCTCCAGAATTCCATTGTCTCCATCAACAATGATCCCCGCGTTATTGACGAGCACATCCAAGTGATCAGCAGCTTTGGCAAACTTGCGCGCGGCAGCAGTGACGCTTGCATTCTCTGCGACATCGATCTTCAGAAAGGTCGCTTTCCCGCCTTTCTTCGCGATCTCATCCGCCGCTTTGCGACCGGCGTCCTGATTACGCGCGCCGATGAAGACGTGAAATTCCTTTCCCGCGAGCTGACGCGCGACTTCATAGCCAATTCCCTTATTCGCCCCTGTGATTAATACGTTCTTCATGCGCGGCGATTCGCCAATTCTTATTCAGCCCGGCCGTCGTCATCCTCGCCTGGTAACAGGTTGCTCAACATTGGCTGTGGATTGGAGGGCAATTCCTCAACGTCGCGCAATTTTTTGGTGATAACTCGGGAACGAACATCGACATCTTCCATCTTCCGCGAAGCTTGATCGATCTTCTCTTTCACAGCCGACAATGCGTCACCGAATTTTCCGAACTCGGTTTTCACGGTTGCCAACAGATTCCAGACTTCACTTGAACGCCTTTGGATCGCGAGCGTGCGAAAGCCCATTTGCAAACTGTTAAGTAACGCGGCCAGCGTAGTCGGCCCTACGAACGTGACACGGCAATCGCGCTGAACGTTTTGGACCAAGCCCACACGACGGATCGCTTCCGCGTAAAGACCTTCACTCGGCAGAAATAACAGCGCAAAATCGGTCGTCTTTGGCGGATTGATATACTTCTCGCAAATGTCTTTTGCGCAGCGCTTCAATTGCGTCTCCAGAGTTTTCATCGCCGCTTCCACCAATGTCGAATCGCCATTTTCCTGCGCCGTCGTCAAGCGCTCATAATGTTCCATCGGAAATTTGGCGTCGATTGGCAGCCAAACTGGCGCGCCGTTCTCGTCGCCGGGCAACTTGATCGCAAACTCAACGCGCTCATCGGTGTCATCGCGTGTCTTCATGTTCTTGGCAAACTGTTCGGGCGTCAGCATTTCTTCCAACAAGACGCCGAGCTGCCATTCACTCCAACCGCCGCGCGTTTTTACGTTCGTGAGCACACGTTGCAATCCGCCCACGTCGCTGGCCAGTTGCTGCATCGCGCCGAGACCCTGATGTACCTGCTCAAGCCGATCGCTTACCAGCTTGAACGATTCGCCTAGACGTTTTTCGAGCGTGCCCTGCAATTTCTCATCGACAGTCGCGCGCATTTTGTCGATCTGCTTTGCGTTGTCCTCCTGTAATTGTTTCAAGCGCAGATCGACAGTTGATCGCATGCCTTCGAGAGACTTGGTCAATTCTTCCCGCTGCGCTTTTGCGGCACCCGCACCCTCTTCGCGGCTGCGTGCCATCTCTTCGCGAAGCATCCGCTCGCTTCGCTCCTGGGCGCGTTCGAGTAAGTCGATCTTTCCGGCAATCCCCCCATCCTCAGTTGCGCCGCGCCGTCCCAACAGCAAGACGATTGCGACAAGCAGGCCCGCTCCGAGCGCGCCGATGACGAGATAAGCAGTGTTCATTTTGATGGCGAAATCTCCCGTGCCCTTACCATCCAGAGATTCCTCGACTTCGCTCGGAATGACAAGGGAGACTAGAAGCGGAGTTTCACTCCTCCGTATGCGGCGCGGCCGATTGCGGGGAAACCGAATACTTCCGAATAATGTTCGTTCACCAGATTATCAATCCGACCGAAGATCGAAAGGTGCGGATTGACTTCGTATTCGGCCGCGACGTTCACAAAACTGTAATCTTCGATGTCGAAATTTGGTCCGCCAAAGTTTAGTTCTTCTCGCGCGTTTACGAACTTTGCTTCGACCACTGTGCGCAGTTTTTTCCACCAAAGATACGAAACTGAAGCGTAAAGTTCGTTGCGCGGCCGCCGTGGCAGACGCGCGCCTTGCAATTGCGTAATATCTTTCGAGGAAGTGTTTTCTGCTTCCAGATATGTGTAGCTGGCCGTGAGCACGAGATTGGCAATCGGTTGCGCGCGCAGCTCCGCTTCGAGCCCTTGCGTCTCTGCGGCTCCGAGGTTCAATGTTTGAAAAAGACCGTTGGACCCAATCGCGTTCGACAGATCGTTGTGAAAATAAGTCAGGCCGACGCCAACGCGGTTTTGCCAGAGCTCCTGTCTGACCCCGATGTCCCAGCCCAGGTCTCGTTCGGGTTTGAGTCCGAAGTTATTTCCGAAAATTTTGTCCTGACTGCTTGGCGGACTGAATCCGGTCGCCACACTGGAGTGCAAAATTGTGTTTGTCCTGTCAATCTTGTAAGTGCCGGCGACGCGATAAGTCCAGACGCCGCCGAACTGATTGAAGTGATCGAAGCGGCCGCCGGCGACAAAGATCAAATTCTCAATCGGCGTCAGCGTCGCCTGCAAGAATCCGGCGATTTCTTCCGTGTGATCGCTTACAAATGTTGGTTGCGGTCCAAAAATCTGCAGAACAAATGGGCGCTCCTGTCCGGCGTTGACTCGGCTGTAGAAAAAGCCGGAGGTGAGCGTGAGCCACGAGGTTGGACGCAAATCATTTTGATAATCAATTTGCGTACGTTCAAAGAGGGCCCGAGTCGGGCCGACAAAGCCATCCTGGTTCGGATTGTTCAATTGTCGCTCATGATCGTAGCTGAAAATAAATTTGTGGTCCCACCAGTCAGTCGCTTTCCAATCGATATGAGGGCCAATTAACCAACGCTCTGTAAGAAAGTGATCAATGGGACGTGGATCGAAGATCGTGTTTGGATTTCCAGTGTCGCTAACCGAGTAAGTGAACAAGCTGCCGATCCGCAATTGTTGGTCCGGCGACCAGCCAACGTCGGTAATCGCAGCAGTGTTGCGGTAATTATTGTTTGGGCGGGCGTTGTCTGTGTCGAGGCGGCTTGCGCCGACTGAATAATCGAAGTTGCCGATCTTGCCGTCGCTCTCGCCCCATTCGCGGAAGGTGTCATATGATCCGCCTTCGGCGGCGACCATCGCTCCTGGCGCCCCTGTGCCTTGTTTGGTAAAAATCTGGATAACGCCTGCGAGGGCGCGCGGTCCGTACAAGGTACTCTGCGGCCCGCGCACAACTTCGATCCTGTCTATATCGTCGATGGTCAGATCGGCGAAATTAAAGGCACCTTGCAAACCCTGATTGATCGGGATGCCATCGAGCAAAACCTGCGTGTGTTCGCTGCGCAATCCGCGAGTAAACACCGAGGTCAACTGGCCGGCTGTTCCGGTTTGAACAACGGACAGACCAGGCACTTCACGAAGTGCATCACTGACGCGTTCGATTTGTTTTTGCTCGAAATCTTCTGAGTTAATCACGCTCACGCTGGCTGGCGATAGATCGAGCGGAATATCGAAACGCGTTGCAGTAACAACAACTTGCTCGGCCTCCGCTTCAACTGGCGAAGGAGTAGGCGTCGGTTGCTGACTGAAGCAAACAACTGGCGCGAAGATTAGAAGCGCGGCGAGCCGCATTGCGTAGCGCGCCCGTCTCGGACGCTGGCGAGCGCGTCTCGCGATCGCGAACTTTCCCTTTCGAATGCCACTGGCCGAGATTCTCGCGCTAAGAAAAGACTGTTTTGGCGCGACGCCGAAAATCCGAGCCGGACTGGCGATCGCACCCGAGACGGGTGCGCCACCCGGATGAATTCCAACGAACCAAACTGGACGATTTTGCATAACAAGTTACCTCCAACTCCGAGAGTTGGACTTGTTAGGCCGTGATTGTTTCGGGAGTCACAGACTTCCGCTACAGCAGGCGCATCATCCAGCTCTCATTCTCCTTTTCGCGAAGAAGTTTTTTCGGTCTGCGTTGTTGCCGGGGTCGTTGATCCCGGCTGCCGCGAGTCCGAGCCGGACTGGCGGTTCTGATCGCGGCTACAGCCGAATGAGGTGGACCGGACAAATATTCTGGCTCCTGGCGTATGTTCCGATCTCGGTCGGAATCACCTTCTCCCCGCCTTCACCCCCGAAAAATTTCGAGGATTGGCCCAATTGGGAAGTCGTATCCAGTTACAGCAGCGCAACTGCTCCCGATTCGCACGGGATTTCTTGCGCCGATCCACTTTTCCAAGCTCGCAAAGAACTGGATGGAGAAGTAGCGGCTTGCGCTCTGCGCTGCAACACTTTTTTCGCAATTATCCAGCTGGCGTCGCGACAAACCGCCGGCCAAGTCCATTAATCGAGCCGTCGGCCGCCAGTATTACTTCCTGTTCGGCGAAAGCTTGAAGGATTGCATCGCGTTTCTCCACCGCAGTGATCGCGCTGGCGATGTACCGAAAATAATAGGCCGCGTTCTCTCTGATCACGCGACGTGACACTCTCTTAAGGTGCGCATCGATCTCAGCAGCTGTGTGTAATTGTTGTTCGTGACTTTGACGCCACGCTTTCAGTGTCTCGGTTTTTGATAGTACCCTGTGTTGAAACTCGTCGCTCACCATCAGCAAACCAGTGGCTTCGATCAAACGGATCGCGCTGCTAAACCAGCGCAACGTTTTTTCATCCGTGGATTCATAAGCGAAATCATCGGCGATGATCAATCCACCCTCGACCAGACCAGTCGCTGCGTGTCTTATCGATTCGTCGAGTGGATGAATGTGGTGAAGCGAGCGAATGAACAAGACCGCATCAAAATTACGTTCATCAAAGTCGGGCCATGTAGCAACGCGCGCATCGACGCCGAGCTGACGAGCAGCGGCGACAGAATCACGGTCGCTGTCGATTGCGATCACCGCATACCCGTCCTGCGTCAGGCACGCCGCCACCTCGCCCTCCCCGCAGCCGACCTCCAAAATCCGGTGGCAACCTGGCGGAAGAAATCGCTTGACGAAATCGTATGTGTAACGCGTTTCGAATCGCATTCTTGTAGGCTTTAACTCGCTGCTTGCGCTTCCTGGCTCAAGATTTATCTATCTCTCGCCAATTCTCGTTTTTAAAATTGCATTCTTCTTCCAATTTCATCATCACCGGCGGAGCCGGTTTTATCGGCTCCAATCTCACTTTGGCGTTGCAGGAAAAATTTCCGGAGGCGCGTCTGACCGTAATTGACGATTTCCGCTCTGGTGATTTTAAGAACCTCGCCGGATACCGCGGCGATTTCGTGGGGCAAAATCTGGCAACTCTCAATTGGCGCGAGCAATTCGCTGATGACACGTTCGACGCCATTTTTCACCTCGCATCAATCACAGACACAACGAATCACGACCAGTTCGAGCAAGTGCACGACAACGTGGAAAGCTTCCGGCAGATTCTAAATTTTGCGCGCGCGACGAAGACGCGAATTATCTACGCTTCTTCTGCGGCGACCTACGGTCCTGCGACTGAGGCGAGTGTAGAATCAAATGGCCCTGCGCCAGCAAACGTTTACGCGTTTTCCAAGGTGATTATGGACAATATCGCCAGGCGCGCTGCCGCCGAATCGCCCGATTGGCCCATCGTCGGCTTGCGTTACTTCAACGTCTATGGACCGCGCGAAGCACACAAGGGCGTGCCCGCCAGTATGGTCTATCATTTGTCGCGGCAAATGAAAGCCGGTCAGCGGCCGCGTATTTTCAAGCATGGTGAGCAGAAACGGGATTTTGTTTATGTGAAAGACGTCGTCGAAGGCAGCATTCGCGCTCTCGATGCGCAAGCCAGCGGAATTTACAATCTCGGCTCGGGCCAGGCGCGTTCCTTCAACGAGCTGGTCGATGTTCTAAACAAATGTCTGGGCACCAATTTCCAGCCCGATTACATCGACAATCCGCACGCACATTATCAGAATTTCACACAAGCCGATCTCATGAACGCATGCAACGCGCTGGGGTATAAGCCACAGTTTCCCTTGGAAGAGGGTGTACGCGATTACATGCAGTGGTTGTATCCCGGGTAGCGCACGCGTCTCGCGTGCTGGCGAGCGCGTCCCGCGATCGCGAACTTTTGTGGCGCTATACTACCGCTTAAAATTCGCGCACTAAGCAGAGACTGTTTCGGCCCGACGCCGAAACCAACACGCGAGACGCGTGAGCTACCCCTCCCAGAAAAATTTCGTCGGACGATGGATTTCTGGGGGAAGACTCTTGTGGACGGGGCAATTCAGCGCCGTTTGTTCCAGTACCTCGCGCTGCGGATGATCCTTCGGCAGCGGAATATGTATTTCCGAAGGCAATCCAACGATCCGGCGCGGTGCGTCCTTGGACATTTCCTTGTGCACTGACACGGTCATTCCGCGCAGATCGACATCCAGTTCCTGCGCCTTGATTCCCATGGTTGTGCTCATGCACGTAGCCAGAGCCGTAGCAACGAGATCGGTCGGCGAGAACGCTTCACCTTTGCCCTTATTATCGGTCGGCGCGTCTGTGGAAATCTTTGACTGCGACGGACCATGCTCAGCGTCGCAATGCAAATCCCCGGTATAATTTACGGAAACTTTAACCATGGTGAATTATGTGCTGCGTCCTCTCTTTTGTCATGTCGAGCGAAGTTGAGACATCTCTAAAATGACGAAGCACCAATGACGAATGACGAAGGAATGACAAAGCCCGAATGCCGAAAACCCCATTACGCGATTCGTCATTCGGATTTCGTCATTTCAATTGGGGTTTCCTGAATTTTGTCTGCATGCGTTGCAAGCTCATCGCGAAACACACGCGTGAGATCAACGTCGTGCAGAACGATCATGTCGGTGTCGTGTTTTTTGTGATCGTCGTTTTGCCAGCCTTCGTTCCACCAGCAGAAACCGATCACGCTGGGCCATCGGCTTGCAAATAGATCTTCGAGCGCCGATTTCGCCCAGTCTGCTGCATTGACTCGCCGATTGTGCAGATCGCAACCGAACTCAGCGATGATGATTGGCTTGCCAGGTGCGAGTTTCACAAGACGTGGATAGGCCTCGCGCATTTTAAACGCCAAACTCTCGGTGCCGTCCGTTGTCATAGGCGTGGTGGGTCCATAGGCACTAAGAGCGACCCAGTCGCAATAGTCTTCGCCAGGAAAATAATTCTCGAAACGATTCCAACCTTTCTCTGGTTCATCGAGCCAATTCACATGCCAAACCCATTGTAAATTATCGGCACCTTCGGCGCGCATCAGATCCACAATATGCCGGTACGCTGCGATGTAGCGTACTGGACCTTCTCCGGGGCCACCGTTCCACTTGCCGTTCCAGCTGAACCAGTCTCCGTTCGGCTCGGTCCCCCACTCGATCAAAATCGCCGAGCCAAAATTTTTCGCGTCGCGTGCCCATGCGCGAAGATCGGCGTCGAACTCGCCAGCAATGATCTTCTGGAGTGAAAAAAATTTCTCCGAATGTTTCTGATCAACATCCGAGCGAAGCATCAGCCGGACATACGGAATTTTTCTGAGATCACGAATCCAGTTGCACATCTCCGCTGGAAATTTCCGCGACTCAAACCAGTTGTTTGCGAAATAGATCCACGCTGTTTGTTTGCCAACCGCTTGCTCGTACCGCGCCACATCATTCGGCGTAACATCGTGCTCAGTTGGGTCGTGCTCGTCAGTCCCAACCCCGCCCCAATACAAGCCGTGATAGAGTTTGCCGGCCGGCGGGACCGCAACATGAACGTCTTGTGCGTGCAGTGTTGCAGCACAAGTCGCCAGCAGCAGGTGAATTGCCTTCACCGCACAACTGTAAGGCGCACGGTTCGCCTGCCAAATTGGCAACCGAATCCTCTCCCTTATTCGAAACACGTACGATATGAAAAAGAAAATTACCGGAAAAGATCTGACGAAAGAAGCGCCACGCAGTCCACGGGTTCGCATTGGCGGTTACGCAATTCTTGGCCGCACAATCGATAAATGTCGCGCGTTGGTAGCGGGAAATATTGGCGAATATCACTTCGATTGTCCGCTCGATAACATTGTCTTTGGTTTCAAAGGTGTGAAGGGAGACGATTTCAAAGCGCAGATCGAGCAGGGCGCAAGCGACCAGGAAATGGTCGAATGGCTCAACCAAGCCGGCGAAGAGAAAACGCAGGAGGAAATCGAACGCTGGGCTGACGAAGTGGAGGCCAGCAGTCTCTACAACCATCCGGAAACGGAAAAGCGCGATTACTTCAGCGAAGAGACTAAGAAGCTCGGCTTAGATCCGACGAAGACCACAACGTTCGAGTGGCTGGAAGTGGACGATAGAGTTTCTCACGCACAGCAAGCGGCGTAGAAACCTTAGTAAGGTGAATCAGCTTCTCCGGAAGACTACGGAAAATAATTCGCCGAAGGCGCAAAATTAGAATCAGGCGACAGAGCCGCACTCATTTCGCCAACGCGTTGAGGACAACGCGTTCCACCCTCGAGCTACGTCTTGATCAGCGGAGGGGGAACGTCTTCGGTTATTCCCGTGTCCAATCCGCGACGGAGCTTGCTGTGCCGCACACTGTAGAGAAAGTAAATTGTCAGTCCGATTCCGAGCCACACCACGAACCGGATCCAGGTCATTACAGGCAGACTCAGCATTAGCGCGATGCATAGGATCACACCAAGAATTGGGAACACGGGAACAAACGGAACGCGAAACGGACGCGGGCGCTCTGGCGCGACACGGCGCAACACGTTTACACCGAGACAAACCAGAATGAACGCAAACAGCGTCCCGATATTGGTCAAATCGGCCAGATCACCGATGTTTGTAATCATGGCGACAACGCCCACGACGACACCCGTCCAAATCGTAGTGATATAAGGCGTCCGGAATCGCGGGTGAACCTTCGCGAAATACTGCGGCAACAATCCATCGCGTGCCATTGCCATGAAGATGCGCGGCTGACCAAGCTGAAAAACTAGAAGGACCGAAGTCGTTCCAGCGAGCGCGCCCGCGCTCACTAGCGCTTGTGCCCACGGCTTGCTGGCAAAGGCGGTCGCAACAGCAGCCGCGTCCCCAGTGTAAACGGTATATTTCTTTATTCCGGTCAGAATGGCCGACATCAGGACATAGAGCAGCGTGCAGATGATCAGGCTTGCGATGATACCAATCGGCATATCGCGCTGGGGATTTCTGGTTTCTTCCGCTGTGGTCGAAACTGCGTCGAATCCGATGAAAGCGAAGAAAACAATCGCTGCCCCGCTCATCACCCCGGCAAAGCCATGGGGCACATAAGGATGCCAGTTCGTGGGATTGACCATGAATGCGCCGAATGCAATGACGAAAACGACAACCGCGACCTTGATGATGACAATCGCGGTATTAGCGCGGGCGCTCTCGCGAATTCCGTAAACCAAAAGCGCCGTTACTGCGGCGACGATGAGGAGCGCAGGAAGATTAAAAGCAATCGAGTGACCCGCGATGACTGGCAAGGTGGTGGACGAATAACCCTCCAGAGCCGCGCCGCCCTTGGCGAGCAAAATGGTGGCTGTCTGGTGATCGTTGACCAGCCAAAGCGGAAACCTTAGATGAAAAAGGCTATCGCATAATTGCACAAAATAACCCGACCAGCCGACCGCCACCGCCATGTTTCCCACCGCATACTCAAGGATGAGGTCCCATCCGATGATCCATGCCACGATCTCGCCCAGCGTTGCATACGAATAGGTGTAAGCCGAGCCGGACACGGGAATCATCGACGCGAGTTCGGCATAACAAAGCGCGGCAAAGCCGCATGCGATGCCTGCTACAATAAATGAAACGGCAATCGCCGGACCCGCGCCTGCGCGACCAAAGACAACATTTGCGCCAGACAACCACGCCTGAAGAAAGTTAATCACCGGCGTCTCGAGCCGCGATGAAAACACCTGACCGGCTGCCGCCGTTCCGGTCAGCGCGAAAATTCCCGCCCCGATAATTGCACCAATCCCGATCGCGGTGAGATCGAGCGGGCCGAGCGTCCGTCTGAGTTGCCGATCCGGCGCAGCGGCCTCGGCCATGAGACGGTCCGGGCTTTTGGTCTTGAAAAGGTCAAGTGCCACCGTCTGAGATCGTGTCACTAACGGCTTTGCCCGGTCAATGCAAACTTTACGATAAGCAAACCGCACCGTCTCTAACGCGATGTCCCATTTTGCAGGCGCTTGCTCATTAACGCCTTGAATCAAGGCGTAGACTCGGCAGAAAGGTTTTTGTAATCTGGCGCTTGTATGCCCGATGAACTTGAAAAATTTATCCTGGGTGACACCGCCTTCTCCGCAATCGAACAAGCGTCATCGGGTCGGAGGCGATTTTTCGGTCGCCGGAAAATTCAGCCTCCTCCGATTACGCACTGTGAGAATTGTGGAGCAGAACTGCAGGGGCATTGGTGCGCCAAAT
>Ga0209267_1000037_pt1 | contig 80283 bp, 51 predicted proteins | sample GraSoiAngelo_137_FD_185894 | JGI IMG/M metagenome (GOLD analysis project Ga0209267, IMG submission 185894) | Grasslands soil microbial communities from the Angelo Coastal Reserve, California, USA - 14_0929_09_30cm (SPAdes) (version 2) | ecosystem: Environmental > Terrestrial > Soil > Grasslands ... | reverse complement strand
CAGCGGAACTAGCGTACTAGAGGAGGAGTCCGGGAGTGCTTTCACTCCGCCGCTAAACATGGCACCGGATCCAAAACTTACCGCGGGACGGGCTTTCGTGCGAAGCCTGAACATTCTGCTGAAGTTCGCACGGCTGTACGAATTCGGGCATGTGCGCACGGCGGCCCAGTTCGAAACAGCGTGGAAAGAACTGCGTGGTGCGCTGGATGACAGCAACGGTGGCGGTGTGCTTCTAGGTGCGTCGGGAAACCAGATTTTGCTGGACGGCGTGCCGCTCGGATCGGCTGCCGGCGAACGAAGCTTCGCGCAGCTACTGATTGCCTCAGGAATCGCGAGCATTCATTTTTCCCCGACTCTTACGCAACCGCAATTCGCGAGGTTTGTGCGTGCCTTCCCTAGCGGAAACGCCAAGCCTTCCTCTCTGGCCGAACAATTGAAAACCGCGCTGGCAGGAGATACCAGCATCAAGGTGAATGAAATCCGCTACGTCGCGGAAGACGCTTCGGTGGCGGGCATCAAGGTTGCGGCGCAACTTACGCAGAAGGTACTCGGCGCGGCGGGAGACAAATTTAGAGACTTCTTCGAAGACCCCAACAAGATGCTGCAAATGATCCTGGCCGCGGAGAGTATGCGTGCTAGCGGCGGTGGTGGCGGGATGGGCGGACCAGGGCACGGCTCCGGCGGCCCAGGGCCTGGATTCGGCCTAGGCAGCGGCGGAGGATCGGGCGGCGGAGGTACTGGGGGAAGCGGAACCGGAGGCAGCGGCAGTGGTAAGCCTGGTGGTTTCAGCTTGTGGGACTCGAGTACCATGGGGGGCGGCGGAGTTGCCGGGGGCATCGGTGGTGCAGGTGCCGGAGCTGGTGCAGGTGCCGGAGCTGGAGCAGGTGCCGGCGGTGGTGCAGGTGCCGGCGGTGGTGCAGGCGCCGGAGGTGGTGCAGGTGCCGGCGGCGGTGGGGGTGCCGGCGGCGGAACAGGCGGCGGTCGTGGCGGCGGGGTAGGCAGTGGCGGAGGGACCGCAACCGGCGCGGGAGCGGCGGGCGGAACGGACGTGGCCACACCTGGAAAATGGTTGACCGCCTCGGCTCTGTTGCGAAGCGGCGCGACTGGAGGAGTCGCCAGTCTGCCGGGAACAGCAACTGGAACAAGCGGCGGATTCACTGTCGAGGAAGAGGACGTTCGCTCCATGCTCGGATTGTTCGCACAATTGGGCAAATCGCGGAAAGATTCTGAGCACCGCATGGACGTGCCGACGTTCCAATCGCGCTTGAGCGCCATGCCGGTGCGGGCGCAGTATACGCTGCAGCAGGCGTTGGCGGGACTCGCGGCGCAGGCGCCAGATGCCAAGCCAGACAAGCCGATGCTGCTCAAACTGGCGGAACACGTGGCCATCCGCTTCGCGTTGGACAGCTACGAAAAAGGCGAACTGCGCGTCAACGCTGTGAAACAACTGCTGGACCGCATGAATACGGAAATTGAAGGGCTGCGGAAGATCCTTTCCACGCAGGAAGAGATGATGGCGCAGGCGGGGCTGTCCGTGCAGTCGTATACCGAGCTGCTGGACCAGGAATTCTGGGAGCAGGTTCCCGAAGAGAATAAGAAAGAAGTGCTTACTTCGGACGAAGCATGGTGCGTGCCGCCGCGCAACGTTCGCGCTTTCCTCGAAGACATGTTGCGGCGCGGTGAACTCAAGACCGTCAACGAAGTCCTGATGAAGTATGCTTCCTGCGTGGGGCTGGAGGCGCCAGAAGCGCGGCGGACTACGGCCATCGGACTCTCGGACTTGGGCGAACTGTACGGCAGCGGAGACGGCAGCGCTTTGATGGAGGCGATTCGCCGCTTGGGCAATCAGTTGGCCATCGAGCGAGAGCCGGAATTGCAGACGCTGGTCAGTGCCGCGTTTGTGAGATTGAGCCAGGAGGCGGCCTCCAAGCGCTGCTATCCGGCGATGCAGCAAGCACTTGCCTCGCTCGAGAGCGTGGAGGCGCAGAGACCGGGGTCGACACAGAGCCTGCGGCCTCGCATCGGCGCGGAAGAACGACTCCCGGAATTCATCGAAGAAGCGATGCGCAGCGGCCAGATCGCAGACGGCATGATGGATATCCTCAACCTGATGCCCAAAGCCACGATCCACTATGTAACCAATCGATTCGGACACTGCGGATTCCGGGACGATTGCGATCTGCTGGCGACGATTATCCGCAACCTGGGAGAGGATGCCACGCAACGGCTTCTTGAGACCTTGCAGACCGCGCCTGCTAACGAGTCCGCAGAAGCCATCGGCCTGGTAAGTCAGCTTTCTCCGGAGAACGTGGAGAAGATTCTACCGGCGCGGCTGTCGCAATGGCCGCGCTCCGCGCATGACCGCGCTGTCCGGCAACTGTCCGCAACGCCAGCGGAGGAGCGGGCGCGGCTGCTAATTGCCATCTACGATTCGCTCGATGTGCTGATTCGTCCACTGGCCATCGACGAAATGGGAATGAGTGGGCAAGCCAGCTGTATTCCGAAACTGATTGAACTGTTGCAGAACGACGAGACGCCTGCCTTCACCAGGGTGAAAGCGGTTGAGGCCCTCGGCCGATTGCGCGCTTCGGGGGCCAGCGCCCTGTTCCAGCATATTTTGGACACCCGGCAGGTATGGCGCTGGGTATATCCAAATGAATTGAGAATCGCTGCGGCGCAGTCATTGCTGCGCGTCGATCCGGCGGTGGGTATGGAAAAGGTTGCCGCCAGCGGAATCGACCGCAAGGAGCTGTCGCTCGAACCATCGGATCCCGACCCCAATGCTTCCGTGATCCGCCAGCGGCGCTACGCGCGCTTGAAGCTTTCGCGCAACCTCATTGCGGTGACAACGAATTTGCGGGAAAACTTCAGACTCTCCATTCCGGAGCTAAACCTGGGAGGCGGAATCGGTTCCGGAGAACGCCATCTGGCTCCGGGCTCGCTTTTGTCGCTGAAATTTTCGCACGGGGTGCGCAACCTCAAGGCGCAGGCCATCGTCCGCGGAGCGCGTCCACAAGCGATGGCTTTCGAATTCGTGGACATGGATCTGGATGAACGCTACCGTTTGCGGAAATTATTGCTGGAGTTGGGTGGACTGCCCATGGTTGCGCAAGTCACCAATCGCACGCGGCGCCGCGGGCGCGTGGCAATCTCGAAGAACTAGATCCGGCGCGATTCGATTTTTCACGACGGGGAGCTCCTCTTCTTACCTGTCCTTGCACTTCGGCCACCCGTCCGCTTGGTCAGGGGCCTGCCCGTCCTCATGGTGGCTTGACCTCCCGGACACATGGGACTGCTGTACCATTGCGGCAGACATTGCCTGACCCTACGGTACTAGTGAGGAAGTTCTATTGAGGTCCCACGCGGCATGCGGATGAAAGCAGACCCCAAAGCAGCGGCCGGACGCGCTTTCGTAAGAAGCCTCAACATACTCTTGAAGTTTGCTCGACTGTACGGTCACGAGCATGCCCGGACCATCGAACAGCTCCAGACCGCCTGGCAGGAGTTGCGCGCCGCCATCCCCATGGGGACGGACTCGGCGTTAGTGCTCGGAGCGACGAATTCGCAGCTCTTGCTGGATGGTGTGCCCCTGGAAGGCTCACCGGCTGAAAAGCAATTTGCGCAGTTGCTTTCGGCCGCCGGGGTGGCCAGCGTACAGTTTTTCGCCTCCCTCACCGAAGAAGAGATTGGCCGATTTGTGCGCGCCTTTCCCACCGGCAAAGCCAAACCGGCCGAGCTGGCCCTGCAATTGAAAGCCGCTCTCGCCGACGCCCAGGGCATCCGCATCAACGAGATTTGCTTCGTGGCTACCGATGCGCGGCTGAAAGACGTGAGCATAGCTGCTCAGATTGCTGCCGCGTCGCTTGGCGGCGACCAAGAGCAATTCAGACAGTGGTTGAACGACCCCCAGAAGCTGCTCGAATTGATTGCCGCGGCCCAGGGTTCGAAAAGCGGCGGAGTTTCTGGACCGGGCCCGGGCGGACCAATACCAGCTGGAGAAGCACCGGGAACGGGAGATTCCGCTGCCGCTGGACCCGCCGGCGGCGGTTCCGGTTATGGAGCAGGGACTGCTGGCGGTGGGACAAGCACCGGGACTGGGCGGGGTACAGGTTTATGGACCGCGGGCGGTAGCGGTGTGGGTTTCGTTTCCGAAATAGAGTGCAGCGCCGCAGTTGGCTCTGTGGGAGTGGCGGGTGCCGGGTTCGGTGCGGGAAAGGGAAGCGCCAGTGGCGGGCACGGCGAGCCGAGCGAAGAAGAAATCTACGGAATTCTCAGCGCGCTGACTAGTTTTGGGACCGTCGGAACGGGGCAGGGTGGCGTGGCTGCGGCGGGCGTGTTTCAGGAGCAGATGTCGCAATTGCCGGGCCGCGCGCAAGACACGCTGAAGCAAGCACTTGCGAGCCTGGCGGCGCAAGCGCCTAACAACAAGCCGGACGAGTCGGTGATCGTAAAGCTGGCCGAACACTTGGCGATCCGCTTTGCGCTGGAGCGGTTTGAACGCGGCGAAGTGAAAGTCAACGCCGTTCGCCAGATGCTCGACCGCATGAACCAGGAAATCGAGAATCTACGAAAGATTCTCGGCTCCCATGAAGACAAGATGAGCGAAGCTGGCATCCTGGCGGAGTCGCATCGTGAAATTCTTGACAAACAGTTTTGGGCTGCCGTGCCGGAGAGTGGTAAACGCGCCGTGCTGCTATCCGGAGATGCCTGGTGCATTCCACCGCGCAACGTGCAGTCCTATGTTGGCGAACTGATCGAGCACGGCAACATCGCCGAGGCCATCAGTATTCTTCAGAATTATGCGGCTTGCGCGGACAGCGAAGATGCCGATGCGCGGAAGAAAACCGCGGTCGGACTATCCGAGATGGCTGAGCTGTATGCCAAGGCCGATCCGAAGCTGCTCAGCGAAGCGCTGCGGCACGTGGGCTTGCGGCTCAGTGTGGAGCAAGACTCGGAACTCCAGGGTTTGGTGAGCGCGGCCTTCGTACGGCTGAGCCAGGAGGCGGCCACTAGCCGTTATTTTCCGGCGATGGAACAGGCACTCGATCTCCTTGCCGGCGTCGAGTCACAGCGGCCGGGAATCGCGCGCAGCCTGCGCGGAAAAATGGGAATCGAAGAACGCGTGCCGGAGTTTGTCGAGGAAGCCCTGAAGGCCCGCCAGGTGGCCGCGGGGCTGACCGATGTTCTTAGACTGCTCCCGCAGACGACCATGGAGCAGCTCTCGGCGCGTTTCAATCGTTGTAGTTTGCGCGATGATTCCGAGCATGTGGCCAATTTGGCGGCCGATATGGGCGAAGAGGCTGTTCAGTATCTCCGGAGTACGGTGCGCGGCGGGCCGATCGCCGAAGCCGTGGAGATGGCCGGGCTGCTGAGCCGGCTCGATCCGGAGTCGGTCATGGTATTTCTGCCCGGCCGGATGAAAGATTTTCCCCGGACCTCGCAAGACCGCATCGTGCGGCAGATTTCCGCCAGTGGAGCGGCCCGCAGGTGCCACATCTTGCTGGAGTTGCTCGATCACGTGGACCCGCTGGTGACGCCGCTGGTGATCGATGAGATCGGGGTTACTGCGGACCGCGAGGCGCTCGGCAAATTGCTGACTATCGCCGACGGTGACTTGCCCTCCGGTGGCGGGTCGTTTCTGCGCGTGAAAGCCATCGAAGCACTGGGAAGAGTTCAAGCGCAAGAATCGGCCAGCACTCTAAAGCGCATCGTCGAAGCGAAGAAAGTGTTTGGTTGGGTACAACCGCTGGAGCTGCGCATTGCCGCGCTGCAGGCGCTCGACAAACTCGATCCGGACTGGGTTCAGAATTATCTGCCCAAGAGCGGAATTGACAAGGAAGATTTCACGCTCGCACCGCTGGAGATTCCCCCCTCGTCAAGATTTGTGCGGCAGCGCCGGCACACGCGCGTGCGACTGCAGAAGCCGGTCAGGGCCGTGAGCATCAACCTGACGGAGAATTGCTCCCTGGAGATCAAGACCGCGAGCCTGAGCGGTGGCGTGGCCACCATCAGCCGGCACCTCCCCCCTGGAACGCAAGTGCAATTGAAGCTGCAGGTCGGCATGCGTAACCTGCAGGCCACCGCGCTCATGCGCGATTACCGCGCCCAGGACATGGCCTTCGAGATCGTGGACATGAACCTGGAGGAACGCAGCAAGTACCGGCGGCTCCTCGCGGGTAGCCTGCAACCTACCGGGCCCGCGGTCGTCGAAAGCGACGTCACTCCCGAACCCGTTGGCGTAGCAGCTTCCAAGTAACCCTCATTCACCCGCGCCGATAGTGATTCTCTTGCCCCGCCAGAGCTTACGCCGTGGTTCTTGGCGCTGGCGCACCCAACCAGTTAGAATAAGATGTTGCAGCGACGAGATCGTACTGCCCAGTCGAAGCGAGCACGCGGAGAACCGTCAGGAGACGGCAACACCCTTCATGGATCTAGCCAAGTTCATTGACAAGATCGTCGCTCGGTTTATCGGCACCAAGCACGAGCGCGACATCAAGAAATTGCGGCCCGTCATCGCGGCCATCAACGAACGCGAAGCCGAAGTGCAATCGCTGAGCGATGAAGGCCTCAAAACGCGTTTTGCGGAGCTGCGAACCCAGGTGCAGGAGCAGTTGAAAGAAGCCGATCCGGCGGAGCCCGCCTACAAAGAGCAGTTGCAGAAGGCGCTAGAGCCCGCGATTGTGCCGGCGTTCGCCTTGGTCCGCGAAGCAGGCCGCCGCTTCCTGAACATGAGGCATTTCGACGTGCAGCTCATCGGCGGCATCGTCCTGCACGAAGGCAAAATCTCGGAAATGAAAACGGGTGAAGGCAAAACGCTTGTCGCCACGCTGCCGGCCGTTCTGAATGCGCTGGCCGGGCGAGGTGTTCACATCGTCACGGTGAACGACTATCTGGCGCGTCGCGACGCGGAATGGATGAGCCCGCTCTACCGTGCGCTAGGATTGAGCGTGGGCGTGATCGTGCACGATCTCGACGACGACCAGCGCCGGGCGGCGTATGGCGCAGACATCACGTACGGCACCAACAACGAATTCGGCTTTGACTACCTGCGCGACAATATGAAGTACGACCTGGCGCAATGCGTGCAGCGGGGACACCAATTCGCCATCGTCGACGAAGTCGACTCCATCCTCATCGACGAGGCGCGCACCCCGCTGATCATTTCCGGGCCGTCGGAAGAGTCCACTGACAAATACGCCAAGATCGACAAGATTATTCCTAAACTGATTCAGGACATCGACTATACGCTTGACGAGAAGCACCGCACCGCGACGCTCACCGAAGAGGGGTTTGCCAAGTGCGAACGCCTCCTCTCCCTCACCAACATGTCCGATCCGGCGAACATCGACATCATGCACCATGTCTATCAGGCGCTGCGCGCCCATACGCTCTACAAGCACGACGTGGATTACGTCGTAAAAGACGGTGAAGTCATCATCGTCGATGAATTCACGGGCCGCCAGATGCCCGGCCGCCGCTGGTCCGACGGCTTGCACCAGGCCGTGGAAGCCAAAGAAGGCGTGAAGATCGAGCGCGAAAATCAGACGCTCGCGACGATTACCTTCCAGAATTATTTCCGCATGTACAAGAAACTCTCGGGCATGACCGGTACAGCGGAAACGGAAGCGGCGGAGTTCGGCAAGATTTACAATCTGGACGTCACGGTCATTCCCACCAACCGCCAGTTGATCCGCATCGAGTCTGCGGACGTCGTGTACCGCACGGAGAAAGAAAAATTTGAGGCCGTCGTCAACGGCATCTTGCAGGAAGACAACTCTCTTGCCAACGGCATCCGCCAATATCACGAACGGGGCCAGCCCGTGCTCGTGGGCACCATCTCCATCGAAAAGTCCGAGGCCATCGCCGAATTGCTGAAGAAAGGTGGCGTCCCGCATCAGGTGTTGAACGCCAAGCAGCATGAGCGCGAATCGCGCGTCGTTGCCCAGGCCGGGCGCAAAGGCGCGGTCACCGTGGCGACCAACATGGCCGGCCGCGGCACGGACATTCTGCTCGGCGGCAATCCCGAGCAGATGACTCGCGACCATTTTCTGAAAAACAAGCTGGCGATGCCTTATGCGGCGGCTCCGGCGGTGATCGGTGCGGATCCTGCCGGCGGCAATGGCGCCGCGCCGGCGGCCCCCATGGTGCTCTTCCAGAACGAAGGCAAGATTTTTCAAGTGCCGGCCGATCAGTGGAAGCCGGTCTACGAGCAGTTCGCCGAACAGTGCAAAGCCGAGCACGACGAAGTCGTCGCGCTCGGTGGGCTGCACATCCTTGGCACGGAACGCCATGAGGCACGGCGCATCGATAACCAGTTGCGAGGCCGCGCCGGACGCCAGGGCGATCCGGGTTCCTCGCGTTTCTACCTCTCGCTCGAGGACGACCTGATGCGCATCTTCGGCGGCGAACGCGTGAAAGCGCTGATGTTCCGTCTGGGCATGACCGAAGGTGTGCCAATCGAATCGGGACTGATCTCTCGGCGCATCGAGAATGCGCAAAAATCAGTCGAAGCGCAGAACTTCGACGCGCGCAAACACCTCCTCGAATACGACGACGTGATGAACAAGCAGCGCGAGACGATCTATGCGATTCGCCGCTCAGCGCTGGAAGGCAAGGACCAGCGCGACTACGTCCTGGGCATCGCGGCAGACGTTGTGCGCGAGCTCGTCGATACCTTCTGCCCGCGCGAGCAGCATCCCGATCAATGGAACGCCACGCAATTCCTCGCCGAGAGCAACGCGCAGTTCGGCATCGACATGAAGGCGGCGGGTGCCGATCCGAGCACGCTGAGCCACGACCAGCTTGCCGACGCCGCGGCCGAAGCCGTCACGAAACGGTACGAAGAAAAAGAAAAACAGTTCGGCGCAGACTTGATGCGCTGGCTCGAGCGCCGCATCATCCTCGACGTGGTCGATTCGCAATGGAAAGACCACCTGCTCTCGCTGGACCACTTGAAAGAGGGCATCGGCCTGCGCGGCTACGCCCAAAAAGATCCGATCGTAGAGTTCAAGAAAGAGGCTTTCACGCTGTTTGAAGACATGATGGCGCGCATCGATAACGAAACGATCCGCTATCTCTTCCACATTCAGGTTCAACAGGGCGAACAGCCGCCTCCGGAGCGCGCGCCGCAACCTTCGTCTCCGCCGCAACCAACGCGTCCTCGCGCCGATGCCGTCGCCGCCAGCGCCGCAGCGCGCGCGGGAGAGCCGCAGCATTTGCCCGCCGTTGCGCGGGAAATCGAGCGCCGCCAGCAGCGCCAGCAAAAAGAGTTGCAGTATCAGACCGGCCCGGCACAGGCCGAAGCCCCGAAGCCTGTGAAGGTTGGCGCGAAGGTGGGCCGCAACGATCCGTGCCCCTGCGGATCAGGAAAAAAATACAAGAAATGCCACGGTGCTAACGTCTGACGCATCCGAGAAAAGAGAACCACATGCCTCCAGCACCGCAACCAACACCGGAACGTCAGCCGATCCCCGGCGTGAAGAATCTCGTTGCGGTTGCCAGCGGCAAAGGCGGCGTCGGCAAGACCACCGTCGCCGTGAATCTGGCACTGGCCTTGGCGAAGCTGGGCCACCGCGTCGGCTTGCTCGACGCGGACGTTTACGGGCCCAACGTACCGATCATGCTGGGCGCGACGCAGCAGCCGGAAGCCACGCAGGATAAGCGCATCATTCCTGTCCAATCGCAGGGGCTGAAGATGATTTCCATGGGCCTGCTGAACCCCGGTGATAAGCCCATGATCTGGCGCGGGCCGATGTTGCACAGCGTGATTACACAATTCCTGCGCAGCGTGGAATGGGGTGAGCTGGATTATCTGATCATTGATCTTCCGCCGGGCACCGGTGACGTGCAGTTGACACTGATCCAGACGGTTGCCGTTACCGGCGCTGTGCTGGTCACCACTCCATCGACGGTGGCGCTCGCCGATGTGCGCAAGGCCATCGAAATGTTCCGCCAGGTAAACGTGGAAGTGCTCGGCGTGGTCGAGAATATGAGCACGTTCTCCTGCCCACACTGCGGCAAGTCATTGGATATTTTTGGCCACGGCGAAGGCTCGAAAACGGCGCTGGCCTATGGTGTGCCGGTCCTTGGCGAAGTTGAAATCGATCCGCGCATTCGCATCGGTGGGGACACCGGGAAGCCCGTGGCAGCGCTCGGGGAAGACGCCGCAGGTGCGAAGAGTCTCTACAGGCTGGCGCGCGCGGTGGTCGCGCGACTGGACGAAGTGGCTGGCACTTCCGGCGGCCCGGCGGTTCAGATCGATTGAAGGCTCACGCTTCTTTTCCATGGTCGGACTCGAGCGATGCCTCCATCTTGGCACAGAGACAGTTCCGGCACAGGCATCCCTCCTCATCGGCCGGCACCGGGAGGTGCGGCAATTCCGCGCACCAACAGCCACCTTCCGGCCGACAGGTCATCGTCGCGCCGCACTTTGCGCAGTGCGTTTCCACCAGGCGATGATGGCGCAGTTGTGGCGCGCCGTCCAGAGCCGTACCCGCGGTTCCTTGTCAGTCGGGCAACGCGGATGATATCTTGACGTGATCCGGGAAACGCCAAGTCTTCTATAGGGCGGGGCTTTGTCCACCCCTAGGGGCACAATATATCGTGCCCCTACAATGAGATAGCGCCACCGCTCGCGGCTGAGACGAAGGTAGACCGGGGAAAAGGACACGATTGGCACGACCACCCGACATCCGGCCCCATCGCGGCAAGCGGCCGCGAATCGCCGCTTCGGCCTATATCGACCCCGCAGCCGTTATCATCGGCGACGTTGTGATTGGCGAGGACTCCAGCGTGTGGCCGTGCGCCGTGGTTCGCGGCGATGTCCACTACATCCGCATCGGCGCGCGGACCAACATTCAGGACGGCTCGGTGCTACACGTCATGCGCGACGAGCGGCCACTGATCCTCGGCGATGACGTCACCGTCGGCCATTCGGTGACGCTGCATGGCTGCACCATCGAGTCGCGCTGCCTGATCGGCATGGGCGCGGTCATTCTGAACGGCGTGACCATTGGCGCGGGCAGCATCGTCGCGGCGGGTACACTGATCACCGAGAGAACTGCGATTCCTGCCGGCAGCCTGGTCATGGGCTCGCCAGGAAAAGTGAGGCGTGCGCTCACCGAGATCGACAAGGCATCGATCGATTCCTACGCCCAGCGCTACGTCGGCTATAAAAATATCTATCGCGAGGAACCCACCGAGTGAGCGAAGGCGCAGCCAAAAAGGAAGAACGGCGCAAGTTTCAGGCCATCCGCGGCACCCGCGATCTCTTGCCGCCAGAGACGGCGCTCTGGAATCATGTCGAGCAAACCGCCAACCAAGTCTTTGCCACTTTCGGCTTTGGCGCAATCCGTGTCCCCATCTTCGAGCCGACCGAGTTGTTTGCACGCTCCATCGGCCTGGATACCGATGTCGTTTCAAAAGAGATGTACACATTCGAGGACTACGAAGCAACTGAACTTGTTGAGCTTCGAACCGCAGTGGTGACAAATGTTGCTTCCTTGGCCACCGGAGAGGCGCTCATAGATTTCCTGGACCGCGTTGGGAATTTCATTTTGGCCGCGGAAAAGGCATTCGAGGCTGGACGTATCCCAAAAACTCCTGAGAACGAACGCACCTTGCAAATGGCCCGCGAGCTTACCGCCAATCTTCAGGCTTTTGGATACCAAGGTGAGCGCGAAATCCTCCCGAGAGTGGCGGAGTTAAAAGATGCCGTCCGTCAGGTTAGGTTTGGCGATGTTATTTCGTTGCGTCCAGAAGCCACCGCCAGCGTATGTCGCGCGTATATCGAACATGGGATGCAGCAGCTTCCGCAGCCGGTCAAGCTGTATTACATCGGGCCGATGTTCCGGCGCGAGCGCCCGCAGAGAGGACGCTACCGGCAGTTTTATCAGATCGGCGCGGAGGTGCTGGGCGGCAGCGACGCACCGGCCATCGACGCCGAAGTGATTGAAATGGTCATGACGTTTTTCGACCGGCTGGAATTGCATGGCGTGCAGCTGGACATCAATTCAATCGGCTGCCGCGAATGCCGGCCGAAATACGTCGAATTGCTGCGCGCGGAGCTGCTGAAAGTGAAAGACAAGCTCGGGCCAGACAGCCAGCGGAGGATTCGAACGAATCCGCTGCGCGTGCTCGATTCGAAACTCGAAAGCGAGCAGGGCACTATCGCCACGCTGCCGCGTATCACCGATCACCTGTGCGAAGCCTGCGCGACGCACTACGCGGCCGTAAAACGTCAACTTGAAATGCGTGGCGTGTTCTTCCGGGAGAATTGGCGGCTAGTGCGCGGGCTGGATTATTACATGCGCACGACCTTTGAAATCACGGCGCAGGGACTGGGCTCGCAAAATGCCGTCTGCGGCGGCGGCCGCTACGACGGGCTAGTAGAATTGCTTGGCGGGCCGCCAACCAAGGGCATTGGGTTTGCCATCGGCGAAGACCGCCTGATCTTGTCGTTGCAGGAGAGCAGGAAAGCACCTGCGCAGCCGGGCCGCGACGTGTACATTGCTTGGATGGGTGAACGAGCTCACGCGACCGCCATCCGCGCGGCGAAAGATCTGCGCAAAGCGGGCTTCAGTGTTGAGCTGCCGCCGGTAGAACAAAAATTCGGCAAAGCTCTCGGCCAGGCGGACAAGCTCGGCGCGAAACACGCGCTGATCCTTGGCGATAATGAAGTATCCGAAGGCTTGTGGACGTTGAAGACGCTGGCGGACGGCTCGCAGCTAAAATTGCCGGAGCCCGCATTGATCGAGCACTTGCGCAAAAGCAAAGCGGGGTCATCCTGAGGTCATCCGGCCAGGATGGCCGAAGGATCCGAACGTCGGACACGCCCCGCGTGATGATGAGTGGAGATGCTTTGCGGAACTTTACCCTGAGCGCTGTCGAAGGGCTCAGCATGACGATGGTAGAGATTTGAGAGGTCAGGGACCGTGCTGGACTTTCTGGGAAACTTGAAGCGCACACATTACTGCGGCGAGCTCCGCGCGAAGCACGAAGGACAAGAAGCTGTTGTGATGGGCTGGGTGGCGCGGCGCCGCGACCTGGGCAATCTGCTCTTTCTCGACGTGCGCGACCGCACCGGCATCGTCCAAGTAGTCTTCAACAAAGAGACGCAGCCTGCGGCGCACGCCAAAGCCGAGCAGGCACGCGGCGAATTCGTCGTCGCCGTCGAGGGCAAGGTCCTCAAGCGGCAGAAAGCCAATCCGGAATTGTCCAGCGGGGAAGTGGAGCTCGTGGCGGCGAAATTGCACATTCTGAATAACGCCAAGACGCCTCCCTTCCCGATCGAAGACGAAATCAACGCGGCGGAAGAGACGCGCCTGCGCTTCCGCTATCTCGACCTTCGTCGGCCGAAGCCGCACCATAATCTCGCGCTGCGCCACAAGATCATCCTCGAAATTCGCAAGGTGATGGACGAGATGGGCTTCCTCGAAGTGGAAACCCCCATGCTCACGCGCTCGACGCCGGAAGGGGCGCGCGACTTTCTTGTGCCCAGTCGTATTCATCACGGGCAGTTTTACGCGCTGCCGCAGTCGCCACAGATTTTCAAGCAGATTCTGATGATCGCCGGGGTGGACAAATACTTTCAGATCGTGAAGTGCTTCCGAGACGAAGATTTGCGCGCTGACCGCCAGCTCGAATTCACGCAGCTCGACCTGGAAATGTCATTTCCGAGGCAGGAAGACGTCTTCCGCGTGATCGAAAACGTGATGGTGCGTGCTTGTGCTGTCGCAGGCATCAAGGCCGAAGCGCCGTTCCCGCACATGCTCTATAAGGATGCCATTCGAACGTACGGCAGCGACAAACCGGACATGCGCTTTGGAATGGAATTGCATGAAGTGACGCCTTGTTTCCCAGTCTCGGCAAAGGAAAAACTGCAGATCGAAGGCCATGTCTTCGCTTTTGCCGCCCCGGGAGCGGCAGGCTATTCGCGCAAGCAGCTTGACGAGTTGACGGAGAAGGCCAAGTCGCTCCACGCGCGCGGCGCATATTTCGTAAAAGTAGCACCGGAAGGGTTGACCTCGACGGTTGAGAAATTGATCGGCGCGGAGAATGTGAAGAAGCTCGCCGAGGCATGCGGCGCGAAGGCCGGCGATCTGGTTGTCGCTGTTTCCGCGAAAGAACAAATCAAAGGCACCGAAGCAGCCGCGCTGATCGCGGGTCAATTACGTGTTCACCTTGGTGAAGCACTCGGCGTGATCGACAGGTCCCAGTGGAAATTCTTGTGGCTCACAGGCTTTCCGCTGTTCGAATGGAGCGAGTCCGACAAAACCTGGGTGAGCGCGCAGCATCCCTTCACCGGCATCGTCGATGAAGACCTGGAAAAGCTCGAATCGGCGCCCTGGGAAGTGCGTTCGAAAGGCTACGACCTCGTTCTGAATGGCAATGAGCTCGGCTCCGGCAGCATTCGAATTCACCGCCAGGACATTCAGGAGCGCTTGTTCAAAGCGCTGGGCCTATCCGAAGAGCAATTGCGTCGCCGCTTCGGTTTCTTCCTCGACGCGTTGACCTATGGCACTCCTCCGCATGGCGGCATCGCACTCGGGATCGACCGCGTGGTCATGCTCCTCGCCGGTGAAAAGTCCATCCGCGAAGTCATCGCCTTCGCGAAAACGACTGCCGCACAGGATTTGATGGCCGATTCGCCGTCACCAGTGGACCAAGACCAGCTTGACCAGTTGGGCATCGCCCTAGAGACTGACAGGCTCAGCTGATGTCACGGATACGTATATTGCCGGAGGCGGTGGCGAATAAAATCGCCGCGGGCGAGGTTGTCGAGCGGCCGGCGTCGGTGGTGAAAGAGCTCCTGGAGAATGCCATCGACGCAGGTGCGAAGACGATTCGTGTCGAAGTGGAGGTCGGCGGCAAGCGCATGATTCGCGTGATCGATGATGGTCACGGGATGACCCATGACGATGCGCTGTTGGCGTTCGAGCGCCACGCCACGAGCAAGTTGCGCTCGGCAGACGATCTGCTCTCGATTGCCACGCTGGGATTTCGCGGTGAGGCCTTGCCAACGATCGCCGCCGTATCGCGATTGCTGCTCGAAACGCGTGAGGAAGCGGAAGCCGAAGGCACGCGCGTCGAATTCGCGGGGGGCAAGCTGGTTAACGTAAAGTCGGCGGGTTTGCCTGTGGGAACGACCATCAGCGTCGCCGACATTTTTTATTGTGTCCCAGCGCGCAGAAAATTCCTCAAGGCGGACACCACGGAGTTGGGCCACATCGCTTCGCTGGTCACCCACTACGCGCTCGCGAATCCCGGCAAACAATTCATTCTCACGACCCCGACCCAGGAAATCATTAACTGTCCGCCCGCGGAGAAGCTGGCCGACCGCGTCTATCAACTCTTCGGACGGCAAGCACTGGAAGAGCTGGTGGAAATTCTCGCCGTCTCTGCGCCTTTCCGCGCGGCCATCACCGAGCCGGAACTCGAACCGCAAGACGAAAAGTCATCGCTGACGGTGAGTGGGTTTACCTCGCGTCCCGACATACAGCGGATGAATCGCAATGGAATCTACATTTTTGTAAACCGGCGCCTGGTGCGTGACCGGCTGATTCTGCACGCCATTCACGAGGCCTATCGCAACATTCTCCCGCCGGCCGTCTTTCCCGCGACGCTGCTTTTCCTGGAGATGCCCTACGACGAAGTCGACGTCAACGTGCATCCGGCAAAAATCGAAGTGCGCTTCCGGCGTTCCCAATTGGTCCACGATTTTGCGCGCGATGCAATTCGGCAAGCATTGATGGGCGCGCGGCCGATTGCAAGTTTCGCTGCGGCCGCTGCCGCCACGCCGCAAACCGGGGGCTCAGGAAACGGGACGTTTTCCGGTGGCATAACGCCCGCGGCGGTGGAATCGCGCGTGCCGCGCGCGATTATTCCTCCCGTGGAAGAGGTCGGTGTCGGCTCCGACGGTGGATTTGATCCCACCGGCGCGACCCTCGGACCCGTCGAACAGCGGATTCCATTCACTTCCGGGACTGCCTTTGGCGCAGCTGTCGCACCAGCGCAGACTTCTTCTGGAAATTGGGCCGCCAATCTCGCCGCCCCTAGCGCGGACGCTCCCGCGAGTCTCCCGCGCACCGAACACATAGCAGATCTAAAGCCACTGGGTCAGGTGAGCGCAAGCTTCATCGTTGCCGTGAACGGCGAAGGGCTGTGGATCGTAGATCAACATGTGGCGCACGAGCGCGTACTCTTTGAGCAGCATTTGGAAGCGCGGCGCGCCGGAAGAGTAGAATCGCAGCGCATGCTCATGCCGCTGGTGATTGAATTGTCGCCCCGCCAGATCGTCACGTTTGAAAAGATCACCGAAGAACTGTTCGCGAACGGATTTGAAGTCGAGCCCATGGGTCCTAAGAGCGTGGCGATCCAGGCCGTGCCCGCCGGGGTTGGCGCGCCCGATGCTGAAAAACTGCTCACCGAAATTCTCGATGGCATCGAGCGCGAAAACGCGGCGATTTCGATGGAAACACTGCAGGCGAAAATCGCGGCGTCCACCGCGTGCCACGCGGCGATCAAGGTGAACACGCCGCTCGAACAATCGAAAATGGAATGGCTGCTGGACGCGCTGGCCAAGACCGATTGTCCGATGAGCTGCCCGCATGGGCGGCCGGTGGTGCTGCGGTATTCCATGAAAGAAATTGAGAAGGCCTTTCATCGCATTTAGCCATGTCATGCACGCAAAGCATATTGTCATCCTGAGGGAAGCACAGGAACTCAAGGTGATGATTGGCGCGCAATCCGAAGTTGGTCGCAGATGGTTGCGATGAGATCGTTCGGGCCCCGACCGGTGGGGACCTCAGGATGATAAGTGTGGGGAGACGCGGATGACGGAGACGCAGAAAACGGCAGTGATTTTCGGCCTGGCCAACAAGCGCAGCATTGCGTGGGCTATCGCCCAGAAGCTGCACCAAGCCGGCTGGCGGCTGGCTATCACCTATCAGAACGATCGGATGGAGCAGGAAGCCAGAGACTTGATCACCGATCTGCCGGGCGCGGCGGGCTTCATGTGTGATGTCTCGTCGGACGACCAAATCGCAAGACTCTTCGATGAACTAAAAACGCGATATGGCTTGTTGAACGGGATCGTGCACAGCGTGGCGTTTGCTCCTGCGGAAGAATTGAAGGGCGAATTTGTGAACACCACGCGCGAGGGATTTCGTATCGCGCATGACATCAGCGTGTACTCGCTGGTCGCGGTGGCGCGCGCTGCCGCGCCGCTGATGACGGCGGGCGGAGGAATCGTCACGCTGACGTACTACGGCGCGGAAAAAGTCGTGCCGAAGTACAACGTGATGGGTGTCGCTAAGGCCGCACTCGAAGCAAGTGTGCGCTATCTGGCAAACGACCTGGGGCCGAAGAACATCCGAGTGAATGCCATCTCTGCCGGCCCGATCAAAACGCTGGCGGCACGAGGGATCTCTGGGTTGGGAGACATGTTGAAGGCGCATGCCGAGCGCGCCCCGCTCAAGCGCAACGTCGATCCGGGGGAAGTTGGCGGGACCGCTGCGTTCCTGCTCTCCGAGGCCGGTTCCGGTATCACTGGCGAAACGATTTACGTCGATTGCGGCTATAACATCATGGGATTTTGAGAGTGGCACAGGGACTCTTGCCGGTGCCCGGTTGGCGGCCGCCTCAAAGCAAAGGCTCACACCCAAGACCGAGCTGAACCACGAAGATGGCAAAACTTACTATCGCTATCGATGGTCCTGCGGGGTCCGGCAAAAGCAGCGTGGCGCGGCGCGTTGCCGCCATGCTCGGGTATCTGTATCTAGACAGCGGGGCCACCTACCGCGCGCTGGCGCTGAAGGCGCTGAGGCACGGTGCGTCGCTGAATGACGAGGTCGGGCTGGAAACACTTGCGAAAGAAACGCACATCGAACTACAGCCCCCTAAACCGGAGCAGGAAGCGGCGGGCGCGACCAATGGTGTATTCCTCGACGGTACAGACGTGACGAGGGAAATTCGTACTCCGGCAGTGGCGCAAGCGGCGTCGCGACTCGCAACGATTGCCGGAGTGCGTCGCGTACTGGTCGCCGAGCAGCAGCGCGCCGGTGGGGGCGGCGGAGTCGTGATGGAAGGGCGGGACATCGGAACCGTCGTTTTCCCAAACGCCGAGCTGAAGATTTTTCTGGATGCATCGCCGGAAGAGCGCGCGGAACGCCGCTGGAAAGAGCACCAGGAAAAAGGCGAGAAGATGACGCTCGCCGAAGTTTTCGACGAAGTGATAGAGCGCGACCGCCGCGATCGCGAACGCAAAGTGTCCCCGCTCGTGCGCGCGGGGGACGCCGTGCTGGTGGACAACACCGCCATGGGCATCGAAGAAACCGCGCGGTTGATCGTCATGCTCGCCGAGGATCGCGCGAAAGAATTGGCGGGGGTTGCGGGAGCAAATCTGTGATTCGAACATCATTGATGCTGGCATTTTCCGCAGGCAGCGCGCTGCTGGTGATGCCCTTGCTGACGATGGCACAAACCAGTTCCAGCTCAGCGGAAGCAAGCCGAAAATTCCGCGCTTATCTCCATGAAGATTGGAAACGCTGGATGCGGGAATATCCCGAAACCGCGACTCTCGTTGGGTTTCCCGGGCAGAACCGCCGGTGGCGCGACGATTCGCGAGAGGGCCTGCAAGCGAGAATCCGCCACCTCCACGAGAGTCTCACGAAGCTCGATTCCATTCCGCGCGATCGACTCCCGGCCGAGGAACAATTCAACTACGACCTTTACCGGGAGCTTCTGGAAACGGCGGAAGAGGGCTTGCAGTACGGCGACGATCCTATCCCATTCCGTGATGTTGTCCCGAGTAACTCTTGGATGCCCATAACGCAGATGGGTGGAATCCAGCAGGGTGCGGCAGAAATAATCGCGGCGATGCCGCGCCAAACGGTCGCGGATTACGAGGATATTCTTGCGCGGCTCGCAGCGCTGCCGGGCAGCATTGAACAGAATCGTTTGTTTCTTCAGGAGGGTTTGAACAAAGGCTATACGCCGCCGAAGTTGATGCTGCGCGATGTTCCGAAACAAATCGCTGGTCTGATTCCCGCCGATCCGCTGGCTAGCCCGCCGCTGGAGCCGTTCAAGGAATTCCCCGCGGGATTTCCCGAAGTGGAGCGCATCCGGCTTACCGATCGCGCCAAGAAGCTTTACGCCAGCGCCGTTGCTCCGGCGTTTCAGAAACTACACGACTACGTGACTTCGACGTACCTGCCGGCCTGCCGTGAATCGATCGCGGCAACGGCGCTGCCCAACGGCGCCGCAGCTTACGCGTTTCATGTGCGCTGGCAGACCACCACGAACTTGACGCCGCAACAGATTCACGAGATCGGACTTTCCGAAGTAAAACGTATCCGCGTGGGGATGGACAAGGTCATTGCCTCGGCGGGATTCCAGGGCAGCTTCCACGATTTCACGGAAGTTCTGCGCACGGATCAGCGCTTCTATTATGACCGGGCGGATGATCTGGTGAACGGTTACCGCATTATCACAAAAAAGATCGACCCAGAACTCGCGCATCTCTTCGGCAAGCTGCCTCGGCTTCCTTACGGCGTATGCGTGATTCCGGAGTTCAAAGCGCCTTCACAGACAACGGCGTATTATCAACCGGGTGCACCGAGTGCCGGGCGGCCAGGCTGCTATTTCGTCAACACCTTCAACCTTCACGCGCGACCAAAGTGGGAAATGGAGGCGCTCTCGCTGCATGAGGCGGTGCCCGGGCATCATCTTCAGCTTTCGCTCGGGCAGGAGATGGAAAACGTACCTGAATTTCGAAAACACCTCGGCTACTCCGCGTTTGTCGAGGGCTGGGCATTGTATTCGGAGAGCCTCGGCGAAGAGCTGGGCATGTACAAAGATGCGTATTCGAAATTCGGGCAGCTGGGCTACGAAATGTGGCGCGCGGTAAGGCTCGTGGTGGATACCGGGATGCATTCCATGGGCTGGACCCGGCAGCAGGCCATTGATTTCTTCCGCGAGCATACCGGAAAGACCGATCAGGACATCACCGTCGAAGTCGATCGCTACATCGTGTGGCCGGGGCAGGCGCTCGCGTACAAGATCGGGCAGATGAAGATTCGCGAGTTGCGCTCGGAAGCCCAGAAGAAACTGGGCGAAAGATTCGAGGTGCGCAAATTTCATGATGCGGTGCTTGAAGAAGGCGCGGTGCCCCTGAGTGTCTTGGAAGCGCGTATCAAGCGCTGGATGGACGAGCAGGTGGGCCATTAGCGGCCTGCCGCCAGGCACTGCAGCCCCACCGGCGTTTCAACTGGCAAAGAATCCGGCACCCCCTGAATTACGATCCGAGCCCTGTAACTCCCGCAGCTCTCCTTCCGTATTCACTTAGAGACGATTCCGATGTGGGGCGCGAGCTTTGAGTGCGCGCCCAAAGGATTTGATAGAGTGAATGGCAGTTCCCTTTAGCCCATGCTCGCTCTCCGTGACAATCTCGGGCAATGCTTGAGTGCCCTGCGCACGCACAAACTGCGCGCCTCGCTCACCATGCTGGGGCTGACGATGGGTGTGGCCACACTCATCACGGTCATGACCATCGTGCAGGGCGCAAACGTCTACGTCGAGCAAAAGATCGCCAACCTGGGCACAAACGTCTTTCAAATCGCGCGCACTCCCTTCGCGGTGACCGATTTCAACATCATTATCAAGGCGCTGAAGTTCAAGAAGATTGAGCTCGAGGACATGCGCGCGGTTGCAGAAGGCTGTCCCGCTTGCCAGGAGGTTGGCGCCACGGCCAGCGGAAGCGCGCACGCAAGATACGCCAACAAAGAGGTGACCGATGTGAATTTCTATGGGCAAACGCCAAACATGGCCGACATTGATACGCGCACTGTGGAATTTGGCCGCTACTTCACGGCCGCAGAAGCCGAGCACCACACTGATGTTTGCTTGATCGGCGACACACTGGTGCAGCAGCTGTTTCTCGGCATGGACCCCATCGGGAAGAACCTTCGTGTCGGTAATGACGAACTCGTGGTAATTGGGGTCATCGAGAAGATCGGCAGTGTTCTGGGGCAGGACCAGGACAATTTCATCATTGTCCCCCTGCCGGTATTTCTGCGCATGCAAGGTGTGCACACCAGCCTCACGATCAACGTCAGGACAAACACCGGTGATTTTGAAAAGGCACAGGATCAGGCCGACCTGGTCCTGCGGGCGCGACGTCACCTCAGTGGCAAGATGGAAGATGATTTCTTCATCGGCACGAAAGAAAGCTACATGGCCTTGTGGCGCAGCATCAGCTCGGCGTTTTTCGGCGTTTTCATTCTGGTGAGCGCGATCTCAGTGGTCATCGGCGGAATCGTCATCATGAACGTGATGCTGGTAAGTGTGAACTTGCGGCGACGGGAAATCGGCGTGCGCCGCGCAGTGGGTGCGACGAAGAGCGACATTCTGCGGCAGTTCATGGCCGAAAGCGTCATGCAATGTATCGCCGGCGGCGCTCTGGGCATCTCTCTCGGATTTCTGGTGGCGCTGGCACTGCGCACGTATACGCCGTTCCCAGCGGCGGTGCAAACGTGGGTCGCGGTGCTAGGAGTACTGCTGAGCTCCGCAGTCGGATTGTTTTTCGGAATATATCCGGCAGTGCGCGCGTCACAGCTGGACCCGATTGTGGCTTTGAGGTCCGACTAATGGCCATTATGACGCTTGCGCAAACGCGGGAGAATCTGTTTGCCGCACTGGAGACGTTGCGCTCGTCCAAGGTGCGCTCCGCCTTGACCGTGCTGGGTATCGTCATCGGTGTATCTTCGGTGATTTCCATGGCGGCCATCATTCAAGGTCTGAACAAGTTTGTGCAGGACCGGGTGGAGCGGCTGGGGTCGCGCACTTATTTTATTTCACGATTCCCGTTCGGCACCGACCCATCCCGCTTGCCAGAACGGATTCGAACGCGCAAGTATCTTGAATACAATTACGCCGAGTTTGTCCGAAATGCTGCACCCGACGTGCATATCGTCACGACGTTTGGCACGCGGGGCTTCTTCTTCGGTGACAGCAATCGCATTATCAGCGGTGACCGCAGTGTCGAGAAGGTTGTCATACGCGGCGCGGAGCCGGAGTACACCGAGGCGATTCCGTTGTTCAGCATCGAGCGCGGCCGTTTCATCAGCGCCTTCGATCAGGAGCATGCGCGGCCCGTCGTTGTGCTGGGCGCGGCCATCAGCGAATCGCTGTTCCCCAACACGGACGCCCTGGGGAAGACTGTGCGCGTCAATGGCGCCGCTTACGAAGTGATCGGCGTATTCGAGCATGACCAGGGCTTGTTCCTCGGCCCGGGCGTGGACATCTTTGTGGTCATCCCGCTCAGCAACTTCAAGAAACAGTACCCGGAAGCCAAAGAATTGATTATGGCATTCACTGTTCCGGAGAACGTCAACGTCGAAACCGCGCACGGCGAAGTTATTCAGACGTTGCGCCGTCTCCGCCGTATCCCTGCGGGACAGGAAAATGATTTCGAGTTGAGCTCACCGGATTTCCTCAGCAATCTTTGGAACCAGCTCACTGGCGCGCTGGTCATTCTCACTACGGTCATCAGTTCGATCGGGCTGCTCGTGGGCGGCATCGGCGTAATGAATATCATGCTCATCTCCGTGACCGAGCGCACCCAGGAAATTGGCGTGCGCAAAGCCATCGGCGCGCGCCGCGCGGATGTCCGCCTACAATTTTTGCTGGAAGCCGTGGTGCTCACCCTGGTCGGCGGCTCGATCGGCATTCTGATCGGGGCAGGCGTGTCCATTCTGGTGCGTACACTCGTGCCTTCAATTCCCGCGACATTGTCCTATCTGTGGGTCTCCATTGGGTTTGCCATCTCCGTCGGTGTGGGACTGTTCTTCGGATACTATCCGGCGAATCTAGCTGCTAACCTTGACCCCATCGTTTGCCTGCGGTACGAATGAAGACCGCGGCGTGGGTCGGGCGGCCTATAAGTACTTTGAAATTAACAAGCACCGCAAAAATGGGCCAAAAACGCTGCTTTTCAAAAATAGTTCTTGACAGACTTTCCGAATCCGTTTACTTTCGTGATACCTCAGTCGTACGCCTCGGCTTAGCCGAGGTCCTTGCTGAGCGTGAAGAGCAGATTATGAGACACGAAGACAAAAGCCAATGCGGGATAACACCAAGGCGATCAGGTCTCGTGGACTGCTTGTTCGCGCGACTGTAAAACAAGCCGCCTAAGTGGTTTCGATTTAAGATTATCGGCCTCGGGATTTGTGTCCAGGGACGATGAAGTTCACGGCTGGTTCTGGCCTCGGGAGTACGCAGTGCTCTTCAGGCAAGAATGCAGTTTCACCGTGAGGGCTGATCCCTTCCGGATTTCTTTGACGCCGTGGATCCTTGAAGAACGAAACGCCACGCTACGGGTGTGCGCTAGTGAAGGAGTCACGGGGCCGGGTAACGAGGAGAGAAGCGCTTGGAAAGTTTGAAGAGTTTGCGGCGTGGTGAAGGCCGGGGTTACATCGGGCTCCGACGGCTGCCGGTTCGACTCCTGCCGGTGGCGCGAGCTGCCGTAGCTCAACGGATAGAGCAGCGGAGAAATACCTGGGCCGCCGATTCCTGCCGCGAGAGTTTCTGGTGTCGGGAAGGTGAGCGTTACTTCTATCGAGCGCCCCGGCGATGAACTGGGGAGGTCGCGAGTGCAATTCTCGTTTGCTTGGTAAGAAGCAGTGGCTCAGACAAACGCGAACCGCTTGTTCCCACCAGATGAGCTGCCGGGATGGCGCTGCGCAGAGATACTTCGTGGTTAAGCGATGCGGAGCTGCCGCTCCGCAGCTCTGCTCGATTATTCCTCCCGGCTCGAATTTGGCCGGCGCGAACCGCGGAACAGTCGGCGGTTCGCGCCGGGGCTGGGGAAAATCGCCGCCAGCGGTGGTGACGCTAACCAAGAATCGCTTGTGCGGATGCTTTGAGCGCAGACAACAAAGTTGGACGCGGTTCAGGACGGGCTTACTTCGGCTCAAGAGCGGGCGGTTACGGGTTCGATTCCCACCTGGCTGATACGGGCCAGTAGCTCAATGGATAGAGCGGCTAATGTTCCCTGGCTAGGGGTTCCCGTCCGGAGTTTTTTCGGTTACGGTCAAGGAGAAAAGAAATGAAGTGGGGCAAGAATCTTGTGGCGTCAACTCGTCTGTTTTTGAACGGTTCGGAGCAAGACTCCGAGCGGTGAACACATTCCGACTGCCACGGGCAGTCTTTAGAAAGGAAAAAGCAGTGGGCAGTGATTTGAACCGATATTTTTCTCGGATGGGCGTACGCGTGAAGGTTTTCGAGGACGTGCCTGCAGCTGGTCGTGGGAACCTGGCTGGGTCTCGGGAGGAAGCCCCGCGCATGGTTCTCGATATTCGTCGAGACAAAATTGGCGAATTCTTCGAGATCCGAACCGCTCCAGGCGGCTTGCAGGAAGTCGTCGTTCTGAACGTCCAGCCAAGGGAAAAGCATTTGCTGCTGCTCAGCCGCCAGTTCGACGAGCAGGGGCGGTTTTTGGCCAAGCAGAAGTTTCTCTGCGGTCATGACGAAAGGCACTGGTTCGTAGCGGCAATTCCAGAAAATGAACCAGTAACCACCGTCGCGAGCGCAAAGATCGCGCTGAAGCCAGAGGAAGTACGGACACGAGAAGGTCTGCTTGGAATATCGCGGAAAGCGAGCTTCCAGCGGAGGAATTCAGCCTTCATCCGCCAGGGGGAATGGTTTTTCGTCCCCACGGCGGTAAAAGCGGATCCATTGCTCGTTCTCAAGGACGAGCCGCTCTCTCGCGGCAACGGCGGAAAGCCTCACTGGGCTGAAGAGTGTTATCGGTCCGGCGGAGACACCGTTTATGTCTCAGCGAGATATCCGAACGGATTGACCGCTCCGGAATACAAGAAGTTGCCAGCGAGCGAGCGCAATCGGGGCTTCCGCATCATGAAGCGCGATGCAACGGTTTACGTGCGCGGGAAGGTGTCGCATCCCGATCACGAAACCGTGACGCTCATTGGCTGGCACCGTGTACTGATGAACACCGAGAATCGCTCGAGCGCAATGCGTTTTCTAGCGTTTCTCGATTAACGGCCGGGGCCTGTCGCTTGGAGAAGGGGCAAAGCCTTCAGGAAAGGAGGACTAGCAATGGCCAAGAAGAACGTCTGGAAGCCGATGTTCCCGGTGCGGACGCATGAAGGAGCAGTGGCGCAGAAGGTGGACGCGAAAAGCGAGCTACGGCGCACCGTGCTCACATGCCTGCTCTGGGAAGACACCTTCTACGAGAAGGGCAACGACATCGCCAAGCAGATCGCCGCGCTTGCCGCCGAGAACACGCCAGAAGTCGTGGCCGCCCTCGCGCGGGAAGCACGCAGCAAGATGCAGCTTCGTCACGCGCCGCTCTTACTCACGCGTGAACTCGCGCGCCGCAAGGGCACCGGCCGACTCGTGGCCGAAACGCTCGAGGACGTCATCCAGCGGGCCGATGAACTCGGCGAGTTTGTGGCCCTCTACTGGAAGGAAAAGAAGCAGCCACTCTCCGCGGGCGTAAAGCGCGGTCTGGCACGAGCGTTCACGAAGTTCGACGCCTACCAGCTTGCGAAGTACGACCGCGAATCGGCGGTGAAGCTCCGCGACGTGCTGGTCCTCTGCCACGCGAAGCCCAAGGACCAAGCGCAGGCCGCGCTCTGGAAGAAGCTCGTTGAGAACACGCTCGAACCTCCCGATACCTGGGAGGTTGCCTTGTCCACAGGGAAGGACAAGCGCGAGAACTTTGAGAGACTGCTGCGCGAAGGGAAGCTCGGCGGCATGGCCGTCCTGCGAAACCTCCGCTTGATGCTGGCATCGGGCGTCGATCCCAAGCTCGTGCGCGAGCGGCTGGACCAGGGCGTCGCGCGAGCGCTGCCGTTGCACTTCGTGACGGCGGCACGCCACGCACCCAGGCTCGAGGGCGCTCTCGAAAAGGCCATGCTCAAGAGCATCGCCGGAATCGCGAAGCTTGCGGGGTCGACCGGGCTTGTCGTGGACGTGTCCGGCTCGATGAACTACAAGCTGTCGAAAAAGGGCCAGACCACGCGCATGGACGCGGCGGCAGGGCTGGCGATTCTGCTTCGCGAGAAGGCCGAGGAGTTCTCCATCGCGACCTTCTCCGACACTTGCATCGAATTGCCTCCGCAACGGGGCTTCGCGTTGCGCGATGCCATGGTGGGCTCGCAGGCGCACTCGGGAACCTACCTCAAGCGCGCGCTGACGCAGCTCCACGACAAGGCGGCGTGGCGCGAACTCGATCGGCTGATCGTAATTACCGACGAGCAGTCGCACCACGGCATCCTGCAAGCGTGGGCGCCGCGCGCGTACGCGGTGAACGTGGCCCCGTACAAACACGGCATCAGCTACGGCAACGGCTGGACGCACGTTGACGGTTGGTCGGAGCGAATCGTCGATTTCATCGCCGCAGTGGAAGCGCAAGCAGCGGCCTGACAATTCGTCTTGGAACTGAACAATTCAACCAGCGCAGCGGGGAAACTCACTGCGCCTTTTTTTAGGTGGTGACTGAGATGGAGAGATCGCGGAGTGCTCTCAGGTCGGTGCAGACATGGAGCTCAGAAATTCCATGTTGGACTTCGATTTCGACAGTCGGCTGATCAAGAGCTCCATGGCCTCGACCGTCGAGAGCGGGCTCAGTACCTTGCGCAGCACCCAGACGCGGCTCAACTCGTCCGGCGGAAGGAGCAGTTCGTCCTTACGGGTGCCGGAGCGCTGAATGTCGATGGCGGGGAAGACCCGCTTATCGGCGAGGCGCCGGTCAAGATAGATTTCCATGTTGCCGGTGCCCTTGAACTCTTCGAAAATCACGTCGTCCATGCGGCTGCCGGTGTCAATCAGCGCCGTGGCAATGATGGTGAGCGAGCCACCTTCTTCAACGTGGCGCGCGGCGGCGAAGAAGCGGCGGGGGCGTTGCAAGGCGTTGGCATCGATACCGCCGGAGAGCACTTTGCCGGAAGGTGGAGTGACGGCGTTGTAGGCACGGGCGAGCCGGGTGATGGAGTCGAGCAGCACGACCACGTCGCGCTTGTGTTCGACCAGACGCTTGGCCTTTTCGAGGACCATTTCGGCGACTTGGATGTGCCGCTGGGGCGGCTCGTCAAACGTAGAGCTGATCACTTCGCCCTTGACGGTTCGCTGCATGTCGGTCACTTCTTCGGGACGCTCGTCGATGAGCAGCACGATCAGCGCGACCTCGGGATGATTGGTCGCGATGGCATTGGCCATGGACTGCAACATCATGGTCTTTCCAGTTCGCGGCGGGGCATTGACCAAGCCGCGCTGGCCCTTGCCGACCGGACAAAGAAGGTCCAGCACGCGGCCGGTCGAATTCTCCTTAGTCGTTTCCATTTTGAGGCGGCCCTGGGGGTACAGGGGGGTCAAGTTGTCGAAGAAGATTTTGTTGCGTGCAACTTCCGGGTCTTCAAAATTGACCGCTTCGACTTTGATCAGCGCGAAGTAGCGTTCACCATCTTTGGGCGGGCGGACCTGGCCGGAGACCGTGTCGCCCGTGCGAAGATCGAACTTGCGGATCTGCGACGGCGATACGTAGATATCGTCCGGGCCGGGGAGATAGTTGTATTCCGGGGCGCGCAGAAAGCCGAATCCATCAGGAAGGCACTCCAGGACGCCTTCGGAGAAGATCAAACCGTTCTTTTCGGTTTGCGCCCGGAGGATCTGGAAGATCAACTCCTGCTTGCGCATGCCGCTAGCCCCTGGAATGTTCAATTCCTTGGCGATCTTGGCGAGGTCGGTGATGTTCTTTTCCTTCAGCTCGGCAAGGCTGATACTCATCTGATTGTTTCCTTCAATGCTTGTTTCTTTTGGCATATGTCCTTAGCGATGATTGCGAAAATTGACCCTGAGAATCCGGATTGATTTTGAGGTGGTCGACCGCACTGGCGGAGAAGCGAAAACCTGCCAGGATGGGGCAAACCAGACTTTGAGCAACCGGCGGCAGCGCCGGGCCGCGCGAACCTGTGAATTCCTCAAGCATAACTCCGACCAGGTCGGGGTAACTCGCGGGACGGGCGGGACCCAAAACAACGCTGCTTAGTTGGTCAAACTCTTGTCTTTCTCGGCGCCGGCCACGAAAGGTTCCGCTACGGGCGCAACCGCGGCATGCTCGAGCGGCACTGTAGGCCGCTCCAGCGCAAACTGCAGCACTTCATCCATGGTCTCGACAAAATGCGTCGTGAGACTGGAAAGGATCTCCTGCGGGATTTCCGCCAGGTCCTTCTCATTGTCCTTCGGAAGCAGTACCGTACGCAAGCCCATTCGATGGGCGGCCAGGAGTTTCTCCTTGACGCCACCGATGGGGAGCACCTTGCCGCGCAGCGTGATTTCGCCGGTCATGGTGACGTCGCGGCGCACCGGATTCTTCGTGAGCGCGCTGACGATGGAGGTGCAGATGGTAATGCCGGCGGAAGGTCCGTCCTTAGGGATCGCGCCTTCCGGCACATGCACGTGAATGTCGATGGTGCGGTAGAAATCCCTGGGCAAGCCAAGCAGATGGGAGCGCGAACGCACGTAGCTCATGGCCGCTTGCGCGGACTCCTGCATCACGTCACCGAGCTTGCCGGTAAGCGTAAGGCGGCCTTTGCCTTCCATCAGAGTGGCTTCCGTGGACAGCACCGAGCCCCCGACTTCGGTCCACGCCAAGCCGGTGGTCAGGCCTATTTCGTTGTGTTTCTCGAGCCAGAATTCGCGGTACTTCAGCACGCCTAGGAAGTCGTTGGCGTTGGCGGGCGTGATTTCCACATTGGAGCTCGCACCGTCGGTGACCACTTTGCGCGCCATCTTGCGCGCGATGTTGTGAATTTCCCGCTCCAGGCTGCGAACACCCGCTTCGTGGGTGTAGTGCCGGATGATGTGAAGAAGGCCTTCGTCGGTAAGTTTGAGGTTCTTCTCGGTAAGGCCGGTCGCTTCGCGTGCCCGCTTCACCAGGAACCGCTTGGCGATTTCCAGCTTTTCCTGCTCCGTATAGCCGGGGAGGCGCAGAATCTCCATGCGGTCCTGAAGCGGCTGCGGAATCGTATGTAGCACGTTGGCCGTGCACACGAACATCACTTTCGAAAGGTCGTATTCCACGTCCAGGTAATGGTCCGTAAACGAGTGATTCAGTTCCGGATCGAGCACTTCCATCAGCGCCGCTGATGGATCGCCGCGGAAATCGGTGGACATCTTGTCGACTTCGTCGAGCACGAAGATGGGGTTCACCGTGCCGGCCTTTTTCATCATCTGTATGACTTGGCCGGGCAGGGCGCCGATATAGGTACGGCGATGGCCGCGGATTTCGGCTTCATCACGCACGCCGCCGAGCGAAACCCGGACAAACTTGCGTCCAGTGGCATGGCCGATGGACATCGCCAGGGAAGTCTTGCCCACGCCGGGAGGTCCGACGAAGCAGAGAATCGAGCCCTTGGGATTCTTCACCAGCTGGCGCACGGCAAGAAACTCGAGGATGCGCTCTTTTACCTTGTCCAGCCCGTAGTGTTCTTCATTCAAGATCTTTTCCGCGGCTTTGATGTCGCGAATTTCCTTCGATTTCTTTTTCCACGGTACGGCGAGCAGCCAATCGAGATAATTGCGGCTGACCGTGGACTCCGCGGACATCGGCGGCATAAGCTCCAGGCGCTTCAGCTCCTGGATGGCCTTCTCATGGACTTCCTTGGACATCCCGGCGGTGTCGATCTTCTTTTTCAGCTCGTCGATTTCGTTCTTCTCGCCGCGCCCCAGTTCTTTCTGAATGGCCTTAAGCTTTTCGTTCAGGTAGTACTCTTTTTGTGCGCGCTCCATCTGGCGCTTCACGCGCGTATTGATGTTGCGGTCGACATTCAGCTTTTCGAGCTCGATTTCCAGGATGTCGCCGATGCGATTCAGCCGCTCGAGGGGATCAACGGTTTCGAGCAAATCCTGCTTTTCATCCACCGGCAGTTGCAAGTTGGCGGCAATCGTATCCGACAGGCGCGCCGGATCATCCACCCGCGCGGCGGCAATCATGGTGTCGTAATTCAAGCTTTGCGAAAGCTTGATGAACTGTTCGTACAGCGCGGTGATTTTCTGGACGGTCTGCTCGACTTGCGGAGATGGCTCGACACGCGCTCCCAGCAGCCGAACCGTGGCACGGAAGAACCCTTCCTCCGCGGCGATCGACAGGGCCCGCGCCCGCTCCACGCCTTCGACCAGAACCTTGATGTTGCCATCGGGAAGCTTGACGCTCTGCACGATGTTGGCGAGAGTGCCCACGGCGTAGATCTCTTCCGGTTTGGGGTCATCAACCGAAGCGTCGTGCTGCGTGGAAAGAAAGATCTTTTTGTCGCCGGCCAGCGCTTCCTCAAGCGCGCGGACGCTCGCTTCGCGGCCCACGATAAAGGGGGTCATCTGCTGCGGAAAAATGACCATATCGCGCACCGGCATCATGGGCACGCGCTTCATTTCCTGCTTTTCGCGAGTGAACATTCAGTCCCCTGGATTCTCCTCGTGTGGCCAGGTACGGCCGCACATCAAGAGCGAAGCCCGAACGGCTTATCCAGCCTTCTCGAGCAAACTCCAATTGATTTCGCGGGTGCGGACCATGTCCGCTGTGACCACGAAGTCGCGCACCTTCCGCTGCATGGGAAGGTGGTACATCAGTTCCAGCATGAGGTCTTCGAGGATCATACGCAAGCCGCGCGCTCCGACTTTGCGCTGAAGTGCCAACTCCGCGACGGTCTCCAGCGCGTCGTCAGTGAAACGCAGCCGCACATTCTCAAATTCGAATAGACGCTGGTACTGTTTCAGAAGCGCGTTCTTAGGTTCCGTCAGAATCTTAACCAGCGCGCCCTTGTCCAGATCGTTCATTACGCCTGCGACCGGCAGGCGGCCGACGAATTCAGGAATCAGTCCGTAGCGAATCAAATCACCCGGCTGCACCTGTTCGAGCATCTCGGTGTTGCGGCGCTGCGGGGTGGACGGTGCGGCGTCGGTGTGGAATCCCAGTGAATGGCGGCCCGCGCGTCTTTCAATGATTTTCTCTAGGCCCACGAAAGCACCACCGCAAATGAAGAGAATATTAGTGGTGTCCACGGGCGTGAATTCTTGGTGCGGATGCTTGCGTCCGCCCTGCGGAGGCACATTGGCCACCGTGCCTTCGAGAATTTTTAACAGCGCCTGCTGCACACCCTCACCGGACACGTCGCGGGTGATCGAAGGGTTCTCATCCTTCTTGGCAATCTTGTCGATCTCATCGATATAGATGATGCCTTGCTGAGCTTTCTGGACGTCGCCGTCCGCCGCTTGCAATAGCTTCAAAATAATGTTCTCGACGTCTTCGCCCACATAACCCGCTTCGGTGAGCGTGGTGGCATCGACGATGGCAAATGGCACATCCAACATGCGCGAGAGCGTCTGCGCCAGCAATGTCTTGCCCGTGCCAGTGGGGCCGATCAACAGAATATTCGACTTGCTGAGTTCGATGTCGCCCGGCTGCTTGTTCAGGAAAATCCTCTTATAGTGGTTGTAAACCGCGACGGCAAGTTTCTTCTTCGTGCGGTCCTGCCCAATGACGTAGCCATCCAGGAATTGCTTGATCTCCGGCGGGCGGGGAAGCCGCTTCGTCGGCGCCGCCGTTTGTTCGCGCTTCTCGTCTTCCAGAATGGTCTGGCAAACACCCACGCATTCATTGCAGATGTAGGCGCGGGGATAGTCCGAAGGCGAACTGATCAGCTTCTCGACCTGCTCCTGCGTTTTATGGCAAAAGGAGCAGCGCAGCGGCTCGTCTGGGTTGAATTTCTTCACTGGTGTGAAGGCCTCGTCTCCGCTGGGCTTCGACGGAGTCTATACCCTATTGTAGGCCGATTATTCTCCTGGGCAAAACGGAAAGTCGCAAGGCCGCTAACTTTTTGGAACCGCTGGGCATTCCACTTCAAACCGCAAAGCACTCCGTGGCGCGAAAACTAGCGATGCTTATAAATGATCTCGTCGATCATACCGTATTCTTTGGCCTGTTCAGGATTCATGATGTAGTCACGCTCGACGTCTTTCTCGATGCGCTCCGCGGGCTGGCCGCTGTGTTTCGCCAACAACTGATTGATGGTCGAACGCATGCGCAGAATCTCTTTGGCGTGCAGATCGATGTCCGTAGCTTGGCCACCGAGGCCGGACATCCACGGCTGGTGAATCAAGATGCGCGCATTGGGCAAGGCAAAGCGCTTTTTGGGAGCACCCCCGGCCAGCAGCACGGCCGCTATGGAAGCCGCCTGGCCGACGCAGGTGGTCACCACGTCCGGCTTCACGAACTGCATGGTGTCGTAAATGGCAAATCCCGCGGTGATCGAGCCGCCTGGTGAATTGATGTAAAGCTGAATGTCTTTCTCCGGGTCTTCGGCCTGCAGGAAGAGCATCTGAGCCGTGGCCAGATTGGCGACGTGGTCGTCAATCGGCGTCCCGATGAAGATGATGTGCTCCTTCAGGAGCCGGGAATAGATGTCGTAGGCGCGTTCGCCGCGGCTGGTCTGTTCCACCACCATGGGTACGAGCGTTGTGCCGCGATAGTCTGGTTCGTCGAAATTTTTCATGGGGGTAAATGCTACTGGCGCTCAACCGCAGTGTGTCACTTTGAATCCGTCGCCGCGTTCGCTGTTGCAACGGTCTTGATCTTGGCATTCTGCGCAATCCAATCCAGTGTTTTGTCACTGCGCAGCTTAGCCTTCATCCTATCGAGTGCCCCTTGCTTTGTCAAACGCGCGCGAATCGCTTCCGCCGATTCGTCACCATGGCCAGCCAGGCGCTCGAGTTCGTGATTGACCTCCTCGTCCGTCACGTCGATGTTCTCCACCGTCGCGATGCGATCGATGATCAGTTCGGCCTTCACGTCATCCTTGGCGCGGTCTTCTTGGCGGCGCCGCAGCGTCACCCAGTCCAGATTCACGGCGCGCGGGTCAACGCCTTGCGCAGCCAGAGAGCGCACCACGCGCTCAAGTCGCACATCCATTTGATGCTCGACGAGCGCTTCGGGCACAGGAAAGTCGTGGAGCTTCACGATTTCAGCGAGAACCTTTTCGTGCAGCAATTCCTTGTGCTTGTGATCACGCTGATGCTCCAAGCCCTCGCTGACTTTTTTCCTGAGTTCGTCCAGGGTAGCGGCGTCGCTGACATCCTTCGCGAAATCGTCGTTCAGTTCGGGCAACTTTTTCGTCTTGATACCAAGTACCTCGACGGCGTAGCGATACTTTTTGCCGGCCAGCTTGGGGTCCGGATAGTCGGCGGGATAGTCGACGTCAAAGCTCTTGTGATCGCCGGCACTGGCGCCCTTCAAATTAGCGTTGAACTCCTCCATGGTTTCTTCAGCGCCAATGTGGCAAAGAACGCTATCGGCTTGCAGCGGATCGCCGCCGCCTTGCGGTGTGCCGAGAAGCTTCACCTGGGCAAAGTCGCCGTCCGCGATGGCGCGGCCCTCGACAGGCGCAAAGGTTGCGGCACGCTCGCGCAACTCTTCGAGCGTTTTCGCCACGTCCTGGTCCGTAATGTCCATCGTGGGCATCTCGAACTCCAGGCCCTTGTAGTTGCTTAATTCGAATTCCGGCAGCACTTCAAACACCGCGCGAAACTTGAGTGGCTGGCCCTCGTTGAAGTCCAGCTGATCCACCTGCGGCTGCGAGACCGGTGTGAGCTTCTGTTCGGCCACGGCTTTTTCCACCCGTTCCGGCACCAGCGATTGCAGCACTTCTCCCTTGATGTCATCCGCGAACTTGCGGCGAATCAGCGAGACCGGCGCCTTCCCGCGGCGGAATCCCGGAACGTTCGCGAAGCGCGCGAATTCCTTCGCGACACTCTCGATCTTTTTCGATACTTCCTCGGCGGGAATTTCCAATTCCAGCTCGCGGCGGCAGCTTGCTTCGGCCATACAAAGGTCCTTTCCTGGGACGGCAATCGGTTGAGTGGCGAATCTTTCGCTGGTCTCGACGGCATGCGCCCCAATCGGAGCTGACGGACAAGCCAGGCTTGTGGGCCGCACTTGAATTCAGAAGGAGCCAGACAGGTGAGAATTCACCTTGCAACTCGATTTCTCAGTATAGGCGACGCTTCAAGCACCGTCAATTCCACGCGCATCCCAGCCCGCAGCGCGCTCAATCCGCCGCGGCAGGCCGGTTCAGCGCTCGGGTAAGGTCGGCATGCAGCAAACGATGGAACAGATGTTCGCCCGCTTCGCGGCGCACCGACAGCCGCCCGGCGACATAAGCGCGTGAGCCGAGCCCGCGCTGCACCGCATCGCAGATGGCCTCGTCTTCATCCTGCACTTTTTCGCTGACTTTGATGCTCGCTTGATTCTTTTTCAAAGCCTTCTTGCTGACGTTTGCGAAGTAGTAGTCGAATACCACAGCGCATTTGTCCACCCCCATGGGAAGAACCAGATTCGTGTCCATCACTCCTTCGTAGGCGTTGATCATGAAGTTCGGATAGATCCATAGATAAAACGCGCGTCCCTGCCGCGTTGCCGCAACCCCCGATTGAGACTTGGCGTCCGAAGAAAGCGGGCTGGACTGCAGGCAGGCGCGCTCGAAATTCTCAATCGTGTACTTTGTGTATTCGATGACGCTGCTCAATCCTTTGTGCGCGTGCGGGACGTGGTAGCCCCCGTCGAGATAGTTGTCCACGTAGACTTTCCAGTTGCAATGCAACGTGTAAATGCGGCGATCGAAATATTTCAGCTTTTTTGTGAGCTGGAGGGGCGCGACAATTTCCGGAATGGCGCCCAGGAAATCCCGCAGTCGCGCCGCGCGCCCATCCAGGTTTACATAAACAAAAGTCTCCCAGGTGTCCACCATCACTGGCACCAATCCGTTTTTCGCGCGTTCAAAATTGCAGACGCCTTCAAACTCGACCATGCCTTTCAAGGCGCCGTCGATTCCGTAAGTCCAGCCGTGATAGGGGCAGCGGAACTGTTTTGCGCGGCCCTGCGGTTCGGTGACCACCGCGGCGGCATGATGCCGGCAGACGTTGTAGAAAGCGCGTAACTGGCCGTCCTCACCCCGCGCTACGACGATCGGCTCTCCCGCAAGGTCGGCGGTAAAGAAATCTCCGTTTTCTCGCACCTGGTCGGCGCGCCCCACAACCTGCCAAGTTTTCGCGAACACGCTCTGTTGTTCGAGTTCGTGGATGTCCGGATCGAAGTACCACGGTGAAGGAATCGTCCAGGCGTGGTCCAGCGGATCATTCGGATTGTATAAGTTAAGCAGGTCTCCCACGTTTCGTTCCATGAGACGCTCCTCGGTCCCTTGACTGGCGCGCACCGCCTGGGGGAGTGCCGTGCACATTGTCATACCTCGAAACACCTTCGGAGAAAAGAAAAAAGGGAACTGGATGCCCCGCGCCGTAGTCGCGGCGGAAGCCAGCCCAGAGCGTAAGCTTGGTAACGGGTGGACGGCGGAGGAGCCTTCGCGTTTCAGTACACGAAACGGGCTGGTGCAGGCGGGAGTGTAAAATCTTGAGAAGAGAGGGCGCCACAAACCGGGGAGGAAAATTCAAAACCCGCGCCCGATCCGTTCGGGCCATGCGGCAAAACCTCTTCCGCCGACTGGGGGTCGGCCACCGCCTATTCTATTTCGATCACTCTGGCCAAGAATCGCGTCTCGCCCCGCCGTGCCTCCGTGCTCTCCGACATCTGGAGCTTGCTTCTCGGCACGCTTCCGCAAATCGACGCCGACAATGAAGGCGAAATCAGGTAGTCACGCAAGAATTTGAACGTGGCCAACTCAGACTCCGACACCCCCGAGCATCCTAAGACAGACAGGAATTCAGACGCAGACTCACATCCCGATCCCGACTGCACCAATAGTGGGGATCCCTCCATCCCAGAGCCCAGCCTCAAAGAAGAACCTTTGTGACTCACTTCGCCGTTAGTGGCGGAGACAACAGTCCGAAGGCAGTCGCGGATCATACTGCCGGATCGATGCGACCAGACAAGGCTATCCTCTACATCCATGCAGGTACCGCAACGATGAGGAATGATCGGAGAAAGAGCCCGCGAGTCGTCCACCGCAGTGGACTCGCTCCGGGCAAGATTTCGTCGGCGGAAATTCTGGTGCGGAAGGAGGGATTTGAACCCCCACGGCCTTTCGGCCACAAGATCCTAAGTCTTGCGCGTCTGCCAGTTCCGCCACTCCCGCAACTCACTCATTATACAGGCTTCTGGGCATTTTCCTTTCGTGTTTCGACGGGCGTTTCTGCCTCAACTATGAGTTATCTATGAAGCGTTCAGGTTCGCAGTCGGCGCGCGTGGCTTTTTGTCTTGCTCTCACCGCGCCAACCCGTTGACTTGTCTGGCGTTGCTTACGGGACGTTTAGAGCCATTCTCACCTTACTCGCCTAATTACGGATCGTCCGTGGAAGGGGCCGCAGCCAGGATTTCGATTTCACCCACAAGACGATCACTCCCAGATTGTCACCCCGGATCAATCGGGGGCCGATCGTAACGTAACCGATCACGGCCCTCCAGAACTGAGCTTCTGGCCCACGTGCAAGAGTGGGATTCGCAGGTTGGTACGCTTATTCGGCGCGCAGCATCGTGACTGGATCGATCCGCACTGCGCGGATCACGGCAGGCAGCGCAGCCAGTAACGCTCCCCCGAGGATGGTCAGCGCCGGAAGTGCGAGCATTTGGAGGTCAGTGGCCTTCACCTGGTAGAACAGTGACTCGATGAATCGAATGGAAACCATCCCCAGGCCAACGCCCGCGGCCGCACCGAATAGCACCATGGAAAAGACATCCATGGTGACCAGCCGCGCGATGCCTCCTGCCTGTGCGCCTACCGCGATGCGGATGCCGATTTCGCGCCGCCGTTGCAGAACGGAATAGTGCAGCACGCCATAAAGTCCGACGCCGGCGATCAATAGCGCGACAATGGCGAAGAAAAGCGCCAATGTTGCCAGCAAACGCTCGCGCACCGTGTGCGACTCGTTGATTTCCAGTTGCCTGCGGATGCGGCTGACGCGGAACTCGGACCGGGCTTGCGATACCTCTTGACGCAAGGTTGACGCCAGCACAAGCGGGCTGGAAAGCGATGTGCGCACAAGCAGTGTTCCGTTGGTTTTCTTGACGGTTGCCCCCGTGGCGTCAACGGAGTGAAAAGGAACATATAGCTGGGGCAAGATCGGCTCGCGCAGACTCTTATAACGAACATCCCCCACAAGTCCCACGATCTGATATCGGAGGCGCACGCCCTCGTCAAAACTGAGGTCGAACGTCTTGCCCACCGGATCCAGACCGTCAAAGTAGACCTTCGCGAAAGTTTCGTTAACCAGCGCTGCCCCCGGATGTGCATCGCTCGGAAGGAAGTCCCGGCCATCAATCAGGGGAACCTTCATCGTTTCCAGCCAGCCGGGAGAAACGGCCCGCATGTAAGACAGAATCCCGTTGGGTGGCGCTCCGTTGACCGAAATGAAATTGTTCCAACTGCCGCCACCGAGCAGCGGCTCATCCGCCAGCGCGACCTTTTCGACTCCCTGCACGCTTTGCAGCCGCTCGGCCACTTGCTCCCAGAACTCCAGCGATTGAGGCTGCTTTGCCACGGTATCGAGAACCAGTAACCGGTCCGCGGAAAAGCCGGTCGGCTGATTGGACAAGCGCTTAAACGTGGTGACGAAAAGCCCTGCGACGAAAAGCACAAGGAAACAAAACGCCACTTGCACGGCGATCAGCGCATGCATCAATCGCCTCCTGGAGTGTGGGTCCTCTCCTCCTTTAAGCCCGCTAACTGGATTCACGGAAGATGCGCGTAAGGCAGGAGCCAGGCCAAAAAGCAGCGTCACGCCAAGGGCCAGCGCCAATCCAAAACTGAGCACTCGCCAGTCTGCAGGAAGGAGCAAGCGCGCCGGATTGTCGGGAGGATTGATCATGCTGACGACAAACGGTCCGGACCACCAGGCAAACAACCCGCCGAGCACAGCCGCAAGTAAGGCGAGCCAGGCACTTTGCAGAAGGACCAACTGAACAAGGCGCCATCGTCCGCCGCCGATGGACACGCGCACGGCCATCTCCCGCGCCCGTGCCGAGGCCTGCGCCGTCATCAGATTCGCGACGTTGGCACAAGCGATGAGCAACACCAAAGCTACCAGCACTCCGAGAATCTCAAGCGGCCGGCGTGTCTCGGACTGCAGCGACGAAACTCCGGTCGCTGCCGGCAAGAGCAAAAGCGTCTGGTTCAAAAAATGATCGATGTCTTCTTTGCGCATCCCCAGAAAACCTTTGGCTCGCTCTTCCTCGAATGCGCGAGAAGTTGCCTGCAGTTTTTGCCGGATCGATTCGAGGGCTGCTCTGTCATTTTCCAGCGCCCCCGGTTTTGGCATGAACAACGTTCTGTGCCAGGTCCAGTCTTTGCGCGTCACGCCGGGATGCATCATGATGGGCACGAAAATATCGACTATCGTGCCGGGCTCGGTGCCGGTAAAGGGTGCCTCCGCGACGCCGGTGATCTCGTAAATTGTGTTGCCCAGTCGGAAGGTACGGCCTATCACGCCAGGATCCTGGCCAAAGCGGTGCGTCCAGTAATCGTGCGACAGCACGGCATAAGGATGCCCGCCAGGCATGAGATCGTCGTTTTCTGTAAAAACTCTCCCTAAGGCAGGCCGAATACCCAGCGTGGGGAACATCCAACCGGAAACACATTGCAGGTACGCGCTTTCCGTCTCCTCGTCTGACTTGTAAGTCAGATCGATCGGCTCGGCATACGAGACGGCGATCAACTCGGCCTGATTTGCAACCGCAGCCCGCATCAATTGGAAGTCCGGATAAGCCCAGCCATCGAACGTCTGCGGCTTGTTATCGGGACCTATCCCTTGCCGTGACAAATCGTACAGACGCTCAGCGTTCGCCACGGGCAAGGGACGCAGTAGCAGGGCGTCGATCAACCGGAATGCAGATGTACATGCACCGATTGCCAGTGCCAGGGACAAGATTGCCGCGAGAGACGTGACCCTGGTCTTATTAAGCTGCCGCCAGCCGAACACCGCGTCCGCGCGCAACGATTCAAGCCACGCCACTAGCCGGATATCGCGGCTCTCCTCGCGGTGCCGCAGCGCGGAGCCGAACGCTTTTCGGGCTTCAGCGGGGTCGCGGCCGTGCTCGATCGCTTCTTCAATGTGCGACTGAAATTCTTCGTCGATTTCACGATTCAAACGATCGCCGCGAAGAAAATTGGCTAACCGTGACCACAGCGGCATATCAGGCCTCCCGTAGAACGCGATTGATTGCGGAAGTCACCGCTTGCCAGCGCGACTCTTCGGTGCCAAGCTGCTTCCTGCCCGCCGCAGTCAATTCATACATGCGCGCCCGCTTCCCGGAGTCTTTGGTGATCCATTCCGCGCGAATCCAGCCTGCTTCCTCCATGCGGTGAAGCGCCGGGTACAGCGAACCTTCCTCCACGCGCAGCACTTCGCCGGACATGTTCTGAATTGCCGACATGATGGCGTAGCCATGCAGCCGCGCCCGGCGCGAGAGAATCTTTAGCACCAGCAAATCGAGTGAACCCTGGAGTGAGTCAGATTTTGGCATACTCAGTCCTCGTAATACATAGACGTCTGAATATCCAAAAAGTTCCAAAAAAATTTACTGGGCTGCGAAGTTGAGCATAATAGCGATTCGCCAAAGCAATGGTAATTAAGGAGCTTGCGTTGTTCGGAGTCCACAAAGGTGGTGTGGGAATCGAAAGATGAGGTTCTGGACGTGGTGAATCGTCCATTCTGCCCCCAAATCAGGAGCGAGTAGGGACTCTTCTGACAATGGCCATCGAGTTCGCAGCCAGGGGCTCGAGTTCCCTTGAGCGATTGCTCGATGTACTGTCGCAGTCTTGAATATATAATCCCTCCTGACTTGACAGGCTAGGCCATCTCTAAATGTGAGGGCCACGATGAAGAAATTCATCCTGCGCGTTCTTCTTTTAACTCTCCTCTGGCAAATTTCGTCCGCCTCCGCCGCAGACACCCCCGACAACGCCGCAAAAATCGATAAGCTCATGTCCCAGTATGCAGACTGCTGTTCATTCACCGGCACGGTGCTGGTCTCGGACCACGACAAGGTCATTTTCAAAAAAGGTTATGGCCTGGCTAATCGCGAGTGGAACATCCCGAACACGCCGGAGGTGAAGTTTCGCCTCGGCTCCATCACCAAACAATTCACTTCTATGCTGATCATGCAGCAAGTGGCCAAGGGCACTATTGAGCTCGACGGCCACCTCTCCGACTATCTCCCCTACTACCGCCAGGACACCGGTTCGAAAGTCACCATCAGCCAGCTGCTGAGCCATACGTCCGGGATTCCCAGTTATACAGACGCACCGAATTTCTTCGCCGACGTTTCGCGAAACCCTTATGGGGTCGAGGAGTTCGCGAAGAAATTCTGCAGCGGCGATTTGCAGTTCGAGCCAGGGACGAAGTTTCACTACGACAACTCCGGATATTTCCTGCTGGGGGCAATACTCGAGCGCGTGACGGGGAAAACGTACGAGACGCTGCTGAAGGAGAGCATTTTCGTGCCGCTGGGAATGAAGGATTCCGGCTACGACCACCATGCCGACATTTTGGCGAATCGTGCCACGGGGTATCAGCAGGAGTTGGGCGGAGTGGAGAACGCGCCGTATCTGGATATGTCGTTGCCGTATGCGGCGGGTTCGCTTTATTCGACCGTGGAGGATCTCTACAAGTGGGACCAGGCGCTTTACACGCATAAACTCGTTCCGAACGAGCTGAAGCAAAGGCTATTTACGCCGAACCTGGAGCACTATGGATATGGTTGGGATATTCGGACAATTCCGACGGATGAGCCTGGCGCGGGGCAGACGGTGATTTCGCATGGCGGGGGAATCAACGGGTTCAATACGCTGGAACAGCGGCTGGTGGGCGATCACGACCTGATCGTGATTTTCAATAACACGCCGGGGGCGAACTTGGGCGAAATGGCGAAAGGAATTCGCGCGATTCTGTATGAGAAGGAGCCGGCCGCGCCGAAACGCCCGCTGGTCCCTGATCTCGGTGAGACTTTGGTGAATCGTGGCGTCGATGCTGCCGTTGCTCAATACCGCGAACTCAAGCGCACCAATCCCCATGGTTATAATTTCGACGAACATGCCCTCAATCAGCTCGGCTACATGCTCCTGGAAAAGGGCCGGAATGCCGACGCCATCGCCATCTTCAGACTCAATGTCGAGGAATATCCCAAGTCAGGCAACGTCTATCACAGTTTGGCCGAAGCATACGCCAAGGACGGCCAAAAACAACAGGCCATCACCAACTACCGCAAATCCCTCGAGCTCGATCCCAAAAATCAGAATGCAGCGGACAAACTGAAACTACTCGAACAAAAATAGTGGAACACTGCTCTTATCCGATATGCCGAGCTCAATTCGCGAAGTGTGCCCTCGCTGGCCGGAAACATTGTTGCGGGAAACAAAATACGAGTCTCTGGGCGTGTAATAATCGTCAACCCTTACCTAATCTTGTTACGTCAGAGTTGTCTCGTAAGCGGGTACTGGATTTTCTTGAGCGCGAAACGGCGTCAGCTCGATGTTTCGTAGCCGTCGATCGAGCTTCAGGAACTCGCCCGGGCTTGGCGTGCCAGCATTCGAGACCACAAGGCCGATATCCAGATCCTTCGTATGCTCGGCGAGTCTCGAAACGAAGCCCTCTTGCGAGAGGTCCAACGGCGCATCGGCGTCAGCCGGGGACCACCGAAATGAGTAGGTGGCCTCCAGAACCTTTCAGATGTGACTGGTTCGCAACCAACCGCCGCAGCGCAAGTTCCACGCCCGGCGCAAACAGCCCTCGCAAGCCGCCTCAAGAATGAAGCAATGGCAACCGCTTAGTCTATGTATTAACTATGAGAGAAGGGTCTCTAAAGGCCCGGTGAAGTCCGGTGAGTCAACTGGCTTTGTTTTCCTGCAAGTCGTTTGTTTACAATACGCGAGGATTTGTTCCTAAGTCTTGCGCGTCTGCCAGTTCCGCCACTCCCGTAGTGTTGGCTCTATTCTACAAGCATGCGAAGTGCCCCTCCACTGGGATTTTGGGAGGTATTTTGAAAGGAATTGCCAGCCGCGCGAACGTGCTGGATTCGAGGCATAGGTGAAGGCATAATACCATCGTCGATAAGAGAATTACTTGGCCAGTCTACCCGCCGGGCCAATGCGTTTAACTCTGAAGGCGTATGTTTCAAGCGTCGCTGCTAACGAGGGCAGCGCCATGATCATTCAAGAGCACGGTGATCATCTGATCTTGATTCGCCAGACGGACCACGCGGTTCTGTCTGGGTATTTTGCGCGCGAATTGGGCAATGAAGGTTTCGCGAGGCCCGAGCCTTTGGAATCGTTCCAACTCGCTGCCACGGAGCACGACAATGGCTGGAACGAGTGGGAGCTCCAGCCGCGCATCGACCCCGTCAGCTTTTTGCCCTACAGCTTCATGTCCCTGCCCACGCAGGAGCACATTGATCTCTACCACCGGGGAATCGAACGCATTGTAAAAGTGGACCGCTACGCCGGTCTGCTTGTCAGCTTGCACTGCGCGGGCCTGTATGATCGAACACGCGCCACGATGCCGGGATTCTCCGCCAAGTCCGTGAAGGCTCACGAGGCTCCTGTCGTCGGTAATTTCTTGCAAACACTGCGTTTGCAGCAATTGCGGCTGAAAGTGGACCTTCGCGCGGATCCCACGAAGGTAAGTTTTGTCGACGAGAAATGGTTGCAGGCCAACGCGCAGCGTCTCGAGGCGTTAGACCGCCTCTCCCTTTATTTTTGCCTCGGGCCCTTGGAAGGCGCCACGATCGATGCGGTACCGGCCGACTACCAGGGCACCGAAGTGGATTGGGATCTGCAACCCGAAGGGAACAACGGTGCGAGGCTGGAGCCCTATCCCTTTCGTCGCGACCCGTTGGAGATCAGCATTCTGGCGCGGCGAATTCCCAAGCGGCGCTATGCGGATGATCTTGACCTTCAGAAAGTTCTGGCGCAGGCTCCCTATTTCGGGCAGAGATTTACGTTACGTGCCGGAGACACACGACGGATGAACGCGCGGGTCGCCATCGGCGTCTGAGCAAGCCAGCCCTGTGCGTCCCAATCCCGTCTCGCCGTTAGCTTCCGGGATGTGTGGCGTGCTCGATGCCCTCCGCGATACGCAGAATGACCAGCGCTAGCTCAAGCAGGGCGCGCACAACCAGAATGCCCACGAAGAGAGCCACGATCCCTGCGACGAGATTGATCAGGCCTTGGGCCGGCGATTGCTGCATGCCGAGCACGACGCAGGCGACCACCGTGATTCCGCCGGACAGGATGGCGATGGCATACAATAATTTTACAAGGCGGCGAAGCAGCAAATGACTGAAAGAGAAATCAAAAAGCCCCGTAAATAAGTTCTTTTCTTCGGGCATGCGGCCTCCTGGTCACACAAATCGATTGTGAATGCCGGGGTAGTAAAGTTAGTAAGGCTAGTCGGTGCTGAAAGTCAAGCGAAGTAAACCAGTGTAAGTAAACCAGTGTCAAACCAGTGGCACCGTTGCATTAGCGCACGTGCCGAGAGGAATGCCTGAAAATCCCAAGCCAATTGTGGCAAGCCTTTCTGCTTGACAATCCTGCCGCCCACGTACATCTTGGTTGGCTTCGCCGCCCTGTCTGCCGACCAGTCTGGAGGCGAAGCGGCGAACCCGCTCACTTATGACCAAGGTCCGGCTCTGTTTTCACGATCGCTGCTTTGATGGCACTGCTTCCGCTGCTCTCTTCTACCGCTTTTATTGCGAACGCTTTGACCAGGCCGCAGAGTTCAGCTTCACGGGGATGACTCACCGCGCCGCGCAACCCTGGGAAGCCGGCCTGTTCGATGGCGACGAAAACGTCATCGTGGACTTCAAGTTTTCCAATTCGTCGAAAGTGACTTGGTGGTTCGACCATCACCAGAGCGCATTTCTCACGCCGGCCGACGCCGAGCAATTCCGCAAGCGGCCCGGCCCGCGGATGTTTTACGAGCCGGATTACAAGTCGTGCACCAAGCTCATTGCGACGATCGCCAAAGAAAAATTTGGCTTCGATACCAAGCCGCTCGAGGACTTAATTCATTGGGGCGACATCATTGATGGGGCGCAGTATCCGACGCCGCAATCGGCTGTCGAACTAACCGAGCCGGCGACACAGCTAGCTTTGGTGATTGAAGCTGCGCCAGAGAACGGCCTGCCCGCACGAATCATTCCAGATCTGGCCCACCGCCCGCTGAGTGAAATGGTGAGGCTGCCCTTGGTGGCGAAGCATCTTGGGCCGCTTCTTGAAAGGCATCGCAGGTCGATTGAGATTCTGCGCGAACGGATCGACGCGCGTGGCGGCGTCATTTTCTTCGATGTCAGCGACATGGATCTTGAGGGCTACAACAAGTTCATACCCTATCTGCTACATCCGGAGTGTGTTTATTCTGTGAGCGTCAGTGCCTCGGCGGTGCGGGCGAAAATTTCACTGGGCACGAACCCGTGGAATCAGGCGACCGCGAACCAGAACTTGGCTTCACTCGCCGAGAAATTTGGTGGTGGCGGCCATCCGCGGGTCTCTGCCATTTCCTTTGAGCCGGGAGATCTGCACCGAGCGCGTGAAGTTGCCCTCGGTCTAGCCGCCACACTGCGCGGAAATTAAGGCGCCTATCGCGGACGGCAACCGTTTCGGCAGTGATGCATTTTGAATTTCGGCATTATTCAATGAGCGCGGCTAGCTTCTGTAGAGATTCCTTGCAGCCCATTTCATTATCTTCGGATCGAATGGTTTCTGGTATGTCCTCCCAGAGCACGGCGACTTCCGTTCCTCCGTCGACGTCCGCAAAGCTCACAATCATTCTCATCTCAACTGCAAATCGCGGCTCCGGCGACTCGAACACAAGACTTCAACGATCCTTCGTAAGGGATCAATTCGACAAATCTCCTTGGGAGGTGTCCGTGTCTTCGGATGTCTTGCCGCTGAGCGAGTGCGCTTGGACTTGGTACTTGAGCGAGATTCGGAATATGCCACCCTCGCGCGCGTCGAAGACATGCACATGGCCGCTCATATTGTCCGGCGCGAGCCGCGCGGCGCTTTGATAATCTTTGAAACTCGTGTGCTTGACCCATTGGCAGCCCGCAGACGACCCGGTCATGTTTGGTAGTCTTTTTGTGAATGCGGGAACTTACCCTGGAGGGCGCCCTTCAGCTTTGTTTATCACAAGTCAAACCGAGTCCCTATCACCGTTTCCGGGCTGTTCGACAAAATTGTTTCGCCCGTGTAAAATTCTAAACACAAACTGGACCGGTAGCTCAATGGTAGAGCAGCTGACTCTTAATCAGCGGGTTGGAGGTTCGAGTCCTCCCCGGTTCACCAAAATTCACAATAAAAACGCAGTTTTTGAGTAGGGAGGGGAGCACAGCGGGTTAGGGTTTTACGTTTGTTCTACGGCGAACGAGGAAGGAGGGAGTGAAAGTACGGGTAAGCTTGCTGGCAGGAGCGCTTTGATAGTAACCGCCACGGTGGGGATCTTATCTACCGCAGTAAAACCTACCTACTCAGGAGGCTCAGGAGGCCTTATGGTGACAGGCTTCATGAGCTGAAGCCCACCGAATATCTTGCAAAAGTAGAGCACTGCAGCGAGGCATAGCTTCGAAAGCCAGGGGATGTCAGCGGCATTCACGAATTGGAGTATGGTCATGGGCTTGGGTTCGTCACGCGAGCTTAAATCGTAGCGACGCATGGAAGGGAATGGTAGCAGAGGGGAGCCTTGCGCGGCAGAGGCAGGAGAGGGGATTCAGGTGAAGCTAGACGAATCAATAACTTAGCATTGGGAGCGGTGACAGCGGGTTGGAGGTTCGCGTCCTCCTCGGTTCACCACAATTTCCTCCTATTTTTCTTGAACTCGTTTTAGCTGACAAACTGGCCTTAGATGCGAAATTGTGGTTCACTCTTGATTTGCAAAACCCTCAGCTCGTGAATAGAGAGCATGCAGCTTAATGAAAAGTCTTAGAATATTGGTTTATTACTTGATGTTCTTCGCGTTTCTTCGCTCACCCCTTTGTGCGGAACCGGTGCTGTCTCACATTTTCAGCGATCACATGGTGATACAGCGAGAAACAGAAATCCGCATTTGGGGATGGGCCGATCCGGGGGAGAAGATTTCTGTCAGCCTTGGAACTGGCAACGGACAAGCCACTACGGACACCAATGGCAGCTGGCGAGTCATCCTGCCTGCGATGCGAGTGGGCGGTCCCTTCGCATTGATCATCCAAGGCAAGAAGACAATTGTGTTCCGCGATGTGATGCTAGGCGAAGTCTGGGTTGCATCGGGTCAATCGAACATGACCTATGCCCTAAGCGGAGCCACGGGCGGCGACAAGGGAATACTCCAGGCAGACTATCCAGGAATAAGATTCTTCACCGTTCCAAAGAGAATTGCGGTCGCGCCGCAGTCAGACACCTTGCCAGCGGCGTGGGAAGTATGTTCGCCCGAGACGGCGAAAAAGTTTTCGGCAGTGAGCTACTTTCTTGCGCGCCACTTGCACAAGGAGCTCGGTGTGCCGGTCGGAATCATCCTGAGCGTCTGGCCCGGTACTGCCGGCGAGGAACGGACGGACCCGGATTCATTGCGGCGCGATCCTGTCCTTAGGCCGATCGTAGAGCGATGGGAGGCTTCGGCCGCGGAGGTAACTCCTACGCAGCACATCCCATGGAATTCTCAACGGAGTTCGATGATTTTGAACTGTTTCGCGCGGAGAACGATCCCCAAGGCGCATTGAGCCTCAGCAACTTCGACGATGGCGCGGCGCAAATAGCTACGGGGGGCAGTTGGACGTATGACTGGCAAGGCGCGCCGGACAGTGTGTTCGAGATACTTTGGAATCAACGGCTGCGGAGGCTCGCATACCCAAGCTAGCGCGGGCCAGCCGTTGGATTTCGTAACCGGCGCGAATAGCTCTCCGCGAACCGGCCAGTTTGCGCTGCGATTCACGTTCTAGGCCGCAAGCGTCTTGAGGGAGAGGATCTGTTCGCGGTGCAGCGAGCCGCTACGCGACCCCGGCAGGCACCGACCTGGGGAGATCGTGAATCTGCCGGGGCGGGAACGGGAAAATACACGGTTTCTGCATCGTTGGTTCGCGTCGAGGAGGATCGCTCTATCGGTGAATTCTCGAAGAATGAAGAGCCTTCTCGGTTTCGTTCTGTTCGGCACTCTCCTTGGTTCGAACGGTGATGCCAGTGCGGGGAGAAGGCCGGACGGATGTGCTGACGTTCCAAGCAACATCTATTACGTGGATTCACGAGCCGGTGACGATTCGAACGTGGGCACAAGTCCAGCGAGCGCTTGGAAGTCGTTGGAGAAAGTGAATGCGAGAACATTTCTACCTGGTGAGCGCATCCTATTGAAATCCAGCTCCATGTGGAATGGACAATTGTGGCCGAAAGGATCGGGGGTCGAGGGGCGGCCGATCACAGTTGGGATGTATGGCGGCGGAGTGAAGCCGGTGATCAACGGCGAAGGTTTGTTCGAGGACGCCGTTCTGCTGAAAAACCAGGAGTATTGGGAAATTGCGGACCTTGAGATTACGAACACCGCTCCACAACGCGCCGAACGACGTGGCGTTCATGTTGCGCTGGAAAACTATGGCGACGCACACCACATCTATATTCGTTCACTGACAATCCACGACGTGAATGGAGTGGACGACGTCAAGCCGAATGGCGGAATTAACTACACCTCGGTGGGCGCCAAGAAACCGAGCCGCTTTGTCGACTTACGCATCGAGAACAACGAGATTTACCGCGTGGACCGCAGCGGAATTTTCGGCTGGGCGGATTCGTGGGTTCGCTCGAGATGGAATCCGAGTCTTGAGGTGCGGCTTCGGGGAAACCACCTGCATGACATCGGCGGCGATGGCATCGTGGTGGTTGCGACAGACGGCGCCATCGTCGAACGCAACGTTGTCGGGCATGCCAATCAAAGGTCGGATGGATACAACGTAGCCATCTGGGCCTGGAGCGCCGACAATACGGTGATTCAGCACAACGAGGCTTATGGAACGAAAGGACAGCGCGACGGGGAGGGCTTTGATTCCGACTGGAATAGCCGCAATACCGTCATCCAGTACAATTACAGCCACGACAACGACGGTGGTTTTCTCCTGATTTGCAACGAAGGCGGGCATAAGCCTGAAGAAAGCGCCGGTAACACGGGTACGGTAGTGCGCTACAACATCAGCCAAAATGACCGCACGCGCGGCATCAATATCGCCGGTCCCGTGAAAGAAAGCCTGATTTACAACAACACTATTTACGTCGGGCCACATCATTCAGTGGACCTGTTGCTTTTTTCGGATTGGCATGGCTGGTCAGACAGCACCTCTTTTTACAACAACATTTTTTACGTGGCTGGAACAGCGCGGTTTTCGTATGGAGTTTCGCGCGCTTCGGACGGCGCTTACCTAACTGCCCATGGTTTTGGAGAGAGCAAAGACAATCTGTTCGATGCCAATGATTATTATGGCGTGGAAGTGGCGGCCAGCGATTCTCACGCGCTGACGGTTGATCCGAAGCTGATTGCGCCTGGCCAAGGCACTGACGGGATACTCTCTTTAACTGGGTATCGTTTGCAGGCGGCTTCTCCCGCAAGAAAAAACGGAAAGCCGATCGAAAAAGGTGGCGAGCATGATCTTTGGGGCCACGCCGTGCCGTCGTGTGGCGCAACCGATCGGGGAGCTTTTCAATCGGACGACTGCAAATAGTGCGAGGAGCGATACAAGGCGCTAATCGGACCTTTGAGTACAGACCTATGAATATCTGCGAGATCGCCAAACGCGCAAGAGTTTCCACCGCCACGGTGTCGCGCACGATGAATCGTCATCCCAGCGTGCAACCCCAATTGGCGAAACGCGTGTGGCGAATCATCGAAGAGCTCGGATATTTCCCAAGCACTCAGGCGCGGGCTCTGGTTTCCGGGCGGAGCCGAATTTTTGGATTGATCGTTTCAGAAATCACGAACCCATTTTTCCCGGAGAGCGTACGTGTTTTCGAAGAGACCGCCCTCCAAAACAACTACGAAATCCTAGTGACTTCCACAGTTCACGATCCCGAGCGCATGAAGACTTCAGCGCGGCGTATGCTGGAACACCGAGTCGAAGGCGTGGCGGTCATGACGTTCGGAATGGAAGAATCGCTGCTCGAGGATCTCAAGCTTCGCAACGTGCCGCTGGTGTTCGTGGACGTCGGACCGCCACGGCCGCGGGTCAGCAATATTGGCATCGATTATCTGAATGGCATCCGGCAGGCGGTGCAACATCTTGCGGCGTTGCGCCATGAGAGGATCGCGTTCATTACACGTCCGCTGACCTTGAAGTCCGCCATTGCTCGAAAGGATGCATTTGTCCAGTCGATGGACGAGATCGGATTGGCCTGCGATCCGGAGTTAATCGTCGGCGGCAACCATACGCTGGAGGGTGGGGAAGAGGCCTTCGCGAAATTGTTGAATGGGGCGTTGCGTCCGAGCGCAGTGTTGTGTTCGAACGACACGACGGCGATTGGGGTGATGCACAAGTGCTACAGCGAGAAGATCGAGGTTCCGCAGGATCTTTCGGTGATCGGCTTCGACAATATCCACCTGTCGCGATACATTCTCCCGCCGCTGACGACCATCGAGGTGTCGCAGACCGAATTGGGACGCCTCGCGTTTCAGGCGCTGCTGCATGACGTGCAACTTGAGACTCCGAATCCAAAGGGAACCGAATATGTGCTCAAGACGAGTTTTGTTCTGCGGGATTCAACGGCGATGAATCCGGGAAAGGGTAGGTCATGATTCCCTGTGAACGGGATCGCATTGCACTTTCGTGGAGTCTTCGAGCAGGGATTGTTTTCTTTGGCCTGCTTTGCACTGCTCTACCGGGGAAAGCCCAGGCCCGCGAACCTTTCCGGGCTGATCGCATGGATACCGTGCTGTACGGCGTAGCGTATTACCCGGAGTATATGCCCTACGACCGGCTCGAGCAGGATGTGCAGCTCATGCAGAAGGCCGGTATAACCGTCGTCCGTATCGGGGAATTCAGCTGGGGGTTGTGGGAGCCGGAAGATGGCAAGTTTGCATTCGCATGGATGGATCGTGCTGTAGAAAAGCTCCACGCGGCCGGCATCCGCGTCATCATGGGCACGCCGACAGCCTCCATTCCTGCCTGGCTCTATAAAGAACATCCTGAGATTGTCGTGACGCGGCTGGGAGGGCAATATCTCTATTTCGGATATCGGCAAAACTCGGATCTTTCGAACCCAACCTACAGATTCTATTGCGAACGCGTGACCCGAAAGATTCTGGAACATTACAAGAACAATCCGGCGATCATCGGCTACCAGATCGACAATGAAACTTCCTCGGCTGGTGCGGCAAATCACGACGTTCAGGTTGGGTTCGGCGATTACCTGAAATCAAAATTCAAAACGACAGATAATCTCAACAAGATTTGGGGGCTGAACTATTGGGGACAGCGCCTGAACGATTGGTCCGAGCTTCCGCCACGCGACGGCATTATCAACCCTGGATGGAAGCTCGAATGGGAGCGCTACTCGCAGTGGATGACCACCGATTTTCTTGCCTGGCAGGCAGCCATCGTCAATGAGTACAAGCGTCCCGATCAGTTTGTGATGCATGACTTTGCGGGGCCTCCTCGCCCGGAAGTGAACGAGCCTGAAGTGGTCAAGACGCTCGACATCGCGGCAGCGAACCCGTATCACGGAACGCAGGACCAGTTTGACGGTGAAGCATCTTCTTACGTTGGCGACTACGTCCGCTCGCTCAAGCAGACAAATTACCTGATCACGGAAACGAACGCTGAGGCCATCGGATGGGATTCCAAAGAGCAATTTCCACCCTACGATGGTCAGTTACGCTTGGATGTGTATACACACGCCGCTTCAGGCGCCAACATGGTCGAGTATTGGCACTGGCACTCGATTCATTATGGTCAGGAAACCTACTGGAAAGGCGTGTTGGGGCACGACCTGACGCCGGGCCGCGCGTACGACGAAGTGAGCCTCACGGCGCATGAGTTGAGACGGGTCGGTCCGGAAATCGTCGATCTTCAGCGCCAGAATCAAGTCGCGATTCTTTACAGCGACGATTCCTATTACGGCATCGAGTTTATGAAGTTCAGCGATCGTGTGAACTACCGCACGATACTTCGGCAGATGTACAGTGCGCTGTACCGGTTGAACGTCGGGGTGGATTTCGTTTTTCCCGAAAGTAAAAATCTTTCCGCGTACAAGGTGATTCTCGTTCCGCCGCTTTATGTGGCGAGCGATGAAGTGCTTGGGAGACTTGTGGATTATGTAAAAGGCGGCGGAAACCTCGTCCTCGCATTTAAGAGCGGATTCTGCAATGAATATTCGACAGTTCGCTGGGAAATGGCGCCGGGACCTTTACGCCAGGCCGCAGGCTTGCACTACCAGGAGTTTTCCTCATTGCTCCGGCCCTTGGCGCTAAAGGATGATCCATTTCAAGTCGGTGCGGACAATAGAGTTTCCGAATGGGCGGAGATGCTGATCGCAGATACCGCAAAACCGATCGCCTACTACGATCATCCTTTCTTCGCAAAGTATCCAGCCATTACCCGCAATTCCTTTGGTAAAGGCACCTTGACGTACGAAGGAACCGTACTCAGCGACAAGCTGCAGCAGAGTGTGATCCTGGATGCTCTGGAACAGGCAGGGTTAACGGGTCCTGATCAGGACTTGCCGACGCCGGTTCGCGTCAAGCACGGTGCGAACCGCTCAGGCAAAATGGTGCACTACTACCTAAACTATTCGAACGCTGCCCAATCATTTGCCTATGCCTACCGTCCCGGCGTGGATTTGCTTTCGCAGGCGCCTGTAACCCAGGGCCTGCAATTAACACTGAAGCCGTGGGACGCAGCCATCGTTGAGGAGAAGTAGATTGGATTTATGCGCCGTTTCAACCATCCATCAGGGTTGCGCCTGCACCAGATGATGACCCTGCTGTTCATTCTTCATAGCGTTTCTGGATTTAACAGCGGGTTGGAGGTTCCGGTCCTCCCCGGTTCACCAACACTCAAAGCATTCTCTTGATTGGATGGACAGCTCCGCCTCAATTCGGAGAAGCGGACCTGATCGATGGAGGTCGCAACCTGGCGGGTCGCGCGGAGGAGTCATTTTGAGAGCTAGGTTGGTCGTAGAGCACCGACGAAGTATATCAGTCGCCTACGATCGTTTGTAGATCGGTTCCTACCGACGGCCGCCCCATCTACCGCTAAGCACTTCAGAGCAAGCGCCGTAATCGTCGCAGCGGATTCAGCGCGAAAGGGGACCGGGGAACTTGTCCGGTTTCGTGAGTACACGTCGGACTGGGGCAACATCTCGGGACCGAGTGCACGCGCAATGCCGGCCTTCCGGAAAAACAGTCTTCAAACGTATAATCGCGCAGATGGACGACTCGTCTCTACCCTTTGGGATTGACCGATCCCTTCTGCGCTTGGACAGTCAGGATCCCTATTTCTGCCTGCATTTCATCATGATCTTCGTTCGCGATCAGGAACGAAGCCTGCGATTCTACGTTGACCAGCTTGGCTTCAGGCTAGTGGTGGATCAACGTTTTGAATCTGGCGGCCGGTGGATCGAGATTGCGCCTCCGGACGGCAACGCGAGCCTCTCCCTAGCTCTGGCGACCCCCGACTCCGAGGAATACAAACTCATTGGGCACGATACCCGGATCTACTTTATCACCGAGGATGTCAACGCCAAGTTCAACGAATGGAGCGGTCGTGGAGTTCGCTTTCACTTTCCACCACAGGTACCGGAATGGGGCGGAACCTTCACACGATTTGAGGATGTGGACGGGAATTCGTTCGGCCTTGCTGGTTTCGACGAATTAACGCTTGGAGTGGAATCGCAACGCCGCACCATCGCCCAAAAGCTCGAATCCGAACGGCGCGCCGCGCGCGACCTGGAAATCGCGCGGCAGGTGCAGGCGAGGCCCTTTCCGCAAAGAATGCCAGCGGTTCGCACCCTGGAATATGCTGGAGCTTGTCTTCAGGCGCGGGAGGTGGGGGGAGATTACTACGATTTTCTTGACCTCGGACGAGAACGACTTGTCCTAGTGATCGGCGATATCGCAGGTAAGGGAATCGCGGGCGCTCTGCTGATGGCCAATCTGCAGGCCAACCTGCGCAGCCAGTGCGCGATTGCCGCAGACGAGCCGCGGCGGTTCTTGCGATCAGTGAATCAGCTGTTTTACGAGAATACGGCCGACGGCGACTACGCAACATTTTTCTTCGCGGAATATAACGATAAAACTAAGTGGTTGCGCTTCGCGAATTGCGGACATCTTGCCGCGCTTCTTCTCCGACGCGATGGCACTTTGGAACGGCTCGCCTCCATCGCGACGGTTCTGGGCCTGTTTGAGGATTGGGATTGCATGCTGGAGGAGCGACAGCTATTCCCGGGAGACACACTGGTTCTCTACACGGACGGCATGACCGAATCGTTCAACGATTCCGGAGAGGAATTCGGAGAGCAGCGCCTGATCGAAGCGCTACAGCGGCATCGTGGAGAGTCTTCTCAGGCCTTGGTTTCATCACTTCTCGATGAAGTTCGGCAATTCAATCCTAACGAACAGCAAGACGACATCACGCTCATTGTTGCCAACTGTCGAGAAAGCCTAGAGCCGATCTGATTGGAGATTGAAAGTCAGCCCTGCGCTAAGTGTTCAATGCCTGCTCCGCTAACGGGACGATGCGTCCGAGTGCCACACGATTGGCCCGTGCTACACTGCGGAGTTTGTCGGAGGAGGTTTTCATGCGGTGTGCAATTTTATGTTCAGCTTTCCGCTTGGCAACTTTGATCCTTGCGTGTTCCTGCGCCAGGGCGAATGCGCAGGACCAGCTCCCGGCCGAAATGCAGCACAAGATTGATAAGGTGGCTACCGACGCGCTCGCCAAAACGGGCCTACCAAGCGCCTCCGTCGCGGTGGTAAAGGATGGGCAGATCGCCTATCTGCACGCCTATGGGAATGCGCGGCTCGATACTGCCACACCGGCGAAGCCCGAAATGCGTTTCAGCATTGGCTCCATCAGCAAGCAATTCACGGCTGCGGGCATTTTGCTTCTGCAGGAACAGGGCAAACTTTCGCTCGATGATAAGGTCGGTAAATTTCTTCCCGGACTTACGCGCGCGAACGAAGTAACCATTCGCCAGCTTCTTTCACACACCTCCGGCTATCAAGACTTCTGGCCGCAGGACTACGTGATGCCCAATATGTTGCAGCCAGTCACGGCAGAAAGGATTCTGGACACTTGGGCGCGCAAGCCGCTCGATTTTGAGCCCGGCACGAAGTGGCAGTACAGCAACACGAATTATGTCATCGCCGGACTCATCGTCGAAAAGGCCAGTGGCAAACCGCTGCTGCAATTTCTGCAGGAAAAGATATTTACGCCCCTCAACATGAAAAGCGTCACCGACATTGATAGGGCCAAGCTCTTCGACACAGATCCAATCGGTTACCTGCGTTATGCGCTCGGCCCGCCGCGTCCGGCGCCCAAGATAGGAAGCGGCTGGCTCTTTGCGGCAGGCGAACTGGCCATGCCCGTGGAAGACCTGGCAAAGTGGGACATTTCGATCATCAATCAGAAATTGATGAAACCCTCTTCCTATCACGACTTTGAAACGGAAGTCTTGCTCAAGGATGGCTTGGGAACGGGTTACGGGCTCGGCGTGGGTGTCCGGTCGGAGCTTGGCCATCGTTCGTTGTCTCACGGCGGCGAGGTTTCGGGCTTCACGTCAGAAAATGTCGTCTTCCCGGACGAGCGCGTTGCCGTGGTGGTGCTCACAAACCTGGACGCCACCGACGCTTCGGGCGCGATCGCCAAGGGCATTGCACGGCTGCTGCTCGCCACCGATGACCCGGCTACTCCGGACAAGCTGGTGCAGGCGCGCAAAATCTTCGAAGGGTTGCAGCATGGCACGATTGACCGCTCTCTCTTCACGGACAACGCCAATTTTTATTTCAATGAACAGGCCTTAAAGGATTTCGCCAGCAGCTTGGGCCCGCTGGGAACGCCGGAAGAATTTATCCAGATTCACCAGGAATTGCGTGGGGGTATGAAGCTACGCGTGTACACCATCAAATTTCCAAAAACAGAACTAAGCGCCCCGATCTACGAAATGCCGGACGGCAAGCTGGAACAATACCAAATCGCGCCCCAGAATTAGGGGAATCCTCTAATCCATTTGTTTCTGGGTAGGGGCGGAACGGCATTCCGAGAATGCGTAACGGACAACCGCTAGTGCCGCGGACAGGCCTAGAAAAGCGTAATGCAGGAGCCGACCCGTCCCGGTTCGAGGGAAGGCCGAAGTTGGTGGAATCGTACGAGCGAACAAATTCCATTAAACCTGCCGAGGGTCAGACCTTGGAAGCCATCGAAGAGTACGGGGTGAAGAAGAGGCATTCGATTCCTAAATCGGTCGGCTGCTTCGCGGTAGTCACCGACGCGGAGGCGCAGTTCGCCGGACTCTCCCTGAAGCTTTTCGAGCCTCCATGGGAGACTCAGGTATCACTGCCGAGGCGGGGAAGTGTTGGCGGAGGTGCTCCAGACGATTGGAGGATGACTGGAGAAGCAAAATAGCGATTCTGCGATCCGCCAAGTTTTGTTGGTAGCGGAGGTTTGTGTCCACCGTGACCAAAACATCAAAAGCAGCTTCCGCGAGGCTCAAAAGTTCGCCGTTCTGCTTTCCAGACCAACCGCTTCCTGAACAGTGACACATTCGTGGACGCGATTTGTCAGGTGCCTTTTAAGCGCTTTGGGAGCGCACTCGTCGATCGGAACTTTCACTTGAGTTGTGCCACAAGACTCTGCCGTGCTTCTTCGATGGCAGTAGTGGCAAGTTCGCGGTTCACGCTTGGATACTGCTCCAGAAACTGATCCAAAGTGTCGCCCCCCTCCAAATAGTCAATCAAGACCTTGAACGGGACACGCGTGCCGCGGAAGACGGGCCGGCCTCCGAGGATATTCAGATCTTTGATCATGACGCCAGCCATCTGCATTCACCTCATCATCCAGAGTTTAACAGCCTAAGGTAGGTAGGGGCTGGCTCCGCCAAATCCTGGCTAGGATCGCGTGTTTATCCTCGCACCGACCCGTGTATCAGGTTGGACATCCAGTCACCAGCGCGATTGAAATCTCGCGTTTCTAGGCAGCAATAAACTCTGATTACCGCAGACGTGGAGTCCTAGGCGTAGGACGGTCCGATTTTGCCACTCTAGAGCGCGTTCCCTAGTGCCGAATAAGAGTTGGGCTGTCCAACTCGATCTTGCGACTGTTCCAGATAGTCTCTCACAATAGAACCTATGTCCGTCATCGCTCCGGAAACTCCTACAACTCCCGGTTCGCCGGCCAATTCCACGTCTGACAGATATTTACAAATCTTGCTTTTCATTTGCGGACTTATTCTGCGCTTCGGTTTTGTTCTGTGGAAGAAAACCTACGTCCGCGCTCCCGGATCGATTCTTCCTTTTGGAGCGGAAATTTGCAGCATCGCCGAGCATATCGTGCGCGGGCAGGGTTTCAGTGCGCCTTTTTACCAGGACACCGGGCCCACTGCATGGATCGCTCCTGTTTATCCTTACTTGTGTGCCCTGGTGTTTCGAATCTTCGGAATTTACTCCGAAACCTCGGCACTGGTGCTGATCGGTATCCAGTGCATCATCGCAGCCGCAACGGGAGTTGCCATCTACGGCTTGGGTCGCCGCAGTCTTGGTACGCAAGTCGGATTGTGCGCCGCGTGGATTTGGGCGCTCAGCCCTTTTTTCTTTCGCTGGCCAGTTTCCTGGATTTGGGACTTCACGGCGAGCGCATTTCTGCTTTCCGTTGTGTTCATCGTCACACTGGACGTTGCGGAGAAGAACAGCAGAAGACTTTGGCTAGCGTTCGGCGCAATTTGGGCATTGATTGCGCTAACCAATCCCGCATTGCTCAGCGTGATGCCATTCACGTTTGCCTACGTTGGTTTCGTAAATCATCGCGCACTCCGGAGATGGCTCGCGCCCATGACGCTCGCCGGTGTCCTCTTCGCAGCGCTGGTATCCCCCTGGCTGATTCGCAACGAACTCGTGTTCGGCCGCCCGGTTTTCTTTCGCAGCAATTATTGGTTTGAATTCCACCTGGGCAACTATCATTTCAGCAATGGAATGGGCTATGCGGGCATTCATCCGGGGCTCAATCCAGGGGAGCTTCAGAAATATGCCGCCTGGGGTGAAATGCGCTACATCGATTATTACAAGCAGGACAGCTTGGCCTTCATTCGCAAGTATCCCTCCGAATTTGTCCACCTGACGCTTCACCGAGCACTGTGGTTTTGGGATGGCAGTTTGCTAATTTATTGGACACGGGAATGGTGGAAAGCCTGGGAATTTTGGCCGTTGTCTCTACTTGGGTGGCTGGGCATTCTCTTTGGTTTAACCAGGCGACCACGCGGCTGGCTTCTCTTTTCCGCGGCAATCATTATCTATCCGATTCCGTATTACCTCGCGTATCCGACCGCAAAGTACCGTCACGCCATCGAGCCGGAGCTTATTCTACTTTCCGTCTATCTTGCATTCGTCGTCTGGGGTGAGATTCGCGCGCTCGCGCATCGCAAGGCTTGAGGCGTTCTCTTCCCGGGACCCTGTCCTTGGCTTTATGAGTGCATCAGTTTCCACGTGCGGCCAGCACCCCGGTAGCAACTCCTTGCCTTAGTAGGTGCGTTACCAAAAGGCTACGAACCGGATTTCGAAGTCGTAATGCAATGCATGCCTTCTGAGAAAATACTTGTTGCCTTACCTATAAGCTCCGTCCTGGGACGACCTGAATGAGACTATTGACCAGTTCACGAACTATTTCTGGCAGAAGATTGACGTCTCAGCGAATCGCGAGGCGACTATAGTGAGTGTCTTCTTTCCCAGAGAGGCGTTAAATCCGTTGGACCTTAATGGTTCGAGAGAGGGCGACGCCAGATTTCCAATGAAAGCCTCGACGACACTTTCCATTCTTGTGCCCGTTTACAATGAGGAGCATTTGGTCTGCACTAGTCTCGAACGGCTCAAAATCCTGGGTCAGTCTCCGCTGCTGGACCATATCGAAGTTATTGTGGTGGACGACGGTTCGAGCGACCAGACTGGGACGGCCTTGAGTGAGTTTCAACAGTCGGTGGTTGCAGCACCTCCCCACAAGCTGGAATGGCTATTTCTCCGACACGAGACAAACCAGGGAAAGGCGGCGGCAATCCACACGGCATTGTCGCAGGCCAACGCAGAATTGACCGTTATTCATGATGCGGATCTTGAGTACCATCCTTCCGATCTCCTTAAAATGGTCAAGGTCTTTTTGGAAGAACAAGCCGACGCCGTGTTTGGTTCGCGCTTTCTCGCCAGCGAATACCGGCGTGTTCTCTTCTTCCGCCATGAGCTGGGGAATCGCTTTCTAACTCTTTTGTGCAACCTCGTGTCGGATCTGAATCTCACGGACATGGAAACCTGCTACAAGATGGTCAGAACCGATTTGATGAAAAGCGTGCCACTAGTGGGCCAAGGGTTTGAAATCGAGCCGGAAATCAGCATCAAGCTGGCCAAACGCGGAGCGCGCATATTCGAAGTCCCGATTCGCTATGCAGGCCGCACTTATCAGGAAGGGAAAAAGATCAAATGGAAGGATGGCATCCGGGCCATCGGCGCGATATTGCGGTTTGGCTTTTCCGACCACATCTACGCCGAGGACGTTTATGGAAGCCAGATTCTCGGCCGCCTCAATCGCGCACCACGCTTCACAAAGTGGATGGCGGATGTTATCCGTCCTTACGTGGGCGAGAAAGTATTGGAGATAGGCGCGGGAACAGGCAATCTGACTTTGCAACTGGTTCCACGCAAAGTGTACTGGGCCAGCGACATCAATCCGTTGTATCTTACATACCTCGAAAATATTAGCCGGAATCGGCCATACCTTCATGTTGGTTACACGGATGGACAATCTGGAGAGACGTATCCAAAGGAACAAGAATTTGACACGGTGATTTGCTTGAACGTGGTTGAACATCTGGCCAACGACCTGGGGGCTTTGCGGAATATCCGTGAAGCTCTGGAGCAGGATGGGCGAGCGATCATTCTGGTTCCGTGCGGTCCTTGGCTCATGGGGACACTTGATGATGCTCTGGGCCATCAGCGGCGCTATACGCAAGATCAATTAAGAGTGCTGGCCAGTAGAGCGGGCTTCCACGTGGATACTATGCTGGAATTTAACCGTGTCGGCGTCGTCGCCTGGTGGATTAACGGGAAACTCTTGCGGCGGCGTGCCTTTGGCTTCTTGCAAATTAAACTGCTGAACGTGCTGACTCCTGTGTTCCGCGTGCTGGACAAACTCTTGCCCTTGCCTCCACTTTCACTCATCGCTGTGCTTAGCAAGCCGGGTCTTGAAGCGGCCGGAATGCCAATCCATTCATCTCCAGCCAAAATCGACCTCGCCTAAGTTCTTTCCGCCGTATTTGGATTTTCTCTGAATGCTTATCCTAAGTTAATACCGCATCAAGCGGGCGTGTGGCGTCGCTGCTTTCGTCATGCTAGCCTGCACTTGTCGAACAGTTCGAATCACTGTCAAGGTCGATGAAAACCAACTTCCTCCAGCGTTTTTGGCGCGGGCGGTCGAACTACGAGAAGGCACTCTTCTTCGTATTCCTGCTGAGCCTCCCCTTTCTTCATGCTCAAGTCGGCGGTGACGGGGTCGGATATTATGCTTACCTTCGTTCTCCACTAGTTGATCATAATTTCAGTTTTTCCTCAGACTTCCAGAATCCGAATGAGGAATTGCTGAAAATCTTTTTAGTAGATCATTTTGTTGACAATCCGATAACGAAAACAGGACATCTGCCGAATTTCTATTCGGTCGGTCCCGCCATTCTCTGGAGCCCGTTTCTGATCCCCACACATCTGACGGTTTTTGGATTGGCGCATCTCGGTTGGCATATTGCGCCTGATGGACACTCCTGGCCTTATTTGGCGGCGATGACGGCTTCGACAGCCCTGTACGGCTTCGCAGGCCTCTGTCTTTCGTTTGCGGTGGCCCGAAGGTTTGTGAAGGAGCAGTGGGCATTTTGGGCCACGATCGGAGTTTGGTTTGGGAGCTCAGTTCCGATGTACATTTATCTACTGCCTGCGTGGTCCCACGCGCATTCAGTCTTTGTAGATGCGTTGTTCCTCTGGTATTGGCTGCGAACGCGCGGCACGCGCACGACTAGACAATGGCTGAAGCTGGGGCTGTTGTCGGGCTTGATGATAGATGTTTACCAGCTCAATGTTGTTTTTTTGGTGGCGGTGGCATTTGAAGTCTTTTCCTCTTATGCGGAAATTCTGGCCGCAGGCAGTAGTAGACAGGAGGGGTTTGCTAACACGCTGCGCCTACATGGAATTTTTGGAGGCGGCACTCTCTTCGCTCTACTACCGACTCTCATCACAAGGCAAATCGTATTCGGAAATCCTCTCAGCATGGGGCCATACGCACTTAGCACTTGGAACTGGGCGTCTCCAGCCTTTGAGAGGGTGTTGTTCTCAACAGATCATGGGCTGTTTGTATTTACGCCCATTCTCGTCCTGGCAATTGCGGGACTTTTTTGTCGGTGGATCTTGGACAAGGTTGTTGGAGCGATTTGCTTAACCATAACTCTTGTTTTCTACGGTCTCGTCTCTTGCTATCCGTGGTGGTATGGAAACGTCGGATTTGGCAATCGCTTCTTTATCTCTTTGACACCGATCTTTATTCTCGGACTTGCTTCGCTGTTCGCCTGGGCCGCGCGGCTGTGGCCAGAGAGTCGAGGCGCTTCGGTCCGATTGGTCCCCCTCGTAGTGCTTTTCGTCGTCTGGAATCTGGGCTTGATATACCAGTGGCAAACACACCTACTGCCAAGATACGGCTCAGTGTATTGGGAAGAGTTACTTTACAACCAATTTCGGGTTGTTCCGGCGCAGGCATTGCGCGATTTGAGAGAGAAATTCCGCTTGCCAATTAGTGTTCGCAATTGATTGCCCGCACTTCCACTTTCCGGCGTCGTGGCCAAGCAAGTCAGCTTTTGCGACCGGGCCTGGTTGAGACTCGGGCGGGTCATCGGCTACGTCTATGACGGCAACGGCGAGGTGTTCCCCGCGGTGGTCCAAGCCTTTTCCATCGCTCGGATTGCTCCTTCGACGCGATATCGAATCGGGCCAGTGACCGTAGAAACGGCCCAAGAGTAAGGTAACGCGACTGGCAGAGTAGCGATGCACTGATGCCAAGCGGATTTTGTGATGGTCAGTGGTTCATCACTTTCCCCCGAATTGGCTTATCAGGGTAATCCGAGAATTGGGTACCAAGATTGGTAAGCATCTATTGGATGGGCTTCAGATAGTCTAGCAGACCCTGTGCGTCTCGAAGCGAGCGCGCTGCATCATCTCGGATAGCAGCAAGCATGCTTTCATCCGACTGAACGCGAGCAAGTTGTGGAACCGCCGCTTCGGCTGTAGCGATTGCATCTGCGGTTTTGCCTACTTTCGACAGTGCAACGGCAATTAAAACCTTTGTCTGAGCTTCATTCTTGACCTGAATCATTGCGAACTGATGGGAGTCGCTCAATTTCTCGGCCTTGGCGACAGTTTGCTTCGGGCGAGGCCCCTTAAGTACGTTTAAGAGGTGAGACCTCGTAAAACCCTCATGGCTATTTTCTTGGAATTGCGTTTGGTTGTAAGACGGACAATACAAAGGACTTTCAGAAGAGATTGTGGTCCACATAGTAAGCATATCTTCCCGTTCCTAGCGGGCGAGACGAACCAGGCCGGGAAGAACATCCGGCGCGAGCCGCCGGAAACAGCTTTAGAGCGAAAACCGTGTTTGAGTAGAACGACCAAATGCTTGTAAGTCCAAAGTGAGCAAGACCTTTCGTTGGTACGTCGGTTCCGCGGGAGCCCCGAGAGTGCCTGCTGGAGGCCCTGAGGAGCAATAGAGGCACTGAGTGAAATACAAGCTCATGAGGTCTTTCCTCTACATGCGTTTCAGTTGTTCCTGTTTCCTGGCTCCTGTATTCAGCGGATTACCGAGTCTGACGCTGATTGCTACCCTAGGCTGCCTCTATGGGCCAAGGGATTCGAATTGCTGACGATACTTTGTCAGCCGGGCCACCGCCACCCAGCTATCCAATTTCTATAATTACTACTCTTCAGTTTTTGGAGTGGGGCAATGCAAATGCTGTATACACGTGAGCTGGGCCGCGCCAACGAAGACCGACCTCGAGGTAGACTCCGTCGCGCTTCCGCGACAAACGGAAATGGCCTGTCAAGAGGTCTGCCCGAGGTAAGCGCGAGGGCGAAGGAACTGATACCTCGACCGTCTGAAAGAACAAATTCCCATTCCGCTGGGCTTATATTGCTGGACGCCTTCCTGCGGCCTCTTAACGCAGACGAGGAAGCTGTTTGTATCCTTTCTTATCCGGAAACCCCGCGACGAAACAAAGGCTTTGACAATCTCCTCGTGCGACGGATCGAGTCGCTGCTTCCGAAGCCGAACGGCAATCAGCGCCCAAGATTCTCCAATGTGGTTACATCTGGTAAGAGGCAGTATCAGTTACGCGTGTTCACCTTAAAATCTAACATGGCAAACGGTGCCGGGCCGAGTCTGGCCATTCTGCTGGAAAGGAACCACCGAGCACCGCTTGATCTTGGACTGGTGGCTCAGAAATTTCGCTTGACGCAGCGGGAAACGGAAACGCTCGGACTTCTGATGCAGGGACATGCAACAAAGCAGATCGCCTGCCGAATGGACATCAGTCCCAATACCGCAAAGGCTTTCTTGAGATCCCTTATGTTCAAAACTGGAGCTTGTGACCGGTCCGGCATCCTGGCGAGAATCCTGCAGTTTTCGCAAGGTGCATCAGGGTGAAGCGCCGTTCTTCATCCATCGATACTGGATTACTCTGACTCTATAATAAGGCACGAAAACTAATGGTTATGTTCTCCCTGTGATGAGATGGATTTACAATCGCGTACAAAACGAAGCCATTCCCGCTATCCAGTCGACGGGAAATTTGCGGGTAGCGAATTGTCTTCGTATCAGACGAAGAACAAAACAGTGGCCATCAGCGGGCGGGTAAAGGATATCTCCGACGGCGGGTTCTGCCTTCTTGCGACTCACACCCCCAAGCAATCCGCGCTCCTGCAAGGCCAGCTCAGGCTCCCTCATATGCCTGCACAGATCCCCACGCTTGTTCAAGTCCGTTGGATAGAGCGGGCGTCTCCGAGGCATTACCGTATCGGCCTCCAATACGTTATCTGAAGGATGCGCGCCGAAGCCTCGCCTGGGTAATTCGACAAATCAAAACGAGCTTGCAGTACTAGCCGACGGGGTTAGCCCGCACGGTAATTGACGCGGCCTTCTTGCTCCCGTATGGTGGCCCCGGTTGTAATGAAACGTTCGCAAAGCATTCAAGGCATGTTGACCTGGACCACCGCCCAGCCAGGTCGCTCCGTTTTCAGAGAGAGAAAAAGTGCAAATATTGGTCACGGGTGGTGCAGGGTACATCGGCAGCCATACTGCTAAGTTGTTGGCACGAGCCGGATATGAGCCGATCGCGCTGGATAATCTGAGCACCGGTCATCGCTGGGCCGTGCAGTGGGGACCTTTTGTACAGGGCGATCTGGCAGATTTCAACTTACTCCGAGACATGATAAGGGACTACGACATTCAAGCCATCATCCATTTTGCTGGGAACGCCTACGTTGGCGAATCCATGGGCAACCCTCGCAAATACTTCCACAACAACGTGGTGAATACGCTCAATTTGCTGGATGCCATGGTCGATACGAGGGTGAAGCACATCATCTTCTCTTCTACTTGTGCCACATACGGAGTTCCGCAAGAGGTTCCCATTCCCGAGCATCACCCCCAGTCGCCCGTCAGTCCCTACGGAGAGTCCAAGCTCTTCGTGGAGCGGATGCTCAACTGGTATGCCCAGTCTTACGAGTTGCGATGGATGGCTTTGCGGTATTTCAATGCTGCGGGCGCGGACCCAGCGGGTGAGATTGGAGAGGACCACGATCCTGAACCCCACCTAATACCACGCGCGATCAAGGCCGAGCTGGGTGAAATTCCCTTTGTGGAGATCTACGGCTCAGACTATCCAACACCCGACGGAACCGCAATCCGGGATTACATCCATGTGACGGACTTGGCGGAAGCGCACTACCTCGCGCTCGCCAACATCTTGGACGGAGTCCAGAGCGCTGCCCTCAATCTGGGAACCGGAAAGGGTCACTCCGTGCGTGAAGTCATTGCCGCTGTGGAACGGGCGAGTGGCTGTCATGTTCCCGTTCGCGAGGTGGAGCGCCGTGCCGGCGATCCCCCGTGTCTAGTGGCAGATGGCAGGAAGGCCAAGGAACTTCTCGGATGGCAGCCACGCCACTCTTCGCTGGATGAAATCATGGAAACGGCCTGGCAATGGCACGTTAGTCAATCCCACGTTTCTCCCCGCGTGCGCACAGCCCAAGCAAATCTGGAGGCGCACGGAGGTGCAAGTCCGCGTGCAGCAGCAGACTGACTACCACTACCTCGGCTTAGTCCCTGTTGGCTGGGATGGGCGATCGCTCGTGCCGCCGGACCTACACTCTGGCCGCCGCCACAGAGGTATGTGCCGCCTTTTTTCCTGGGATAGCTGCGCAGTTCTCACCGTCACCTGGCGTCTCGCATTCTGCCTGTTTCTCGTATTTGTGATGTTCCCGGTTCTTCTTCTGGGGCAGGAGAACGGAAGCATGACTGGAAAAGTTGAGGAATCTGGCGGCGGAAAGTTGGCCGGAGTGAAAGTGACTCTGGTCAATCAAGAGACCAACGCAAAACTGGCGGCGGTGACGGCAGAAGATGGCAGATTCAGTCTCACGGATCTGAAACCGGGAACTTACCTCCTTCAGATTGAAGCGAACGGTTTCGAGCCATACAAGGCGAACATTCAAGTGGGGACGGAAAAGCTGGGCCCCTTGAAGATCAAACTGAAACTTCGAACTGTCGAAGAGGAAATTACCGTTCACCCCGACACCGCCGATGATCGGCTGTCCCCGGAAACCAACACGGATTCGATGAAAATCGACGAGACCTTTTTCAGCGGGCTTCCTCTCGCAGTCGATTACCTCATGTCATTCATTGACACATTTACGAATCCCGCAGCACAGGGAGGTGAAGGAACTTCGATTGTTGTCGACAGCATGGATGGCGGAGAGCTCGACATGCCGACCGCGGCCATCAGGACAGTGAAAATCAACCGCGATCCTTATTCGGCAGAGTTTCAGCATCCCGGCAGCGCAAGAGCGGAAATCACCACAAAGCACGGGCACAAGCGTCGGTATTACGGCAGCGCGGCATTTTTCGCCCGGAATTCCGTCTTCGACGCGCGAAACGCCTTTGCAACCACGAATCCAGATCTGAGTCGGCGGTTTGTGGAGGTCGGCGTGGGCGGGCCGCTGTTTGGCAAGAGTGGCAACTTTTTTGTCGCGGGTGAGCGTTTGATGGACGATGAAAGCTCAGTTGTGAATGCTTTGAATACCGTCGCCCTGAGCGGGCCCCTCAACCTCAATGTGCCCGCCCCACAGCGACGCGATCATCTTTTCTTGCGTGCGCAGTGGTCACTGACGGAAATGCAAACACTTTCCCTAAACTACACGTTCACCGACCACTCGAATAAAAACAACGGAGTAGGCGCCCTAAGTCTTCCAGAGCAAGGGACCAGCTCCAGTCGGCAAACGCATCGGGCGCAATTGATCGAAAGTGCAGCTTTTTCAACGCAATTTCGCAACGAGCTCATTCTGATCTTCAAAGACCAGACGTCACAATCCGGAAATCGTGCCAGCGGGCCGGAAATCGCAGTAAGCGGCGTGTTCATAGGCGGTCCGTCCCAATCCTATGATGGCAAAGAGGGACGTGCGTTTGATGTCCAGGATACCGCGACCTACATCCGCGGAAAACACACCCTTCTTTTCGGCGCCACAATCAGGACAGATTGGTGGAACGTCTTCGACGCATCAAATTTCGGCGGAACTTTTGAATTTAGCAGCCTTGATCAGTACAGAGCTGTGGTCCAGAACCACTTGGGGGCCCCTGATCTGTTTCAAATCAACGAAGGAAACCCAAGAGTTTCCTTCCTCACGCAGCAAACCAGCGGATTTGCGCAGGACACCATGCGCGTCTTCCCAAACCTCAGCCTTACGTTGGGGCTGCGGTACGACTGGCAAAACACACTTGACGACCGCCGAGATCTTGCCCCCCGTCTTGCCCTTGCATTTACCCCCGGCAAGAGGACAGTGCTACGCGCCGGAGCCGGGATGTTCTATGACAACTTGCCGCGCTCAGCCGCACAGGACGCTCTGCTCATGGACGGTGCGCGCGTCCGTGAAATCGACATTTCCCATCCGTCCTATCCGGATCCATTTCTGGGCGGCCAAGTGACATCTCCACCCCCGAGCATCGCACGCGTGGCATCCGCCGCCCATTCTCCGTACCTGATACAAACAAGCGCCGGAGTCGAGCAAGAAATATGGAAAGATACTTGGCTATCACTGGAATACTCGTTTTTGCGCGGGGTGCATCTGTTCCGCCTTCGGGACGCTAACGCTCCGCTGCCTTCGGGGTCTGGACTGCGCCCGGATCCAAACTTTTCAAACATTGCGGAGGTCCAATCGACGGCATTCCTTCGCGGGCATGCTTTGACTCTGACCTTTCGCGGAGGATGGGGAAAGCACTTTAAAGGCTACGGGCAATACGTCTTCTCCAAATACACCAACGATACATCAGGAATATTTTCGTTCCCGGCCGACAACTACAATTTGCGGCCAGAAATAGGGCCGGCCGATTTGGACCGCCGGCATCGCCTGAACTTCGCAGGAACCGTGCAATTGCCTTTTGGTTTCCGAATGGGTTCAATTCTGTCCGTCGCCAGCGGGGCGCCGTTCAATATTACAACCGGATCGGATCCCAGTGGCGACACCATGACGCGTCCTCCCGGAGTAACGCGCAATACGGGTCGCGGTCCGGCAACTGTGCAACTCGACATTCGGCTGTCCAAGGCGTTCAGCCTCCAGCGTGCTTCTGCGGCCGAGCATCGTCGTTCAAGACGCAACATGGAATTCAGTGTGGACGCGTTCAACGCCATCAACCACACAAACGTTACCGGAATTATCGGAGTGGTGAGCTCTCCGCTCTTCGGTCAAGCCGATGCGGCAGGCCCGGGAAGAACGATCCAGCTTTCCGCGAAATACAGTTTTTGAATTTTCACGAGGAGGGATTTCAGAGAAACTCCGGTGCCCGGCTAGCCCCAGCCCTCCCCTATCTCAATGGTTAGCAGGCTTTGCGTGTTTCTCGATTTCCAGCCATGGTGGTGATGGATGACTAGGACAGCTTCTTCGAACAAATCGTGCTTGCATGAGCAACCGTCCCATTCTGGAATTCGGGTTTTCGTGAATGGCAGAGCAGGCTGCGCCGTGAATCACGCAACAAGATTATTCGCGCCTGAGGGCTTGAACCCGGCCAGTGAAGTGCGGTTCAAATTTCAACAGCACATCGAATGCGGGGTTGGAGAACTGTGAACCAGGCCAGTAGGAGCGCGAATATGGCGGTGAGAATTATTCCCATCGGGGCTGCGGCTGAAGCGCCGGCGCCGGCGTCGGAAATTGTTTTGAAACATACTCCCGCCTCAGGAGCGGTTCCCCATGGTTCGCGCGCTACTTTGGGAGGCAAATTTCTTTTGGTCGGCCAGGAGAAGCTCTATGTCCGGGGCGTAACCTATGGAACATTTCGGCCAGGCATAGATGGCGGGGCGTTTCCTTCGCCGAGAGTGGTGGAACAGGATTTTTCTCAGATGTCTGCAAACGGCGTGAACGCCGTTCGAACCTACACCGCCCCGCCACACTGGCTGTTGGAAATTGCTCACAAGTGTAACTTGCGCATCCTAGTCGGGTTGCAAGGAGAGCGTCACTACACATTTCTGCACCAAAAAAAAACTGTTCGCGAGATCAGAAACCAGGTTAGAAGCGGAGCGCGAGTGTGCGCCGGTCACCCCGCAGTTCTGGGCTATCTTGTTGCCAACGAGATCCCCGCATCCATCGTGCGTTGGCATGGGACCAGCGCCGTAGAGAGATTTCTAAAGCAGTTATGGGACGAAGTAAAGGAAGAGGATCCCGAAGCGCTGGTTTCCTACGCAAATTATCCACCGACGGAATATTTGGATTTGTCTTTTCTCGATCTGATCTGTTTCAACGTTTTTCTCGAGTCGCAGGACAGCTATGAAGCCTATCTCGCGCGACTCCAAAACCTCGCCGGCAATCGTCCACTACTGGTAACGGAAATTGGACTCGACAGCCACAGGAATGGAGAGAAGGCGCAGGCTGCTTGCCTGGACTGGCAGATACGGAAGGCCTTCGCTGCAGGGTGTGCGGGGGCATTCGTTTATGCTTGGACCGACGAATGGTACAGAGGGGGTGAGGAGGTCACCGACTGGGATTTTGGTCTGCTGAGCCGGACAAGAGAGCCGAAGCGGGCACTCGGCGTTGTTCGAGAAGCGTTCGAGGAGGTTCCGTTCGCCGCCCAAGATGCATGGCCGAAAATATCAGTCGTGGTATGCACCTTTAACGGGAGCCGTACCATTCGTGATTGTTTGGAAGGAATCGGAAAACTCTGCTATCCCAACTACGAAACCATCGTGATTGATGATGGCTCAACGGATGGCGTTGGTGATATTGCGGCCGAGTATGACGTCCGCTTGATCCGCACAGAAAACCAGGGTCTGAGCGCGGCCCGAAACTTGGGATGGCAATCGGCAACCGGAGAGATCATCGCTTACATTGATGATGATGCCCGCCCCGATCCGCATTGGTTGACATATCTCGCCGCTGCATTCCTCAAGGAAGATTACGCTGGCGTCGGCGGGCCGAACATTCCAGTCCCGGACGACGGAGAGACCGCGAGTTGTGTCGCGGGCTCTCCGGGCGGACCGGCTCATGTGCTTCTTTCTGATTGCGAAGCAGAACATATCCCCGGCTGCAACATGGCATTCCGCAAGAGCTGGCTCGAGGCCATCAATGGATTCGATCCGCAATTCCGGCAAGCCGGCGACGACGTTGATATTTGCTGGAGAACGCGAGGAAGTGGCGGGAAACTTGGGTTCTGTCCGCCGGCCATGGTTTGGCATCACTATCGCCGGACCGTGTGGGCGTACTTGAGGCAGCAGCTCGGCTACGGCACGGCCGAGGCCATGCTCGAGAGGAAGTGGCCGGAAAAATACAATTCGGGTGGCTACGCAACGTGGGCAGGACGCATATATGTGAACGGAATCCTTCGCACGCTCTCCTTGTCTCGTGGACGGATATATCAGGGAACTTGGGGAACAGCAGGTTATGCGCGGCTGTACCAGCCTGCGCCGAATCTTCTGAACTCTCTGCCGCTGATGCACGAATGGCAGCTCACGACTCTTGTCCTGGTGGCACTCTGTGCCGTCGGCATTACGTGGAGACGGCTGCTGAGCGTCTTACCAGTAGCAGTAGCCGCCCTTGTGCTTTCGATGATCCCGGCAATAAGTGCGTCGTTGAAAGTCCGCTTTCCTGCGTCGACAAAAGGCCGCTTTACTCGCTTTCGCCTGCGCGTTCTCACGGGACTGCTTCACCTGATGCAGCCTCTTGCTCGCCTGTGGAGCCGTCTGGTCTACTCCCTCACGGCCTGGAGAATCCGCCGTTTTCCAACTCTCTCCTTCCCATGGCCGCGGATGTTTCAGCTCTGGAGTGAAAAATGGCTCGATAGCAGCGAGGTACTCCTGCCATTGGAATCGGTGCTGCGGTCCAGTGGCGCAGTCGTGCGTCGAGGCGGCGATTACGACAGTTGGGACCTGGAGATACGTGGCGGCTTGTTTGGCGGCGTACGCGTCTCTACGGCCTCGGAAAACTACGGGCGAGGCAAGTACATGGTGCGGCTTCGCTCTCGGCCGTGGTTCTCCATCTCGGGAGCCGGGACGACACTCCTATTGATGATTGGGTGCTTTGGAGCGCTATTGGACCACTCCGTATGCGCTGCCGCCGTCCTCGGCACATTGAGCGCGGTGTTCGGGGCGATAACGTTTAGGAGCGGCGCCGTAGCCGTCGGTGCGATCCATCGCGCCCTCATCAAGCTGGACTTCGAGGGCACATGACGACTACCGGGAAGCCCAGCCCCAACCGCGACCTGGCACTTTACCTCCGTTTGTTTCGGTGGGCCAGGCCCTGTTGGCCGCACCTCGTTGGTCTTTTCCTTCTCAGCTTACTGGCAACTCCCCTGGCTTTGCTGGTCCCTTTGCCGCTGAAGATAGCTCTCGATAGCGGCCTCGGATCCCGGCCCCTTCCTCATTTGCTTCGGCCATTCGTGCCCCCCGGATTCAGCCTCTCCCCATCCTCAGCGTTGCTCTTCGCTGTCGGCTTGCTGATTGCTGTGACCATTCTCACCCAGATTCAGACACTAGCCCTGGGGCTCCTGAAGACGTACACCGGCGAAAAGCTCCTCCTGGAATTTCGATCTGGACTTTTCGGCCAGATGCAGCGCTTGTCGCTTTTTTATCACGACGTTAAGGGAATCGCTGAATCGCTGTACAACGTTCAATACGACGCGGCCGCGGTTCAGACAGTCCTGGCGGAACGCTTCATTCCGCTCATTGGTTCCGCTTTCACGCTGCTCGGAATGCTGTACGTCACCATGAAAATCGATTGGCAACTGGCGCTGGTTGCCTTGGTGATCTCGCCCATTCTTTTTTTGATTTCCAAATTCTACCGGCGCCGCCTGCGCGGCGGGGCGCGCGAGGTGAAGAAGCTAGAAAAATTCGCGCTGGGCGTCGTGCAGGAAGTGCTCGGGGCGCTCCGCGTGGTGAAAGCATTCGGAAAAGAGGAACATGAGAGGCATCGTTTCGTGCGGCGTAGCTTCGAAGGTATGCGTGCGCGGCTGAAGCTAGCGCTGGCGGAGGGAAAGTACAACTTCTTGGTTGGTCTGACCTCCGCGATTGGAACGGCCACGGTGCTATTTGTGGGATTCCGGCAGGTGCAATCAGGCATCATCACCCTTGGTGATCTCATGCTCATGATGGGATATGTGACCCAGCTTTACGATCCCCTAAAAACCATGGGCAAAAACTCGGCGGCCCTGCAGTCCTACTTAGCCCATATCGAGCGGGCCTTCGCTTTGCTCGATGAACTTCCCGAAGTCGAAGAGAAAACCGATCCGCGCTCACTGGTGCGCGCCACGGGCAAGATTGCTTTCCAGAACGTTTCATTTAGTTATGGGCAGAGCAACCGGCCGGCCCTGAGCCAAGTTTCGTTTCAGTTGGATCCGGGAATGCGCGTAGGCATCGTGGGGCCGACGGGCGCAGGCAAAACCACGTTGGTGAATCTCCTGACTCGTTTCTACGATCCTACTGAAGGACAGATCTTGCTCGATGATGTCGACCTGCGCGAATACAAATTAGTCGATTTGCGCAGCCAGTTTGCCATCGTTCTTCAGGATCCGGTGCTCTTTTCCACGAGTATTGCCGAAAACATCGCGTATGCCCGGCCGAACGCGAGTGAAGCCGAGATCGTAGCCGCGGCCAAGGCTGCAAACGCACACGATTTCGTGATCCGCCTTCCTCAGGGTTACGCGACCATGGTGGGTGAACGGGGACTGTGCCTCTCCGGGGGTGAGCGTCAGCGCATTTCCCTCGCTCGAGCTTTCCTCAAAGATGCGTCGGTCTTGATTCTGGACGAGCCAACCAGCGCAGTGGATGTCCGGACAGAGGCGTTCATCTTAGAGGCAACGGAACGGCTTGCCCGAGGGCGGACGACGTTTGTTATCACTCACCGGCTCAGTGCTTTGAAGCTGTGCGATGTCGTCGTGAGAATTGAAGACGGACGGCTTGTGGCGTTTGAGCCAAGCGCCGGGACGGAAATGGTTCCCGTGATGGAGAATAAGCAATGAGAAGAGTGCGTGTGGGATTCCTGCTTCCGCATTATTCGCAAAAAAGTAGAAGCCTTATGCCCGAGGTTGTGCGAGCGCTCGGGGAATGTGGCGCGCTCGTCGGCGTCATCCACCCGGTGGACGGGATGGTCGACCTATCGAAAGTCCGGGTCGAGCATGACCTCTATGTGCTGCGCCATACCAGCGGTCTTTCTCTTAGCTTGGCGGGTGCGCTCCATGCGCTGGGCGCCGCTATCGTGAATCCGTATCCGGTGTCTGCCGCGCTGCGCGACAAGATCATCGCCTCCCGAATCCTGCAGGCTGCAGGCATCCGTATTCCCGCGACGTACCTTGCATCGCGCCCCGACGAGTTACTTGCGCTGCTGGATTTGGGGCCGCTGGTCATCAAGCCGTATCAAGGGGCTGGCGGCCACCATGTTCGCATTATCCGGTCCCCTGGCGAACTCGCCGAGGTGAATTGTGGCCGCGACCCCGTGTTTGCCCAGCGCTACCACGCGAACGACGGGTACGATCGAAAGATTTATGCGATCGGAGGTCGTCTCTTTGGGGTCAAGAAAGTCTTTCCACGCCGGACGGAAGAAGAAAAACAGGGGGAACCCTTCACTCTCACGCCGGAGTTGCGTGAGGTTGCCGCCAGCTGTGGTCGTGCCTTTGGTATCGACCTATACGGCGTAGACATCATCGAGAGTGAAGGGACACCGTACGTCGTGGACATGTGCAGCATTCCCGGCTTCAAAGGTATTCCGGACGCCCCGCGGCTGCTGGCAGAATACTTCTTCGCGGCGGCGGAGCAGGCCGCCCAGGGAGAGCCGCCGCAAACAGCCGCGCTGACCGTCGCTGCGAGCCATGCCCATGTCTAAGCAAACGATCCCCGAAATTTTGACCGAAGGTGTGCAGGAGCATCAAGCCGTACAGGCTTGGCTTCAAATCCAATCGGGCTCCTGGGAGCCTGGTAGCCTGGAAGTGCTGCAACAGAGAAGATACAGCACCGTTTACCGGCTCAAGCAGGTCAACGAGGAGGCCACGAGAGTTATCGCCAAGAGGTGCCGGGTAGCGACAGCGCGTATCGAACAGACGATTTACGAGCAATTGCTGCCGCTCACGAGGATGCCGGCGCTGTGTTGCTATGGCCTTCAGGAGGAGTCAGACGGGGAGTTTTGCTGGCTTTTCCTGGAAGATGCTGCCGGTGCTCGTTACTCGCCGCAGCTTCCCCACAATCGCGGGCTTGCCGGCCGTTGGTTGGCGGAAACACAGTTGGCGGCCATGTCTGCCAACCTCAAGTCCTACCTCCCGGACCGCGAACTCGATCATTACCTGCGATTGCTGCGCGCCTGCCGTGGCATGTTACTCGATCACTTGGGCGGCGGCGCATTCTTGGCCGAAGATGCCGCGTTGTTGCGCAATATTGCTGCGCACCTCGACGCTCTCGAATCGCTCTGGGGCAAGGTGGAGAAAATCTGTGAGGTGATGCCGCGAACTCTGGTGCACGGCGATTTCGTCACCAAGAATCTGCGCGTCCGTACCGCCGCCGCAAGCCCCGCGCTGCTGGTCTTCGACTGGGAATTCGCTGGCTGGGGCGTGCCCGCCACGGATCTGGCTCAGTTCATAGATCGCGTCGCCAGTCCAGACCTCAACCTCTACTGTTCGATCTTGAAAGGCGGGCAAGCACACCTGGATTTACGCGATATTCAAGCCGTCGCCGCCTGCGGCAATCTCCTGCGCATGATCGACCAAATTAGCTGGGCCACCGTAGACCAAGAGTTCGTTTTTCCCGCCCAGCTCGTTAAAGCCATAGGGCTGCTGCGATCTTATGAATCCGCGATCCTTGGAGCGCTGCGCGCCTTCGAGCGGAGCTGGGCATGATTGAAGGCTTGAACCAAGTTCTCGAACGTTACGGCCAGCCTGGCTTGAGCGAATTGCGCGGGTTGCTGCAGAACCTGCTGGGCGGACACGAGGTGGAGGGTCGTCTGATGGAGGAGCAGACTCTGCAGCCTCGCGCCTTGCGTGTTTTCCGCCTGCGCTTCGGCATTAACGGCAAAACTCGTCAAGTGATCGTCAAGCGTCTAAAACCCGAAATCGGCCGCCGGAGCGAATTGGTAGCGCACCGCTGGTTGCCTGCAGTGGGCATGAGCGACAACGGTCCGGCTTTGCTGGGTAGCGTCGCCGAGCCCGGCGGCAATTGTGTCTGGCATGTCTATGACGACCTTGGCCCATTCGAACTCCTTACCAACCCACTCGACCCCGACAGCGTCAGCGCGGCGATCAAGCTGGTAGCACAACTTCACATGCAGTTCGCTCGGCATCCGCTGCTCGGAGAAGTTCGGCTGCACGGGTGCGACCTGGGTATCCACTTCTACGCCGCCAGTGTGCGCGACGCTACTTATGCACTGGAAGCGTGCCAGCCATCTCATGAGCAAGCCTCATTGCACGGCCGCCTGCTCGAACGGCTGTCCAAATTGCGCCAAGAATTGCCGCAGCGCTCACACGTGCTGGACGCCTGGGGCGGACCGGAGACATTGCTGCATGGCGATTTATGGCACATCAACATTTTCGTCATCCCCGCCGCCCGGGGGCTCCACGTGCGCTTTATCGATTGGGACCACGCCTCGGTCGGACCGGCAAGCTACGACCTTTCGACTTTCCTCTTGCGCTTGCCGCCTCAAGAGCGGTCCTGGGTTTTACAGACCTACCGTGTGGAGACCTCGCGTGCAGGCTGGCGTCTGCCGACAGGTAGAATGTTGAACGTCCTATTTGAGACCGCCGAGTATGCGCGCTTGGCCAATCGCATTATCTGGCCTGCCATCGCACTGGTGCAGGATCGAGCGCCTTGGGCTTGGGAAGCATTGGCAGAGGTGGACCAGTGGTTTGAAGACCTTGAGCCGGTGCTGCCGTGTGAAAACGAATTGCAGGACGTCCCATCTTGAAAACGCCGGTTTCGCTGCTGCCTGATTCCATGACTCTGAAACTCCGGCTCACGGCTGCCTTGGGCCGAGACGGGTATGAACGGCGGCACGTAAGAATCCTCAGGAGAACCCTTCCGCCATTCATGAGCACGTTCCCGAACGAGATCGTCACCTGCCGATTGCCAGATGGTCGCAAAAGGCGCGTGTTTATCAAATACCAGGCCGGTCAAAGCCACAACTGCTACGGGCACCGCGGTGATGTTCGTTACGAAACCGATGTCTATCGCCGGCTGCTTCACTCCCTGCCAAACTTCCGACCCAAGTGCCTGGGGGCGCACGCTGACCACGACACCGGTAGCATCTCTTTATTCCTCGAATACCTCTATCGCAGCGTGCGCTTGAGCGACATGGTCCGGATGCGTCAAACGCGTCAGCCCCGGGCGATGGCCCAGGCAGCTTGCTGGATCGGGCAATTCCACGCCCGGCACGTGGCGCAGGCCAAGGATCCCGCGCTGGCGTTCCTGAAGCGGTACGATGCCAGTTATTACCGCGGTTGGGCGCAACGGAGTTTTGAATTCTCACGCCCGTTGTACGAGCTTTTCCCCTGGCTCACCAAACTATGCCACACCGATCGGTGGTTCGCCCCGCTGCTGGCTGAGCCGCAGACCGTCATTCACGGCGAGTTTTACGCCAAGACCATCCTAGTTCGCAGCCAAACTGTGTTCATCGTGGACTGGGAATCGGCCGCAATCGCCGCCGGGGAAATCGACTTGGCGGCCCTGACGGAAGGAAAACACTGGCCAGCTGACGTCGTGCGTAGATGCGAGCGCGCTTACGTACGTGCGCGCTGGCCGGACGGTGCTCCTCCCGGCTTCAGGCGTACTCTCGACGCCGCCAGAATCTACCTGCATTTCCGTTGGCTCGGCGAGCGGCCCGATTGGACCGTCCGTGAAAAAAATCTCTCGCGTTACGAATACCTTCATGCATCAGCAAAACGACTGGGGCTGATATAGGTTTGGCATGGCCACCGTGGTTATTTCCGCGTATGACGTTGTGAATTATCCGCAGGGCGGCGGACACTTCTGGGTGTATCTACAATACGTCCTCGGTTTGCGCCTCCTGGGCCACGACGTATATTGGCTGGAAGCTTTTCGCACCAAGGGGCGGGAGGAGCAAGAAGCCGCTGCGGTGGCCACGTTCCAGGCGCGAATGGAACAGTATGGCCTTGGCGGGAGATGTATCCTTTACCGCACGCGGAGCAAAGAGCCCCTGTCCGAGGCGCCGGCGGAGTACGTGAACATGACACGTAAGGAAGCCGAAGCGGTCTTCCGACGAGCGGACCTATTATTGAATTTTCACTATGCTATAAGTCCGGCGTTGCTGTCCTTCTTCCGGCGCACGGCCCTGGTGGACATCGATCCCGGCCTTCTGCAGTTTTGGATCACCAGTGGGCAACTCCGCGTGCCACGCCATGATTTTTACTTCAGTACCGCCGAGGGCGTCGGGCGCCACGGAGGCAAAATTCCCAGTGACAATCCGCATTGGATTCACATTCGCCCGGCGATTTGCCTGGAGCGCTGGCCCTATGCGTTTGACCCTTGTTGCAAGGCATTCACGACGGTCTCCACCTGGGATTCCTCGGACTGGGTTGTCAGCCCCGATGAGACCTACGAGAACACCAAGCGGGTGGCGTTCTTAGAGTTCGCCGGCCTTCCCCAGCTTACCCCTCAACCGTTGGAGTTGGCTCTGTTCCTGCGCACGGAACGGGACATGCGAGAGCGGAAAAACCTCGAGGACTGCGGTTGGAGCATCCGACATGCGTGCGAGGTCGCCGGCACGCCTGAGATGTACCAAGCCTATATTCAGTGCTCGCGCGGAGAGTTCAGTTGCGCCAAACCCTCTTACATCAAGTTGCAAACCTCTTGGATCAGCGACCGCACCATTTGCTACCTGGCCAGTGGCAAACCTGTCGTCGTGCAGCATACTGGTCCTAGTTCATTCCTTCCCAACGGAGAAGGGATGTTTCGTTTCCTGACGCTTCAAGATGCCGCCGATGCCCTTGAAGTTATAAACGCCAGCTACCGGCGGCAAAGCCAAGCCGCCCGGCAAATCGCCGAGACACATTTTGACTCCAAGCAGGTCGTGACAGAAGTCCTCACCCATGCTCTCCCGCTGATGGAAACCTGCGTGCGTGGCCGCCACCGGCCTTAAGGTCCTGGACAAATGGCAGAGAGCAGGTTTTGGCAGTCCTCGGAAAGGCTGCTGCCGGTCTGCGAAACAAGCTGGGTGAATCGCGCGCCTCGGTGCAGAGCTTTAATAAGCCGCTCGAGCAGGCCACTACCTCATCTCTCCATGCTTTGGAAAGCTACACACGGGGAGAGGAACAGCGGCGCACGGGTGAATCCATACTGATTTATGAACGTAACAGATGAATGGGAAGATCTGACCGTCGCCTCAGTGGCTGGCCCCCAGGGCGAACGCAAACAGTGAGTCACCCGCTCCAACAACCACGTACTGTTTGCCGTCGAGTTCGTAGGTGATCGCGCCGTTCGCTTGATTGGCTGCGACGGTAGTGTGCCAAAGCGTTTTTCCGGTCGTTGCATCGATGGCCAGGATATGCCTCGAGAAGTCGCCGGCAAAGAGCAAATTCCCCGCCGTGGTCAGCAGGCCACTACCCATGCCGCCCAGGTCATGTGTCCAACGAATCTCTCCCGTTTTGTAGTCGATGGCCTTAATGGTCCCCGGATAATTCAGAGAATCATCGCGCCCGGCAAATCCTTCGGCTTTTCCCTCTGAGGTCAAGTAAAAGACGCTGTAACTCTGTGACGCCACCACGTAGAAAAGACCGGCCAGCGGATTGAAACTGGGAGCAAACCAATTCGACGCACCATTCGAGCTGGGCGAGACGAGCGTACCATCACGCGCAGGCTCTTTCTTCGGATTGGGAATGGGTTGCCCCTTCGCGTTGATCCCCAGAGTCCAATTGCTGTTAATGAATGGCGCGGTCAGCAGATGCTCGCCGTTGCTTCGGTCCAGCACAAAGAAAAATCCATTTCGGCTCGCCTGTGCCACAAGTTTGCGCTGCTTTCCCTTGAACTCCCCATCAAACAGAATCGGTGTCTGTGTAGCATCCCAGTCATGCGTATCGTGCGGCGAGACCTGATAGCCCCACAGCAGCTTTCCGCTGTCTACTCTTAACGCAACGATCGAGCAGGTCCACAAATTGTCGCCCTTCCGCCCTGCCCCAGAGTGCACTGGATTAGGATTACCGATCCCCCAGTAGATCAAGCGTAGGGCCGGATCGTACGTGCCGGTCATCCACGTCATACCGCCACCATGGCTTCGAGCTTCAGCATCGGGCCAACTCTCGGAACCAGGTTCGCCGGGATTGGGTTCAGTATTCCAATGCCACTGCACCTCGCCAGTTTCAGGGTCGCGTGATTCCAGATATCCGGGATTATCCAGCGAATCGCCGCCTACGCCGGTGATGATGTGGTTGCCCACCACCAAGGGCGACATCGTGCAGAAATACTCGAGCTTTACGTCTGCGATCTGCTTTCGCCAGCGCTCCTTGCCATCCTGGGCGTTCAACGAAACGAGATTGCAGTCCGGTGTTTCGGTGTAAATTGAACTACCCAGCATGGCCACACCACGCTGGCCGATGTGCAGGCCCTCGTTAGGCGGATACTTGTAATGCCAAATTTCCCGCCCGTTGCGCGCATCGATGGCCCACACGTTATCCGGCATGGTGAAGTAAAGCACGCCATTCACTTCAATCGGTGTCGACTTGATGACCGAACCGAACCCGGCCGCCCCGTAATTGCTGGCACGATACATCCAGGCCAACGCCAAAGAAGCCACATTCGACCCGTTGATCTGATCCAACGGACTGTGACGCTGCCCCGAATATTCGCCGTTATACGTGGGCCAACTATCAGTCCCCGGCTTCACGAGCGCCTCTGGAGTCAATTCCTGCCCACAAAGCACGACCGGGGCTAGCGACAGCACGAGAGTGGGGGCCCAGACTCTCATTTTAAAGTTTCCAGATACGCCAAAACATCGTGCATTTCTTGATCGGTGTACTTCGGCAGCAGCCCTTCGTGCGCGGCCCGAGGATCCTGTACATCCACAGTCACGCTTTCACGCGGGAAGGAGCGGTGCCAGCCGGCAGAATCGCGCAGTGACACCGTAAATTCATCCAGATGATCAAGCGTCCCCGAAACCCGCTCACCGGAAAGCAGCTGAACAGTAACTTTGGTGGGCGCAGGAGGCGTCACTGCTCGTCCCAGAAACACATCAATTAGGTTCGGCGCGGGATACAACATCCGCCGCTGCAACTCGACAGGTTCATACTTGGTTGCCACATGCGCGAGATCACCGCTCGCCGAGTGACAGCTCCCGCAATGCCCGTCACCATTGAAGAACGACGCGCCTTTCTGCGCGTCACCCGTGATCAGATCGCCGATCTTGTAAGCAAACCGGTTCGAAACGTCAGCCGCTTGCGAATGCAAAAAGACCGAGATATCGGCAATCTGCTCGGCAGAAAGCGCCGAAAAAGCCGGCATCCCGCGCTCCGGCCGCCCATTTTGGATGACAGGACCGATGACATCACCCTTGTTGTCGTGCAGTACCGAGGCCGACCGCACAAGATCAGGACCGCTCTTTCCATGGGCATCATTGCCGTGACAGAACCCGCACGAAGGCACAAAGATTTTCCGCCCACGTTCCGCCGCTTCTTTGTCGATATGCGCGCCACCCGTCAACGCGGCAAGCGCATCCCCGGCGTCCTCCTTCTGCGGAGCGTCTTTCTGTTGCCGGTTCGCCTTCTGCTTCTCCGCATTGGCCGCCTGGTCGGCCTGCCCCGAACTGATCGACGCAAACAGAAGCAAGGCTGCGACAGCAACGAAGTAATGACTGGACATTCTGTCTCTCCCGGGCCTCACGACTTCAGATTCTTCATGTACTCGTAATCCACTTTGATCGCCTCCAGAGCCGGCATCTCGGTGAAAGGCGGCTCCTGTTCGACAAACAGCGCACGAATCGGCGCCTTCTGAGCCGCAGCGAAAATTCGGCCATAGTCGATCGCGCCCCGCCCCAATTCGGTTGGTACCGGCGCCCCAGGATCTTTGTCCATCAATGTCGTCCGGGGCGTAAATCCCTTTCGGAAGTCTTTAATGTGCAGCAAACTGTAGCGCTCCGGATATTTCGTCAGCAAGGCAACCGGATCCTGGCCCGCAACAGTCGCCCAACCGCAGTCTAACTCTAGTTTGACCAACCGCGAATCGGTCAACCGAAGAAATTCATCGTAACCCGTCACGCCGCCGTACGACTTCCACTCAAAGTTGTGGTTGTGATACGCGAGCTGCAGCCCAGCTT